>Ga0310121_10001595_pt1 | contig 22827 bp, 11 predicted proteins | sample CB27_Tmax_986_MG_FD_203504 | JGI IMG/M metagenome (GOLD analysis project Ga0310121, IMG submission 203504) | Marine microbial communities from Western Arctic Ocean, Canada - CB27_Tmax_986 | ecosystem: Environmental > Aquatic > Marine > Oceanic | place: Canada: Western Arctic Ocean | collected...
ACCAGGCGGTGGCGGAGTAGACGAGGACCTCGATGGGCTTGGCGGAAGTGACCGGCAGCAGGAAGCAGCAGGAGAGAATGAGGGTGAGGAGGCGTTTCATCGGTCCGGAATTCAAGATCGCCGAATCCCGCTTGTCGATGGTTGAAGTGGGCCCCGGGAGGCAAAGGTGCCGATGCCGACGCCCCGACGAACGCGGTGGCGCCGTGGTGCAGGACTCCGCCCGTCAGTCCGAACCCTCCAGGTGGGTCCTGAAGATGCTCAAGAGGGCCGGCAGGTCAAACTGGTGTGATCGATTCGATGGACGGGTCATTCGACCGTGAGCGGTCCGTCGAAGTGGGTCAGGCTGATCACTTCCGTGCGGGCCAGGTGGGGGCCGTGACGTTCTCCGCGGGGGGCGTGGAAATACGCGCCGGTGGTGTAGGTGACGCCGGATTCTTCCCATTCGCCGGAGAGGATGTAGACGAACTCGTTGGCGGCGGGGTGCGTGTGGGCCGGAACCGTGACGCCTTCCTTGAACCTGCGCAGAACCGTGACCCCGCCGCTCTCCTCGTGCTTGTGCAGAACCATCAGTTCGACGCCCTCGTAGGGGCCCGCTTGCCACGATTTCTCTTCGGCCCGTGCGACATACTGGAACATGATGGCCGTGATAACCGCTCGGGAGGTGGAGGGGGAGCCTTTTCTGAGGGCGTCCGCCCGGAATCCACGCACCGCAGGCCGGCTGCCGTGAGCGGCACCAGGGCTGAGAGGGAGCAGACCATGGAAATCCATCCGCCTCCCGGCACTGAAAGAATCAAGGAATCCGATCACTGCGTCTAATCGAGGGGGAGAAGGCGCATGGTCACGGCATAGAACTCGACCTCGGCGTCCCTCGGAGTGGTGAGCGTCTTGCGAGTGCCGTCGCCCTCGATGGGGCTGGAGAGGTCGGGCCAATCGACGATGCGCAAGTCGAGGTTGTCGCGAACCCTGGGCCGGTACTCGACGCCCGCAACCGTGTCAAAAGAAACCCGGATCAGGTTGCCAACCCCATCGTAAACAACTGCAAGGCCGATGTCGGGAGTGCTGTCGGGGTCGTTCGGATTCGATCCGAGGAGCTGTTCGAGCCGGTCGGAATATCCGTCGCCGTCGCGGTCCGGCACGCTGTCGACGTTGCGGGGATCCGAACCCTCGTCGACTTCCTCCCTGTCGCCGAAACCGTCCCCGTCGGTGTCCTTCATGTAGGGGTTGGTGCAGTGGACGAAGAGTTCGTCGGCATCGGAAAGACCGTCGTTGTCGTCGTCCAGGTCCAACGAATCGATCGGTCCGTCGCCATCGTTGTCGGTGGTGGTGGAGATCAGGACCGAATCGTCGACCCGGCGGGATTCGATGCCGTTGGCGGTGCGGAACTGGACGTAAACCTGGGCGAGGTCTCCGTTTCCGACGCCGATCAGCTGGAAGGGCACGATCGGGTGGGCCGGGATTGGCAGCCAGGGTTCCGCGCCCGAGAAGGGGGTCTGCTTGAGTCGGTATTCGACTGCGTCGTCGCCGGGCAGGAGCTTGACCGCCACCCTGGTGCGATCGCTCCGGCCCGTTCCGCTGTTGATCTGGATGGAACCGAAGGCCTGGGCCCAATCGGCACGCGCCACCGCATCAATGGTGCGGGAGAAGGGAGTCACGGTGGTGCCGTCGGCGCCGCGGGCGCGCAGTTTGTAGAAGTAGCGCCTCCCGTCGTCGAGTCCCTCGTCGTAGTGGTCGGTGATGGTCCCCTTCGTCATATCGACGATGTCGACCAGGTTGGCGGGGCTGGTCAGGCCAGCGGGCAACGTGTTGCGGTAGATCTCCATCGCCGAGTAGGAGGGATGGTCCGGGAAATGGAGGAGCAGGGCTTTGGGCTTGAGGTTGCGATCATCGCCGTGGGAATCGGAGGTGGTGATGAGGGCCACCTCCGCCAGGCCGGGGAAAGGATCGTCGTCAGGGCACAGCGGGCAGAGGCCGCTGGCCACTTCCGAACCGTCCGAAGCACCGCCATCGTCGGTATCGGCGTCGAACGGGCAACATCCTTCGCGAAATTCCTCGAGGTGGGTGAGGCCGTCGTTATCGGGATCTTCGCCCGAATCATCCTTGGTGAAATCGGTTCCGTAGTGGCGCTCCCAGGTGTCGGGGATGCCGTCGAGGTCCTGGTCGCCACCGTTGCCGATTTCGATGCGCTGGTAGACCTGGAAGGCCTTTTCGAAGGTGCGGGCCAGGGCAACACCGAAGCTGTCCTTGCCGTTCACGCGGATGATGACCTGGTAGGTTCCGCCGTCTCCCGGCTTGGAGGGCACCGTTTCGGAGCGGTCCTTCTGGAGGGAGTTGCTTCCCAGCGGGGTCTTGGTGTAGCGGAGCCCATAGCGTCCATCCTTCTCGGCGCCGTCGACGTGGCCGCCGTCGTCGAACATGCGCAGCGGCTTGTCACAGGCCGGGCGGCCGTCAGGAAGAATGACCTCCACCGTGACATCGAGGTCGCGCAGCGGCCCCCTGAGGTCGCGGGCCACCAGATTGATGTCGACCGGCATTCCCAGTTCGAAGCCCTCCCGGTCGTGTTCCGGCCGGCCGTCCGGGCCGCCGTTGCGCAGGGGTGAGAGCCGGCACTGGAAATCCAGATCGTTGCCGGGCTTGCCGGATATCCCGGCGAAGACCTCGAGGTCCACCCCGTCGGTTTCACGCAACTGCATCCGGTAGGTCCCCTTGATGAGCGGGACTTGCGGGTGGATGACCACGTGGTGGGCCTTCTCGGTGTGCACGATCGAGTAGGTGGTGATGTCGACCCCATTCGGGTCGAGCACCGTGACCTGGACATTGGAGGACTCCGACCAACCCACGTAGATCCTCGGGGAGGTGACCCGGTCGTAGGGTTGGTCGAGCCTGATTTCAATCGCGTCGTTCCTTCGGAGTTCGGCGCGCTGCAGGCAGATGCGCTGGAGACGGGCGGTGTTCTCGAGCCCGCCGAGGAAGTTCAGGGTGAGCTGGTTGTCCATCGTGAAGTCCCGGCTGGGCGCCACCTGGGCGGCGTGCGCGGGACTGCTCTCGATGACCGGCACGAAGCGGTAGTCGCCGGCAGTGGCGGTGGAGATATCCTGGCAGAGGTCGGTTTCGGCTCCGTCGCCGAAGGCGAGGGTGTTGACGATGGTGCCGGCGGGGATAATGCGGGTGTCGACCCGGCCGCAGCCGTCGGGATTTTGTGCCCAGTAGCGGCTTTCGTTCTCCTTGCCGTCGGTGAGGAGGAGAATGGTGTCGATCGCGGTGGGATCGGCCTCCAGGTCGAGGGCGTCCTGGGCGTGCCACAAGCCATCGCCGATGGAGGTGAGGTTTTGCCCGGTCAGGATTTCCACCCTGTTGCGCAGGGTGGTGCGGTTGGCGCCGGTGGCGTCGAGCATGCCGGCCGCCCCCTTGAGATTGACGGCGTCTTCGTCGCACTCCGCACCATTTCCGCTGAAGGTGACGACCGTGAGCTTGTCGCCGTCGTTGACGGCATCGATATAGAATTGAGCGGCCTGCTTGGCGGCGTCCATCTTCGCGGAAGTGGGGATCTCCATGCTTCCGGAGATGTCGAGCACCACCACGTGATGGAACTTGATGTCGCCGTAGAGGACGGATTTCTGGGACCTGGCACTAATGCCCCCGGCGTCCGGGCAGAGGATCACCTCGAGGTCGTAGAGGCCATCGGCGGCTTGCACCGGCGCGTCCACCAGCAACTGCCATTCGCCGCCGACGTAGGCGGCATCGAGGATGGGAGCGTCGAGGCCCCCGACCGTGACCTCGAAGTCGTCGGCCTGCAAGCCGGCCATGGAGGGGTTGCTGACCATGGGCTCGTCGGGAGTGAGGCCCGGCACCCCGGTCACCGAGACGGCCACCACGATGTTGCCCGGTTCCGCCGCCGGTCCGGGGTACGCGGGGGCGGCAAAGAGGGGCCGGATGATGGTCAGTTTCGGAACTCCAGCGTCGAGATCGTAGTCGAAGGTCTCCGCCTCTTCAAAGCCGATCGCGATCCCGCAGATCTTGTCGATAGGACGGGCGGGCGAATTGAAAAATGCGGCCGTGAATTCGGTCCCGACTCCCTTCCGGATCTCGATGACCTTGTCATCGCGGTCGATCGCCACTGCCGCGAACGCCATCACGTCACCGTCCGAAACCCCGCGGAAGCCGACCGCCAGGCACTCGTTGGTGGCGTCGACGCCGGCTTCGAAATATCTCGTGGCCCACTCCTTGACGCTGGAGCTGCCGCTTCCCGGCAAGCCCAGATTGGTGGTGGGAACACTCGTGAGGATCGGCTGGGTTTGCTCGTCGACGTAGAAGTAGCGGTCGGCCTCCGCGACCGTGCCGACATCGAAATCGCGGGTGTAATTGCAGATCGAGAAGTCGAGGAAGAGGCTCTTGAGCGTGCGGCCTTTCGAGCCGATGACCTGCTCGAGGGCGAGCTTGGAGGCGGCCGTGCCGCTGGTCCCGTTGGACGCGGCGCGGTTCCAGAAGCTGCGCATGAAATCGACGCCGTAGTGGGGCTCGGAGGTGGTGGAGCCGAGCTGTTCCATGAGGTAGTTCCACCAGAGACAGCACTCGTATTCGCGATCGAAGAGGCTGGTGTTGGGGGAGTCGAGGAAGTTGCGGGCGGAACCCTCGTAGTAGGGATAGGAAGTCTTGTCATCGAGGTCGGGGTATCCCTTGTCCATCATGGCATCGGCGGTGCCTTCCGAGACCCATTTGCCGAAGGTGCTGCCGATGTAGCCGCTGTTGCAGTCGCTGACGTCACACTTGTAATTGCGCTGCACGGTGTGAAAGCGCTCGTGGAAAAAGACCACCCGCGAGTCGTCTGCAGGCCAGGCGCGGATGCTCGGGGCGTCGAGCACCACGCAAGCCGGCTCGGCATACCACCAATCGTCCTTCACGATGAACTCGTAAGCCGGGACGGTGCTCAGGTACGGTGACCGGAAGTTCATGACATCGACGAGGCGGTCGTAGGAGGTCTTGGCGAAGCTTTCGAGGTTGTCGACGTCAGCGGTGGAAATTCGGTCGCTGCTTCCGCCGGTGTCGGTGTAGGTGATCGTGTAATCGACTCCGGAATCCGAGAAATTGCGCGATTCGTCCAGCCCCGACCGGCTCACGTCGGCGAGAACGAAGGCAGGCGCGATGCCGAGAAAGAGGCAGATCACGGACCCGGTTCGGCCCGGCTTGCGGAGTTGAGGTGACATTTGCGCATTCATACCACTCATTCGGTTTATTCTTCGCGCGCCAAGAAGTCAAGGGAGTCCGGCAGGCAGTTTGTTCCGGCAGCCCAATGATTGGGAACCCGTTACAATCGTGTCAATCTCCAGTGGCCTGAGCGAAACTGAGTGGACAGGGAATCTGAGGGGAGACAGACGAAAAGAGCTCACTGTCCCCCCTCATGATGAGGCCGAGCGATCCAGCGGAGCCTGGACCCGATCCGAACGGTCTCGGGCCCCGCCCCGGCCACATCGAGCAGGGCTCGATCCTCCACAAAGCGGAAGCAGGGCTTCGCGCACTCCGATAGATTCAGGCTCTACCTCGTAGCGGAAGGGCTTCCCCTTCCGCAGGCCGCGCCACGCCTCACGAGCCCATATTAAACCCATTCGGCCCAACTCGGCATGCGAAGGCATGCCGCTACCAGCAGCTTAACCACGTGCCATTCGGGTCTGTCCCCCATCCGAAGGCCTGCGCAACACCCCGAGCCTGCAAGGGCGGCGGGGAACCGGTCACGGACGGGTCCACTGGTCGGCCAACTTTGACGAGATCCAGGACTTCGAACATGACATCCGCGGACCCTTCGACGGCACCGGCTTCATGAGTGATACCGACTTCCACTCGGGCAACCGCGACCGCCAGCTGGGCGGCACCAAGGCCAGCTTCAGCGGCGACCTCGACGCCCTCGCGGCCTACCTCACCAGCCTCGACACCACGCCGAAGAGCCCCCACCGCGACGCCGCCGGCAACATGACCGCCTCCGCCGCGGCGGGGGAGAGCCTCTTCCAGGCGCGCTGCGCGACCTGCCACAGCGGTCCGGACTTCACGGACAGCAGCTACGGTGTGCTCCATGACGTCGGCACCCTCACAGGTGATTCCGGCAATCGGCTCGGCCTGACCCTTCCGGGCCTCGATACCCCGGGATTGCGCGGGGTGTGGGCGACCGCGCCCTACCTGCACGACGGTTCTGCGGCCGACCTCATGGCGGTCCTCACCACCCGCAATGCCGGCGACCAGCACGGCGTGACCTCCGACCTGAACGCCGGCCAGATCCAGAACCTCGTCGATTATCTTCAACAGCTCGACGACAGCTCGGCGAGCTTTGCGAATGTGCCGCCCCCCGTCGACCCCAATCCCGACAGCGACGGCATTCCGACCGCTTTCGAGGAAGCCAATGGCCTCGACCCCTACGCCGACGACGCCGGAGACGACGCCGACAGCGATGGGTCGGACAACGGCGAGGAATACGCCCGGGGGACCGGCGTGCAGGATCAGGACAGCGACGACGACGGCCTGCTCGACGGATTGGAAAGCAACAGCATGGTCTACGACGACCCCGGCGACCCCGGCACCGATCCACTCGACGACGACAGCGACAACGACGGGTTCACCGACGGCGAAGAGGTCGCCGAAGGAACCAATCCGCTCGACGCCAACTATTTTCCCGCGCCGTTTGCCCAGATGTCGTCGAGCGCACCCACCGCCGAGGTGGTCGTCTCGCAGTCCGGCTCGGATTACAGCATTCCGTGGCGGCACAACCAGCAGGTGGGGGTGGACCGCAATCCCCGCGATGCCGCCCAGACATTTTTCGTGGACGAGGGCTTCACGCTCGATGCGGTTACGGTGCGGGTCGACCTACTGGCCACCAACGGCTACGACGACGACCCGTTCACCTTCGTGATCTACGAATTTACGAATGCGACCGACGTCGTGCCGGATCCGGACGCCAACTCGCCGGTCTATACCACCTCCGTAAACCTGCCCTCGTCCTTCAAGGCCGACGTCGATGCCGGCCGCGACTATCTCCGAATCAATATCCCCGACGTGACGCTGGATGGCGGCCAACAGTACGGCTTCCTCTTGATGTTCGCCGGACCTGCGGGGGTTCCGGACAACATGCTTCTCGCCGCCAAGGCCAACAGCCCCTACACCGGCGGAATCTCTCTTCAGCGCGAGGAACGGGGGACGGCGGGCGACAACTTCCGGGAGGGGATGATCTGGAACGGGAGCCAGACGCAGCCCGCGGACCTGGAGTTCTACCTGCAAGAGGCCCCAACGACCGACTATGACACCTGGACCCTGAACTACCCCGGTGCCGACCTCGGCGATCCGATCGGAGATTTCGACGGCGACCGCCTGAACAACGACTACGAACGCATCTTCGGCCTCGATCCCACCAGCGGGGGCTCGGTGAGCCCGTAAGTGCTTCCACTCGATGCCACCGGCACCTTCAGCTACACCCGGCGGGATGATGCGCTGTCGGGGATGACCTACACGGTGTGGTATTCGCTGGATCTCGAGCACTGGTTCAAGGACACCGGCGCCACCCAGGCACCAGAACCCCCGGATGAAAAGGACGTCGAGACGGTGCTGGTGATCCTCACCCCCGCCCTGCTCGGCGAACCGCGATTGTTCGTGCGGGTGCAGGCGGGGGGAGGTTGAGAACAAACAGGTGAGCGATCTGATGTGCGCAGCTTCGACGGCGCCTCGACCCGCTGGGAAGAGGACAGCAAGTCCCGGCGCTCGGCAAATCGATCAAGGCCCATGATGGGTCTGTCCCTTTATCGTCTTCCTGAGTTTCGGACACCGATGCGTCTTCCATGATGGGTCTGTCCCTCTATCGTCTTCTCTATCGTCTCCCGGATGAAATCGTGCCATCTTGGCCCTCATAGGTGCTTTTCCTCTTCCCGCCCCGAGTTGCGTTTGTTCCCATGGGGTCATCCCGAAACCCTTCCACCCAAAAACCCTTCCCACCATGCTCCCGAAGCGCCTCCCCCTGCTGGCCGCGGTTTTGCTGACAGTCCCTGCCGCCGCCCCCGCCGAATCGATCGCCCGGACCTGGAACGAGGAGCTCCTCGCCGCGGTCCGGCTTTCCTTTCCCGATCCGCCGATGCACGCCCGCAATCTTTTCCACACCTCGGTCGCGATGTGGGACGCGTGGGCCGCTTACGACGGGACCGCGGTGGGCTACCTGCACCGCGAGGCGGCCACCTCCGGCGACGTGCCTGCGGCGCGGCGCGAGGCCATCAGTTACGCCGTCTATCGCGTCCTCCGCCACCGCTACACCACGCGCAAGCACCCGAACACCACGGTGGCCAACGCCCAGGCGGCGCAGGCCAATTTCGACGCTCGCATGGCGGCCCTCGGCTACCCGATCGCAAACGACACCACGGACGGCGAGAGCCCGGCCGCAGTGGGCAACCGGGTGGCCGAGACCATCATCACCTTCACGGCCGACGACCAATCCAACGAGGCCGGCGGCTACACCGACGCCACCTACACCCCGGTCAACGACCCGCTTATCCTCGAGCACAGCGGATCGACCATGAACGACCCCAACCGGTGGCAGCCGCTGGAGTTCGTGGAGGCCTTCGACCAAAACAACGAACCGCTCGACTTCACCATCCAGGAGTTCGTCGGTTCGCACTGGCGGGACGTGTGGCCCTTCGCCCTGAGCCGCGAGCCCGGCCAGACCGTCTATCTCGACCCCGGGGCGCCCCCACAGCTTGGCGGGCTCGGCGATGCCGACTTCAAGGCCGGGATCGAGCAAGTCATCCGCTACAGCAGCCGACTCGACCCCACTTCTCTTGGCGACGACATCGATTGCTCGCCCCGCACCATCGGCAACAACCCGCTCGGCACCAATGCCGGGACCGGCCACGCGATCAATCCCGTCACCGGCGAGGCCTATGACCTCAACCCGATGAACGAGGCCGACTTCGGCCGCGTCATCGCGGAATTCTGGGCCGACGGGCCGCAGTCCGAAACGCCCCCGGGGCACTGGAACGTCCTTGCCAACGAACTCGTGGATCATCCCTCCTTCCGGCGCTACTTCATGGGCACGGGTCCGGAGCTCGGCGAACTCGAGTGGGACGTGAAGATGTATTTTCTCATCAACGCCTCCGTCCACGACGCGGCGGTGGCGGCCTGGACCTGCAAGCGGGAGTACGACTTCGTGCGTCCCATCAGCAGCATCCGCTACATGGGCGGTCTCGGACAGTCGACCCATCCCGAAGGACCTTCCTATCATTCCAACGGCCTGCCCTGCGTTCCGGGTCTCATCGAGGTGGTGACCGAGGACAGCACCGAGCTGGGCGGCAAGCACTTTGATCTCGGAACCGGCGCGATCGGCAAGATCGCGATCCTGGCGTGGGCCGGGGAACCGGAAGACCCCGCGAGCGAGATCGGTGGAGTGGAGTGGATCCTGGCCGAGGACTGGCTGCCGTACCAACGGGACACCTTCGTGACGCCGGCCTTCGCCGGCTACATCTCTGGCCACAGCGCCTTCAGCCGGGCCGCGGCCGAAATCCTGACCCGCCTGACGGGGAGCGCGTTTTTCCCCGGCGGCCTCGGCACCTATGACGTGCCCGCAGGCGCCCTCGAGTTCGAGTTCGGTCCCAGCGTCCCGGTGCAACTGCAGTGGGCGACCTACTACGACGCCGCTGACCAGGCCGGACTCTCGCGTCTCTATGGCGGCATTCACGTCCCGGTGGACGACGGCCCGGGGCGCATCGTGGGATTCAGCTGCGGGATCGCCGCCTGGGAACTCGGCCTGAAATACTTCGACGGCAGCATCCTGTCCGAGCCCCCCCAACTCACCGTCACCCACCTGGGCAACCTCCAGTTCCGCCTCGACTGGCGCCAGTATCGCGGGCTCTTCTACAAGGTGCGCCGCGGTCCCGATCTGCAAAACTTCACGGACCCCCTTCCCTTTGTCCGCGCCACCAACGATCGTGCCACCATGCTGGTGGCCCCCGGCTTCCCCACACCGGAGAAGGAGTTCTACGACGTGGTGCAGTCGGAGTGAGGCGGTGGACCCGGCTTCGTCCTTCGTAGCCGGTTGAGAATCGGTTATCCTGTGCCGGTCGATGGACGCCACCCGCCGGACCCGCCTCGCCATCGCCACCTAATTTCGTGAACGTGTAACGCTTGAAGGTACCAGCACCCCGTGGCAGGAGAGGATCAGGGCGACCCGTTCAGCGCAGTGGCAGGTCGAAGCGCTTCATGCCGCGCTGGACCATGCTCTTCTTCCAGATCGGCGGACGGGCCGGGTCGAGCCGCATTGCGGGGAAGCGCTCGAGCAGAGCACGGATCGCGATGGGCCCCTCCAGCCGTGCCAGGCTGGCGCCGAGACACATGTGAATCCCGTGGCCGAAGGCGAGTTGCTTGTTGTCCTGGCGGGTGATGTCGAGATCCTCCGGGTGTGCGAAGCGGTCCGGGTCGCGGTTGGCGGCCCCCAGCATGACGTAGGCGAGCTGTCCTTTGCGCATGGTTTGCCCGCGGATTCCGACATCTTCCTTCAGGGTGCGCGGCGCGCTTTGAAACGGCGATTCGTAGCGAAGGAATTCCTCTACTGCGGCCGGGTAAAGGGACGGATCGTTTCGCAGCCGCTCGAGCTGGTCCGGGTGCCGAAGCAGGAGCCAGATGGCGTTCGAGATGAGGTTGGTGGTGGTTTCGTGGCCGGCCACCAGCATGGCCCCGCAGGTCCGGATCAACTCTCCCTCGCTCAGGCGGTCGCCGTCCTCGCTGGCTGCCGCCATCAAACTGACCAGGTCCTCGCGCGGTTCGGCGCGCCGGGCGGCCAGCAGGGCCGCAAAATGGTCGTTCATGCTCCGCCAGGCTTCCTGGGAGGCCAGCCCGTATTCGAAGTTCACCTTGCCACTGCCGAGGAAACGCTGGATTGCGGACGACCAGTCCTTGAACTGGTTTCGCTCTTCAGGCGCCACCCCCAGCATGCCGGCGATCACGATGGCGGGGAGCGGGAAGGCGAACTCGCGAATCAGGTCGATCTCCGGCTTGCCGTCCAACCCCTCGATCAATTCGTCCACGATGCGCTCCACCAGTCCGCGCATCCGTTCAATCATCCGCGGCGTGAAGGCGTGGGAGATCAACTTCCGCAAACGGGTGTGCTCCGGCGGATCGGATTGCACCAGGCCACCGTGCTCATAGTGGTGTTCGAGGTAGGCCAGTTGGGCGCGTTCGTCGGCCGAGAGCCCGGACAGGTACTCGGTGTAGCGGCCACGGTTGGAAAATCGATTGTAGTCCTTCAGGACGGCGCGGACGTCATCGTAGCGCGTCAGCAGCCAGGCCTGCCACTGGGCCGACCAGAAAACCGGATGGCGCTCGCGCAGCCGGTCGTAGACCGCGTAAGGACTCTCGATGTAGTCCGGCGAGAGCAGGAGGGCATCGAGCTCCGGGTCATTGGTAACTGCGGGGGACATGAAAGATCGGCAAACGGACAAGTGTCATTTCGCCGGTGGGGTTGCGGGCGGACCGGGGATCACGGTGAAGCCGAGGTCTTTCTTGCCGTCTTTCTCGAAGAGGTACGCAATTTTTCCGTTCGCCAATACCGCCATGTCGCTGTACCCGCTGCCACCCTGGTAAATCTCCTGCTTCGAGGGCCACGTCTTGCCCTCGTCGTAGCTGGCCCAGAGAGTGGCGCGATTACGTCCGGTCGCGGCACCGGGGCCGGCGTAAAGAACGATCCCCGGCCTGCCGTCCTTCGGCCACGAGTACCGGGCGGTGCTTCCCTGGCAGCTCGGATCGGGCAACTCCGGAATGAATCGGGCCGTCCCTTCCACGAGTTTTTCGCCACCGTTGCCCAGGGTGCAGGTCCCGCGATTGCGCGTGCTCCCCGGTGAGCGGGCGTTGATCATGACATCGCCCTCCAGCAGTTCCACGCAGACCGCTTCGTTGATGTTCATGTTTGGCGAGCTGCCGCCCACTTTCCACGATTCGCCCTTGTCATCGCTGTAGACAACGTAACCGGAACCTTGCCCGTAACACGGAATGACGAGGCGGCCCTTGTATTTGCCCTGCGTCAGTTGGATCCCGTGACCGGGGCCGGTCGCCTGCCAGCTTCGACTCTTCGGATGAAACTGATCGGTGACGAACTTCGATTTCGTCCACGTTTTGCCGTCGTCGTCGCTCTGCGTCAGTGCGACATGAACCGGGCCCCCATTGGCGTGGTTCGGGTTGGTGCGGAACTGGTACGAGAGAAAGATGCGGCCGGTTTCCCGTTCGACCACCGGGCTCGGATTGCCGCAGGAATTGTCGGGGAATTCGGAGGTCAGGTCGATTTCCGGGCCCCACGTTTTGCCGTTGTCTTCGCTTCGGCGCACCACCATCCGGATATGGCCCCAGTCGTAGCCGCTCGCGCGGGCTTCCGCGAAAGCGATAATGGTCCCTTTTTTCGTCACGACCAGGGAGGGAATCCGGTAGACGGCCGCTTTTCCGGGCGCATACTCGCGCCCTGCGATGCGCTTCGCTCCGCCCCCACGCGAAACCGTCTCCTGCGGCTTCTCGTCCCCCTTGAATATGACCTCGACCGGGGCAAGCGACTTGAAGATCGTTTTCAACTCATCGCTGAACTTCTCGGCGGTCAGCGAGATCGACGCGTACTTCGCGTAGCTCTCCAGCGGATTGACCGCGAGGATCAGGTTCGCGCCGGGGTCGATTTCCTCTTCCGTGATTTTTTTGCCGTCCAGATGATACGACAAGACCGAACCGACCCGCTTGACCGAGATGGTGTGCAGTTTGCCGTCGTCCATCTTGATCGGCGAGGCGCTGCTGAAGGGTTTCAGCGGGATGGACGCCTTCGAATCGCTCACCACGAGCCTGCTGCCTTTGTCCATGAAACCGTAGTTGCCCCGGTCCAAAAAATAAATGAACGGTCCGCGCCCGCCGCCCCGGTTGCCAAATGCTCCGGAGTCCGAGGAAAAGGTGACCTTAAACTCGCAGTTGCCCAGGGCCGATTTCACGGCGGGGAGCATTTTCAGGTTCTTGTCGCGGCCATCGAACACGAACTGTCCATCGACCGTCTCGCCTTTTCGCTGCGTCCAGTCGGTCCAGAACGGATTCGCCTTCGCATCCATATCCGTCTGCTTCATGTTCTTTTCGTTCGGCTTGCCGTCGCGAATCAGATAGATCTCTTCGGCGTTTGCCGGAGAGGCCACCCATGGCAGCAGCAAAGCGGCGAAGAGCGATCCGGGTGCAATAGTTGATCTCATCATCGTTGTCTTGTTTGGTTTCATCATGTCGCCTTGCTTCAGTCTTGCGAGCGAATCTGTTTGGCCGTGCCAACCACCAGTCCGGGATGTCATCTCTTGCCCGGGCGGGCCTTGCTGAAAATGCCAAGCAATTCAGCCAACCAACATAAGGGTCGTGACGACTTTGTAATGCGATTGCCCAAGGGAAATGCAAGCCTGGAACGACCCACCCGTGAAAAACTCTCCGAAGCAAGTAGCATTCGATCGGTTGTTCGGCCCTCGGGCTCCCTGGAGGCGACCATGCTCCAGTTCCCGCTCTGAACCCGGCCGGCTGCCTGCCTCAATCGCCCCCTACCGAGAGCCGGAAAAATCCCTGCCGTTCGGCTGCGGTGACCGGGGTCGGAGGGCGCACGGCGATGGTCATGGTGCCGTCATCGTTGTCGGTGGTGGAGAGGTGGACGAAGCCGGTGGAGGCCCACGGGTCGCGTCCCGGGTGGGGCGTCGTTTCGGGCCGGAAGACGAGGTGGTCGGCCCCGATTCTGCGGCGATAGCGGAAGACCGGGTAGTGATCCACCACTCCCCCCACCGCGAAGGCCTCGATCGTCGGAGCTTGCGGCAGGGCGGCGTGGGGAACCGGCAGGAGGTCGGCGCCCACCGCAAAGGCAAGAAGGTTCGAGATCCCGATCCCGGACGGGTCGTCATCCGGACCACCCAGGCCGTTGTCCTGCAGCCAGTCTGTTAGAGAGTGGCGGTCGTCTCCACCGGGGGTGCCATCGGGGTGCACGCTGGGGCGCCAGCTGGCTGGGTCGCCGAGATCCGGAGCGTCCTCCGGGGAGACCAGGACCAGGGCCGGGCCGCCTCCGTCGGGGCTGTCGGGCCACGCTCCCGCGTCGTTGTAAGTGACACTCAGGATGATGCGATCGTCGCGGTCGAGCAGGAGGATCTGTTCGCCGTCGTCGTTCAGCTTGCCGTCCGTGAACTCGCCGGCGACCGGGTGGCCGGCGCCATTCCGGAATTCGAAGGCGGCCCGGTTTTTCACCACCAGGAGGCGCGCCCCGGGCGAGAGCTCGGAGGAGGCGTCATCGGGGAAAGGAAACGAGAAGGCGCCCGCGAAACGCATTCCCGCCAGGGTGACCGGCCGGGCGCCGATGTTCATGAGCTCCACGAATTCGAAGTCGGAGCGCTGGTTGTGTCCGGCCGCGAGTTCGGCGCTGCTCGGCGCCTGCGGTCGGTAGTGGATCTTCGAGATGGCGAGGTTCGACGGGTTGGGGGTGACCGACCCGGCGTGGAAGCTGGCCTCGGTGAGGGCCGACCACGAGCTGCCGCTGCGCGACCGCGCCTTGGCGACCACCGCCCTGTTCAGCAAGATGCGGGAACCCCCGCTGAGAGCCTGGCCCTGCAGCTCCGGCAGGATCAGGTGATCGGAGCCCGAGACATCGAGGTTGAGCCCGTGGATGGCCAGCACGTTGGTCCCGGTCCGCAAGGCCGCGCGGTGCGCCGAAACGTTGAAGTCGCGGAACACGACCGCTTCCGAATCCCGGTGCGCGGCGGTAGCCTCCGAATTCCAGGTCGGCGCGGCCGGGGCATTGGCACTCGCGATCTGCGTTCCGTTGAGATAGGCCACAAACCCGTCGTCGTACTTCATGCGCAAGGTCAGGCTCTGGAACGACCCCGCCTCGCTCACCTCGAAGGCGCTGCGAGTATAGACCGTGGTGCTGCGGCCCAACATCCCGGCCTCGACGTCCAACCCGAGGAGCGCATCGAACTCGGGGGTGAGATCGTAGCCCACCCCGCTCGTCCCGCTCGTCCAGCCGGCATCGTCGAAGTTGGTCGCGGTCCAGTTCGTCCCCAGCGAGCCGTCCACCGGGACGAGGGCCTTGACCGCCGCGCCGGACGACAGGACCTGCTCGGTGACCAACCCGGAGCCCGACGCGATGCGGGCCCGCGACGAGACCGCTCCACCCGGCAGGCGTGGGTCGGATCCGTCGAGCGTGTAGTAGACGGTGCCCGGCCCGTTCATGATGAGCTCGAAGCCGTCCGGGACGATGCCGCCGTGCCGGTTGAAGGTGGGGGCGCCGAGGGACGGGTAGAGCCCCGCGCCGCGGATCTGGGAGAGCGCGAGGGCGTACCGTTGGGGCAGCCAGGTGTTGAGAATGCTGTTCCTCACCGGAATCCAGACCCCCGCGTAGGTGAACGGGTTGGTGCCGGGGTTGCGGGTGTAATCGCCCCAGCGGGCCGATTCGGTCCGGATCCCGCCCTCCACTCCGGCCGCGATGGCCCGGTAGCGGGCGACGGTTTTATCGGCCTGCAAGGCGCCGTCGTTGAAGAGGTGCTTGTGCACCCGGTCGCCGAACAGCACCCGGAATTCGACGTTCTGCCGCGCCGCGTTGTAGAGGAAGCCGGGTGTATTGGGATTGGCGACATCGAGCCGACTGCCCTGGAAGTCCCCGCCGCCCCTCCCGAGGGAGTATTCGGCATCCCAGCAATAGAATTTGAAGCCCGCCCCCGGCTCCCGTCGGCGCGTCGCGTACCAGTTCTTGTGCGGCCAGTCGGTGTTGATCACGTAGTGGTTGAGAAGGATGTAGTCGGCGAGGTTCTCGACGTCGACGAGGTCCTTGAACTGCGCGTACGACTGGCTGCCGGTCAGTCCCGCCGCCGCCAGGTTCAGAGCCGTCTGCCAGGCAGCCCCGTTCCCGTCGATCACTTCGTATTGATCGACCGAGTAGCAATCGGGCCCGCAGTTCGAGGCGTGCTTGATCGCGTCGTAGTCCTCCGAACGGCCGCCGAAGTAAGAGGCCGCATGGTCGGCGTCGGGCCGCTCGGTGGCATTGTATAGGCCCCAGTAAAGGCCGTTGAGATAGAGGTGCAGCCACCGGCCGTGCGGCCCAGGCCGGCCCATGGCCAGTTGCGAATAGCGCACGAAGGAGTCGATGATGTACTGCGAGTTCGGGTGCTGCCAGGCGTCGCCATGCACGCCCCGCAGCGCGATGGTCTCGAATTCCTCGACCGCATCGACCGCCGAATCGGCCTGGTCGGCGGCGAAGAGGGGGAAGTTCAGCTTCGGCGGCCCGTCGTGGTCGCGCCGAAACCGGAGCATGAACGATTTTTTCGGGGTCTCGCCATGGAAGCGGGCCCCCCCGCCGAAGAGGCGGATCCCCGCGTTGAGCTGAAACTCCTGGAGCGAAGCGGGATCGATCCACTCCAGCGAGGCGGTGTGTTCGCGGTCAGCCCGGGCCGGAAACAGGACGGAATAGAGGCCGCCGCTGCCGAAGAGGTCCTCCCGGTCCATCACGATCGACAAGGTGGGCAGCGACATCAAGTCGTCGATGATGGTGGCGGCATGGGTCGTGACGGCCGTTTGCCAGATGTCGTAGTCGGCCGGGACAGGCGATCCGGTGTTGGGGCCGATCAGGAAGCGGCCCCAGGTGTCCGGGAAGCCGGCGGGGTCTTCAGGTTGCGCCAGGACATCCTGGAGAAAGAGATAGGTCTGGGTATCGACGTTGCTCGGCACGTGGCCGGGCTTGGTGGCGATGGCGCGCAGGTTGGTGGTGGTCGTGATTCTCACCGTGGCGGAGCCGGTCGCGTCCGGACCGGCGGGGGCGGAGCGGATTCCGTTGGAATCGGACGGTGCGCTCCCGTCGGTGGTGTGAACGATGGTGGCCCCCGGGGTGCTGCAAGTGATCACGACGTCGAAGGGCGCGGCGTAGAACCCGCGGTCGATGCTAAACTGGGTATCGTCCACCAGTCCGTCGAAGGACTGCCCGTTGCGGGCCCCCGGAGTGGGGTCCGGCAGGTATCCGAATTCCCCCGCTGACGGAACGGTAATGGTGGTGCCGTGCAGCTCGGGAAGGATCAGGAAATCCGAACTGTTCGGCGCATCATTCAATCCGTGGATGGCGAGGAGGTTGGTGCCGGGATGGAGCAGGCCGGCGTGGACGGTCAGGTCGTAATTCTCGTAGACCACCGCGTTAATGTCGCGATGCGGGGTGGTGGCGACCGAATTCCACTCGGGAGCGGAGGGGCCGTTGGAATCCGCCACCTGCATCCCATTGAGGTAAGCCACGAACCCGTCGTCGTATTTCATCTTCAGGGTGAGGGAGGACACCGTGGCACCCGCTGCGAGCTCGAAGGGAACCCGCAGGTAGACGCAGCTGCGCTGGTTCGCCATCTCGCCTTCGACGTCACCCAGCACGCCGAAGAGATCCGGGTAGGAGCCGTCCGCCAGTTCATAACCGACGCCGGTGGCAGCGTCGCGCCACGCGGAGTCGTCGAACCCTTCGCCGATCCAGGCCAGCCCGATGTCGGCGGATGGCACCAGCAGGGTGCAGGGCGCGCCCGGCATGAGAAAGGCCTCGTGCCGGATGGAGGCCGCCTGTCCCACCCCGTAGGAAACATCCTGGTGTTGTTCGGCTGGAGCGAGTCCGGTCGCGATCGTCACCCCGTCCGGTTCCACCAACGCCAGGTATTCCCCGCTGCGGCCGAGCTGGAAATTGGTGTGCAGTTCGGCGCCGGCGAGAGCGCGGTCTTTTCCCGAAGCGAAGACCACCAGAAACTCACCTGCGCCGAGTGAGACGCCGGGAAAGGTCCACTTGGCGAGTACCGCCGGATCGTCCGTGAGGTGGTACCCGGCGAGGTTCACGCCCGACGCCCCACCGTTGTAAATTTCGACCCAGTCCGGGAAGTCCCCGTCCCGGTCGGCCAGGATCCAGGTATTGTCGGCCAGGAATTCGCTGATGGTGAGTTGGGCCGAGGCCGGGACAGCCAGGGCGGCGCACAGCATTACGGCAAACCATCCGCCGCGAAACCAACGCCGCGTCCGGCGCCTCACCGAGTTGAAGCACCGAACGTCCCTGGGGCTGGAGGATTGGATCTGAATGTTATCTGGAGATTGGGGGTTTGAAACAGCGCGGCGAGGGGCGGGGAATGACGCGGGCTAATATATACCCCATGTTTCGTCGATGCACGAGGATGAGCTGGAAATCGTCTCCGCGGGAAGGGGAGGTGAACCCATGTTGCCACTTCGACCGGGAAGGCCAAGGGCCTTCTCTCACCGTAGCCCGGGGCGAGCCCGCGCACGCGGGCGCCGCCCCGGGATTCCAGGCCGTCCCCGACCGGGAAGGCCAAGGGCCTTCTCTCACCGTAGCCCGGGGCGAGCCCGCGCACGCGGGCGCCGCCCCGGGATGCCAAGACGTCCCCGACCGGGAAGGCCAACGGCCTTCCTTCACCGTAGCCTGGGGCAAGCCCGCGCACGCGGGCGCCGCCCCAGGATTCCAAGTCCCACCAAAGTCCGCAGCCTGAAGGGCTGCCTCACCGGTGGGACCACCTCTGGCGCCCAGTCCGAAGAAGGATTGCCTCAACCGCCGACCGTCGTGCAAGGTCGCCTCGTGCCTCAATCGTTGACCCAACTTTACGCTCACCTGATTTTCAGCACGAAGGATCGTGAGGCGTTTCTCGCCCCGTCGATTCGGTCTCGCGTTCACTCGTATCTCGCGACGTTGATCCGGGAGTACGACGCTCCATTCGTCGCGGTCGGAGGCGTGGCAGATCACGTGCATCTCCTTTTCGACATGGGGAAGCTGCGTGCCCCGGTTGAGTTCGTCGAGCATGTGAAGAAGGAGTCCTCGAAGTTCGTGAAGACGCTGGGGGAACCGTACACGAATTTTTATTGGCAACGGGGATACGGGATGTTCTCGGTGAGTCCGAGCCTTCGGGACGAAGTGGAAGCGTATGTGCGAAACCAGGAAGAACATCATCGCAAGAAAACGTTCCAGGAAGAATATCGGGCTTTTCTGACGCGTTACGGCATCGAATACGATGAACGATACGTGTGGGATTGAAGGGACAACCGTGCGGGTGAGGCAGGCCTTCAGCCTGCGGATCGTGCGGCGATGCCCCGATCCCGGGGCGATGCCCCTCCTGGGGCGGTGCCCCAGGCTACGGTGAAGGAAGGCCGTTGGCCTTCCCATGGCACCGGCCCATACATCCCGGGGCGATGCCCCGATCCTGGGGCGTTGCCCCTCCTGGGGCGATGCCCCAGGCTACGGTGAAGGAAGGCCGTTGGCCTTCCCATGGCACCGGCCAATACATTCCCGGGCCGATACCCCGTTCCCGGGGCGATACCCCGATCCCGGGGCGATACCCCGATCCCGGGGCGATGCCCTGAACCTGGGGCGGTGCCCCAGGCTACGGTGAGAGAAGGCCGTTGGCCTTGGGGGAAGGCACCGCTTCAACATTCAACGTTCAACACTGAACACTGAACACTGAATACTGAATACTGAATACTGAACACTGAATACTGAATACTGAACCCCTACGGCACGGTCAGGTTGAAATCGTCGATGTACCATCCCGCTTCATTCGTCACGTCGTCGGTGTCGAGGCGGAACTCGATCACAACGTTCTTGCCGAGGGCGGCGGCAGGCAGGGGCATGCTGACTTCCTCCCAGCCGGCCGAGCTGTCGTCCACCACCGGCACGAGCACGGCCAGCACCGAGTCGTCGTCGGCATCGAGGACCGAGACAGTTCCGAGGTCGAAGCCGGTTTCGATTTCGAAGTACTGGAAGTAGCGCACGGTGGCGCCGTCGGCGTTGGTGAGGTCGGCGCTCGGGGAGCGCAGCCAGATGTTGGCATCGAATCCGTAGTCGGCGGCGAGGTTGGTTCCGAAACAATTGGTGGGGCTGTTGGCAGCGGGCGGGCCGACCACAGTCGGCGTTCCCAGTTCCCAGGCCGTCCCTCCCAGTCCGTCCGAGCCGGTGGTCCAGTCTCCTGCTCCGCTTTCAAAGTCGTCGGAGACCAGCGAGACCGGCGGAGCATTGAACTCCTCGATCACGAAGAGGCGGAAAGGATCGGCCGGGAGCGAAATGACGAGGGTGTTCTCCGGCGGGGTGGCCGCGATGTCCTGGTGAGGGGCGAAAATCGGCCAGTCGGCAGGGGGTGCCGCGGAGGGATCGACCTCGCTGCGAAGGTTGTAGAGCTTGGCGGTCTTGCTGTCCCACTTGAGGGTGAGTTCGTCGGTGCCGCGCGCGTAGCTGATCTCGGTGAACTGGGAGCCCAGCCCTCTCTGCAGGACGAGATCGTTTCCGTCGCCACCTTCATAGGTGAGAAGGAAGGAGCCGAAAAAGGTGCCTTCCGGCGCAAGGTCGAAGCTGCCGGTGATCGGTCCCTCACTGGTCTTGTTGATCAGGGTGATGTCGCCGAAGGCGCCGCTCAGGCTCGAGAAGTCGAGTTCCAGGGTGGAGCCAGCCACCAGGGTGACCTCCCCGGCCACGTTGAGGGGGCTGACACCGCCCGCTCCCATCTCGAAGCGCAGGAAACTGTCGCCGTCCACCCGCAATTCGCCGCCCACGTTGACGGTGCCGGCGCTTCCCACCACCTCGAAGCGACCGGTTGTCCCGGCCACCGTTCCGGTGCCCACCCCGAGGGCGTAGGTTGTCACGGGGACGCTGCCGCCTCCGACGAAGTTGGCCTCCCCGCCGCTGATCGAGTAGGTCCCGAAGGCGGCCGCGTTCTGATTGCCGAGGACGGTCCAGGTATTGATCGTGACAACGCCTCCGGTTTGATTGAGGGCGCCGGTCCCTCGGTCGGCGAGTTGCAGCCACTCCCCGGTGGCCAAGCTCCCCCCGTTCATGTTGTAGGTGCCCACACTGCCGGGCAAGTGGGCGACGTTGAGGCCGATATCGACGATGACGTCCCCGCCATTCTGCGTGACGGTCCCCTCCCCCGTTTCACCCACGAACAAAACCGCATTGGTGAGCTGCAGCATGGCGGTCCCGCCAACCAGCAGGCTGCCAGTGGTGGTATCCCCGATGAAGATGTGCTCGGAGGACAAGGCCCGCCCCGCTTCCATGATGAGAGCCTCGTCGATCCGCGTGGTGCTGGCGATGGTGTTCGGCTCCCAGTTCGAGGTGTCGTTCCAGTTCGTTCCCAGGCCGCCCGCACCGCCCGTATAGGCGAAGGTGTTCGGAACCAGGAGCGAGACGGTGGCTTGCAGCTGGTCGACCTCTCCCCCGTCCGTAACGGTCAGGGTGTAGGTGGTGGTGGCGGCCGGGGTGACCTCGATGCTGCCCGTGCCATCGGTTGTGATGCCGTCCACGTTCCCGATCTCCTGGTCGATCTCCACACTGGCGGTGACGGGAACTGTCCACGCCAAGGTCGACATCCCGCCCGGGTCGATGGTGTTGGGAGTGGCGGTGAAGGAGTTGACCGGAGTGCCCCCGTCCACCAGCACGATGTCGTTGCCGTCCCCGCCCGCATAAGTGAGCGTGTATTGCCCCCCCAGGTAGGTCGTCCCTTCCGTGGCGTTGGCGAAATTGCCCGAGGCGGTGGCCACCCCGCCGACGTTGATGAGGGGGATGTTGCCGATCGGACCGGGCAAGGCGGTGAAGTCGAGCTCCAGGGTGGCCCCGCTCACGAGGGTGACCGCCCCGTCAACATTGATGGGGCTGACGCCGGTGGCGTCCATCGTCCATTTCATGAAGCTGTCGCCGTCCACCCGCAACTGGTCGCTCACGTTGATGGTGCCGCCGGTCCCGACGACCTCGAAGCGGCCCGCCGCGCCGGCTACTCCGCCGGTGCCTACGCCCAGCGCGAAAGTCGCGGAATTATTGGTATCGGCACCACCCACAAAGTTCGCTTCGCCGCCGCTGATCGTGTAGGTCCCGAAGGCAGCTGCATTCTGGTTGCCGAGGACGGTCCAGCCGTTGATGGTCACGGTGCCGTTTGTCTGGGTGACGGTTCCTGCACCGCGGTCGGCGAGCTGCAGCCAGTTTCCCGAGGTAAAGGTTCCACCGTTCATGTTGTAGTCGCCGACACTGCCGGGCAGGTGCGCTATGAGCAGGCCCACGTCGGCGTTTACGGCCCCATTGTTCTGCGTGACGGTTCCGGTGCCGTTCTCGCCAACCAGCAGCAGGACGTCGAAGTCCAGCGTCCCGGTGGTATTCACCAGCAAGCTCCCGGAGGGGGAGTCCCCGATGAACACGTTGGTGGTCGAGTTTGTGGAAAAGCTGCCGCCGACGCTCAGATCATCATCGACTAACGCAAGGCTGGTCGTGAAGGGGCCATCGGGATCCCAGTTGGCGACGGTATTCCAATCCGTGCCGGCGCCCCCGGGCCCGCCGTCAAAGGAGAAGGCCGCGGCGGAGGCCGGGGCGGCCAGGGCGAGGGCAAGTCCGGATAGGCTTGAAACAATTGCCTTGCGCAATAGTGTATTTTTCATCTTGAGGTCTGGTCTTGGTATTCTTGTGGGTCTGTCCTGATCGCCCTCCGAAGGTGGCAACCCACCGGGCCGAAACTTTTTCAGTCCTATAAGGGGTCTATAACCCCCCCCCCAAAAAAAAAGCGGAATCTATTGAAGAAATGTGAAATGTGTAGTGCCACGGATCGGGTCGCAGTTCGCAAGGAAGGGGGTTCGCCGGACCCAGGTGAGATGGGCGCCGCCGGCGACGGCGACGTACGGGAAAACACCCTTTAGGTTGGTCGCGGTAGGACCGCCGGTTGCCCGGCGGCCCCCGCACAGATCCCAGCGGGCGCGATTGACGCACTGGGCTCCCATTCGCGTCAATCTAGCGTCGGAACTGATTGGTTATCAGTGAGATAAAAGTGAAGAAAAGCCAACTTTTAGGTTGACCTA
>Ga0310121_10001597_pt1 | contig 22809 bp, 22 predicted proteins | sample CB27_Tmax_986_MG_FD_203504 | JGI IMG/M metagenome (GOLD analysis project Ga0310121, IMG submission 203504) | Marine microbial communities from Western Arctic Ocean, Canada - CB27_Tmax_986 | ecosystem: Environmental > Aquatic > Marine > Oceanic | place: Canada: Western Arctic Ocean | collected...
TTTTCGTTAATTCTAGCTTCTTCAGTGTCTTCTAGAATATATTTATCAATACCTTTTACTAGTGAATGAGTTATTCTATTTTGCAAATTATCTTTTCTCCATACTTCTTCTTTAATTGATGAGATGCTTTTTGATTGAGAGAGGTTTTCAGCATAATCTATTAGCCTTTCTGTTGCATCATCTTTTCTATTTAAAATTACATCTTCAACATATTCTAACAGTTTTTTAGGAATTTTATCATAAATTTCAAGCATAGTTGGATTAACTATGCCTATTTTCATTCCATTTTTTATAGCATTATAAAGAAAAACTGAGTGCATTGCTTCTCTGATCGTATTATTTCCTCTAAAGGAGAAAGATACATTACTCACACCCCCACTAACATTTACATATGGTAGATTTTTGATTATCCAGTTGGTAGCTTTAAAGAAATCAACAGCACATGTTTTATGCTCTTCAATTCCAGTAGCAACAGGGAAAACATTAGGATCAAAAATTATGTCCTCAGGATTAAAATTTATTTTCTTTGTAAGAATTTTATAAGATCTTTTGCAAATATCTATTCTTCTTTTATAAGTATCGGCTTGACCTTTTTCATCAAAAGCCATAACAATTACTGCTGCACCAAATCTTTTTATAGTTTTAGCCTGATTTATAAATTTTTTTTCTCCTTCTTTTAAGCTTATCGAATTGACTACACATTTTCCTTGAGTTACTTTTAAACCGGCCTCAATTATTTCCCATTTTGAACTATCAATCATTATGGGAATTTTCGCAATATCTGGTTCAGCTTGAACTAAATTTAAAAACTTAATCATGGCTTCCTTTCCATTAATCATTCCTTCATCCAGATTTACATCAAGAATTTGAGCCCCACCATCTACTTGATCTCGAGCAATTTCAACTGCTTCTTCATATTTATTTTCTTTAATTAATCTTAAAAATTTTCTTGAACCGGTAACGTTAGTTCTTTCACCAACATTAACAAAATTTAAATTTGGTCTTAATTCAAATGATTCTAAACCACTAAGTCTAAGAATTCTTTCAGACATTTTTTATTTTTCTTGGAGAATAATTTTTTGTTAACTCATAAATTTCTTTAATGTGATTTTGGTTAGTTCCACAACATCCTCCTATTATATTTACTAAACCTTCATCTAAATAATTTTTTATTTGAAAAGACATTTCTTCAGGTGTTTGATCATATTCTCCAAAAGCATTAGGCAATCCAGCATTAGGATGAGCAGATGTATAAAAAGAAGTGTTTTCACTTAGTCTTTTCATATATGGAATTAGTTGTTCAGCTCCTAAAGCACAATTGAAACCAATACTTAAAATTGGCAAATGGGATAGAGAAAAAAGAAAGGCTTTAACAGTTTGACCAGATAAAGTTCGACCACTTTGATCGGTTATTGTTCCACTAACCATTATGGGTATTTTAATATTATTATTTTCCATATATAAATCTATTGCGTACAAAGCGGCTTTTGCATTAAGTGTATCAAAGATTGTTTCAACTAGTAATGTATTAACACCACCATCTACCAGACCTTTAATTTGTTCCGAGTATGATAGAACTAATTCATCAAATGTTATAGATCTATAACCAGGATCATTAACATCGGGAGAAATAGATGCAGTCTTATTAGTGGGGCCTATAGATCCTGCAACAAATCTTGGTTTATTTTTATTTTTACCACTATATTCAAGTGTTAGTTTTTTTGCAATTTTAGCTGATTCATAATTTAATTCATAAACTAAATTTTCCATTTTATAATCTGCCATGGATATAGAAGTTGATGAAAATGTATTTGTTTCAATTATATCAGCTCCAGCATTAAGATATTTTTTGTGTATTTCTGAGATGAGTTGAGGTTGAGTTATTGATAATAAGTCATTATTTCCTTTTAAAGCACAAGGATGATTTTTAAATCGTTCACCTCTAAAATCCTCCTCTTTTAAATTATGATTTTGAATCATAGTTCCCATTGCACCATCTAATACTAAAATACGTTTTTCTAAAATTTTTTCAATAGTCATATCAAATTTTTAATGCGTTTTTAATGTCATTCCAAATATCTTCATGATGTTCAAGCCCTACTGAAAGACGAATCATATTATCGGTAATACCAATTTTTAATCGATCTTCTACTGAAAGCTTGCTATGAGTGCTGGATGCAGGATGAGTAATAATCGTTCTTGAATCTCCAAGATTAGATGATATAGAGCACATTTTAACAGAGTTAATAAAGGCTCTTGCTGCTTTTAACCCTCCCTCAACTTCAAAAGAAATAATATTTCCTCCTTTTAGCATTTGCTTTTTGGCCAAATTATATTGGGGATGGGATTTTAAAAATGGGTATTTAACTCGATTTACATTTGTTTGTTTTTCTAATTGATATGCTATTTTTAATGCATTGTCAGAATGTCTGTCTACTCGCAGAGAAAGAGTTTCTAGACTTTTAGAAAGAACCCAAGCATTAAAAGGAGATAAAGAAGCCCCTGAGTTACGAGTAAACAAAAACAATTCTTTTATTAATTCTTTTTTACCTACTGTTACCCCGCCTAAAACACGGCCTTGACCATCCATTAATTTTGTTGCCGAGTGAATCACTAAATCCGCTCCAAAACTAATTGGCTTTTGCAAATAAGGGGTTGCAAAACAATTATCAATAATTAACAAAATATTATATTTTTTTGCTAGTTTACCTAATGCTTCTAAATCTAGAATATCTACGCCAGGATTAGTGGGCGATTCTGCATAAATACATTTGGTGTTTTGTTGAATCAAACTCTCTGCAATTTCCAGATCTGAAATTGGAAAGTAGCTTGTTAATATATTCCATTTTGGAAAGTACTTAGTAAATAAGGTATGGGTAGATCCAAAAATAGCATTGCAAGAAATAATATGATCTCCTGAATTTAAAAAAGTAGCAAAGGTCGAATAAATAGCACCCATACCAGAAGCAAAAGCAACTCCATCTTCTGCGCCTTCCATTTGGGTAATTTTTTGAATAAACTCAGTAGTATTAGGGTTAGTGAAGCGACTGTAGATATTTGTTTTATTTTCTTCTTCTGTAAATGCAGAACTCATATCTTCTGCAGTATCGAAAACAAAACTAGAAGTCAAGTATAAGGGTGATGAATGTTCAGAATTTTTTGAACGTTTCATTTGAGTTCGTATTGCTTTGGTCTCAAATTTTTTTGTCATAATTTCTTTCTATTCAAAATAATTTTAAAATTGATTATTTAACACTAGCCTAGATTTAAAAATTTCAAAGGTGCCAAATAAAAATGATGAATAAAATAGAAATCCTAGCAAAGTGCCTTTGAAAAATGGAATAGCTAAAATATAACATGTAATTAATCCATTTATGTTTAAAGGGTATAATGATCCAGAAATCCAGACTCCAAAGTTTGTTATTATAAAGAATAATAAACTAGAAGTGATTGTGGAAAGACAAACCTTTTTTAAACTTAATTTTTTTAAGGAGAAATATCCTATAAGAATGATAATACAAAAACTTGAATATTGCCATAAAAACCCAGGATAAAACCAAGTAAATGTTTCATAATAATTTTCTAAAATCAAATTATTAATTATTAAATCACTAATAAATAGCGAAGCAATTGGAATTAAAAAAGCATGAAATTTGTTTTTAAAACATGCTCCACCAAATAAAGCAATAGCTCCTATTGGAGTAAAATTAGGAATATGAAGAATTAATCTTGAAAAAGAGGCTACTAAGATTAGTAAAATGATTCCCCAATTGTTTAATATAATTTTTTTCATATAGAATTTTTTACCAAACGTCTTCAGTATAATTTTTGTATTCTTCTTTACCTCCTAGTGACTTCCAGTCAGAATCTTGAGTTAATCTTGATGAAATTCCACCTCTTGGATTACAGTCAAGAATTACACGTAATCTTTTAGGTTTATAAACTTTTATAATATCATTATATAATACATTTATAAGTCTTTCATACGAAATAATAAGATTTCTGTATTGTTGAAGATATAATTTTAATGATTTTAATTCTATAATTTTTTTGTCTGGATAAAAAAGTAAATATAAAGATGCAAAATCTGGTTGTCCATAGACTCCCAAGAAGGTAAGTTCTGGTTGTTTTAATTTTATTTCATACTCTTTTTCTGCAGGATTTGGCAATGCCTTTAATATACTTATATCAACATTTTTAAAAGTTCTTTTCATTTGTTTTTTTATTTATCATATTTAATTAATACTCTTAATTAAATATGATTTGTTAAAATTTTTTAAGGAAGATTTTAGCAACTATTAAAAAGGAATACTGTTTTAGCATTTTTTTTAAGAGGTTTGCAATCAATCAAATCCTTCCTCATTTATTTTACAAAGGTAATTGATTTAAGTTAAATGAAAAAAATTAGCAAATATTAATATATAGAATTTTTTCAGGTGTGGGGCTATATGCTTCACAAACACTACATAAATCATTATTTTTATTTTAAATAATTTGAGGGGTGAATATAAGGGTTTTTTCTTTTATTTTAAAATTTGATTTTTTTTAGCTAAATTTTTTTGTACTGAAGTGTTTATATATTAAATTTGACACTTAGTTATTTATAGAACTTTTGTAATAGATAATTGAAAATGTCATTTTTTAAAACATTTGTATAAGTTTATTTTGCAAGGATTAAAATATAAAGAATAAAGAAATTTTTTATCCTAAAGAAAATTAGATATGAGATTTATAAATTTTTTAAGTTTTTGTTTTTTATTTGTTTTACTGTCGTGTAACACTAGTGAGGAGTACAAGCAGGTGATTAATGATCCTGAAATTTACAATGCAGTTGTAAAAAAGCTAAGTGATGTGATTGTTTATGATATTTTTTCACCACCTGTTGCATCAAGAGTATATCTTTATCCAAATATTGCAGCATATGAAATTATTCAAAAAAACAAGCCTGAAAAGTATTATTCTCTAGTTGGCCAATTAAAGGGACTTGAACCAATTCCAGAGCCAAAATTTGATAAAAAAAATGTTAATATGAATCTTGCTGCAATTCATGCATTTATTGAGGTAGGAAAAAAGTTCATTTTTTCTGAAGCTAAACTAATTGATTTTCAAAAAAAATTGTATAGAGATTTTAAAAGAAAAGGCTTGCCTAATAAAGAATTTAAGGCATCAATTAAATATGGAGAATTGGTTAGTAGTTTGATAGTGGACTGGGCATCCAAAGACATGTATAATCAAACCCGAACTTACTCTAAATATACAATTTTGGAAGAAGATAAGTATTGGAAACCTACACCTCCAGATTATATGGATGGGATTGAGCCTCATTGGAAAGAGATAAGAACATTGGTAATAGATTCGGCAGATCAATTTTCACCAAAGCCCCCAATACCTTTTGACATGATTAAAGGAAGTCAATTTTATAATGAACTTATGGAGGTTTATGAAGTTGGTCGCAAATTGAACAAGGAACAGAGAGAAATTGCTCTCTTTTGGGATTGTAATCCATTTGTGACTCATCATAGAGGTCATGCTATGTTCGCTACTAAAAAGATCACTCCTGGAGGTCATTGGATTGGAATAACTGCTATTGCAACTAGGGTAGCTAATAGTACTTTTGATGAGGCTGTTAATGCCTACGCAAATGTTTCAATAGCTTTATTCGATGCCTTTATCAGTTGTTGGGAAGAAAAATGGGATACTATAGTTGTTCGACCAGAAACATTGATAAACAAGTATATAGATGAGGATTGGTTACCAGTTTTACAGACTCCACCCTTCCCTGAGTATACGAGTGGACATTCTGTAATATCAAGAGCAGCAGCACTTGTTCTAACAGATATTTTTGGTGAGAATTTTAAATTTCTCGATACTTCAGAAATGGAATTTGGACTAAAAGCCAGAACATTTAATTCTTTTATTAGTGCTTCAGAAGAGGCTGCAATTTCGAGACTTTATGGAGGAATACATTACATGATGGCTATAGAAGAGGGAGTGTCTCAAGGGCATGCAGTTGGAGAATATATAGTTAATAAAATTCAAACACTTAAAGAGGGAAAAGATCAATCAGTAGCTTCGAATTAATTCTATATGTTATATTAACATACTTATAGAATATTTTTGATTTTCATAAGTTTTATTTCTTTATAGAATTTATCGTGTAGCTATTCTCTAAATTTATTTTGAAGGTTTTTTAGCTATATTTAATTTCCTAAAATTTTTTAAATGAAAAAATTATTTCTAAACATTTTTTTTGGAATATTTATTGTTTTTTCAGTTTAGGGTCAAATTGAATTATTTGAAACAAGTGAAGAAATTGTTCCATTAAAGAAAACATCTAGAACAAAAGGTAAATGTTGTCAATTAGGAAAAGCTATGTCTAAATTGACTGGTGGAATGTCAGATGTTTATTTAACTCAAAGTGAATTAAATGAAGATGGATCTTATACTATTTTTTTTGTTAGTGCATTTATGATTGGCTTTGATACGGAATTAACACAATATGGCGTTGAAAATCCAACAGCTAAAATTTCAAGTTTTCATTTAGCCAATGAAGAGAAATTTAACCGACTTCATGAATTAATGATCTATGGTTACAAGGAATTTAAAGCTCATGCAATTATAAAAAGAATTAAATATGCTGATATTTCTGAAGTACTTGAAGGGGGAAAGAATGAAGGGGATAAACTTCTATTAAGGTTTCATAATAAGAAAATAGTGAAGTATGTATCTTTCCAGCGATTTGATAAAGACACTGGAAATAAAACTTCAAGTAGACCTATTTTTTCAAAATTTATTGGATAATTGTTTGGTTCAACTGAAATTATAGATACAAATTGGTAGAATTATTAGACATTTTAAGAAAAGCTCCCTAAAATTAATTAGAGGGTTTAATAAGCTTTGGCTGTAGTTTAGTTTTTTATAACTCTAAACCCAAAATGGTTGTTTCCTCTATTTTCAAAGTCTGATGCTCTAGCATAAGTCAATAATGTTGTTGAATGATAATTCCACGCACCTCCTCGTCTTACTCGTTTAGGGTCTGAACCAGGTGTTGTATTAATAGGGTCTGTCGCTCCATCTATATAAAATATTTCGTTATAATAATCTTGACACCACTCCCAAACATTACCTCCCATATCATATATTTCATATGGATTCCTTGGATAAGAACCAGTATCTATAGAATGTCCATTTGGGTTATATACTCCTGGAATATCTCCATTATAATTTGCTTTTGACAAGGACAAAGTACCATTATCAGTTGGATAGTCAAATTGTTGCCCTCCTTTAGCCGCATATTCCCATTGTGCTTCTGTCGGCAGACTCACATTATAATATTGTACATAAGCATCTGCTCCGAACCATTTAACCCAATTTACAGGCCAATCGGCTTTTGTAATATCTAATAATTCAAACGTATTACTAATGTTGTCAAATGAAATCCAACTTTTATTATAAATATGTTCTGCTTCTCCACTACTTGTGCACCCTCCTGTTTCTGCTAATTGTAATAAAATTTCTCCAGTATGAGGGGCATTCTCTGCTCCAACTACCATTTTTTCACTATATGTCCCACAAGGGTCAGCTATAGACTGAACGGAAACAGTAATCCATCCATCAAGGTTAGCATTGTTTAAAAAGTCTATATACTGTTCGTTGGTAATTTCTTTTTCAGAAATTTGAAACCCTGTTAATGTAACATTCACCTCTGGGGCATCCTCCTGTATTGTAGTACCTCCCATTGTAAAAGTTCCTTCAGGAATATTTTTAAAAACCACGGTTGCTGGTAGATTATTATTTTCTTTTGATGGATTTATTGAAATGTCTTTATTACAAGAAATAAATAATAATGAAAAGAAAATTAAAGTAGAAACCATTTTTTTCATAGTCCTATAAATTTAGAAAAAAAATTAGTGCCATATAAGAGTCAAAATTTGACTAAATCAAGTTGAGCTTGAAGATTAGCTTCTGTTTCTTGAAGTTCTAGAAGTATTTTAACAGATTCTACATTAGCAGCAAAATCTAGGTGTACTCCTTGGGAACAAGAAATAAAAATACTTATTAATGTAACAAATAGTATTTTTTTATTATAAATTGGTTTAGCGTTAATAGTTCTTAATATAATTATTAATTTCTAATTCAGTTTCACTTTCGGGTATAAATAAAAAATCCTTCGATATCTTATTAAACTCTCTATTATTTTAGGATTTTTTTTATTTTTCTTACATTTATTTAAATCAATATATTTTATAATAAACGAGCATGCTTTTAATGGACAAAAATCTTTTTTATAAAATTTATTAGGTTAGTAATTTAAGAGATAGTTTATAAATCATAGAGAGAAATGAAACATTCCTATAAAATATCCGGAATGACTTGTGTTAGTTGCAAAGCATCTGTTGAAAAGAGTTTGAATGATTTAGATCAAGTAATAAACGTTGAAGTCGATCTTGAAAAGGAAGAATCAATAATTACTATGAGTAATCATATTGAAGTAGAATTACTACAAAAAACATTGCCTTCAAAATATACCATTTCAATAAAAGAGGATGCTACTATTTTCGATTCTAATCAACATTCAAGTTTTGAAATTGAAGAAGAAAAGACTAAACTTCAACAACTAAAACCTTTGTTGCTTATTTTGTTTTATATCACAGTTGCAATTGTGTTATTACATTACAAAAATTGGACTTGGAATGAAGCTATATTAGACTTTATGGGCTTATTCTATATTGTGTTTAGCTTCTTTAAAATGTTAGATTTAAAAGGGTTTCCAGAATCTTTTAGAATGTATGACCCTTTAGCGAAGCGTATTCCCATATATGGATGGATTTACCCTTTTATAGAAACTTCATTGGGCTTAATGTTCTTAATGCGTTTTGAAGTAAACATAGCTTTAATTATTACACTTATTGTTTTAGGAATAACCACTATTGGAGTAACAAAAACATTATTAGACAAAAAATTAATACGATGTGCTTGTTTAGGAACTGCCCTAAAGTTACCTATGACAGAAGCTACTTTTATAGAAAATGTAATTATGATTGTAATGGCGATAATTATGTTGATAAACTAAATTATTAAGTTATGGGAATATTTGATTTTGGGAAAAAGAAATAAGTGGAACAAATAGTAAAAGGAGGAATAGCTTTTTCATTGTTCTAAATGTAAGAAAAATAAAAAACACTTCTAAAGTTAATTAGAGGGAGTTTTTATTGGATTTAATTCTTAATGTATGAAACACTGGCTTAAGTTTTGAATTTGAAATAACAATTGCCGCTCCTAAGGCTGAGCCCAATGAAGAATCCGTTGTGCTTAGTTTCATATTATTTAAATATTGTGAGAGTAGCTGTATATAGACCTCGTTATCACTAAACCCACCATCAATATATAGTCTTGCAATGCTGTATCCTGATTGATATTTATTAGTTCTACTGGTGAACCAGGTATGACCAAGCTGTCCTTTTTAAAGTCTCTCCTTTTTTTGCAAGAAAGGTCACCAACCACCGCAAAGAATGAATAGGACCACCCATGATCTCTGAACTTGGAGCAGATGTTACCAGATTTCCGTCTTTGTACACTGAAAATATCTCATCTTTAAAAAGCAGTTTCCTGGGGATCAACCTTTTGCTCCCCTAAAATCAGCCCTGCATGAATCCCACCGGAACAAATTAATTCTTGTATTGTAGGTGGTTCAACCCAAAACTTGAAATTATGAAGCTCAATACCAGGGCTGACATATGCTATTGAGTTGATTAATTCCTCATCTGACAGATCCACCCCTTTCAAGTCCTTCCCTATTTTGAAAACCATTTCTGGTTCTATGGTGCAATTAACATAATTGCCATAGTCAACTTTAGCCTTATTTTTCATTATGTGCGGTTGAAAAAGTCTCCCGTTAATGGGTTCATTGATACCGAATTACTCTCTGATGGCATTACTGGTACAACCGACTTTATAACCTACCACATGTTCTCCTATTTCGATTCTTTTCTGGGTAACTAAATCTTGCACGACATAAGCTTTTGCAATTGCAAGTTTATGTAAAAACGAAAAATTGCATAAATGAGCCAAAAAAAGTCAAAAACAATCAAAAAACAGTCAAAAATGATCAAAATAGAGAAAAAATGAGCAAAAAACAGTCAAAATCCTATAAAAAACCCCTTTATATATTAGAAGGACTTTAATTAATTTTAGAGTTTTTTTTGTAAGTTATTACAATTTATATGATTACATTTGCGGCTTATAAAATATAAAATACAATAATAATGAGTAAAAGTAATGGAACTGTAAAGTTTTTTAATACCAATAAAGGGTTTGGATTTATAGAGAGTGAGAATAGTAAAAAAGATATTTTTGTTCACGCGAATAACTTAATTGATCAAATTAATGATGGGGATAAAGTCAGCTATGATGTTGACGAAACTCCTAAAGGTCCAAGTGCTATAAATGTTAAAATTCAATAATAATTTTTTATAAAAAGAATTAAGACTTTACCAATCAGTGATAAACCCTCTAATTAATTTTAGAGGGTTTTTTTATTTTTCTTACATTTAGGAATATGAAAAAACTACTCCTTCTTTTACTGTTTGTTCCTTTAGTTTCTTTTGGGCAAATGAAGCAAAATGAAAAAGATTTAAAAATTTTAATATCTCAACAATGGTTTGAATATAGTAAGTCATTTGAATATAAAGACTATGAAAATATTGTAAAACATTTTACTTTTCCTGTAACTTTTAATTATTCGAAAGAACCGGTAATAATTTATATTGGTAATTTAGAGGAGTTTATTTCTTTTTAGTATTAGAAAATGCAGTGAATAGTAGTTAGTCATAATAAAATAAGAATCTAAAGAAATGAGTAAAGTAGTAGTTTTAACAGGTGCAGGAGGGGTTTTATGCAGCACATTAGCAAAGGCATTGGCTAAAAAAGGGTATAAAATAGCGGTTTTAGATTTAAGAAAAGAAGCGGCTGATAAAGTTGCTGATGAAATAAAAGTAGCAGGCGGAACTGCTATTAGTGTAATAGCTAATGTTTTAGAAAAAGAATCTTTGGATTCAGCAAAGGTAGAAGTGAATAATCAATTAGGATCCTGTGATATCTTAATAAATGGAGCAGGAGGAAACCACCCGTCAGGAACGACTAGTAATCCGCATTTGATAGCTAGTGACCTTGAAAATGCAACTGAAGGTTTTAAAACTTTCTTTGATTTAGAACCTACTGGGATTCAATTTATATTTAATTTAAATTTTATAGGAACACTTTTACCAACTCAAATTTTTGCAAAAGATATGGTGGGTCGCGAAGGATGTAGTATTTTAAATATTTCATCTATGAATGCCTTTACACCGCTAACAAAAATACCGGCATATAGTGGTGCAAAGTCTGCTGTGTCTAATTTTACACAATGGCTAGCGGTACATTTTTCAAAAGTGGGAATTCGTGTTAATGCATTAGCTCCAGGATTTTTCTTAACCGATCAAAACAGAAGTTTGCTTACGCAAAGCGATGGCAATTTAACCCCACGCGGAAAACAAATTATAGAGCAAACACCAATAGGTAAATTTGGTGAACCTGAAGATTTAGTTGGAACAACCTTATGGTTATGTGGTGAAGGCGCATCATTTGTAACAGGTGTTGTTGTGCCTATTGATGGTGGATTTAGTGCATATAGTGGTGTTTAGAAATCACAAAACAATTTTATGGAGCAAACATGGCGATGGTACGGACCCAATGACCCCGTAACTTTATTAGATATAAATCAAGCAGGAGCAACAGGAATTGTTTCGGCATTGCATTATATTCCAAACGGTGAAGTATGGACTATTGATGATATAAAAAAAAGAAAACAAACTATTGAAAATACTGGATTAAATTGGAGTGTGGTAGAAAGCATCCCTGTTCATGAAAACATAAAAACACGTTCTGGTAATTTTCAAACCTTTATTGAAAATTATAAGCAAAGTATAGAGAATTTGTCAAAATGTGGTATCAATATTGTGTGTTATAATTTTATGCCTGTTTTAGATTGGACGAGAACCGATTTGGAATTTCAAGTTGAGGATGGTTCTAAAGTCCTTCGTTTTGATGTGATAGCTTTTGCAGCCTTCGAACTCTTTTTATTAAAACGGCCAGGTGCTAAAAACAGTTATTCTGAAGTACAACAAAAAGCAGCAAAAGTATATATTGATAGTCTCTCAGAGGACAAGGAAACACAATTAATAAAAAACATTATTGCAGGTTTACCAGGTGCAGAAGAAGGTTATACTTTAGACCAATTCCAAACGATTTTAGATACTTATAAAAACATTGATGCAAGTAAGTTAAGAGAAAATCTAGTGGCTTTTTTAAAAGAAATCATTCCTGTAGCATCTCAAAACGAGGTGTTGATGTGTATTCATCCAGACGATCCACCTTATTCTATTTTAGGCCTACCAAGAGTAGTAAGTACGGAGGCTGATTATGCTTATTTATTTGATAATGTTCCAGACCGTACTAATGGTATCACGTTTTGTACGGGATCTTTAGGAGTAAGAGAGGATAATGATCTTGTACAAATTTTTAAACGCTTTTCAGATAGAGCTCATTTTCTTCATTTAAGAAGTACTAAGCGTGATGAACAAGGTAATTTCTACGAAGCCAATCATTTAGAAGGGGATGTAGATATGTATGGTGTTGTTAAAGCGATTATAGAAGAAGAAAAAAGACGTAAAGCAGAAGGATATGCCGATTTTGCTATTCCTGTAAGACCAGATCACGGACATCAAATGCTTGATGATTTGCATAAAAAAACAAACCCAGGATATTCTGGAATTGGAAGGTTACGAGGCTTGGCAGAATTGAGAGGTTTAGAATATGGTATAAAACAAAGTATATAAAATAAAGTATTAATCAATTATTAATAACACTGAGGTAATTATTTCAAGTTTAATTAAATGAAAAGTAAATAAGGATTATCTAGAAGAAGTTTTGTTAAAAATGCTTCATTTGTGTCTGGGGTAAATAATCAAAAATTTATTTTAGAAACATCATGAAATATAAATTAGTACTCATAGTATTTCTTTTTGCAGGTATTATATCTTGTAAAAAAGAAGATAGCACAAAGGTTTTATATTTGGCGCATAATTTACCCCAGACACATCCCGTGCACAAAGGGGTATTAGAATTTCAGAAAGCCTTGGAAACAAAATCTAATGGAACTTTAAAAGTTAAAATTTTTCCAGATGCTCAGTTAGGTTCAGAAAGAGAGGTTTTAGAGTTATTGCAAATTGGATCTGTTGCTGCCACTAAGGTAAGTGCTGCTACCTTGTCTAATTTTGTGCCTGAATACCACCTCTTAGGAATTCCGTATTTGTTTCGAGATAAGAACCATCAATTTAATGTTTTAGAAGGAGAAATAGGAAAATTAATATTAGAGAAAGGTAGTAAGTTTTGGTTGCGTGGACTTTGCTATTACGATGCTGGGAGTAGAAGCTTTTACACCAGGGAAAAAGCCATCAGGACACCAGATGATTTAAAAGGACTAAAAATTAGGGTAATGAACAATCAAATGGCCATTAACATGGTGAATTCTATGGGTGGTTCTGCAACCCCTCTGGCTTATGGTGAACTATATACGGCTATTCAGCAAGGTGTTGTAGATGGTGCCGAAAATAATCCACCATCATTTGTATCTTCAAATCATTATGAAATTAGTAAATATTATACATTAGACGAACACTCTTCTGTTCCCGATGTGTTATTGATAGGCACAAAATATTGGGAAAAATTATCTAAAGAAGAAAAAATATGGGTACAAGAAGCTGCAGATGAATCATCGCAAGCTCAAAAAATATTCTGGAATGAATCTGTTGAAGAATCAATGAAAGTTGTAAAGGAAGCAGGTGTTGAAGTTATCATTCCTGAAAAAAGATTGTTTGCTGAAAAATCAAAATCAGTTGTTGAAGAATTTGTGAAAGAATATTCAGAAATGGCCACAATTGTAAATCAAATTAAAAATAATAATTATGAATAAATCTGAACTTGTTTTTAATAAAGTAAATCGAATTCTAGAATGGTTCTTGATTTTAATTTTTGCACTTTTAGTATTAGATGTTTTATTTCAAGTATTTTCAAGATATATTTTAGGAACATCTTTTGCATGGACAGAAGAGTTTGCTCGATTTTCATTAATTTGGATGACCATTTTAGGGGCAGCATATCTCAATTTTAAAAGAGAGCATTTATCAATAGATTTTTTCTATGAAAAATTCTCTGAAGTACATAAAAGGAAGGCATCTATTCTCATAGAAGTATTTATATTTTTCTTTGCACTAATAGTCATGGTTATAGGAGGTTTCAATTTGGTTTATACAACTTTGCATTTAGAGCAACTATCAGGTACTCTCAGAATTCCTTTAGGTTATGTATATGCCATTATGCCTTTTAGTGGATTGCTAATCATGTGCTTTTCTGTTTATCATATGTCAAATGTTCTTTCAAACAAAATCAATAATTAATTATGAGTATAGAAGTTATAAGTATTATCGTTTTGTTTGTTAGTTTCTTTGCTCTTTTATTACTAAAAGTTCCTGTTGCGTATAGTATAGGAATTTCAACAACCTTAAGTTTATTGTTGAATATTGATAACATGCCAGGACTAACTACCATTGCACAACGCATGACAACTGGGATAGATAGCTTTGCACTATTAGCTATTCCGTTTTTTATATTGGCAGGAGAAATTATGAAACGCGGGGGTATTGCCAATCGACTCATTAATTTTGCAAAATCTCTGGTGTCAAGTTTTCCAGGTGGATTGGCTTATGTAAATGTAGTTGCATCGATGCTTTTTGGAGCAATTTCAGGATCTGCATTAGCGGCTGCTTCTGCAATTGGTTCTATAATGACAGACCGAATGGAAGAAGAAGGATACCCAAGAACATTAAGTGCATCTATTAATATCACTGCATCAACAACAGGCTTGTTAATTCCACCTAGTAATATCCTCATTGTATATGCTTTAGCTAGTGGCGGAACGGCTTCTGTAGCGGCACTGTTTATAGCTGGTTATCTTCCAGGGATTTTATTGGGTTTTGCCATTATGGGATATGTCGCCTTTATCGCAATTAGCAAAGGTTATACTAGAGGTAAACAGGCAACTCTATTTGAAGTTTGGACTTTTTTTAGAAAAGCTTTTTTTAGTTTGTTATTATTAGTTATTGTGGTTGGAGGAATTGTAGCAGGAATTTTCACAGCTACAGAAGCCTCTGCAATTGCGGTATTATATGCTGTGGTTTTGTCATTGATTTATAGCGACATGAAAATAAAAGATTTCCCTGATGTGTTATTGTCTAGTGCAAAAACAACAGCTGTAGTCATGTTTTTAATATGCACCTCAATGGCAATGTCTTGGTTATTTTCTTTTGAAGGTATTCCAGAAATGATTAGCTCTTTTTTATTAGAGTCGTTAAATAATAAGTTTGCTATCTTTTTAGCAATTAATATTATTTTAATCATTATCGGAACATTTATGGACATGACACCTGCCGTTCTAATATTTACACCTCTTTTTTTGCCAGTGGTAACTGCTTTAGGAATGGATGTGGTGCATTTTGGAATTGTAATCGTGTTGAACCTATGTATTGGAATTTGTACGCCACCAGTAGGCACCCTACTCTTTGTGGGTAGTGGTGTTGCTAAAGTTTCAGTGACTCAAGTAATAAGACCATTGTTACCATTTCTGTTAATAATGGTAATCGTTTTGATGCTGATAAGTTATATCCCAGAAATATCAATGTTTTTGCCAAGATTATTTAATTTATAAATACAATGAACTAATTTTATGGAATTATAAATTAATTAATCTTAAATTTTATGAATAAAAAGTTAATAGGTGTAAAAGTAGTTTTGCTTTTAATAATTGTTGTTTTTTTGAGTTGTTCAAAAACTAAGAAAAACGCTACTCCATGGGTAAACATATTTGATGGAAGGAGCCTTAATGGTTGGTCTACAATAGGAGGTAATGCAACTTATAAAGTTGATGGTGGTGCGATTATAGGAAAAACGGTTAGAAATACACCAAACACTTTTTTAAGATCTGATGCTTTATATGGAGATTTTATTTTAGAGTTAGAATATAAAGTAGATTCTACGGTGAATTCGGGTATTCAAATAAGAACTAATAGTTTTCCGCATTATAAAGATGGACAGGTTCATGGCTATCAAGTAGAAATAGATCCGTCAGCTCGTGCTTGGAGTGGTGGTATTTATGATGAAGGCAGGCGAGGTTGGTTAAATCCGTTAACAGATAATTCAGAAGCTCAAAAAGCTTTCAAACAAAATGATTGGAATCATTACCGTATTGAAGCCATTGCCGATACTATTAAAACTTGGATAAATGGTGTGCCAGCTGCATATTTAATAGATGATAAAACAGTTACAGGTTTTATTGGTTTACAAGTACATAGTATTAAAATTCATCAAAAAGAAGGGATCGAAATTAAATGGAAGAATATTAAAATACTTACCGATAGTTTAGAAAAAAATGTTGTTAAGTCACCAATTAAGCCAGTAATAACTAAAAATCAATTAACTATCTATGAAAAAAAACATGGATGGAAATTGCTTTGGGATGGTGAAACTGAAAATGGTTGGCGTGGTGCTAAATTAGATAAATTCCCTAAAAAAGGTTGGGTAATTGAAAATGGAGAATTAACAGTATTATCTTCAGGTGGAGCAGAATCTAGAGCAGGTGGTGATATTGTTACCGAAGAAATATATGGTAATTTTGAGCTAAAAGTAGATTTTAAAATAACTCCAGGTGCTAATAGTGGTATTAAATATTATGTTGATATCGAAACTAATAAAGGTACTGGCTCTTCAATTGGATTAGAATTTCAAATTTTGGATGATTTGCTTCATCCTGATGCTAAATTAGGAAACCATGAAGGCAGTAGAACGGTGTCTTCTTTATATGATTTAATTCAAGCAGATACAAATAAGCATATGAACCCAATTGGTGAATGGAATTCAGCTCATATTATTTCAAACAATAATCATGTAGAGCATTGGTTAAATGGCATGAAAGTTCTAGAGTATGAACGAGGTAGCGAGGATTTTCTAAAAATAGTATCAGAAAGTAAATATAAAAAATGGCCAAAATTTGGACTTTTAGAAAAAGGACGAATCTTACTACAAGATCATGGAAACAGAGTATCATTCAAAAACATTAAAATAAAATCGTTATAAACTATAAAATATGTCAAGTAGAAGGAATTTTATAAAAAAAGCTGCAGTAGGAACTGTAGGAATAGCAATAGGCAGCAATAATGTAAATGCGATGAGTGCACAAAGTTACTCAAAAATATTAGGCTCTAACGATCGTATTCATGTTGCTATTCAAGGTTTAGGAAGAAGGTATGGTGCTTATTTAGGTGCTATTGTGGCAAAAGAAAGTAATGTAGAATTGGTTTATTTATGTGATGTTATGAAAGGTCAGAGAGATAAGGCGGCAGGAGTGGTTTCAAAAGTTTTAAAGAATAAGCCTATTCTAGAAAATGATATTCGTAAAATAATTAATGATAAAAAAGTAGATGCTATATTTATGGCAACACCAGATCACTGGCATGCTCCAGGTGCATGTATGGCTATGCAAGCAGGAAAACATGTGTATTTAGAAAAACCATGCAGTCATAATCCTAGAGAAGGAGAATTATTAGTGGCATATCAACAAAAATATAATAAAATGGTGCAAATGGGGAACCAACAACGTTCTTCAATACAATCACAAGAAATTATTAATGATATTCATAATGGAATTATTGGTGATGTATTTGAAGCTATAGCTTTTTATACTAATAAAAGAGGTCGAGTTCCAAATCAAGTAAAGTTAAATCCGCCAGAAGGTTTAGATTGGGAGCTTTTTCAAGGACCAGCGCCTAGAAGAGCATATACTCATGATACTTGGAACTATAATTGGCATTGGTATGGATGGGACTATGGTACCGCTGAAATGGGTAATAATGCAACGCATGAATTAGACATTGCGCGTTGGGCATTGAATGTGAAATATCCTGAACGTGTAGATGTAAATGCTGGTAAATTTCATTACAATGATGATGGTTGGGAAATGTACGATACTATGGAAGCTTGGTTTGAATTCTCTGATAATAAAATAATTAAATGGGATGGACAAAGTAGAAATGGATATAGGAAATTTGGAGCAGGAAGAGGAACCCTCATTTATGGTTCTAAAGGTTGTGTCTTTATAGATCGTTATGGTTATAAATTATTTGATCAAAAAGGAGAAGTGTTAAAAGAAAATATTGTTCCTGGTATTGAGGGAGGAAATACTTTAGGAGGCGGAGGAAAACTTTCATTTGCACATACGTTAAACTTTTTTGATGCTATACGAGGTAAGGCTCCGTTATCATCTCCAATAGAACAAGGGGTTATTAGTCAAATGCTTACACATTATGCGAATATTTCTTCTAGAATTGATAATGCTTTTGAAGTTGATGAAAATACTGGACGAATATTTAATAGAGAAGCTATGAAATTATGGTCTAGAACTTACGAACCTGGTTGGGAAATTAACCCTGTTTAGTCTCAAAAAAAATGTATAGACTTACACAAATTATTCTATTGCCCCTTCTTTAGAATAATTTATTTTTTTATAACTAAATCTTGGACTGAATTTCATTTCTCATTTTTTTGCACATTTATCCTCATTTTCACAATCCCACTGAACTTTTGAAAAATTTTCCGCGTCGATTATACTAATTTCTTTTTTTAGATTTCCATTTTCATACCTGAAAGTTTTATCTTCTTTTTTGATTTTCAGGATGAGACCATTATCTAATTTAACTTTTATTATTTTTTCATTTTAATTCAGCAATTGTATAATCTATAAATTATATTTGAATTATGATTACAAGCCAACGAATTTCTCAAGTATGCTTATTTATATTTTCTTTCATAGCAATTTCTGGAGGGATTTTGCAAATGTTTCTTGGAGAACCCTGAAATAACACCAAGATTGGATAATATACATCGCTTTATGGCAGGTATTTATCTAACAACTGGGATAATATCTTTTTGGACTGCTTTAACAATAAAAAAACAAAACACTTTAGTTTTCTTAATCGCTATTGGAGGTATTATGGCAGCTATTGGAAGAATTATTTCAATTAGTATTGTTGGACTTCCTGAGCCCAATTCTCTTTGGATAGGATATTTATTGCCAGAATTAATCGTGCCAGTTATATTGATTTTTTCACAAATAAAAACAAATTCAAAGCTAAACCCTATTATTAAAAACTAAACCAATAAGCCCTCAAAAATTCATTAGTGCCAAATAAGTGCTAAGAAATTGACTAACTTTATATTAAACTTAATTGTAAGAAAAAACCCCCTAAAATTAAATTAAGTTAGTTGCACTATCAATCAATTTCTTTTTAAGTTTCAAAAGGTCTTCAATTTAATAAATCAATTATATTTCTATTGAAAATATCGGCATTTGAATATCCCTGTTCTTTCTAGTTTTCCTTTATTAGTATTGTAAATGAGCTTTTCAATATATCCAAGTCCATATCCAATATCAATCAAATGTTGAGGACATTCTGGCTTATCTCTTTCATTTATAATTTCTACCTTTTGACTAAAATAAATTTTAGAGTTTTTTATAGTTACTCCTTCTTCATCGTTATAATCACCACCAATAACTGCTTCTTGACTTTGTAAATCATAAACTTCGAAAGATCTATCTGGGCCACTTCCATAATCAAGAATCATAAGATTTTCAACTATATCAACGAAATAAGCTTCGGCGCCTCCGTATATTTTTGATTGATTGGGGTCTTTAGAGGTTTTTTGTTTATCATAAACTTTTATTATTGAACCCAACTCAGGGAGAGGAGTAATAATTACTCTATAAGAATCATCATCATAAGTTATACCATCTCCTTTTAAGAATCCATCAAATACATATCCCTTAATTTCTGATCCAGAAGTTATCTCTACCCATTCTCCTTCAATTTTTTTTGTGATTCCCGTTTCTTTGTCGGTATCATTTATTGTTAATTTTTCACCTGTTTTAGATTCTATTGTAACTTTTTGACCATAAAGAATTGTTGCTACTTTCTTTGAGTTTGAGTTTGGCTGTTCTCTAACATTTAAACCTCCTTTTGCTGAAACATAGTATTCTGTCTGCCCAAAACAAACCAAAGGAACAAACAGTAAAACAAGAAGTAGATTTTTAATTGTATAGGTTTTAAAACTAAATGTACAAAAAACCCCCTAAAGTTAATTAGAGGGTTTGTAAAGTAGGTACAATACACTTTACAAAAACCTACTTTTCTTTAACTCTCCAATGGGGAGAATTTATTTCTAAATCATAGGTCTTTTCAGATTCATTAACTAACTCGCGAATTGCTTTCAAAATATTCGTTTTATCTTTCTCTAAATCGTTGCCGACACTTCTAAAAAATGTTTGTCTATCATCAGGGTAATTTAATTCGTAATGAACAGGAACTCCGATATTTTCATAATATTTATCATTGTTATCTGTGTAAACTTCGTTTGAAACTGAAAAATACCATTCGTTTGGTAAAGTCTTTTGCAAAGCATCTGAAATTGCTCCATTTGTATGTGAGCCAATACGTTTTATATTATTTAATTCCATTGAGCTTAATGCCATCATATCAGTTGCGCTTGCAGACTGCTGGGAAGTCAATAAATAAACTGGTTTTGTATATGGGTTTTTGGCAGGCTCTAAATAAATTGGTGTTTTTTTAGTGTAACCGTTATTGTGCCTTGCTTTTTTCATAGCGATTTGTTTTCTATCAACGTTAAATCGTCTCAAAATTTCTAAAGCCACTACATCTTGACCACCACCATTAAAGCGTACATCGATAATGATATGTTTTGTTTTTTTTAAGTCTTGTATTATTGTATCCATCAATTTACTTATTCCAGCAACTTCTTCTGCAATTTGCTTTTCGTAATTTAAACTATCAAATGCGTCCATATATGTTGAAACAAATCCATTTTCTTTGACAAGGCTATCGTTTAAATTCAAATCTGCATACAAAAACATTGCTTTGATTTGGATATAGCCAACATTGTTTTCCATTTTTCCCCATTTCATAAGCCACGTGTCTTTAGTCAAATCCTCTTTAAGATAATAATCCGCAACAATTCCAGCAATTTCAAAATCGCCATACTCTTTCAATTCTTCCGTTTCTTTTTCTTCTAACTCTGATTGAATTTGATTTTCTGCCAATTCGTAAATTTCATCCGTTGGTTCTATCGAACCGTGATTGTCTTTCATTTTTTCAACCATATCTTCCATAACTAAATATAAATCAACTTCCGTACTTTTTGAGTTGATTTTGTTTTTTGAGTTTATGTAAAGACTGTCCCAATCAACCTTATTTAGGTCGAAATATGCATAATGATTTTTATAAGTATTTGCAAAAACCTCGAAATTATATGAGATGTCGTTTTTGTCTTCTATGGTTTGTTGACATAAGTCTGGAAACTTGTTTACTCTTACGTAGCGATATTTACTAAATCCAAGTTTTACAGTTAGTGTATCATTTGAAATTTGCATTGAATTTTTGACTTCTGAAATATCGCCAACTTTTGCTGGGAAGCAAGAAATATCTGTTATGTCAAAATATTCGTAAGAATTAACATTTATTTTCAGAATTTCTCCATAACCGATGGACTTCCAAATTCCATTGATTGAGTCATTTTTTTCTTCATTTGGTTTACAACCAATTAACAAAATTGACATTAGGAATAGAGATAAAAGAATAGTTTTAGTTTGCATAATATTTTTTGATTTCTACTCTAAAGATAAAAATCCCCTAAAGTTAATTAGAGGGATGTGGGGTTAGTTAGTTCTTTTTTGTCTTTTATGAGTTAAACTATATTTAGGAGATTTTCTCATATTACAAATTTAAAATACAAAAGGAAATCACTAATTAATAAAATAAAAAGTTTTAATTTATTTAAAATTTGAAATTTGCTTATGCCATACAACGGTAAATATATTCCTGGAAAACAAGATTTATATAAATTAAGTCGTTCTAAAGTTGATTTTTTTCTTAACTGTCCAAGATGTTTTTATTTAGACAGAAAACTTGGAATACGTCAACCTCCTGGATTTCCATTTAGCTTAAATTCTGCCGTTGATGAATTACTTAAAAAAGAATTTGATTATTATAGAGAAATTCAAAAGCCACATCCATATATAAGTAAATTAGGTTTAAATGCTGTTCCGTTTAAACACGAAAAAATGGAAGAATGGAGATTTAATTTTAAAGGGGTTTCATTTGAACACAAAAAACTTGGCTTCTATTTGTTTGGTGCAGTTGATGATATTTGGATTGATTTAGACACTAAAGAATTAATCGTTGCTGATTATAAAGCAACAAGTAAAAACTCTGAAATAACTCTTGATGAAGAATGGCAAATTGGTTATAAAAGACAGATGGAATTTTATCAATTCCTGCTTAAAAATAATGGGTTTAAAGTTTCTAGTACAAGTTATTTTATCTATTGTAATGGTTTAAGAAATGAAGAAAGTTTTAATGAAAATCTTAAGTTTAAAGTTTCTCTAATTCCTTATGTTGGTGATAATTCTTGGATTGAAAATACACTTGAAAAAATTCATACTCTTCTTAATCAAAACGAAATTCCTAAACATCGTGAATCTTGCAGCTTTTGTGAATATCATAAAAAACTAAATCAAAAACCATAATTCAAAATTTTTCCTAATGAGTTTAAAAATTATCAGATATAAAAATTATGGTTGCACTATGAAAG
>Ga0310121_10001598_pt1 | contig 22782 bp, 19 predicted proteins | sample CB27_Tmax_986_MG_FD_203504 | JGI IMG/M metagenome (GOLD analysis project Ga0310121, IMG submission 203504) | Marine microbial communities from Western Arctic Ocean, Canada - CB27_Tmax_986 | ecosystem: Environmental > Aquatic > Marine > Oceanic | place: Canada: Western Arctic Ocean | collected...
AATCCGTGAAGCGATTCAAGAAATTCAAGAGATTCAAACGACACGTCCGCCGACGGCGAACGAGTTGAGAGTAGCTCGCGATGCTCTAACCCGGGGGTTCCCTCTGGGACTCGAGACAGCCAGCCAAGTTGCCCGCGTCGGAACCACGCTCGCACTCCATGGGTTACCGGTCGATGAAATGGATAATTTTGTCCAACGGGTGATGGCTGTTGATCTTGACAGGGTAGTTGCGGCGGCTAAGACTCATCTACATCCGGACAAGCTCGTGACGGTGGTTGTGGGTTCGCCCGATGAAGTGTTGCCATCGCTTGAAAGTTTGGGACTCGGAACACCTGCCTTGGTTGAATAACACCGGACGCTACTCAAGTTTGGAATTCATATGGAGATTTTAGACTCATGAATAATGCGTCTATTTGCGAGGGCTGTGCAAATATTCGTCTAGTGTCATGGTCGCGTTTTCGGCGTTGTAATTGTCTATTCAGAACTAAAAACATTACCGCGAGAACGGTTCTCAGTTTCGCCGATTTACGTTACTAGAGTTCTGTTCGGAGAAACTTCACTAACGCGTAGCCATCCAACCAACTAAATGGCGGAATCGCGGTACTGTAGTGACCGCAAGGCAGAACGCACAAACGATGTGAGATTCTTCGGCGACGGAATTCCTGAACCAACTGGCGCGACAAGCCGACAGGAAACGAAAGGTCGTAACGAGCATAAGCGAGTAGCACTCGTTTATGTCTCATCCGCTCGATATACGGTTCCGGGCTGATTGGAAGCCACATCTGCCTCAGGCTATCAAGGTTGATTTGGCCATCCAGTCCGGCGCGGATATGGGCAGTAGACAACCCTTCCCACACTACGTCGGCAAAGAATGGTGAAATGTGATTGAGCGCGGCCACCGTGATCTGAGGTTCGTGAGCAGTCGCCAGCATGGCGAGACAAGATCCAAGGCTTGTGCCCAAGATGCCGATCCGTTGGTAGCCTTCGGCGGCTAACCAGTGCACTGCCCGTCTTGTGTCGAGTACGGCTTGTCGGCAGACTTGCAATGTTCGACCCACATTTGCGCTTACGATGTAGTCAGCACGGTGTAGGTTCGCTGGCATTCGTCGGTCGTGGTACGGAAGGCTGAGTCTCAGCGTCGCAATGCCGAATTTGGCAATCAATCGGCTGAGGGCCATGTGCTCTTCTGGGCCGGCGTTCCAGTGTGGGAGCACAACAATAGCGCGCCGCCTTGAATTCTTATCACTGGCTGGTTGATATCGAGCGTAGACCGTGTTGTTACTCTGGTCCGGCGTTTCAAATGCACTTGGAAAACTGAGCATGCCATCTGACAGTTGATAAAGGGTAGTTTCGGGTGTTTTGAAGAATTCGTCGCTATTTTTCACCATCTTGTCGGACCAGCTAGTAACGACGCTAGCCGGTTCGTGATGATCCAGCTGACCGGTCCTGAGCCAGTCGATTCCCCACTCGAAATCTTGTACGACCCGATCCGATGTTGCGTCAGCTAGGCGATGCTCCCATGCGTGGAACAGACGTTTTATCATGAGGATTCTAGATGGTTCGACTGCGTGCCGAAACGTTTCACTGACGAGGTTGGTTCGGAATTACAGCTCGAACCGGGCGACGTATAAATAAGGCAGGTTGATCGTCGTTAGACGGGGTGGCTACGAGGCCAGGACGAGAAGCGGTTGACGGATTCTGATCTTGTTTGGGATCGTTATCTGGAGAAACATAGCGGTCAATCAAATTCGACGGTTGAGGAAATATCTCCTGGCGCTCGTCGATGGTCTCACTATCAATTTCTCGGGCGAAGGGATCGAGCCCTAAGATCGGCAATGAGCCAGTCGGTTGGTACTGCGCAGGTAGACTCTCCGGATCGGTTAAGCCAGTTACTTCTTGGTAAGCGTTTACTTCAGGTTTTCGACTGCTACCCATCACCAATACGCGGTCGAAGCGTGATTGTCCTATCGGCACAGGCGAACGTGGGGCTGCGACGTAACCAGCACCTTGGCGAAGAAGTACACGAATCGCTTCGATTTCGTCGACATCAACAAGCCTAACCCGAATTAATTCAGCGCTAAGTTCTTCGGCGTCGACGAACATTGTTTGTCCAATCTCTGACCATACCTGGAGAATTCTCTGAACCGGGATGTCATCGGCAATGATGGTCACCCGCCCGTTATGAAATGATATTTCAAGGCCGTCGGTAGCCGTAATCGAGGTTCCCAGTAGCAGGATTACCAACCAGAAAGTGCCGAAAAGACTTCGCACAGTTCCAGTATATGCCACGACTGATATGTGAACTAGGCCTAACAAGATGCGGTCAGTCAACGAACAGAATTAAGGTCTTAAATGGCAAACCTGAAGTTGATCACATCACCATCTTTGACTACGTAATCCTTGCCTTCAAGACGAACTTCTCCGTGGTCCCGGCAGGCGGCGATTGTGCCTCGGTGAAGTAGGCGACCATGCTTGACGACTTCGGCTCTAATAAAACCTCGCTCAATGTCGGTATGGATTTCACCTGCAGCTTGACTTGCACTGATACCGGCAGGAATTGACCACGCGCGACATTCATCTTCACCGACGGTGAAGAAAGAGATGTAACCAAGGAGGCCATAAGTTGCCTGAACAATACGGTCAAGCCCTGGGCGGTCGAGCCCTAGGTCAGCGAGAAAGAGTTTTTCGTCACTCGGGTCTAACTCAGAAATTTCCAGTTCGATCTTGGCGCAGACTCTCACTGAGTTGATCTTCGGTTTGTCCAACATCTCTTTGAGATTAGCTGGCTCCAATGTCTCGTTTGTCGAGTTGAAATCGCTTTCGTCAACGTTATTTACTAGTAACAGTGGCTTGGCGGAAAGAAATTGGAAACCGCGCAATGTTTTTGTTTCGGTTTTGTTCAGTTCCATGCTTCGAATTGGAAGTCCAGCCTCGAGTTGTTTACAGCATTGTTCGAGCAAGGCTGCTTCAGCGTCAAGGTCTCGACTCGTCGTTTTTTTTCTGTCACGTTGAATGCGATCCAGACGTTTTTCGGCGACCGCAAGGTCGGCCAAAATCAACTCGACTTCAATAGCCTGAGTATCTCTGGCGGGATCGATTGTGCCTTCCGCATGTGGTATCTCGCTTGCCGTAAACGCCCGCACAACGTGAAGCAGGGTGTCCGCCTCTCGATACGCTGCGACATCTACTAGAGCGCGCGTTGCTGTTGTTCCTCCTATATCGACGAATGTAACCGTCGCTGGAGTACGTTTTTTGGGTCTGTAAATTTCCGCTAGTTGATCAAGTCGGAAATCTGGAACGGTTGCCACCCCCATCTGGGCTTCGATTCGTCCGAATCGGTTCGCTGACGAACCTGAAGCGCCTTGAGTCAGTAACTGAAAGAGGGTTGTTTTCCCGGTCGAAGGGAGGCCGATGAGTCCTGCACGCAGTATTCCCATGATTTACCGTAATGATCAAAGCACAAAATTCTTTTAAGCACTCTAACAAAAGCCTGTTTTCCGTTGACAAGAATCACTATGCTTGCCTACTATCTGTGTGGACTAATGTGGTCTGAAGTGGGGCAGTGTGGTGTTACGGGGCAACTTCTCTGCAAAAATTGACAACAAGGGCCGACTAAAGATTCCGACCGCGTTTCGGTCGACGATTGAGGAGACGTACGGCTCATTGCTCTTTGTCACCAGTCTCACAGGCGATTCGGTTCGCATTTATCCGATGCCGGTCTGGATTGGTATCGAAGAAAAACTCGCCCGGGTACCCTCTACTCACCCTTCGCGCAGTCGGTTTTTTGATCGAGTTAACTTTTTTGGCCAGCCCGCAGAATTTGACAAACAGGGTCGAGTTTTAGTGCACGGTCGAGTTCGAGAAGCGGCCAGTATGGTGGGGGAGGTTGACGTCTTTGGTCAATATGACCATCTGGAAATCTGGAATCATGACCGGTTTGTGGAACGTCTCGACGGTGACCCGTACACCGACGATGATGCACGTGCGCTGTCGGAGTTTGGGATCTAAGAGTGACCAAGGACGATCTATCTGAACGTCTTGTCCATCAGCCTGTTATGGCTACTGAAGTGGTCAATGGCCTCGAACCAAGGCCTGACGGTCATTACCTCGACTGTACTGTGGGAGCGGGTGGTCACAGTCGAGCGTTACTTGAAGCAGGTGGTGGGCGTGTGTTTGGTTTAGACAGAGATCCTGAGGCATTTCCGTTTGCCCGTGTTGCACTGGCATCGTGGGCCGACAGAGTCAAACTTTTGCACGCCGATTTTCGAGAGATTGAACAGGTTCTCGACGAACATGGGATTACTACTGTCGACGGCGCGGTAGCGGATCTTGGGGTTTCGTCGATGCAACTCGACATGCAGGGCCGCGGATTCAGTTTTCGTCGCGATGAAGTGCTCGATATGAGGATGGATCAAACGCAAGGGCCAACGGCTGCCGAACTGCTTCGCGACGTTCCAGAGCAGACCTTGGCTAACTTGATCTTTCAGTATGGCGAGGAACGGTACTCCCGCCGAATTGCCCGCGCGATCGTTACCGAGAGACAACGAGAACCATTTAAGACAACGGCACAACTAGCTACGCTCATTCGCCGCGTTGTCCCAACGAGATACAGACGTCGGATTGATCCCGCAACCCGAACCTTCCAAGCTTTGAGGATATGGGTTAATACAGAACTGGATCGACTTGACTATTTTGTACGAGCAGTTTTCCGAAGACTTCGAACTGGGGCGCGTTTTGCTGTTCTCGCATTTCATTCGCTTGAGGATCGCGTGATCAAGACTGTCTTTCGAGAGCTTCAGAGAGGCCAAGATTTACCTATTCGGATCCTGACAAAGCGTCCGCTTCGTCCTTCGGATGAAGAGGTTGGCCGAAATCCTCGGTCTCGAAGCGCACGACTTCGCATAGCGGAGAGGTTGGCGTGAGTCGTCATCAGCAGGACTTTGAGCGGGATATCAAGCGCGACATTCGTAATAGTCCTATTGTTCGCGAGGTCGATCCCGCTCGCCTACGTGAGATCTGGCGGTGGGTGGGTATCGGGGGTTTTCTTGTGATGGTCGTGTTGTTCTCTGGCTGGCAGTATCAGGAACTTCGACGACATGGCTATCGCATTGGAAATGTGCAGGCCGAGCGAGCAAAAGAGCTCGAGATTAACCGACATCTCCGGCTTGAGATTGAGACCCTCAAATCACCGAAACGAATTGAGCGGATCGCCACTGAGGAACTTGAAATGGTGGCGCCAAGTAGCGAGGATGCGATTGTTCTTAAGCGGGTTGTTCCGTCTGAAACACCCCCGCCTGGAATTGTGGCGGAGCAACGTGGGGAGGCCCTTGACGATAGCAAAGTCCAGACAGCGGCGGTTCCAGCTTTTCGGCGTTAGTTGGTTCAGGCGCCTGCTGGGGCTGAGGAGTAGTTCTCCTCTCGATCATCAGGAGAAGCAGCCTCGTGTGTCGTCGTCTCAGACGTGGCGGCAACGCGTCAAAGGCCGCTTGGTTTTTGCCGGCGTCATATTTGGCGTGTGGGCGATGGGTATCGAAGCGCGTCTGGTTTTCCTGCAAGTAATGGATCATGAACGGTTGGTCAATCGCGCTGAATTACAGCATCTAAAAAGCATTTCAGTCGCCCCGAAACGTGGTGAAATCTTGGACCGTCAAGGCCGCGTACTTGCATACAGTGTCGACGGGGATGCCATCGTTGCTGCACCAGTTCTGATCGATGACAACGACGCAGTGAATGTCACGACCAAACTTTGTGGGGCACTCGACTGTTCGGAGAAGAAGCGAGTTGAGCTTCAGGCAACCTTGTCAGGATCTGGCCAATTCGCCTATGTGCAGCGCCAAGCTTCTCCAGACTTGGTTCGCCGTGTTGCCGCTTTGGATCTTCCTGGTATCCGTTTCATCCCGGAGACCCGTCGGTATTATCCGAACCGCGAGTTGGCTGCCCATGTACTGGGTTATGTGGGTGTTGACAACCAAGGACTTGGTGGAATCGAGTCTACCTACGATAAGGAGATCAAAGGACAACCCGGCCGCATCCAGTTTCAAGTCGATGGAGGGCAGCGTGATTTTAGTCGACGTGAGCAACCGCCTACGGTAGGTGCCACTCTTGAACTAACGATCGACATGCATTTGCAACATATCGCGGAGCGCGAACTGGCACGAACGGTTCGAGAGCACCAAGCCGATACGGGAACAGTTGTCATGCTAGATCCTGCTACCGGTGAAGTACTAGCGTTGGCGAACTGGCCAACTTTTAATCCAAATAGATTCTCTGAATACAAGGCAACGGCTCGCCGCAATCGAGCTATACAGGATATTTATGAGCCGGGCTCAACCTTCAAACTTGTTACCGCTGCAGCTGCTTTGCAAGAAGGAGTTGTCAGTCGTGAGGAGCGTTTCGATGTTAGCGCTGGCGTAATCCAATTCGGCAGGCGGCGTATTTATGACACATCGGTACACGCCGAACCTCTGTCTTTTGACGACGTAATTGTTAAATCCAGCAATGTCGGCGCCATTATGGTTGGTCTAAGGCTTGGCCCCGACCGGTTGAGTCGTTACATCCGAGGGTTTGGGTTCGGTGAGGCCCTCGCGCGGGATCTACCGGGACAAGGACGAGGGATTGTCCACCCGCCGTCTGCCCTGAACAGTGACAGCGAGATGGCATCGGTGTCGATGGGGTACGCGGTGTCGGTGACGCCGCTTCAAATGGCCGCTGCCGTAAACGCCGTCGCTAGCGGCGGAGACCTCAGACAAACTCGGCTTGTTCGAGCAGTCATTAGAGACGGCGTAAGAGAAGATGTTCCAGTTCATACCATTCGGCAGGTTGTTAGCTCTGAGACGGCCAACCAATTAACCCGGATTATGGAGAGGGTTGTCGAAGAGGGGACCGGTCGCCAGGCTCAGTTATCGGGCTATCGGGTCGCCGGGAAAACTGGAACTAGTGCCAAGTTGATCAAAGTCGCTGGAAAAAAAGTTTATTCGAAAACAGATTACTACGCCTCGTTTGTCGGGTTTGTGCCATCGGAGCAACCAGCGATGACAATTCTGGTGATGATTGATACACCTCGTACTGGTCCCTACTACGGAGGTAGTGTGGCAGCGCCGACGTTTCGGAGAATCGCCGAAGATGCACTCCGACATCTTGCAATTCCTCCGCCCGTTAATCCTGCAGCGCCGCTCGTCATCGATTCAGCGGCAACAGCAAATATTGCACCTGTCCAATTTAGTTCCAGTGTGCAAGGCGAAACGAATTTGGCCAGAACCTCCATACCGGTAAACGGAGCCATACCAAATTTGGTCGGGATGAGTGCGCGTCAGGCGACCGAGGCTGTTGCGGCATTATGGGGAACGGTTCATCTCGTAGGTAACGGTTTTGTGACACGTCAGGAACCATCGGTAGGAACGGTCGTGGAAAGTGGATTCATGGCAAGACTATGGATGGCGAGAAGTCACGGGTTAGCAGTTGAGGTCGCGCCTTGACCCTCAACGAGCTCTGCCGCCATAGCGGCATCGGTTCGCCGACTGGAAGCCTGGAGACAGGCGACACGGTGGTCGCCGGTATAGTCTGTGATTCTCGTGCTGTAGAGCTGGGCGATCTCTTTGTAGCAGTCCGAGGGCAGCACTTCAACGGTGTCGTCTTTGCTAAAGATGCTCTCGCAAGAGGTGCGGTTGCAGTTGTGTCAGAGGATGTTTTCCCGGCTGGTTTTGATGGAGCATGGATTCAGGTTGATGATGCTAGGGTGACAATGGCAGTTTTAGCTGCCACATTTTATGCTGATCCAAGCCGCGAACTTCTAGTTATCGGGACGACTGGCACTAACGGCAAGACCACAACTACATATCTCGTAGAGGGGATTCTTGAAGAAGGTGGCATTTCCTCAGGGCGGATTAGCTCGGTGTCCTATCGCGTAGGACACCGCGAAACAGTAGCCGAACGCACAACACCAGAATCACCTCAACTTCAACGACTGATGCGCGAGATGGTTACCGAAGGTTGTCGCGCTTGTGTAATGGAAGTGTCGTCGCATGCTCTCGAACTGCATCGTGTTGATACGATTCGATTTGATGCGGCTCTTTTTACTAACCTGACAGTTGATCACCTTGATTTTCATGGCGATATGCCCCGCTACTTTGCCGCGAAAACTCAGCTTTTTCATATGCTCGCTGATACGGCACCAGCCATCATAAATGTCGACGATGATTATGGTCGGCAATTAGCCACGACGGTTGCTCGCCCTGTGACCTATGCCATTGACGGGTCTGCGGATATCACGCCGGAACGAATCGACCTTTCTCTAGACGGAGTCGAGCTTAATGTTCGAACCCCGAGAGGCCTTCTACACCTCCGGTCGCCGTTACTGGGCCGAAATAATGCTTATAACGTACTGGCTGCGGCTGCCACCGGGACGGCACTGTCGCTGCCGTTTCGAACGATAGAACGAGGGCTGGGGGCCGTCGACCGTGTGCCCGGACGTATGGAGGTGGTATCGGGTGCGAGTGATGATGTGAATGTTCTCGTCGATTTTGCCCATACGGATGATGCTCTCAAAGGTCTACTTGAGACGACGCGGCAATTCGCGAAGGGTCGGCTGATAACTGTTTTTGGGTGTGGTGGTGACCGAGATACAACGAAGCGACCGCTGATGGGAGCTGTGGCCGCACGGTTAAGCGACCAAGTGCTTCTCACGTCCGATAACCCGCGCTCAGAGGATCCTGCATCGATTGTCAAGGACATAGAGTTTGGTTTGGTCGATAACGATACACCGTGGGAGGTGGAACTCGACCGAGAGCAAGCCATTGTTGGTGCAATTGGCAACGCCAGACCAGGCGATTTGGTGGTTATTGCAGGTAAGGGCCACGAGCGTCATCAAATCATTGGAACATCAAACTTACCTTTCGAGGATGTGGCCGTCGCACGTAGTGCGTTGGCACGTCGACGGTCTCACTCGCGAGTGGGATGAGAGATTGATGACAGTGCCGCCACCAGTCGTTCTTCGGTCTGGGGAATTGAGTGAGGCCGTCGGAGGCCAGTTAATGGTCGGACATCGCGATGTCGAAGTTCGTAGTGTGGCAATCGACAGTCGGCGTGTTGGCAGGGGTGATTTGTTTGTAGCAATTCGTGGTCAGCGATTTGACGGGCACCAGTTTATTCGGGAGGCCGTAAGCAAAGGTGCAGCAGGGCTCATTGTAAGCAATAAGTCGATGCTGGATTTTCAGGATACGGTGGGAGTAGGGGGAGAGAAACCTTTTGTGATCGTAGTGCCGGATTCGGTTCGTGCATTACAGCTAATGGGTCGTTTTGTGCGGCGAGCTTCGGGTACACGCATTGTGGCAATAACCGGGAGTGTAGGTAAAACGACCACAAAGGAATTAATGGCGGCGGTGTTGACGGATGGTTTCGACGTAAGTCGGACGAAAGGAAATCTAAATAACCACATAGGTTTACCACTGTCTCTACTTGATCTTCGTCGACGACCAGAAATAGCAGTCGTGGAACTTGGTATGAACCACGCAGGGGAAATTCGAACTCTCGTCGGAATTGCTGAACCTGAAATTCGAGTGTGGACCAACGTAGCCGAGGTTCATTCGAAGTTTTTCTCGTCGGTTGAAGCGATTGCTGACGCGAAAGCTGAAATCTTAGAAGGAGCTACCGAGAAAGACCATTTAATTGTAAACGCCGGTGACCCACGTGTAATGAGCCGAGTGAAGGGTTTTCCTGGTGAGGTCACAACGTTCGGCGTTGACGTGCCAGCAAATATTCGAGCAACGGGCCTGCGCTTCCTCGGTTTAGACGGAATGGAAGCTCAACTCGAAACTGTCCAAGGTACACAGACGTTACGGACACCGTTACTGGGCGAAGGCAGTGTAGCGAATGTTTTGGCGGCTATTGCGGTCGCGCTGCAGTTTCAGCTTCCACTTAAGATGGTCCTCGCCCGAGTGAAGCGCTTCGAAGCCCAACCCCATCGTGGTCAAGTCATCCGTGCAGGAAACATCACAGTCGTCGACGATTCATACAATTCGAGTCCCCTGGCATTGGAACGGGTTCTGTTTGCAGTCGGACAAAGTCGTGTCAGTGGTCGGCGGATAGCGGTCTTGGGAGAGATGCTCGAATTGGGTGAGCGTTCAGAAGCGTTACATCGGCATTGTGGACGCCTTGTTGTTTCTAGTGGATTCGAAGTTTTACTCGTTGTTGGCGGAAAGCCTATACATGCGTTGGCTGACGCGGCCATTGAAGCTGGATTTCCCAGCACTTCCGTCCTGAGATGTGGCACAAGTACAGAGGCAGCTGATCATATTGGTGGACTGATTCGATCCGGTGACGTGGTGTTAGTTAAGGGTTCTCGCGGAATTGGCACTGACCGGATTGTAGACTGCCTAACGTCGGAGTTTGAGTGATGCTGTATCACTTGCTTTATCCACTTCATACGGAATTGTCCCTGCTAAACGTCATCCAGTACATTACGTTCCGGACGGCGGCGGCAAGCATTACAGCATTTCTGTTTTCCATTGTCATCGGCCCCTGGGTTATTCGGGTGTTACGACGTCTTCAAATCGGCCAGATTGTTCGAGGGGACGGGCCTGAGACGCACGAGCTCAAGGCCGGCACCCCGACGATGGGTGGGTTATTAATTCTTTTTGCGGCGATTACTCCAACGTTACTCTGGGTAGATCTTCGCAATAAATACGTGTGGGTAGCTGTAGTTTCGACAATTGCATTTGGACTGATTGGTTTCGCCGACGACTACCTGAAAGTGACCCACAAGTCCCACCATGGTTTACGCCCCCGCTACAAACTATTCTGGCAATGTGTTGTATCTGCGGCTGTCGGTTTGTCTCTATTAGCTCTTAGCGAGAGTGGACTGTATAACACCCAGTTAATCTTTCCTTTCTTTAAGGGTTTGATGCCAGATTTGGGATGGCTTTATGTGCCCTTCGCGATACTTGTACTGGTTGGAGCGTCCAACTCGGTAAATCTGACCGATGGCTTGGATGGTCTTGCCATCAGTATTTTCACGGTTGCGGCTGCGGCTTTTACGGCCTTGGCTTACGTCACCGGCCACGCAGTGTTTGCGGAGTACCTTCTTCTCGTACGTTTTTCTCCAGCAGCGGAGCTCACGATTTTTTGTGGGTCGCTGGTCGGGTCCGGTCTTGGTTTTCTTTGGTACAACTCGTACCCAGCTGATGTGTTTATGGGAGATGTTGGCTCTTTGGCGCTTGGGGGTGCTCTTGGAACGGTGGCGTTGTTGATCAAGCAAGAATTGCTCTTGCCGATTGTTGGAGCAGTGTTTGTGCTTGAGGCACTTTCGGTGATTATTCAGGTCGGCGCCTTTAAATTAACTGGTCAACGAGTCTTTCGGATGGCTCCGTTGCATCACCATTTCGAATTAATCGGCTGGAGCGAACCTAAAGTTATAACCCGGTTCTTGATAGTTGCAATTGTATTTGCATTGTTTAGCTTGGCAACGTTGAAGCTTCGCTGATCAGACCGGAAGGTAAGCATGAGTGAGTTCTCAGTTAACGGACTTCGTGTCGTAGTTGTCGGAGCTGCCCGCAGTGGTGTGGCTGCTGCTGAATTGCTGGTTCGACGCGGCGCGCGGGTCATTCTGACTGATGTCAAGGACTCGATCAGTGAGGTGAAACGAATCAAGAAATTAGGCGTTACTTTGGAACTAGGCGGCCATCGCCAGGAGACGTTAGAGCGTGCTGAGTTGATCGTCCTGAGTCCTGGAGTGTCGCCAAAACTCGTTGCGATTGATCGCGTCCGTCGTCAGGGCATCCCTGTGATCAGCGAGATCGAGCTTGCTGCGCGGTGGTTACGTGGTCGAGTCATTGCCGTGACTGGTACAAAAGGAAAGTCAACGACGACTGTTCTTACAGGTCGCATGTTGGAAGCCGATGGGCGCCGTGCGCTTGTTGGGGGGAACCTTGGCACCGCATTGAGCAGTCAGGTCGAAATGTCATCACCTGACCTAATTCATGTAGTCGAGGCCAGTAGCTTTCAACTTGAGCTGACGAAGACTTTTTGTCCATGGATTTCGGTTCTTCTGAATCTATCTCCTGACCACTTGGACCGTCATGCGAGTTACGAAGAGTACGTTGAGGCAAAAGCCAGAATCTTTGCGAATCAGACGAGTTCGGACGCGATTGTAATCAACGCTGACGATCCACATGTTCTTGAGGTTGCTCGACGTAGTCGGGCAAAGCGTTTGATGTTTTCCGTGAGTCAATCGCTCGATGAAGGAGTCTTGGTAGCGGGTGATGTTGTCGTACATCGAACACGTTCTGGCGACCGTATTCTTCTACCGGTGTCAGCGGTTCGGATGCCAGGTCGGCACCATCTGAGTGACGTATTAGCGGCTGCGGCGGTCGGTACATTTGTAGGAATTTCGGCACGTGGAATGTGGTCAGCGGTTAAATCTTTCACCGGGATGGCTCACAGCTTGGAGACAGTGGGCGAGGTCGATGGCGTTCAGTTTGTTAACGACTCCAAGGCAACGAACATTTTATCGGCACGTGCTGCCATGGAGTGCTTTGACCATGATCTTGTCGTAATCATGGGAGGACGGTTTAAAGGCGGTGACTTGAAAGACCTTAGGCCAGTCCTAAAGACGAGAGTGAAGGCGCTGATTACCATCGGTGAATCTCGGTCACAACTGAGGGAGGCTTTTGGCGGATTGATCGAACTGGAGGAGGCAAATGATTTGGCTGATGCCGTACGTCGGGCATTCGATGTTGCGCGGCCCTCTGGAACGGTCTTGTTGGCACCAGCGTGTGCCAGTCTTGACATGTTTACTGACTATGCGGAACGAGGGATGGCATTCAAGGCAGAAGTTGGTCGTCTTCAAGTTAAGGAAAATCAAATTGGACCATGAGTCGTCAGCAGTCATCAGCTGGGCTAGTGCGGTGGAGAGCAAGCCGCTGGGAACGCAGGCTGCCCTTGGCTGCGAGGCGAGTGTCTTCACCCAAAGCGCTAGCTGATGACTGCTGACGGCTCATGTGTAACTGTTTTTCGGTTTGGCGACTTAAATACTTTAGCCGTTAGGTAATTCTCGGCTCAGGTGAACGCAGAGTATGGCGCGAAAACTAAAATCGGACAAGTGGTTGTTTCTGCCGGTTCTTTTATTGGTCTGTAGCAGTGTCGTAATGGTGTACAGCGCCTCGTTTGCCCTGGCGATGGACCAATTCAAACAGCCGTACTATTACCTATTCAAGCAAGTTACATGGGTGGTCTTGGGACTGTGTCTGTTACTGGCCGCAATGCGTATTGATTACCGGTATTTGAAACAGCCGATTGTCGTCTGGACATTGCTCACTGGCGCGCTAGTGGCACTTTGTGCAGTTTATCTGGTGGGTCCAGAGATTAACGGTGCTAGACGCTGGTTCGCGGTCGGTGGCGTTGGAATTCAGCCCTCAGAATTGGCAAAGGTCGCGGTAATTGTTTTTACAGCAGCCGTCCTCGAACACCGAATGAAACGAATCGATGAAGTTGCCTATTCCTTGTTGCCAATTGCCGTGGTCGTCGGTCTCATCGGGCTTCTCCTTATCCTCCAACCAGATTTTGGTACCGCCGTGATGGTGCTGCTAATTGTCGGTGCCATGGTCTTTACGGCTGGGCTCAGCTATCGCTACTTAATGGGATTGGCGGCCATAGTTGGTCCGCTGCTCTATCTTGTGCTGGCGTGGGCACCTTATCGCCTTACTCGATTGGCGTCGTTTCTCGATCCATGGGATGACCCTCTGGGGTCTGGTTACCAGATCATCCAGTCGTTGATTGCGGTAGGAACGGGTGGCGTCTTCGGTCAAGGGCTTATGGCGGGAGTGCAAAAGCTTTCCTTTCTTCCTGAGCCTGAAACAGATTTCATCTATGCCGTCATAGCAGAGGAGACAGGATTGATCGGTGCATCGCTATTTTTAGTATGTTTTCTGGTTATAGCGTGCCGTGGACTGCGGGTTTCTATGCTGGCACCCGACCGATTTGGATCGTTACTGGCTCTTGGGTTGACCATGATGGTTTCACTTCAGGCATTTATGAATATCAGCGTGGTTTTGAGCTTGATGCCGACAAAGGGGTATCCACTGCCATTTGTCAGTGCTGGCGGGTCCTCTATGTTGGTTAGCCTGTTGGCCATGGGCGTATTACTGAATATTTCCCAGCAAGCCTCGGCAAGGGCATGAGGGTTGGGTAACTGATATTTGAGGACAAGGTTTTCGAAATTGGCCGGTACGGATGGACGTTGGAAGGTGTTGTTTGCTGGCGGGGGAACCGGTGGGCACTTGTTTCCGGGTATCACGGTGGCTAGGGAACTGAAACGCCGAGATCCGCTGTCACAAGTTATGTTCGTAGGGGCTGGTCGTGTTTTAGAGATGCAAGTGCTGGCGCGGGAAGGCTTTTCGTTTGAAAGGGTGCGTGCGGTAGGACTGATGGGGCGATCACCATTCGCCGTTTTAAAGGGAGTGGCAAACTTGCCGGCTGCGTTTTTTGATGCGGGAGTTCTGTTGCGTCGCTACCGTCCTGACTTGGTAGTTGGACTGGGTGGATACAGTTCAGGGCCGGTTGTGCTGTTGGCTGCAGCAAATCGGGTCGCGACGCTCATTCTCGAACAGAATGCGGTTCCCGGTGTCACGAATCGTCTTTTGGGAACGGTCGTGCGAGCCGCCGCCGTTTCGTACCAAGATACATTAGGTTGCTTTGGCCACAAGGGTTTTGTGAGTGGTAATCCCGTGCGAGCCGGATTTTTTGAGTCGGCACCACCTCGGAAAGTAATGACAGAACCACGGATTCTAGTCATCGGTGGGTCTCAGGGTGCGCATGCGATCAATGTTGCCGTGATTGAGGCAGTATCGAGTCTCGTGAAGTCACTTGGCGTGATCCATGTGACGCATCAAACTGGCCAGGTCGACTTTGACATGGTGGCACGCGCCTACCAATCGGTCGGAGTTAATGTTCGTGTCGAACCTTTTCTCAACAAGATGGATTCTGAGATGTCGGACGCAGATGTTGTCGTCTGCCGTGCCGGCGCTACAACTTTAGCCGAGTTGGCGGCGGCCGGACGTCCGTCAATTCTTATTCCCTATCCCGACGCAGCCAATGATCACCAGCGACGTAATGCCGAGGTTTTCGAAAAGAGCGGGGCAGCTGAGGTGATTGATCCGAACGATTTGACTGCAGCTATATTGGCGGAACGTCTGATGGGACTGATCATAGATAACGGTCGACGCTTGAGTCTAGCTGTCTCTGCACTTTGCCTTTCGGCGCCTGAGGCGGCGGCTCAGATTGTCGATCGAATGGAGTATCTAATTTCGGACCGGGAGAACTGAACTCTGACTGCTAAACCGAGTGTGCTCGAGAACACCAAACAAGTGCACCTTGTGGGCGTAGGTGGCTGTGGCATGAGTGGCATTGCGGAACTACTGTTTAGGCTAGGGTACGAGGTTACTGGTTCTGATTTGTTATCGTCACCAGTCACGGAACGTCTCGAAAGTCTAGGGGTTCACTGTAAAAGAGGTCATGATCCCCGCCATGTTTCTGCGGCGGATCTGGTGGTTGTGTCTACGGCGATACCTAGTGACAACCCAGAGAGAGTAGCAGCGGTCGAACGGGGAATCCCTACAGTTTCACGTGGTGCGATGCTCGCTGAACTAACCAGACTCAGACGAACTGTGGCGGTAGTCGGTTCCCACGGTAAAACTACTACTACGGCTATGGTGACTGTAGTCCTTGAAGCTGCAGGATTTGATCCAACAGCAATCATTGGTGGTCGGGTAAGTAGTTTAGGAAGCAATACCCGATTTGGCGGCGGTGATTTCATGATTGTAGAGGCTGATGAAAGTGACCGGTCATTCATGCAGCTCTCCCCTGAAATGGCAGTGCTGACCAATATTGATGATGAACATCTAGATGCATATAGCGATATCAAGGATTTAGAGACATCGTTTGGAACATTTGCGCAGAGTGTGGCCGAGCGGGGCTGTGTTTTTGCTTGTGTCGATGATTCTCGGCTGCGAACCGTGATGTCTACGGTTGAGGGACGTATCGTGACCTATGGTATCGATGAAACGTCAGCGGATATTCGAGCGGTCGACGTGAAGCTCGAGCCGTCTTGTTCCTACTTCAGAGTGGTCATAAATCGCGATGATGTCAAGGTGGACGAGATTTCAATTAGTGTGGCTTCGCCGGGTAGACACAATGTTGAGAACGCACTGGCAGCTATTGCTGTAGGAAGCGAGCTCATGGTGCCGCATGCTTACCTGTCAGCTGCTCTGGAAACTTTTTCAGGAGCCGACCGGAGGTTGCAGGTCTGTGGAGATGTCAGCGGTGTCGTTGTCATTGATGACTATGCACATCATCCAACCGAGATCGAGGCGGTTCTTCAAACCGTTCGATTGCGAGTGCCACGTCGACTTCGCGTCGTTTTTCAACCACATCGATACAGTCGAACGCGTCGTCTGCTTGACCGATTTGGGGAGGTGTTAGCCAAGGCTGACGAGGTGATTCTAACCGAAGTGTATGCAGCAAACGAGTCTCCACTGTCGGGTGCCACCTCAGTGGATGTAGCTCAAGCAATTACAAAGCATGGAAACGTTCCTGTGAGACTTGCGAAGACATTCGATGAAGCAGTTGAGATTGTCACTAGGGATGCGCGGCCAGGAGATGTTGTAGTCACACTCGGTGCAGGATCGATTGGAGCGTTGCCATCAAGAATAACGGAAGTTCTGCACACGCGGTGCGTTGGGAGCTCTGTTTAATGGCAGTTCAAGCACGCACTGATCGACGCTTTCACCGAGTGCATGTGAAGCCGTCCAGGCGACGCCTGACGTCGGTTACAGTATCTCGACTGGTTCTGTGGATTGTATTGATTAGCGGCGTTGCACTTGCCTCATTCTTTCTTCCAAGTGTGTTTCTGAGCACGGGTTTCTTTCGGGTTGACAGCTTTACAGTGAGAGGAGACACCCACGTTTCACAAGGTGAAATTCTCGCTCTTATCGGTCCTTTACGAGAACAAAACATCCTGACGGCAGATTTGGATATTTATCGTCAGTACTTGATGGCTTCCGGATGGGTAAAAACTGCCACGCTAAGACGGGTTTTGCCGTCGACGATTGAGGTCACTGTAGAGGAGAGAAGTCCGGTCGGCCTAGCCAGGTTGGGAGAGCGCCTCTATCTCATAGATAGTGGCGGGGCTGTTATTGCTGAGCATGGTAGACCTCTGACAGATCACAAGCTACCGATAATTGATGGGTTGTTACTCGGTTCCGGGAGGGGAGTCGACGAGACTCGCGCGCAACTCGCCTCGAATCTGATTTCCGCAATACTCCCCTACCCAGAGCTGTTGTTACAAGTTTCACAGGTCGACGTTTCAAACCCCCACAATGCCGTCATTTTGCTGAACGATAGCCCAACGCTGATACACCTGGGAGAAGACCGGTTTGCCGAACGATTTCAAAAGTACCTTGATTTGTTGCCGTCGCTGCGTAGTCATGTCTTAGACATCGACTATATCGATTTACGATTTGATCGACGACTTTTTATTCGACCGTCTGAACCCGGCTTCGAGTCTGCGCCGCTGGTTGTGTCGAGTGATTCGAGGAGGGTAGAGATTCAGTGACCAGTTATCGGAGGGTATGTGGCACGTAGGGAAAAATATCTCGCCGGTCTTGATGTCGGTACTTCCCGAATTTCCGTAATTGTTGGGGAGCCAGTTCCTGACGACGATCGCATCGACATCGTCGGCATCGGCCTTGAAGATTCTGATGGAATTCGGGCTGGCGCTATCGTCAAGATGGATGCCGCGGTGGAATCGATTAAGAAAGCAATTGAGGAAGCTGAGTTAACGGCGGGGGTCGAGATTGACTCGGTTTACCTAGGGTTGTCAGGTGCGCACGTCAAAGCATTTAACAGTCGAGGAGTTGTAGCAGTAGCCGGTAGCAACCGCGAAATTACCAAAGAAGATGTAGGACGGGCAATCGCTGCAGCCAAGGCAGTGGCTTTGCCGAGTGGGCGGGAGATAGTACATGTCCTGCCACAGGACTTCGTTGTCGACGAGCAAGATGGTATAGGAGCTCCGGTCGGCATGACCGGAGCCAGGCTTGAAGTTAACGTCCATGTGGTAACTGGGAGCATGTCGACCACCCAGAATGTCGTGAATTGCGTCAACCGTGCCGGCGTCAAGGTCGTTGATACCGTGCTGGAGCAGTTAGGGGCTGCAGAAGCGGTGTTGACTCCAGATGAGAAGGAGTTGGGTGTTGCTCTTGTAGACATCGGTGGCGGGACAACGAAGTTTTCGATTTTCGAAAAGGGCAGTCTTTGGCACACAGGTGCGATTGCACTGGGTGGAGACAATATTACCCATGAGCTTGCGGTTGCTTTGAGGACACCAATTCCTGAGGCCGAGAAAACAAAACGGCGTTCTGGATGTGCAATGAGCGCGTTGGTTGGTGAAGAGGAAACAGTTGAGGTGGCTAGTGTGGGGGGGCGTGAACCGAGAAAAATGTTAAAAACCACACTTTCACACTGTATTCAACCCCTTGCTGAGAACATCTTTCATACATTATGGGATGAAATTAACAAAGCTGGTTATGAAAAGTCCTTAAATTCTGGAATCGTCCTGACCGGTGGTGCCTGTATGTTGGATGGCATACCAGAGATTGCTGAACAGATCTTCGGAACACCGGTTCGACGCGGACATCCCGTGGGGCTTGGCCGTTTACACGATCATGTGAATACTCCAGCGTTTGCTACCTCAGTCGGCCTAGTAATGTATGCGTGTCGCCACCAAGTTGTTAAACGTAACCGGTTTCCCGTTTTGGACCAGGTTTACGGTTGGTTGACATCGTTGTTTAGGGAGTCTTCTTAGTGACGACTTCGGATGCGGTTGGTAACGGGTCATGAAGGGTTAATACGTAATTCACAGATACTTAAATGGAACATCTTGTGCATCTTTCGCGAAGTCGAAACTGAGCTAGGTAGGATGTCTTAACTAGTGTTCGGTATCGAGCTAACCAGCACAAGCCACCGGTGGAGAGGAGAATCGAGGCATGCCAGACTTGCCAGGTCAGGTTGATGATATTCGTTCTGAAGAGGATCCAGAACTGCGGCTTACACTGGACAGTGACTTCAAGCCAGGAGCTACTAGCATCAAAGTGATTGGAGTCGGTGGCGGTGGGAGTAATGCTGTCAATTCCATGGTTGCGGCCGGACTTAAAGGCATCGATTTTATCGTTGCCAATACTGATGCCCAGGCTTTGGCAGGAGCCTCTGCGCCGGTACGGTTGCAACTTGGCGCGAAGCTCACTAAGGGGCTTGGTGCGGGAGCTGACCCGGGGGTCGGCCGTCAAGCGGTTCTTGAAGACACCGACCAGTTGATCGAGGCTCTTGATGGAGCTGACATGGTGTTCGTTACGGCTGGGTTGGGTGGCGGAACAGGAACGGGCGCGGCACCAGTGATAGCCAATTTGGCGAGCGAACTTGGTGCTCTGACGGTGGCGGTGGTAACTAAACCTTTCGCTTTTGAAGGGAAGCGCCGTGAGGCACAAGCAAACCGTGGTCTTGAAGAGCTACAGGAATCTGTGGACACAGTAATCACCATTCCCAACCAACTATTACTCGCAACGATCGATTCAACAACAAGTATTTCAGATGCGTTTGCCCGCGCAGACGACGTTCTACATCAGGCGATTCAAGGAATCTCTGACCTGATTATCATGCCTGGTTTGATCAATTTGGATTTTGCCGATGTGACAACAATTATGAAGGGAATGGGCTTGGCCATAATGGGGACTGGGATTGGTGAGGGCGAAAATCGAGCAATAGATGCAGCTACCCGAGCCGTGTCCAGCCCGTTGCTAGCAGAAGCATCAGTCCAGGGAGCTCGAGGTGTGATCGTCAATGTCACGGCCGGACCAGATTTATCCCTCGCTGAAGTTAGCGAAGCAACAACGATAATCTCAGAAACCGCGGATGATGACGCCAACATCATCTTTGGTACGGTCATTGATCCGTCTATGCAGGGTCGGGTAAAGATCACTGTTATTGCAACAGGATTTGGCTTGCCACAGAGAGATTCACAATTAGCTTCACTGCCAGATCCAACACCGGTTGATCTGCGGAACTATGCCGAGTGGCAGGCAGAAACGCCAATGGCACAAGCGGGGGGTGATGACATTGCTATTATTCGACGTCCGCCTTCTGAGGAGGCTAATGCTGTGGAAGCGTGCACACACGATCAAGAGAGTAACGACGATGACGATAGTGAGGCTCTGGAGTTAGACACGTCGCTTGAGACTCCGGCCTTCCTGCGGCGATCTCGCAACTAGTGTCGTGATAGAACGTTCGTCGGCAATAGTTGCCACTAGGATTTCAATAACATCACTTGAGCAAACGCGAAATCACCTGCATGAGTTATTGTCACCAGTGAACGATCAGCTCCTAATTCTTGGAACCGTTTGGCTGCGCTGCCGTGTAATGTGAGCCGAGGAGGTCCTGAGACCCTGACGATCTCTATATGTTTCCAGAGCACACCTAGCGATCGTCCTGTTCCCAGAGCCTTCATTGTGGCCTCTTTTGCACAAAAACGCGCGGCAAGATGTTGTGCTGGAAATTTTCGTCGTTGCGAATAGTTAACTTCATGTTCGGTAAAGATTCTGTTGAGAAATCGTTCGCCATATCGCTGTAACAGATTATCCACACGGCTGATTGATTCTATGTCGACGCCAATTGACAGCACGGAATTGTCTTGAATCTCTCCTGGTGTTGCGGCGATGCTTGCTTGTCGGATTGGATGTTGGCTAGCAGTACTGACATTCATTGCAACATTGGCTAAGCGATCGGCTTCAGCATTCATGCTACGCGGGATATGCTCGAATTGGACATTGCTCAAGCGCTTGACTAGGGCCGATGCCTCTCGATGAAGCCGGGATAGGCTTGGGCTCCTGACCCGGTACTCTCCCAGCATTTGTTTGGTTAGCAACTGTGAGTCCGATCGGATGGTTGCGTTGAGAAAGCCGCGTTGATCGAGATATGTAAGTGCGGCGACCAGCGCCCGATATTCCGCGATATTGTTGGTGGCCACACCAATTGAGTTGTGCAGTTCCTCGATCAATGTACCATCGGCTGTTTCGACTCTAACGCCATATCCGGCAGGGCCAGGATTTCCCCTCGCCCCTCCATCGATGTATGCAATTACGGGGGCTTCTTGAATCATTATTCCGTTACTTGACGAGGTTCAGTGAAGTACAGAATGCGTTGGCAACTCTCGCACTGGATGAGCGTGCTGTTGGCACGGACGCTATTGAAAAGTTGTGGCCGTAGTCTTACTTGGCAGGAGCTACACCGACCATTGGCTGCCTCAACTACTGCTATGCCTTTGCGGCCACGCGCCAGCATCTCGAATAGTGCGACGGTTGGGGAAGGCAACTGCGAAACGATTTCGTTTCGATCGACCTGAAGTACTGTGATCTGTTGCTCTAGTTCAATACGTTTTTTTTCGATGCGTGCATGTTCCGTCTCGACGATGTTTCGTTCTTTTACTAATAGTTGATCTGCTTGTCTTAAATTTTCATCCAAATCGTCACTTTCAAGCATTTTTTCAAGCAGGTCGTCTTCCAAGCGTTTGATCTCTTCTTCGCCATTCGAGATTTCTGTTTGCATCGCTTGGTATTCCTTGTTGGTTTTAACGGCCATGAGCTGTTCTTTGGACCGGCTAAGTCGACTCTGGACTTCGGAAACTTTCTTTTCCAAAGTGATTCGTGAGGGTTGATGTTCTGCCAGGGTTTGATTTACATCTTCGACTTCCTTAAGGCGTTTCGCAATCTGTAGTTCCAAGTTTTCGAGTCTTACTGGAATGTTATTGATCTGCTCACGGGCCGTTGTGGTTCTGTCTTCAAGTTGTTGCAGCCGGATTAGATGTTCGAGCTCGAGCAGCATCGTGTTTGTCCTGATGGGAAAAAAAAAGCCCCGGATAAGCGGGGCGCTGTGGTCTGTAAGGTATTGTCGGCTCGGCAGCCAGAGGTTCTGTGTTGAGCCATACGATGGGGGGCTATTAATCCAGCGATCATTCAAAATCAGATACTAGCACGATCCTGCTTGACCGTGATGGGACGAGAGACTCATCTAATCATCTTAAAAATGGGCGAATCGCAGTTGTGACTCTACTCTTTAAGCTTAATAAGCATGATTAAGGAATGGTGGGCCCACCAGGATTCGAACCTGGGACAAGCCGGTTATGAGCCGGCAGCTCTGACCGCTGAGCTATGGGCCCTGACTACCCGCTAGGTCCATCTTCGAGGAAAGATCGAAGTTTTCGGCTTCGTGAGGGATGCCTTAGTTTTCGCAGAGCCTTGGCCTCGATTTGACGGATTCGCTCACGTGTCACGGCAAAATCACGGCCTACTTCTTCTAAGGTATGTTCGCTTCCTTCTCCGACTCCGAACCGCATCTTGATGACTTTTTCTTCTCGCGGCGTCAAAGTTTTCAGAACTGAGTCAGTCTGTTCCTTGAGGTTCAAGCTGATAACGGCCTCTGCAGGCGATACAACTTGCTTGTCCTCAATAAAATCGCCCAGGTGACTGTCTTCCTCATCACCGATTGGTGTTTCTAGAGAGATTGGCTCTTGGGCGATCTTCAAAACCTTTCGAACTTTTATAACAGGAAGGTCCATCCGTGCGGCGATTTCCTCGGAAGTTGGTTCGCGTCCAAACTCTTGGACTAATGACCGTGACGTTCGGATTAGTTTGTTAATCGTTTCTATCATGTGAACGGGGATGCGGATGGTTCTTGCTTGGTCTGCGA
>Ga0310121_10001599_pt1 | contig 22779 bp, 17 predicted proteins | sample CB27_Tmax_986_MG_FD_203504 | JGI IMG/M metagenome (GOLD analysis project Ga0310121, IMG submission 203504) | Marine microbial communities from Western Arctic Ocean, Canada - CB27_Tmax_986 | ecosystem: Environmental > Aquatic > Marine > Oceanic | place: Canada: Western Arctic Ocean | collected...
TGTCCAAGTGCCACCAAACTCCTTTAACTTGTTAAGCAAGTCGTCATAAACAATTTCAATTCTCATTGTATCGTCTCTTAATACTGCTTTAACATAAGGACATGCTGGCAAGTCACCAAATTCTTTGTGCTTCTTTGCAACAAAGTTGTTGATCCAATCGTATAAAGCGTCGATGATTTTTGTTTGTTCAATAATATCGTTAGTCAAATTAATCTCCTATTAGAATTATTGCGGGGTTTTACTGCGGGAAGGTTACTACGGGTGTAGTATTAATATTTAGTCTGCCGATGCAATAATAAAGTAAGTATTCTTTAGAAAAATGGCATCCCACTTTCTTTTGTTGTTTTTAAGTTCTCGGAAATAATATCCATAATTATTTTTCTATCTTTAAAGGAAGAATTATATATTTCAGATAGAGATACGCTACCGCGCATATACCATATTAATTTAAATAGTTCTTTTTTTATAGCCTCTATTTCGTTTTCATAACCTTCAATCATTGCAATGACGTCAGTATACTCCATAGACAGAAGCTTTATACGAAAAAACTTGAATAATCAAATATAATAGGTAGTGTTGATGTATTGCTACATTTAGGACATACTACATCTGCTGGGTCTATTGCTGACTTATCCCTAATTTGCTCCATTGTTTCTGTAATTTTTTTAAAAACTCGTACACTTGAATTATTAACAAATTTAATTATTTCTTGCTTATCCACTACAATTGTCCCATCAGGTAATTCTATACCTTGCACTCCAGATGTTACTGTACTAATGTTTATTTCAGTCATATTAGCAAGTACACGAGCATACATTTCTTCTCTTTCTGATTCACTCATTTCTTCCACATTATTGGCTGCGTCTAATACTTTCTGTTCTTCAAAAGTTTTACGTTGTAATAAAGAAAGTTCATGATAAGATAAAGGTTTTAAATGTATTTGTACTTCACCATATGTAATAGTAGTTTGTTCATGATTAAGAGGGACAGTATTTAATTCTTCAATATAATGATTTAAATTTATGGAAATATTGTGTTCTTCCTCACATTTTTCACATGTAAGTTCCATTTCCATTTCATTACCATATGAAGCAATACGTATAGCAATTAAGACAAAATCTACATCTGATGCTGGCATTTGCCACGGGTCTTTAATTGCTGGAATACAACTGCTTACTATTTGAACAATAGCTTCACCAGATATTAATGCGTCTGGAGTTTTAATAATAATATCATCTTTTGCCGTCATTGGATATACAGGAATTTCTCCTGTTGCTGATTGTTCTAACGTACCTTCGGGATAAAATTGTCCTTTACTAGGTAATGTGATATAAATTTCTGGTTGCCTATAATATTCTGAAAGAATACTAGGTGATTCGATATTTTCGTTGCTCATTTATTGCCCTCAAAATTAAGTATAAATAATAACATATTACAATATTTACCGAAATATATAAACTACGCATATTATTATGGCAGAAAACGACGCAATTGAACGAGCTACTATAACCAGAATTAATGGTTTATTCGCCTCAATAACAAGTGGCGCTTCCGCCGCCGCCCAAGCATTACATGGTGTAGCTGGTTCTACTAAAGGAGTATCGTCTAGTCTTAGTGGATTATCCGCATCTATGGACTATTCCGGAGATAGTATTTCTAAAGCCGCACAGGCACATATGAATGCCGCAAAAAGCGCACAAAAATCATGGAGAAATGCCGGGGTGGCCGCTGGTGGTGCATTAGCCAGTGCAGCTGATGATGCCGTAGGCGCGGCCGGTAGAATGTTGGGTAAAGGTGCTGATGATGCAAGTAAAGGCTTAGGCGGCGCTTTTTCTGGTTTAGGAAGGAAAGCAGGCGGTTTTGGTGGTATGATGAATAGTCTTATGAAAGGCGGTAGTAAACTAGGGATGGGTTTCACAATCCTTAGAGGAGTAGTTGGTGTCGCCGCAACTGCTATTGGTGCATTAGTAACGTTTTCGTCTGATTTATTTAAAGGTTGGCAAGGATTGTCTAGAGTAGGTATTAATTTAGGTGGTGACTTTTCTAGATTAGGTTCAGCTGCAAGTGAAACTCGTTTATCTACTCAGCAATTAGGGCAACATTTGACTGCAAATTCCCAAGCTTTAGCATTATTTGGTGGTATTGCTGGACAAGGCGCTGAACAACTTATTCATTTGCAATCAAATATGCAAAACGCTAGTTTTGCGTATCGAGGTAGTTCAACATCTTTTGCATTAGCAATGGAACGAATTGGTATTAAATCAGACGAAAGTATGGGTTTAATAGGTGAAATGATTGGAGATCAAGTATTTGCATCTTCTTTGAGAAAACGATCAGAGCAGGATCAGGCAGAGGTAACTGCTGATTATCTTACTCAATTGGATCAATTGTCCAAACTTACTGGTAAAAGCAGAGAACAATTAGCACAAGAACGTAAAAAAGCGGCGGCCGATGCCCAATTTATGGCGGCAATGGAAGGAAAATCTGCAAAAGAAATTCAAGCAATGAATGATGCTATGCAAAAAGTTCAAGAACTTGGTGGGCCAGCAGCTGTTGAAGTATTTAAAGCAAGATTGGCGGGTGTTGTTCCCAGTGGTAAAGAAGCACGTATGCTTATGTCAACTCCAATGGGTCGAGCTGCTGAAGAAATGGCAAGTGAAATGCGTAATGCTTCTGGTGTTGATGCTATTAAAGGTATTTCAGAATCCTATATGGACACAATGCAAGGTGCTTCTAAAGAAACTAAAGAAATGATGAGACCATTTGCCTTAGCAGGTGGATTAGTTGATAAATTCTTCGCTAATACATATGAAATGTCAGTTACTACAACAAATAGAATAGAAGGTATAATGGATGCTCTTGGTGCAAGTTTTATTGGACCAGACGGACTTCGATCAAGTACTATGAAATTAAGTGATGCATTTTTAAAATTGTATGATCAAACAACTGGAACAGTAAGAGATGCCCAAGGGGTAGTTACTGGAGTTGGAACAGAAGGCACTAATGCAATGATAACCGTTAACCGCACATTGTCAGATGCAATGTTTGCATTAACAGGCGCAATTTCTGGACTTGTCGGATCTGATACTGCCGCTGACGCGATGAACCTTGTCTCTTCCGCTACTACGGGTCTTGCACAGGGAGTGTTTAATACAGAAGTCGGATTTAAACATGGACATGACAGGCTGGGCACCAACCGGCAAGGCGGCACGGCGGGATCAGAGGAATTGGTGGCTGAAGAACGACGTGAACGTTTTTCTATTGAGAACGTAGCAAATTACCTAATGGACAGCCCACTTGGCTCTCTTATTGGAGAAGGTTACGACGCGACTAAGACCTTATTGGAAAAATCCTATGGGCAAGGTAACATAGATTCTGTTACAGGACGGATGAGTGAAACAGGATCAGATGTAAACGATATAAAAGTTAAAGCGAACGCGGCGATGGAAAAAGCACAAATGCAACGCTTGGAAAAATTAGTAGGCGGTAAAGAAGAAGCTAAGAGGTTACTTGCTGAACAGGACCTACGTGGTGGTGGCCTTACTGAGGCACTAACGACTGCTGTTAACGAAACTCTTAAACAACAAGCAATCGACGATGCGGCTGATGACGACAAGGGAAATAAAAGCTTAGGCAAGATTCTTCAGAAATGGTTTACTGCAGATCCAAGTAAATCTATGACGCAAGAAATTAATGAGCATTCAACAGTACAGACAGACCGCCTCATTGACGCATATAATGGCAGGGACTTTGTTAGCTTGTCGAACGACCAGTATAAAATTAGCAAGCAAGATCAAACCGGGCTTTACACGTAATTCAATAGCTAGGTAAAAATATACAAAATTAAGTAAATAGTAGTAGAGAATAAAAAATACAATGACTTGGAAAAAATATTTTACACAACCTGCAAATGTAACATCAATACGTAGTGGACAAGTTGATATAGGATTTAAAAACTATAGTTCAATATTACCTGAAGTATATTCAGGACATCCGAATCGTATTGAACGTTATATTCAATATGATGGTATGGATCAAGATAGTGAAGTTAATTCAGCATTAGATATTCTTGCTGAGTTTTGTACACAAACCAATACTGAATCTGGTATTGCTTTCCAAATACATTATCACGAAGACGCAACTGATACTGAGGTGGAAATTTTACAAACACAATTAAAGCATTGGTATAATTTACAAAGTTTTGAGCGTAAAATATTCAAATTATTTCGCAATGTATTAAAATATGGCGATCAAATTTTTATACGGGATCCTGAAACACAAAAGTGGCATTTTGTAGACAGTGCTAAAGTAGAAAAAATTGTTGTTGATGAAAGTGCTGGTCGAGAAATTGAGCAATATACAGTCCGAGATCTAGCAGTTAATTTTGAAAATTTAGCAGTTACTGAAAAAGATACAACAGGTAGTACTATTCCTAACTTAATGAACAGGCAAGGGATGCAATCACAACCCACTTCCGCTGACTCGGCAAAATACAGTTATGGTAAGAAGGCTATTGCTGTAGATGCAAAACATATTATACATATTAGTTTAACAGAAGAAATGGATGGCAGTTGGCCATTTGGTAATAGTATTTTAGAAAATATTTTCAAAACATACAAGCAAAAAGAACTACTTGAAGATGCTATTATTATTTACAGAGTACAAAGAGCGCCAGAGCGTAGAGTATTTTATATTGATGTAGGTAACATGCCATCTCACATGGCTATGGGTTTTGTAGAGCGTATTAAAAACGAAATACATCAACGTAGGATTCCTACAACAACTGGTGGCGGTACTAAAATGATGGATTCAACATACAATCCATTATCCATTATGGAAGATTACTTTTTTCCGACAACAGGTGAAGGACGTGGTAGTAAAGTAGAAACACTTCCGGGTGGTGAGAATTTAGGTCAAATTGATGATTTAAAATTCTTTACTAATAAAATGTATAGGGCATTGCGTATTCCTAGTAGTTACTTACCAACAGGACCAGATGAAGGCGTAGCAGGTTTTACAGATGGTAGAGTAGGTACTGCATTAATTCAAGAATATAGATTCAATGAGTATTGTAAAAGATTGCAGATAATTATTTCTTCTGTAATTGATGATGAATTTAAAATTTTCCTTAAAACACGCGGTATTAATATTGATAATAGTATTTTTGAAATTAAATTTAATGAGCCACAAAACTTTGCGTCATACAGACAAGCAGAGTTGGACAACACAAAGATTGCGGCATTTACACAATTAGAAGGATTACCTTACTTGAGTAAACGTTTTATGTTAACGAGATATCTTGGATTAACTGAAGAAGAATTAGTAGATAATACAAAACTATGGCAGGAAGAAACTGGTAATACTCAAGCTGGCGAAATATATGGTTCAGATATGAGAAGTGTGGGAATTACACCTGGTGGTCTTGAGTCTGATATGGATATGGCTGAAATGCCCGAATTACCTGTGGAAGAAGGTGGAGATGCAATGGGAGGTGAATTGGGCGGAGCACAAGGCGGAGTAGAAGGCGCGCCTCCTGTCGAAGCACCAGTCACAGCTCCAGGTTAATAAATACTATTATGCTTTTATTAGAAATATTTTCAGACATTAAAATGCACGATCATGAAAACGATGATAAACATTCACGTTATGATCCAAATTCTGATGAAACTGTATTAAAAAGATCAGATACAAGAAAAACTCGTTTGACTTTAGAGCAAATTAATAAAATACGCCGTATGCAAGAAATGCGAGTTGCTGAACAAATAAAAGACGGCGAAGCATATAAAATACAGTATGCACCAAGCGCGGCCGAAGTTCCACAAATGTAGCAAAAATTGAGCATTTTCGCTCATTTTACCCTCTTAATCAAGTATATTAGCAAATTATAATTAAATATAATTGTATATTTGTAATTTGTACCTTTATGAAATAAACTAAAGGAGTGATTTCGCTATGAGTAATAAATTTGAACAGTTGCTTGATTATATTATCAATGAAGAGCAGGATAAGGCCCGTGAACTATTCCACGAAATTGTCGTGGATAAGTCTCGTGAGATTTATGAAGGCTTAATTGATGAGCAAGATCTAGAAGCTATCGAAGAGGAACTTGAAGAAGAAGTTTCTGACAACGAAGTTGATGATTTTGTAACAGATATTGAAAGCGACGAGGAAGGTATGTCACTAGAAGATGCTGGTGAAGACCTTGAAGATGTTATGGACGTTGAAGCCGATGATGAAGAAGACGGCGAAGAATTGTCCGATGAAGAAACAGATGAAAGAATAAGTGATCTTGAAGCTGCTTTTGATGAACTACAAAGAGAATTTGACTCGTTAATGGCAGAAGTTGGTGGCGATGCTGGTGAAGAAGAAGTTGCACCGGAAGAAGAAATGGAAATTGAATCCGTTGAATCTGATGAAGAGCCAGTTGAAGAAGCCAATGACGAAGATGATGACAAAGAAGAAGTTACAGAAGACCTAAAAGCAGTTAACCATACAAGCACTGATACAAGTGATGGTGGTTCAGGTCCAGTAGCAGGTAAAAACCCAATGGACGCAGGTGGTGCAAATGCATCAAATCTGAATTCAGGCGGTTCCGAGTCAGGTGCATCAGACCCAGCAGTACAAAAGGGAAAAATGTCACCAAAAGCTAAGGTAGCAAACGAGGCATAATTTAAAGATGACTTATCTAAGAGAACACTTGACATTTGACCAAGCACGTATGGTTACTGAAACTGATGAGACAGGCAAAAATCTATTTATGAAAGGTATTTGTATTCAAGGAGGCGTAAAGAATGCAAATAAGCGGGTATATCCCGTCAATGAAATACAAGATGCAGTATCAACATTAAATGAGCAAATCCAGTCAGGCATGTCCGTATTAGGCGAGGTTGATCATCCAGACGATTTAAAAGTTAATTTAGATCGTGTTTCCCACATGGTTACAGAAATGTGGATGGATGGACCAAATGGCTATGGAAAACTTAAAGTTCTTCCAACCCCGATGGGTAATTTAGTCAAAACAATGCTAGAGTCAGGTGTTAAATTAGGAGTATCCTCCAGGGGTTCCGGTAATGTAACCGAATCATCTGGGGACGTTTCAGAATTTGAAATAGTCACGATTGATGTCGTGGCCCAACCAAGTGCTCCAGATGCTTATCCAACAGCAATTTATGAAGGCCTTCTCAATATGAGAGGCGGACACCAATTGTTGGGAGTAGCAGCTGATGTACGTGAGAATCAAAAGGCGCAGAAGTACCTTAAAGAAGGAATTTTGCGTCTCATAAAGGACCTAAAAATTTAGGAGAGCATTATGATAGAGGTATTCAAACCACTTATCGACAATAACCTAATCTCAGAAGAAGCAAGAGATGAACTTCAGGAAGCTTGGGACACCAAGTTGACAGAAGCTGCTGAGCAAAATAAAGCGGAACTCCGTGAAGAATTTGCACAGCGTTATGAGCATGATAAGGAAGCAATTGTAGAAGCCCTAGATAGTATGGTCACAGATTCTTTAAAACAAGAAATCCAAGAATTTGTTGAGGATAAGCAAGCAGTAGTTGTTGAGCGAGTTGGATACAAGACAGCAATTAAAGAGCACGCAAATATGCTTAACACGTTCGTTACAGAAAATTTAGCAAACGAAATGCATGAGTTTCGCACAGATAGAGGTTCGCAAACTGAAGCATTTGGTAAGTTAGAAGATTTCGTAATCAAAGCATTAAGTGAAGAAATTGTAGAGTTCGATGAAGACAAAAAAGACGTAATCGAAACAAAAGTTAAGTTAGTATCTGAAGCAAAAAAGAGACTAGCAGAACTGAAAAAGACATTTATTGCACGTGGTGCTAAGATGGTTGAAGAGACTGTCACCAAAACTATAAAGAGTGAGATGTCACAATTAAAAGAAGATATTCAAAGTGCTCGCGAGAACAACTTTGGACGTCAGCTATTTGAAGCATTTGCCGCTGAATATGCTAACTCATACTTAAATGAGAAGACTGAAGTAGCAAAGCTTATGAAGCAAATTTCCAATAAGGAAAATGAACTTGCGGAAGCAAGTAAAGAAGTAATAGAAAAAGAAGCACTTGTAGAATCAGCAAGAAGTGAAATTAAAATTATTAACGATCAGGTAAACAGGAAAGAAGTTCTTTCAGAAATGCTTAACCCTTTGGCTAAGGATAAGAAAGAAATTATGGATAGTTTACTCGAATCAATTCAGACTGATAAATTAAGAGCATCTTTTGATAAGTACCTGCCAGCAGTTTTAAATGGCGATGGCAGTGGTATAAAACGCAAACTTACTGAATCAACACATACAGAAGTAACTGGTAATCGTGAAGTTGAAGAAATTCAACCAAACGGTCATTATACTGAAAATGTAGTTGATATCAAAAGGTTAGCGGGATTATAATATATTAAGGAGTTTAGGAGACAAAAATGTCAGAACTATTAACAGAACGTTGGGACGAAACTAAAGAGGCTCTATGTGAGGGTCTTGAAGGTACTCAGCGTAGTACAATGGCCGTATGTCTGGAAAATACCCGTCGGTATCTTACAGAAACTGCCAGCGCAGGCGCGACTGCTTCAGGTAATGTAGCAACATTAAACCGCGTTATTTTACCAGTAATCCGCCGCGTAATGCCATCAGTTATTGCCAACGATATCGTTGGTGTACAGCCAATGGCAGGTCCAGTAGGACAAATTCACACATTGAGAGTACGTTATGCAGATACAAATGATGCAACAGGCACCGGAAACGATGTAGTAGCTGGTGACGAAGCATTGAGCCCATTCCAGATTGGTCAAGCCTATTCAGGCGATGCCACAGCTGGACTTGGTGCAGCTACTGCGGCACTCGAAGGCGCCGCAGGTAACCGTCTAAGCATTCAAATCTTAAAGCAACCTGTAGAAGCAAAAACCAGAAAGCTATCCGCTCGCTGGACTTTTGAGTCTGCACAGGATGCAAATGCAATGCACGGTATCGATATGGAAGCAGAAATTATGAGTGCATTAGCACAAGAAATTACTGCAGAAATTGACCAAGAAGTTCTATCTTCACTACGTGGTATTGCAAGTGCTGGTTTTACATATGACCAAGCCGCAGTATCAGGTACAGCAACATACGTTGGTGACGAACACGCAGCTCTAGCAGTTGTGTTGAATCGTGCAGCTAACCGTATTGCTCAACGTACACGTCGAGGCGCAGGTAACTGGGCAGTTGTTTCATCAGCTGCATTAACAGTACTACAAAGTGCTTCAACAAGTGCATTTGCACGTACAACTGAAGGTTCATTTGAAGCACCAACTAATCAGAAGATGGTTGGTACATTAAATGGATCAATGAAGGTATACGTAGACACATATCTAGCCGATGCTGGTGCAACACTAGTAGGCTATAAGGGTTCAAGCGAAGCTGATGCAGCTGCGTTCTATTGCCCATATATCCCACTGATGAGCTCCGGTACAGTACTAGACCCAGCAACTTTCGAACCAGTAGTAGGTTTCATGACACGTTATGGTTATGTTGCCCTAACAAACACTGCATCATCACTAGGTAATGCAGCTGACTACCTCGAGAGTATTACTATGTCTAACCTCTCATTTACATAAGTTTAACTTACGTAAAAAGCAGTTTAAAAGAGCCCCCTTAATTAAGGGGGCTTTTTATTGGATAAATACAATTGCGTGGTAATATACTACGTTTATGGGGAATACCATCCCCGTAGTCCATAGAACGGACATAGCCTATAAAGGAGAAACCAAATGGGAAGACCACTAAACAAAAGGTTGTTCACTACAGCGGTTGCAGGCGCAGCTGCTGGCGTTAACGAAATCAAAGTAAATTTTCACAACGGAAGTGCAGTTGTTGAAGGTACTATCGTCAGGCAAAAAGGTTCAAAACGATTTGTGTGTGCTGAAACTGGCGCCGCAGATGTTGAGGTCACTTGTACATTAGCGACTGGCAAACTACCAGCCGCATTGGCAGCTGGTGAAATGTCAATCAGTGTAAAAGGTGCTGATGCAGAAACTTACGGCGTATCTAAAATTACTGCACGTAAAGTTACGTTAGCACAACCAAGTGCAACTGGTTCTAACGCATTAGACGGAACATCATTAAAATGGCATTTGAATGCCGTAGCCGCCGCTGGCATTGTTCAAATGGAAGAAGCGGGTGACGATGACGTTGCTAATGTTGATGATGACGATTTTACAGAAGACGCATAAGCATTATAAACTTTAACTTTATAAAGTTAGTGTTTTTGAAGAGGGGCCATATGGCCCCTTTTCTATTTAAAAATTGTATAAATAATGTATATATTGGAAATAACGAAATATGTCTAAAAATCTTACGACAAGTGGTAATTATAACATTACATCGCCCACTGTTGCTATTACTGGTAACGTAACTGTATCCGAAAACTTAACTGTATCCGGTGCAACCACGACGGTTAATACTGCAACATTAATGGTAGAAGATCCTTTAATTGCAATGGCGTCCGGTAACGACGCCGCAGATACTGTTGATATTGGTTTCTATGGATTATATGATACGGGTGGAACTGACAAATATGCAGGATTATTTAGAGATGCTGATGATAAAAAATGGAAATTATTTAAAGACAATCAAGCTACACCAACTACAACAGTAAATACGGGCGGAACAGGGTATGCAGTAGGATCACTTGTTGCGAATGTAGAAGGCACCTTAACAATGGGCGCAATTACTGTCACATCTATATTAGATGAAGACAATATGGCAAGTGATAGTGCTGTAGCATTAGCAACACAACAAAGTATTAAAGCATATGTAGTATCTACAGCGGCTGGCTCAGCTGGTGGTGCAAATACACAAGTTCAGTATAATAGTTCAGGTGGTTTTGCTGGTAATAGTAATTTTACTTTTGCTTCTGGAACAGGTGCAGTAACAATTAGTGGATATTTAGATACAGATAATATTAGAATAGATGCTAATACAGTTTCAGCACAAAACGCAAATGGTGATGTTGTAGTAACAGCGAACGGCACAGGACAAATTACTTTGTCTAATAAAACAGCAGTTAGTGTTGAATTAGATTTTACAGATCAAGGTAGTGATCCAAGTGCCACAGCAACTAAGAATAAAATCTATTCTAAAGCACCAAGTGGTGGTGGTACTGGATTGTATTTCGTTAACAATACAACAAGCGGAGAAATGATAAGTAAAAGTAAAGCAATTGCTTTTTCTTTAGTATTTGGTGGATAAAATATGGCAGTCACAATAACAAACATAGTAAACGTAGCTTCAACAGCAGTTTTTACAGCATCTGGAAATGTTGCAGTAACAGATATATTAATATTTAATACTGATTCTCATACAGGATCATTTTTCCATTGGAAACTAAACCTAGTACCCAGCGGTGATAGTGTAACAGTTAATAACTTATTATTTAATTCAGACGGTGGTAGTGGATTTTCAGTACCAATTGCATACGGATCCAACATACATGTAAATACTGTTTCTGGTATGGTAGCAAATAAATGGCTATTAGCCAATGGTGATAAGTTTTATATTGATTTAGATTCTACAGGTAATACATCTACTAACTGGTCAGGCAGTCCTGCTGGTGTTCCATTAAACGTATTTGTTAATTACATGAGTTTATAAGATGCCTTTTGACAGCACTAGCCCAGAATATCATCCACATTCTAATTTTAAATTAGGTGGTACAAATGGTATGATTGTACCTTCTGGTACAACGGCCCAACGACCTACAGAAGACATATTAGGTAATGGTATGATTAGATATAATCTTACCACTACTAGTTTAGAAGCATATGTTGCAGGTGCTTGGTCAACTATACGTGTACCGGGGACTTCAACTATTGTTAAAGATACAGCAACCGGCAATGGTGTATTAACAGCATTTAATATGTTATCTTCTGCACCAGCAAATGAGAAAAATGTTTTAGTTTTTATTAATAACGTTTTCCAAGAAGCAAGTGTAGCATATACAGTAGCATCTACTACAGTTACTTTTACTTCGGCACCACCCAATAGTCATACAATTGTAGCATTGAGTGGATTTGATACCGTTTAATACTTTAATCTGATATAAATACTATAAAGTATATAATCGGAGAATAAAATGGCTATAGGTCGCGTCTCGGGACCAATGTTGCAAGCAAATCTACTCAGACAGGGTTCAGATTTAGCATTTGAAACAAATCTATTATATTTAGACGTAGGTACCTCACGTATAGGTATTGGTACAGCAACTCCAGGGTTTACTTTAGAAGTTGCTGGTGATGCTGAAATTGGCAATATTGAATTAGATACAAATACCATTACAACAACTAATACTAATGGTAATTTAGTATTAAATGCTAATGGTACAGGTACTATTGATGTTTCAAGTAAAAAAATTACTAGTGTGGCCGCTCCGGCCGCAGGAACAGATGCCGCAAATAAAACATATGTAGATTCACAAGTTGGTGGATCAACAGGTATGTCTATTACTTTAGCAACTCCGACAGATAGTAGTTTAACAGTTAATGGCGCTTATTTAAATTGGCTTACAACCACTTATGTAACAGATGCTATTGATGATTTAAACGAAGTTACAGAAAATATTCGTAATAATGAATTTGTTAAATCAACATCATTTGTTGCAAACGTTACTTCTGGTGGTGCTGGTTTAGTAGTAACTTTAACTATTACTACTGTTGGTAATCCTAATAGATATGATATTACTTGGGGTGATGGCAATAGTACAAATAATACATCAGATTCTACGCCAACACATACCTATGCTACAAACGTAGGCTCACCATTTACTGTAACAGTTCGTGCTTATAACAATGGTGGAGCAGGATCTGGTAGTGAAGCAAGTTCTACAAGAACGAGCTATATTATAATTTACACAACCAACCCAGTTATAACTTTCGCCGCATACGCCGCCTCTGCAGGTGGCAGTCCAATTACATATTGGAATGACGGCGCAACAATTTATTTTGATAATAACACGACAAATATTGGTGGTGCAACCATACAATATACTTGGGATTGGGGCGATAGCGAAAGTGATAGTGTTATTACAAGCGACAGTGCCGCAGGTGGTAGTGCTGGTGCTAGACTTGCTCATACATTTACGGCAAGTACAGAACAAGAACAAACTAGAACTGTACGATTAACATTAAATGCACATAATACTGCCGATCCAGCAGTAATACCTATGTTTAATCAAACTGCTCATAAGATTTACGATACACATACGCCAACAGTAGGATTAAGTGCTACAACAGGTATAAACCAAGAAGGCACAAGTGGATTACCAATAACATTTACTAATAACACAGAAGCAACTATTGGTAATTTTGCTACTTACGGACAACAATATGTTTATACTTGGGGTGATGGCACAGCAAACACTACAGTAAATGTAGGTGTAGGTGGTTCAGGTGATACAGGTAATACCTTAGCACATACATTTGCATTGAGTGGGAGTAACCAAGCAAGTGGTACTGATGTAGATTATACTGGTAACTTACGAGTAACAAGTAGCCACTCAAGCAGTCCGTTTATAAGTGCTAACTTTACTGTACACGTAGAGCCCGACGTGCGTTGCAACATTGCGGCAACTGCGGTAACAGTAAGTGGTGGTAGTGGTGACAACCAATATGATTTGTATGACTTTACTGATTTTGACAGTAACAATAGAGCACTAGTAAGAGCAACCAACACATCACAAAATGCTGATAGTTATGTATATACTTGGAATGATGGTGATACTAATAACGTAACAGAAAATGGTTCATCTGCAGGTAGTATTGGCGCACCATTAGATCACAACTATGCTGGTGAATCAACTGGCAACTATAATTTAAGTGTCGCCGCCGCAGGTACTCCAGATATAACAGCACAAACTGACACAGATAATAATCAAACATTTACAATAAACGCAATCCCTGCCGCGGCACCAAATTTAAGTACAAAAGGGTTAACATTATCTGATTCAGCACAAGGTTCATCGCCAAAATTATGTCATGGATTTACAGATAATTCAAGTACGTTTGCATCCCAAGTAGCCGGCGCAAATTTAAACACAACAACAGCAAGACGCTATACGAGTGGTACAATTGACACAAATGTTGCTTCGAATTTTATAACTAACCATTACAATGGTACAAACCAAACTGTTACAGCAAAAGTTAATAATGTTTCTGGGGGAGCTAGAATATATACAACTTCAGAAGGCGGTGCTAACAATGGCACATTTTCTGGTTTAGTTACCACAAACCACAGAGATTATGATGAAGTTAGTGGATCATATCCACAAAGAGCATATCTTGTAGCAACAGCAAAAATTACTCTAGCAATAGGTGCTTATGGTGTTGGATCTAGTGCTCAAAGACTAGAAAGTACAGCAGGTGGTAATACTAATATCGTTCATGTAGTTAAAGATAACATTACAGCAAATCCAACAATTTCTAATGCAGGCACATTAGCAGAAGGAACTGCTGGCACAAAACGATATGTTTCAGGTATTCCATATTATAGCACAGGCAGTCCAACACTTAATTTGACAGGTGTTCAAATTAGTAATTTAACTGGACAAGCATATAAAGATACATCTTCAGTAGTTGAAGTTGATAATGGTACAAACCAAGAAGGCACAACAGGTAGCGCATTTAGTAATCAAAATTACACATATGCTAATATTGATGGTGCTTCGACAATGTTGAATAGCGGTATTCCAATTGCTAATACTGGTGTTGCGTCTGCGTATACATTAGGAACATTGTCTATACCAATTACCACAAGTAGTATGAGAACTGTTGATAGAGCAAAAATTCGTTGTAGTAACACAAATGGTACAACAGGATATTCTAATATTGGTACACAAAATATTCAAGTACATTCTGCAGGACAAGCTGGTATTGTTGAGCAAGCAATTTATGTAGAAAGTTCCTTAGGTAATGGCACTCATACAGATAGCGGCAAACGAGTATTTAATTTTAGTGCGGCAACTACAGATAATCCTGCAGTTGTTGGCGCAACAAATTATTATACTAGCAGTTTATACGCTGAAAGTGCTGACCCAGGTGTTGCTGGAACTAAAGAAGCAACTATTAGACTTGGTGTAATGAAATATGATGTAACAAATTATAGTTCAGGTTACTTGCCAGTTGGCCCGAATCGTAGTGGTGACACAGGCGCACAATATTATACTTTTGCGTTCCGTAGACAAGTTGTTAGTAACTTTGATATTAATATTACATCTGCTGGTATTTCCGGACTTTGGATTGCCGCTCCAGGTACTGCAATTGATGATGCTAGTGGATTAAATGGTTGGATTGATTCAAGTATAACATATGGTGGTAGTGGTGTTCCTGGAAGTGATACAGGTAACGGTGGTAACGGTTCAAATGGTTGTGCATTTACTTCAGGTGATAGAATTGCCACAAGCACAGCATTAAGTGGTGGTTACACAATGACATTAGGCTCAGAAAATATGTCTAATGCTACAGCCAATGTTGTGCTAGTAAGAATAAAACTAGCCGCTGGCCAAACTGTAACGGCTATTCAATTAGAGGAAGCGAGCTAATGCCCATTTCCGATAGCCAGAAAGTTGATTACCTTTGGAAAAAGATTGGTTACTCTGCTACTAAAACAGATACAAATACTGCTAAAAAAGCACCTAACGAAGCTATAGCAAGTCCGTTGCCATTGCGTGGCGACAAGGTAATGAAAAATGCTGGAAGTATTCCTGCAGTTATGCCAGGTAGTAGTTCAGCACCAGTAACAGTATATCTAACAACTGCTCCAGATGAGTGTACTGTTGACGGTACTTCAGCCGCAAATAGAACTTGGAAAACTGGACTAACAGATTGGATTAGTCCTGAGTTTGGTTCAACCTACCAAGTTAAAGTTTATATTCATACAAGTGGTAATGCTGGTACTGCCGCATCAGGTGGTGACCAAGTGTTTGCTACAGGTAGTGGTAACAATGACGAATGGTTCTTTGATTACCAAAGTGGTGTATTACATTTTGTTGGTACAAACTTACCTAATGGTATTAATTTTACTGGTAAAAGTTGTTATATAAGTGGTGCTAGATATACTGGCGAGTTTGGAGTTGGTGGTGATACAGGTAATTTTACATTTGTTACAAACACGATGTCAACTAGTGGTTCAAATGAGAACTTAATTGTTGATCCAAATGGTACAGGTACATTAGTAATATCAGCAACTAACTCAATGCGTCCTCCAACAGGCACAACAGCACAACGCCCAGGTAGTCCAACCGCCGGTGATTTTCGTTATAATTCAACTGGGAATAATTTAGAGTATTATAATGGATCCACTTGGATTCAATTGTCAGCATCAGGAAGTTCTATTATTTCAAGTCAAACTTTTACTGGTAATGGAGTTTTAACAGCATTTACGTTAAGTTCAACACAAACAACAGCAAATGTTATAATTAGTATCAAAGGTGTTGTACAAGTACCAGTAACTGCTTATGGAGTTAGTGGTACTACTTTAACATTTACAGAAGCACCAGAAAATGGTGATTTAATTGAAGTAAGAAAAATTAATACATTATCTACATATATACAAACATTTGCAGATGCAGATGGTGACACTTTAGTACAAACTGAAGAGTCAGCTGATGAAGATAAAATACGAATGGATACTGGTGGTGGTGAAAGAGTAGTTATAGATAGTATAAAAATTGAAGCAAAAGTTCCTGTACTATTTCCCACATATACAACAACACAACGCAATGCATTATCAAGTATAACAAATGGTATGGTTATATATAATTCTACCGTAGATAAATTTCAAGGACGGGCCGGAGGTGCTTGGGTAGATTTACATGATCAACCGGCTGAATACTCCTAAAATCTATATTCTAAATACGTTCCTTTAAAGAAAAACTGCTGTTACAATTTCACAGATTGCACAATAAATACAATACTACTGTGTATGCTCGAGCATATATTTTGTATGATCTTTATTATCTACAATTACGCTAGAAATAAAGGAGCCTGAGGGCGTCATTCCACTATATGTATATACGGTATTTTACAAGGTCTTAGCGGACCTTTTTAAGGAATGGAGAAAATAAATGGCTTTAACAAGATTAGGAACAGACCAGTATAGTGACGGTTCGATTACTAATGCCAAAATTCATGCTTCCGCGGATATCGCAGGTAGTAAGCTTGAAGATGACATGACGTATGGATCAAACCTCACGGTTTCTGGTAACTTAACTGTTAATGGTACAACTACTACAGTTGATACTACAAATATGTCTATTGAAGATCCACTTTTAGTTTTTAGTTCAGGCGCAACTGGCTCAGGCTCTGTTGATGCTGGTTTTGTTGTAGAACGTGGTGATGATACAAACGTTGGTATTATCTGGGATGAATCCGCAGATAAGTTTAACTTTATCACAACTACAGAAGCTGGTAGTACAGCAGGCAACGTATCAGTTGCTGGTCAAGCAAACATTATTGCTGGTAACATCGAAGGTACGATTACTACAGCCGCACAAAACAGTATTACTTCAGCAACTGGATTAGTTTCAGTTGGTGCAATTGGTACTGGTTCATGGGCAGCTACAGACGTAGCGGTAGCACATGGTGGTACAGGTAGTTCAACCGCAGGTGCAGCTCGTACAGCACTTGGTGTAGCAATTGGTTCAGATGTACAAGCATTTGATGCTGACTTGTCAGCTCTTGCTGGTTTAACATCAGCAGCTGATAAAGGTATTCAGTGGACAGGTAGTGGCGCAGCTGCAACCTATGACCTAACAACTGCTGGTAAAGCATTGTTAGATGATGCCAATGCCGCAGCTCAGTTAGTAACTCTAGGGTTATCAGCAACAGCCGCAGAACTAAACATTATGGATGGTGTTACATCTACAGCCGCAGAACTAAATGTCTTAGATGGCATTACTTCAACAGTTGCAGAACTAAACATTATGGATGGCGTTACATCAACTGCCGCAGAACTAAATGTCTTAGATGGCATTACTTCAACGGTAGCAGAACTAAACATCTTAGATGGTGTTTCTTCCACAGCCGCAGAAATTAATATCTTAGATGGTGTTACTTCAACAGCTGCAGAACTAAACATTATGGATGGTGGCACAGCCGCAACAGGTACAACACTTGTAGCAGCTGACCGCGTACCTGTTAACGATAACGGTACAATGGTTCAAGTCGCAATGTCTGATTTTGAGACTTTCATGGAATCTAATTTAGATACTTTGAACTCAGTAACATCAGCAACCTCACTAGCCGCAGTTGGTACAATTACAACAGGCGTATGGTCAGGTACAGCACTTGTAGACGCAAAAGTAGCAGACGCTTTAACTATAGCAGGTGGTACGGTAAACTCTAGTATTATTGGTGGTGGTACACCCGCCGCTGGTACGTTTACAACATTAACAGCAAACGACCAATTAGTTGTAGCTGCTGGCGCAACAATTACAGCAGACACAACAGATGAGATTACATTAGCAGTAAAAGGTGTAGGCTCACAGACAGCAAATATGGTAACTGTCGAAATTTCCGATGGCACAGATAAATTTACTATCGCCGCCGACGGTTCAGTAGCAATTGCACAGGATCTAGTACTAGCTTCTGGCGCAACAGTAAATGCTATCCTAGACCAGGATAACATGAGTGGCAACAGTGCAACAGCACTAGCAACTCAACAATCAATTAAGGCGTATGTAGACAATGAAGTTGGTTCTTCAGCACTAACAATTGGTGCAGATTCAGGTTCCGACGACACAGTAACAGTTGGTACAGATACACTAGACATTTCTGGTGGTAACAACATTACAACAACAGTATCTGATAATGACATTAGTGTCGCATTAGATGCAACCATTACAGGTAATACAGCCTTTACATCAGGTCAAGTAAATGTTGATAATATTACTTTAGATGGTAATGTAATTAGTACAACAAACACAAACGGTAACCTCGTACTTACTCCACATGGTACTGGTGACGTTGTTATTTCCGGTGACTTACAAGTTGACGGTACAACAACAACAGTAAACTCCACAGTTGTAACATTGGATGATCCAATTATGCAACTAGGTGGTGATACAGCACCAGGTTCAGATGATAATAAGGACAGAGGTGTTGCTTTCCGTTGGCATAATGGATCAGCCGCTAAAAATGGTTGGTTTGGTTATGACGACAGTACAAGCAAGTTTTCTTTTGTACCTGATGCAACCATAACAGGTGAAGTTATTTCTGGTTCAGCTGGTAATGTAATCTTCGGTAACATTGAAGGTACAATTACAACAGCCGCACAAAACAGTATTACTTCAGCATCAGCACTGGCAACAGTGGGAACTATTACATCAGGTGCATGGACTGCAACAGACGTAGCAGTACTACACGGTGGTACAGGTAGTTCAACAGCAGCTGGCGCATTGTCCAATTTTGGCCTAACAGCAACAGCAGCTGAAATTAACATCATGGATGGCGTTACATCTACAGCCGCAGAATTAAATGTCTTAGATGGCATTACTTCAACAGTTGCAGAGCTTAATATCTTAGATGGTGTTACAGCAACAGCAGCTGAGCTTAGCCTAACTGATGGTGGTACATCCGCAACAAGCACAACACTAGCAGACGCAGACCGTTTACTTGTCAACGACAATGGAACAATGGTCCAAGTAGCATTGTCCGACTTCGAAACTTATTTTGAAGCAGGTCTTGATACTTTGAATGCAGTAACAAGTGCAAGTTCATTGGCAACAGTTGGTACAGTTACTGGTGGTTCATGGGCAGCTACAGACGTAGCGGTAGCACATGGTGGTACAGGCAGTTCAACTGCCGCAGGCGCACGTACAAACTTGGGTCTAGTAATAGGCACAAACGTACAAGCGTATGATGCAGAACTAGCAGCTATTGCTGGTTTAACATCAGCAGCTAATAAAGGTATTACCTTTACAGGTGATGGCACAGCCGGAGTTTATGACTTAACAGCGGCCGCTCTCACATTGTTAGATGATGCTAACGTAGCCGCAATGTTGGTAACTCTAGGGTTATCGGCAACAGCCGCAGAACTAAACATCATGGATGGTGTTACTTCAACCGCCGCAGAACTAAATGTCTTAGATGGCATTACTTCAACGGTAGCAGAACTAAACATCCTTGACGGTGTTTCTTCCACAGCCGCAGAGCTTAACATCCTTGACGGTGTTACAGCAACAGCAGCTGAACTTAACATCAGTGATGGTGGAACAGCGGCATCAAGTGTAACATTAGCAGATGCTGATCGCGTGATTGTTAACGATGGTGGTACAATGAAACAAGTAGCATTGACTGATTTCGAAGTTTATATGGAAACAAGTCTTGATACTCTAAACGCAGTAACATCTGCAAGTTCATTGGCAACTGTTGGCACAATTACTTCAGGTACGTGGCAAGGTACTACTGTAGCAATAGACCAAGGTGGTACAGGTGCAACATCCTTAACCGCTAACAGCCTATTAACAGGTAATGGTACAGCTGCTATCCAAGCAGAAGCAAACATTACATATGATGGCACAACGTTTGGTGTAAATGACGCAGCTACCTTCAACGAAGGTGGTGCAGATAATGACTTCCGTATTGAGTCAGCAGACGACGCTAATATGTTTTTCGTAGATGCAAGTGTAAACGCAATTGGTATTGGTACAGCCACACCTAACGCAGGTACAGTACTTGACATGAGTTCTTCAACAGAATCACTGTTACTACCTAAGGGTACAACAGGTCAACGTCCAGGTACAGGTGTTGCAGGTATGTTCCGTTATAATTCAACAGATAATACTTTTGAATTCTATAATGGTTCAAGCTGGAAACAAGCCACAACTGAGTTTACAATCGTACGTACTGAACGACTAGGTAGTGGTGGTCTAACCGCACCTAACGGCTCACTAACAGCATTCACAGGCTTAAACACAAGCCTAACAACTGCTGGTTGTGTTATAAGTATTAACGGTGTTGTACAATTACCAACAACAGCATATGCTATTGCTGGTACTACAATTACATTCACAGAAGCTCCAGCAACGGGCGACGTAGTTGAAATTCGTGAGTTTACCACGACAACTTCTGTCAACGCATTAACGGACGCAGACAATGATACAAAAATTCAAGTTGAAGAGGCATCCGACGAGGATATTATCCGCTTCGACACAGCAGGTACAGAGAGATTTACTGTAACTGCCGCAGGTCATGTTGTTCCAACATTGAATAACACATATGACCTAGGTACTAGCAGTCTCAAATGGCGCAACTTATACGGCACGTCAACGACGGCCCAATACTCTGATTTGGCAGAGCTGTATACAGCAGACGCGACATATGAGCCAGGTACAGTTGTTACTTTCGGCGGTGACGCAGAAATAACAATGTCAACTGAAATCATGGATTCACGTATAGCAGGTGTAGTAAGTACAGCACCAGCATACTTGATGAACGGTGATTTGGAAAATGGCACAGCACTAGCACTAACAGGTCGAGTACCTGTTAAGGTAACAGGCACAATCCGTAAGGGTGACATGCTTGTATCCGCAGGCGAAGGTTATGCTAAAGCAGAATCCAATCCACGACTTGGTTCAGTAATTGGTAAGGCTCTTGAAAACTTTGATGGAACTACAGGTATCATTGAGGTTGTTGTAGGTAGACTATAAGTTTAAAAAGTTTACAATATAACAATATTTGTAATCGTGGAGGGGAACTTTGTTCCCCTCCATTATTTGTATAATAAATATTGATAGGAGATGAAAATGGTAAATCGCTATGTAGATGATTATGATGGTGAATATGTAGTATCAGGCGTTGTAGTTAAAGGCGGCCGCCGACATCAAGATAGATATTGGATTCCTCATTCTGTACCTAACTCCGATCATAAAAAAGTAGCATATGTTGTAGGTAACGGTCTCTCTCGAATAGATTATTCTACAATGAAATTAAGTTATCTTACTTCAGCAAGTGGTGGTCATTTAGGAAAAATCAAAGGACAAACTTATGGATGTAATAGAATTTATCAAGATTGGGCACCCGAATTCCTTGTAGTAACCCATCCAAAATTAGCAACTGAAATAGTTGAAAGTGGTTATGCTGATGAAAATGTTGTTTTTGGTAGAGCAAAAAGTGTTATAGATCATCCTGAACATATAACCCTTATCCCACATGACCCACGAATGAATTGTGGTGCTACAGCAACATATCTTGCTTGCTTCCACGGTCATAAAACAATTTATTTGTATGGATTTGATAATCAATTTTCAGACCCATTAGTGAATAATAATGTATATGCTGGTACAGAATTTTATCAACCAAAAGATGAAAATCAAGGCGACCATGTTTGGATTAAAAATATGTGTCGTATTTTTGATACATATCAAGATGTAGATTTTGTTAGAGTAACACAAGAAGGCATGCAAGATGTAATGCCAGATGAATGGAAATGGTTTCGTAATTTCCGTCAATTGAAACTATGGGATTTTATTAGAGACGCTGATATTTAAATTGTTTCTACTATAGTTTTAATTTTATCTTTTATTGAATCTAGTTTAAGGGTTGAAAAAACACCAGGATGTAATGGTCCCGGCCACCCTTGTATAGTAACCCAAGCATACCCGCGATGTTCTTCATTTAAATCGGGTAAAAATTCCTTATCAACAATTAGTATAAACGTATGATAGAAGAAATGACCATCTTCTGAAGTAAAAAGTTCTATAGGAATAATTTTCTCTATATTAGGTAAGTGACCTAATT
>Ga0310121_10001600_pt1 | contig 22777 bp, 27 predicted proteins | sample CB27_Tmax_986_MG_FD_203504 | JGI IMG/M metagenome (GOLD analysis project Ga0310121, IMG submission 203504) | Marine microbial communities from Western Arctic Ocean, Canada - CB27_Tmax_986 | ecosystem: Environmental > Aquatic > Marine > Oceanic | place: Canada: Western Arctic Ocean | collected...
AGAATTTACTTCTTTTTTAGTTTTATTACCACTCGGTGTTTCATATTTTATCTTTGTTTTTGCTTCTTTTATTGCCTTCGGCATAATAATCTCCTTATCTCATACTTGATCTTACGAATAATTATTGTAAAAGTCAAGTGATTTCATCCACAATACCATAATCTAAACATTCTTCTGATGTCAAATATGTATCTTGTTTGGAAACTTCTTCCCAAAATTTTTGTGTTTTTTTCGTAACATTACCTAAAATACGATTTATATTTGTTTGTAATTTTTTCATGTGGTCGGCCCCTTTTATCACATCTGAAGTTTTACCTACTTCAAACGCTGAACCTTCGTGAACCATAACCGTTGAGTTTTGAGTCATTGTTCTTTTACCAGTTCCACATGCTAATATTACTGCGGCGGCAGACATACAGGCTCCAACACAATGAGTATTTACTTTGACTGGTAGGGAATTAAAGTAGTCAATAGTCCCTAACATTGCATAAACATCACCACCATAGGATGATATCACTAAAGTCACATCTTTCTTTCCCTTAGTATATTGGATAAAATTATCAAACCTTGTCATAACCGAATATAATTGGTCTGTATCTATCTCGTAAGTTAGATACATAGTATTATTACCTAAATTAATACCCCATTCTAACTGTTTGAATAGTATTTGTGTTTCTGTATCCAATCCTGGCATATCCGCATAATGTACTTTCAATAACTTTTCCATGTCACGTTCTAACATACTTTCTCCTATTTTTTAAAGACGAATACTGGTTCGTATTTATAACCTGCACCCATCACACTTGATAATGTTAATTGTAATGTATCTTCTTGGGCAAAACCCAACTCTTTTGAAATCTTTACTGTTTGTTCTTCTATAAATTTATACTTGGCTGTATTTGCGATATTGTATAACATATAACCACCCTTTTTTAATCCGTAATAACAATTCTCTATAGTCTTTCTCAAAAACCCGTTCACCCACTCATCTTCAGTAGGGAACTTTTTATAACTTTGTGTGGACTCATCGGAATACTTTTCCGTGTCGAAATAAGGTGGTGAAGTAAAACATAAATCAAGAGATGATTTGTTTGGAAGATATTCTTCACTCCCTTGTTTATATATATCAACTTTTTTTCCTAAATACGAGAATTCTTTGCTCATTTTTAACAAACCTTCATAGGCTCTTGTGGATGGTTCAGTTCCTATGTAGTGTCGGGTATTAGATGATGCGAGAAACCCCAATAGGCGACCACCCCAACCACACGACATATCCCATATCACTCCATCACCACCAAACTTCTCGTAGATTAGTTTGGCTGCCGTTGGTCTGAAATTACTCACGGATTGAGTTCCACTATAAATCTTAATTGATTGTCTTAATCTATTTTCATGAAACCTGGTGCTTGTAGAATTTGGATTTTCACCTTTATAATGTTTCTGTTCCCAAGTCCAACACTTTTTAATGGTAGCCTTAAACTTATCATCATTTAAAAAGGTTTCCATTGGTGATTTCATAGAATTACCACATTTAATTTCCCAAAAGAAAGGAAAGTATGACCAAGCTAATCTTAGACAATGCATAGTTTGGACTATCTGATTGTCTATGAATATTGTATCCACATCAAACTTTCTCAGTTTCTTCATATGGTCGTGTTTTTCATCTTCACGAATTTTATAGTGGGGAAATCCATGACGTCTGTAATAATCGAATATGACATCTACACCATATTCTATATCCACTACATCTATTGAACTTGTAACCCTTTCAAACTCTAAGTCTCTTTCATCCATCTCAATGAACTTACCGAGAGTTTCATAGTTTACTCTTGTCATTAGGGTAGATTTAGTTTCTTGATTTCCTTTGGATCTGCTCCATATTTCTGGAGTACGGTTTTAAGATTAGCTTTATTTTGCTCTGTTGCATAGAATACATCCAAGTATTCTCTGGCCTCTGAAAGACTTGACTCGTAATGTTTTGCAACTATTTCTACTACCCATTTTTCATATTTCATTGTCTTTTTTCCTTTAACATATCGTAACCATTCTTTCTTCTTTGGAAGAACATTGGTGTATAACTTATATAAATCTTTTGGTTTGAGATTGTATCTCTGAATTTCATTTACCACATCAACATATTCCATCTTCATAGATAGAAATCTATGTATCATATAGTTAGACCACTGCTTCTTCTCTGTTTCGTTTAGAGAATCCCAATAACCTTTTGTTTGTTTTTGTGTAATGTGTGTGATATGATCAAATAAAGTTTTCATTATTTCCTCTTAACAGCCATTCTTCATCTTCTAATCTTTTTTTTCCTCTATTAATAAGTAGTTGCATTTCTTCGTCAGATAGATTATTTTTTTCTAATGTCCCACCAAGTTTATTCATCAGTATCTTCAAAAATTCATCATTAAATTTTGTCGGATCAATAGTTGAATCAACTTCCCATAAACCACCAACCACATCACTAACACTTCCAGTATCAGATTCAAATTTTGGAGTTTTAAGTACATTATTAATATCCAATTCTCTAACTTTAGTTGCTAATTTAGAATCAAATTGATAAGTTATAGCCCCAGCAGTTACATGCCAATCATTTATAACCTCATAACTACAACCAGAGAATTTTTTTCGTTTATTTCCAACTTCCAAAAATACATCATTACGACCATTCCAAAAAGTTTCAATCCCAAATTTAAAACAACATTCTCGTACAGACTGTAAAAATAATTGTTTTACATCACGTGAAAAATATAAAATAAAATTAAAAATATAAGGACCTTCTATCCAATATGCCATCTCATCTTCATTGACATAATTATCTGGATCCTCGTAAACTCTTACTATCGGATCTTTTATATCCCCATTAAAAAATGATGAAATATCTACTTTATTATTTCCAAAAAAAACTGCAGTAGTTTCTTTTAATGAAAATCTTAGCACTGTAGGATAATGTATATCAATTAAATTTCCATATTCCCAAAGAGAAGGATATATATCAAGTGCAATATCATTAAAATCAATACACTTAAATTTTAACTTATCATTCATCTCTTTTTGCTACGTCAAGCCAATTTACAAGATACTCATCAGAATCATAATCATCAAATAGTTCTTCTCCCTTTTCAATGTCTCTATTTGTAATAAATTTATACACTCTTGGATTATCAGTAGCATAACTATCTGTATTTGCATTATCAGAATGATTTGAAAAATACCAAGTACTCTGAAAATTCATACCCTTATTAGTGTATGTCCATAAAGGACCATATTCTTCCTTCCACTTAAAATCAGGATATATCACTTTTGTACCCACATGCGGTTGAATGGCAGTAAACCAATCAATTATTCCTTGTGGTAAAGTTTTTATAGTATCCCAAGGTATCCATGCCGTAACACTTCTGTCACACAAATCATAAACACTTGTTCCTTTAGGAATATCTCTAATCGCAATCATTCCAGGTTCTGGACATACAGTAGATACTAATGGTCGAGCCCATACATGATTTTGAAACCAATCAAGTATATATTCCTCATTGGTCATATACTACTTCCTTTTCTCTATATATTAAATAAGTACTACCCACTAACATTAACAATCCACCAACTTGATACAATGTTGGTACTGTAGTTAAAAATAAAAATGCAAGAGATACACCAATAATAGGTGTAGAGAGTTCAAATATACCTGAATTGCTAGCTCCAATATTTTTCACTGCTGTCCAATAACATAGATATGCAATAAAACTTGCAACTACTGCCAAATATAAAATAGCTAATAGATTGTGTGGATTAAGTTCAGAAATCGTAACTGTTGGTAACTGAAACAATGAAACATAAACAAACACTTGTAAAAAATCATAAAACACGATTGTAAGTGGTTTATACTTCTTCATTATATTTTGTCCTACTAACAAATATCCAACCCAAGTAACAACTGCTGCAATATCTAATAGTATACCAGTCGTATTAAGATGTTCTGTTGAAAAAGAAGGTAGAAACTCACAGGCAAATAATGCACCAATCGTTCCAAGTCCTAATGCTATCTTTCTATTATTACTAAACTTTTCTCCAAAGTAAAATACCGCTAAAAGTATCAATACAAGTGGATACATATAGAAAATACCATAGATTACTGCTAAGTTAGGATCAAGTAATTCCCAAGCGAACCAATATGTAAGTAAATGTAATGACAAGAAAATACCATTACCAAGAAAATACTTATAATCTTGTTTTTCTATACGAAATAGATTCTCACCAGTTCTATATTTTTGAAACAAAATAGTTCCTCCGAACAGTAATGTAGCAAATAAGAATCTTGTTGATAACAAAGTTACCGTTCCTGCACCTTCTGCAAATATGTAACTTCCTGTAATCTCAAGACTTGACCATGCAATTACTGCACCTGCCATAGCCAAGAAACCTTTTAAAAATTTATTCATCTTCTTTTCCTCCTAAATATAACATATCAAGACCCCAGCCTAATTTAACTTTAATATCACCTTCACCACTAAATTCTGTAGAAATATAACGGCGTTCTCCATCATAAGCCCACATAAGTCCATATAATGGTTTACTTTCACCATCAAAGGTTTCATATCCTGCGAGTAATGAAATACCAGTTGGTTTTCCAGTTGGTTTTATAACGGCTCTAATCCATTGAAAGTCATGACTTAAACTATATTCTCCAATATAATTAATATACTTGTTCCAACCAACTACATCAATAATTTGAGAATTTTTATTATCTGCCGATAATGCTATAGATTGTCCTTTTATATCATAAGATACCCTTCCAACAGAATATCCTTCCCATTCATTTTCTAAATGTGAACCATAATAAGTTTCTATAAAAAAGTTTCCAAGTCCACCATAAAGACTAAAACCACGACCAATTTGTATCAATCCCACATTTTCACTTGTTTGGTAAGTAAACATATCTTGTCTTGTAAAATCAAGATACATAATATTCGAACCAAGTGGTATTGCTAATTGACCAACTGCAAGTGTGAACTTATCAGAATAAGGTTTGTAAAATAATTCTTCAAACTCTATTCCATCTGGATTCCATGATGGATTAACAAAAACCGTAGCAAACCAATCATCACTTTTTATTAAAGAAAATAAATACGGCTGGCCAAATGTCACATTATCACCTACTGTAGCATATCCATTTATTGTATTCTTTACTGTAATTTTAGATTGTGATAATAACATTGAAACCATTCCAAATATCATCAATAACCTTATTATTTTGTACATTATAACTTCTCCTTATTTTAATTATACAAATGTATTTCCTATTGCCCAAGTATTTAAAGCATATCTATTATCATTTCCACCCCAATGTTTATCTACTCCATGACTGGCAAAAGATGGACAAATTACTGCTCTACCAGTTTTTGGTTTAACTTTATAATGCATTATATGTGTTTCCCCACCTTCAAAGTCATCATTAAGATAAACAATCATAATTAATTTCAAATTTGAACCACACGGGTGTTGTAATGATTGTTTCGGTGGATAAGATGAAAAACAAAAATCAGTATGAAATTTTAATGTAAATTCTGGTCCATATTTCTTAATATAAATAGTATCTTTATTAGTCGAATCATGATAAATTTTTTCTAATTGAAAATTATAATGTTTATTATTAACCACCTGAAATAAATTCCAAACTCTATTTATTAAACTTTTTTCGCGAAAATGATCTATCCATTGATTTTTTTTATGATAATATGGGTCATTTTCTATAGTTGGATCCACTTCCCTTCTATGAATAAAATCAGAATCATCATCCGATGTATCATCATGTGTTCTAATTCCATTTTCGTCTATTTGTTTAATTAAACTTCCACATTCTTCTTTATCTAAAAAATTATCTTCTATAACAAACCAACGAAATTTTTCATTCATAATCATAATATTAAAACCATTCCTATCAACAATAACCTTATTATTTTATTCACTATAACTTCTCCTTATTATATATATCATATTTCATATTCAAATTCCAATATTTCTTTACGAAATAATTTTATTATTATTTATAACTTTTTTTAAAATCAGGTTAAAGATTAACTACAGTTTTTTGGGTCCACAATCCATGTTTTTTCAATGATTCAATAATTAAAAATGAATTTTTGTTATCAAATCCAATAAAAAAGTCATCTCCTATTTCTACTATTGGAACTACAAATGAATGAGTCTTTTTAAACATTCTTCGTCTTTCTTCTCTATTCGTAACTACATCAATTTCTTCATATTCTATAAATTGATTAGAAAGTAATTGTTTAATCCTATTACAAGCTATACAATTTTTTATTTTTGATGATGTAAATAACTTTATTTTTGTAACCATTTTTTCCTTATAAATTAGACTACGTCACACAGGCCTTTAGAGATCCACCATGAATCAGTGGTGCAGCCGGTAATAGTACCTTTTGATTCAGTATAGCCAGGTGTATGGCCCTGGTTCATATTTGCATTAGAATAATAATGACATCTGCCCACTGATCCCCAGGTGGCTGGCCAAAAGACTTCATCATATTCTACATAGTAGGTAGCGGTAGCCCAATAATTTGACACACACGCCGCATTATGTACTATCACTCCATTCGCATAATAATAATCCTGGGGTTCGACATTAAGTTCGCTAATAGGAAACACCTGTGTTGAAGATGAAACAACCGAAACACTTGTTATCTTTAATGGTTGTCCGTCCTCACCTGCCAAATAATCTCCAACCGACAACTCTATTGTTGGTTTAAATTTCCATTTATTTTCACTTCCGCTAGTCAAAAGGTTTGTAAATGTACCAAATTTCTTATCACTATTTATTACGGTATATGAATCTGTGAATGAATCGGACCAGTTATTAATAACCTCAACATTTGATTGGGATGGTATTGACAAGCTTGAAGTTTCCCAAAGTTTCCACCTATAATTACCACACTTGTTAGCATACCCATCCGATTCATCGGGTAATCCACTAATATTACGGACTTTTAAGAACGACCCTGTAACTACATTTTCTATATTTGTATGGCTATCATCAGACATCAATACTTGGCTGCCTGTCATGGCACCCCTTCGTGTAATAATAGTAGTCGCATAAGAACCCGAATCTCCTGATAAAATATAACAAGGCAATTGAGTTTGGGTAACATTCGTATCTGCTATAATTGAACCACGTGGTTGTAAATAAATATTTTCTTGTGGAGTCAACATCACAACACTCCTTACCTCGGAATAATAGGCCCCATTATAATTCAAATCGGGTAGGATAAACTCCTCACAATAAGATTGAGAAAGTAAATAATTTTTATTATCATCCGTTATATCATAAAACTGAAACCAATTCATAACTAAAGTTTGATTATCCTCTGTCGGATCTTTAATAAGTACATCTGGAACACCAACACCATTAGAAAATACAGTAGGTAAATCTGCTATTTTTCTTGGCATCAAGGATTCAAGTCCAGATCCAGTTGTAAAATTTCTAAATTCTCTTTTATCTGATGCTAAATAATCAATAGGACTTGCAGAATCAAATCCAAATCGTAACACAAAAGTAGTATTAGGAACATCAAAATCTGGTACAACAGCAGGATACTCGTCTTGAACATAAATACTTGATGTAAGACCATCACTCTGTAAACTGGCTGTTATATTACCCACTATGTTCAGGGGTGGCATAACATTTCCTTCTTCGTTTCGTGTAACCAAAACTATAGTATCATAATTATTTGCCTTCCACCAAGTAACGGCATTATCTAAAAAATTAGGTTCTGGTGGAGTTTGAATATTTGTATTAAATTCTACTAACTTTAATGATCCACTTGAAGGGACCCAATCATATCCAGCGATTACTCCATAATTATTACCCTTTCCTGCCCAATATTTAGCATTACTCCCTGTTAAAAATGGGGCTGCAGCCTGTAAAGACTGAGTTACAATAGAACTACTATAATTATTAAAACTAAAATAATTTAATTTCATATATTATTTCCCATATTCGTATTTAAATACTTCAATATCATCTTTACATAAAGTATACACTTCATTTATACTTTCTTCATCATAATAATAAGTATAAAATTTATGTTTTGTTTTATTTATTACTTCAAGTGTTTGTCCACCAAAATGAATATCAAAATCCTTTTGTAGATTTTCATATCTACCCACAAAATCTACTAAATCTAATCTATAATTTACTTGTTGAACATCCTTATATAAATATAAAACATTCTCTATTTTAGGATAAAAATTCAACCATTCTTTAAACTCATATTTTTTTGCTATTTTAGATTCATCCTTATTTGGAAATGTATGTTGATACCAATCCGATTTATTATAAAAATATAAAGATACAAATCTATCCCAAGGATTTCTTACAAATGAAAACTTAAAATAATCTTTACATACATCAGGAATATCAACTGCACTCATATGATACAACTCCTTTTTATACATCATATCATTTAAACCTAACGCATCTTTTATAGTCGTACCTCCTGTTCGTGGTATATGAATAAAAACTATCTTTTTGTGGTGGTCAATATACATTTATTCCTCAATATCCAATGCATCAGGATACCATTGTAAAAGTTCTTCATCCTTTTTTATATCTTTGATAGCCGTAAAAACAAAAAGTTTATAATTAATATGTTTTTTAAATTTCCAATAAACACTTCTATCCTCTAATTTAATTGCACTATTATACAATGGGGCATATCCAAATACTACACAATGGTTCTCTCTCTTTTGACCATTTGATAATTCTCCATCAAAAAAAGAATAAGAATATCTGTAAAAATTATCATCGTCAATATATTCTTCCAATTCATAATAATGGCATTCTTCCAGTAATTCTCCCTTTTTTATATCCTCTTTCGCGAAAACACCATATCCCTGTATGGAAGATTTTCTAACTTCTAATTTCGGATTAAGATAAAGTTTATCTTTCATTTATCAAAACCCTCCTTTAAAATCAAATTTTCTATATCGCTACATAAAACAATAACTCTTGTTTTATCTTTACTCAAAATATCTTTCATCCAATAAGTATCCTTATAATATCTTTTCCAACTATTTTCCATAAAATCTTTAAATAGAGACGGAGTTGATGCAAAGTTATCTATTTTATTATTTGGATCAAAAGAATATCTCAAAATAAAAACATTCTCTGGAATATCAAACTGAGGAATTGGTGTTGGATATCGGCCTATAATATATTCATCATATTCAATCCCATTAAACTTTAATGTTTCTTTTAATTTATCTGTCCATTCTGGCGATGGATTATATTCGAATTCAACATTTCTCAAACCCAATATAAAAGTAAAATTATTCTTTTTTAAAAACTCTACAAAAATATCAAATTCAAAATTTTCAACTTCTAAATAACTTAAATCAATATTAGTATTTATTTCAGTTAAATAATCTTTTCTCCAATCAAATGCAACAAGATTTCCACAATTTTTATTACTCTCTGTTAAAAAATCATTTGATGCCCAATAATTTGCAATATCTAATGATATAGACTCTAACATTATCCCATTAAATCTGGTCGTGAAAGTGAATCTTCTTTTGGTTTATTGATTTCTTCATCTAAACCCAATCCACTCCCCTCTAAAAACATCTTCGGAACTTTTCCACAATTACCACAACTATAAACTTGAACTGGTACAAGTGCTTCTTGTCCCGTTGGTGACATTATTGGTGAAATTCTCTTAATCACATGAGCTGTGATAAATAAATAATTCCCACAATCATCACATTTTATAGTCTCTGCCTTTTTCAAATCCACTTGAACTTCTGTTTGTGGTTGTTGGGGAAGTTTTCTTTTAGCCATTTTCTAACTCCTTTAATGTAACTGTTGCAACACCGTGTTTTTGTACCACGTGTGTTGTACATTTTTGTGCAAATTCTATTGCACTTTCTATATTGTTTGTATCTAAATAACCACGGACTAATCCAGCAAGAAATGTATCACCTGCTCCACTCACATCCTTTACAGGAACTTCTTCTACATTAAATACCTTATCTTTATATCTACATCCTTTACTACCTAATGTAACAATAAGTTTTTCCTTGAATCCATCGTCTGACAGTAATTCATGATTCTTTTTATATTCTAATTCATTTATCTTAATGTAATCTGCATCTTTAATCCAATTACCAAGTTTCTTTTTGGTATCCACAAATACATTTTTATTGTATTTACAAATATGTTCTATATCACTTTCTTCTAAAAACCCTTTACAATAATCTGAAATAATAATTGCATCAATCTTATTTACATTACCAGTCAAACTATAAGATGTAAATTTATTATTTGTTATACCTTGTAATTTTTTTATTTTTATTCTATCACAATAATCGTGTTCATCAACCCTTAATACCATTTGACCTGAACGGTTTTCTACATATCTTTTCTTTATAATACTATTTCCATTCGTTATGGTATAAATATGCATATCTAATGACTCAATATTATTTGCAACATTTTTTGCCATACCATCATTTTTTTCTGTATGTGTTGGTTTAAAAACTGGGACTGGTGCTTCGGGACTAATTCTTTCTATATCACCATAGACAAATATATCTTGACAACTATCTCCTATAACTAAAACTCTCATATTAATCCTCTAATAAATCTGTCATATTAGTTCCCATAAATCTATCTTGCCAATACGACTTTTTAACATTCTCATTTAATATTCTCACTAAATCATTATAATCTGGATGATTCTCCTTCCAAACTGCCTTCTTTTTATATTCTTTATCTGTAAAAATTCCCCAATTAGTAATCTTAGCAAAATAAACATAGATACTTTTATTTCCACTTTCTTTTACTAATTTATCTCTTAATTTTATAAATTGTGGTATCTCTTTATAATTTGTATCTTGAACTACCATACTTATTCCAAACCAGGGAACTTCTTTTGGAATAAATTTTAAATTTTCCATCAATTGATCCCAATCTCCACCTATCCTAACTTTCTCATAAGTTTTTTTAGTTGCTGCATCAATAGATATTTCTGCATCTGTAACTAATCCGTGAATGTCGGACATCTTATTCCATATTTCCTTTGTCCACTTTGTTCCATTGGTATGAAGTCTAATACTTTTTATACTTGGAAAATCTTTTTTCTTAAAATTTAATAAAAATTTTCTCAATGTTGCACTACCAAACGGATCTCCTGTTCCAGTAATAAATAATTTTCTCGTTCCTTCTTGAATTACTTTAATCACAGAATTTTGTATTTTTTCAATTAACTCAAATTCTTTTCCTCTTGGTGTTATTAATTCAATTCTACAAGATGGACAAGATAAATTACAACTTCTATCATAATCCATTTTTACAACATCTGGAGCCAAAGGTAATTCTGTTAATTGTTTTTCTATTATATCTCGGTGTTGTTCTCCCCTTTCCTCATATAATAATTCTATATCTTTCATTTTTCTAACTGCTGGAGCTGATTCAATAGAACCTACATTCGGTTTACTATGTACATTTTGTAAATGTGGACATAAATTTTCATTACAATATTTGAATGAACCATCTAAAATAGATTTTCTGAACTCTTGGGCCTTTTCACCATTCCAAATATCTTCCCATTTATCTGTATAAAGATTTCCAAAATCATATCCTGCTAGATTAGTATCATCTTTCAACCAACCAGGACAACAAGGATAAACATCACCATTTACATTTGGACTACTTTCTGGTTCTCCAGTATGACCTATCTCAGCCCATCCACCCATTGCAATAGAACAATATAATTTATCATCAGAATTCATTAAATAATTTCATCAACCAATCCCAAAGTTTTACAGGTTTCTGCATCCCATAATAAATCATGTTTTAATATTTCATCAAGTTTCTTCATTGGAACTTTAGTATATTTTTTATACACATCTTTAATGGTTTTCATCATTAAATCAAGATTCTGTTTCTCATCCTCAAAATTAGCGTATGTTCCCCAAAAATTACTTGATAGTTGATGTATCAACATATAAGAATTTCTACTCATAAATCTATAATTACCAACTATTGAAAGAAATGTGGCTGCACTTGCCGCAAAACCATCTACATAAGTGTGAACTGGAACTTTACATCTCAATATCGTATCCATAGATGAAATACCTGCGGTGATTGAACCACCACCTGAATTTATCAATATTTTAAGTACAGGTGGATCTATATCTAAAGTATTTGCTAATGTCAAACTTTTTGATTCTATCTCACCTATCTTTTTATTTAATTCTACTGCACTTTCTCTGTTTACATTAGAATAATAATAAATCTTATTCTCGTGAACTGATATATGTTTTTCTGGTTTACCACCATTTGGTTGTGCATCTTTTTTAGTAGGTGGTTTCTTTTCACCCCAATATTTTTCATTCATGATGACTCTACTACGTCAACTATCTTAGATTCCTTTGCTACTTTTACTTCAAAGAAAAATGCTGAATCCTTTAGAAATTCAATTACCTTAGCTTCTGCTACTGATACTGAATCACATTCTACTAAATAGTTGCGTCGGACTTTCTTTTCCTTAACTCCATTTTTAGTATCGATTTCCTCAGTAAATACAACCTGTGTTTCGTAATACATTACTACTCCTTTATTTTATTATTTGTAATATTTCTATTATCATTGCCATTGCATTGATTTCCTTATCAACCACTTGGGCATCACTTAATTCATATTTTGCTATAACCAAGATACAGGTGGCGATATGCCCTTTACCATAAGTATCAACTTCATCATATAGAAGTCGAAATAAATCTGCAAAATCTGTAACCTTTGCATCTGCCATCAACTGACGAGTGTTATTAAATGCACTTTTTCTATCTTGGGTTTCTAATATCTTTAACAACTTTAATTTATAATCATTCTCTACAATACTCTGTTTATCAATGACCAATTTACCATCAATACATTGTCGTTGTGCAGAATTTATAACTCGTCTTATATCAGGATAACCACTATTCACTAACAATCCAATATCAGATAATTCTGATTCAATTCCTTCTTGTTTTAGAATATTACTCAAATGAACAGCCACCTCTTTCTTATTTGGTGGAATGACCTGGAATGTCTGACACCGAGATTGTATCGGGTCAATTATTCTCTCTACGAAATTACAAGTTAAAACAAATCTACAATGTTTACTGAATGTTTCCATTAGGTTACGAAGTGCGGCCTGTGCGTTAGGTGTGATATAATCACACTCGTCCAGTATGATGACCTTGTAATCCTTGAACCCCATTGTAGATGCAAAACTCTTAACCTTTGTCCTCACGGTTTCTACATTGTTTTCATCCGATGCGTTAATATACAAATAATCACATTCTATATTATTAACGAGTAGTTTTGCAAGAGTGGTCTTACCTGTACCTGCCTTCCCAAACAGTAAAAGATGTGGTAAGTCTCCACTATCCAAATAAACCTTGACTTTACTTTTTAATTGGTCATTACCAATGTAAGTATCAAGATTGGAGGGCCGGTATTTTTCTACCCATAGAGTATGTTCATTTTGCATTTGTTAATTCCTGTAAATATGTATTAAATTCTTCTTCAAAATCTTTTGATGACATTTTATTTTCTGAAAAACCACCTTTGAGGTGAGTTAGAAATGGCTCATCCTTGTAGTAATATGTATGTAACGTATCTTCCGTTTCCCAATTTGGATTATCATAATAAGGACCTAAATGAAGATATTTTAAATTATTATAAAGACAATAGGCAGTTGCACCGTGATTGGTATCACCATAGTACCAGTCTACATTATAAGTATCAAAGAATTTTCTCTTACACAGGAAAAAATACGCATCTGCGAATCCAATCTTTTTCGTTTTTACATATCCACCGTGTTCAGGTCGTAATGTAACTGGTTGTTGTGAATATTCTTTAATATATCTATCTAAAAAATCTTTATTCAATAGATAAGTTGAAATCCATATCTTTTTATTATCAACTGAAATATATTCTAAATCTTCTTCTTCCATTTGTTTAATCATTTCATCTATACAATCTTGATGATAAAAAGTATCGTTATGTTGTAACACAACATACTCACCTTTTGCTTCTTGTATTCCCAAATGAAATGCCATGGATGCCCACATAGTATCATTTCCAAAATTGTCTAAACTCAATTGTATATCTCTATGATTCATAAATTCAGGAATCTTTTCAAGTTCTTCAAGTGGTAATGCTTGCCATCCTTTAATTACCTTAACATTTGGTAAATCTACTTCTGGCCAAGTATGACTATTATCTACTAATAAAATTTCTTTTTCACATTTAAGTGAATTAATATTTTTAATTGTTTTTGTTGTAGCATCTATCACATTTGACGTATCAGAATACTCAAATCCCTCATTTATATTTAAAAACTTATCTTTTTCTATTGTAGAAAAGGGTATAATAAAACTAATCATTTTTATCTCCTATCTTTATAATTTTTGTTGGTGGCGATTGTTCTATTTTTTTTATTATTGAATCACCTATTACCGAATGTCCGTAATCACTAAAATGTCTATCAGCACTTTCAGGATGTTGATGATTAATAGTCAATTCGTTTAAATCTTGAAATGAAACATACTCTTTATCCTTATAGATAATAGGAATAAAATTATCAGGATATTTTTCCTTTAAAATCTCCCCCATCTCATCATACCAAGAAAGTCCTAACCATTTAGAATCTGGACCATATACGTCTATCTCTTTTTTCATCCGTTCAATTTGGTGATAACATAAATCATATACACTTCTTTTCAGTGTGTCTAAGTCATTTGTATATTCATCATGATCTAAATCTCTAGCAGGGTTTGTAAATTGTATAATATGATAATCTGTATGTTCGTGACTGCAAAAGTTATCCATTTTCATTAATTTACTCCACATTCCTTCATTGGCCCCACCATTATTTATTGCACTATTGAAATAATTAACCCCAAAATGTTTGGATACCAAATGTGGATATGAGTGTTGTATTCTATATTGTTCTGCACCAAATGGTAATAATTCTTGTTGTATTTCTGACGCTTCAAATTTATCCATATCTTTCCATTCATTATTAGTATTCTCAACTAACCAATAATACTGAAGTCCTTGTCCGTAAGTAAAACTACATCCATAAAAAATAAACATTTTTTCTCCTAATATCCTGAATATTCTTGAAACTCATTTAAAAAATCTTCTATATTTCTTTTATTGTTATTCTCATAATATTTTATAATTTTTCGTAAATCTACCCATCTTGCATACTCTGAATCTAAATCTATCCACCTCTCTACTAAACTCGATGGTTCTATACCACGTAAAGTAAAACTGCCTGTATATGCACAATTTAGTAATCCATATCTTCTATACTTACAAACTATTCCTGTATCTTCATATTTTGTTGGCCAGTTAATATATAATTGTTTTTTTTCTACTGACTTTAAAATTTCTCTGTTTCTCGGATAATCTGCTATCCATTGTGGAGTTCTCATATATAAAGTATCAAGATAAAATTTGTGAGTATCATATGCTAAATCAAACATATCTACCATCAGCTGTTCAAGTTCTTTTAATGTAGTCTGTTGTCCATCTCGTTTTGTAATAATAATATCAATATCCTTTGTTTTCTCTGGCCAGGATATGAAACCACCAGTTAAATAATAATTAAATTTATCAAAATATTTATGATGTTGTATATCCATTAACCAATTAACAAATACATCAATATTAGGAACAATCGGATAAACATCTTCATTTCGTAACCAACTCTTTTTTATTACTCTCTGTTGAAACTTATCAATTACTATCGGTCTTTTTTTGGTTTCATCTACCAATTCACCATCAACTGTAAATCCCATTACTTTAAATTTATTAATTCTCTTGAGAAGATTTGCAGGAAATTGATTGTTTAAATCACTATTAGGAATCAATCTTTTATTTTCTATGTCCTCAAAATATGTTTCTGGATATTTAAAAGTTTCTGTTCCAAAATCAAAACATCCAGCGGATATTGTAAAATCAGAATAACTCTTATTTAAATTTTCATAAGTACCTAACAATTTTTTATCATAAACAAGTGATACAGTTAAATTATTAACCTCATAGTTTATAAATAATGGTGTTTTGTGTAAAAATTTAAAATTCTTTCTAAAATAATCATCTACATTTTTAAAACTTTTATCGTCCACAAAATAAAAATCCAAATCAGTATTTAATGGTAAATTCATAAATAATCTTAAAATGGATCCTCCCATTAAATAAACATTATTCTTTTTCAATACTTCTATATCGATATTATTTGATTTCAGTATTTTCAATAATTTATTTCTCAAATACTTATTTTCAAACTTAACTCGATTATTTAAATAAAGTGGATAAAATCTTAAATTATTTGGTGAGTATTGTGGAAAATATTGAGAAAAATGCTGAGCTATAACTCCATCATTTTTATAATCAATATTATCTTTTATAGTATCACCTATTCTATTATATTCTTCTCCCGTTTTATTATAACCTATTTCATAAATTGTTTTAAATTTATCACCGAGTATTTCCCATTTGCCATAAAATAATAAACTCCAAAATCCCTGACTCCAAACCGCTAACTTATAGTATTTATCATGAACTTCTTTATATTTTTTAAATATATCGTTTCTTATAAATTGTTTATTTAATAATAAAAAACAACCCTGTATGGCTGGTTCATTCCATCCAAGATAATCTTTTAATTCTTCCAATTTCTTTTTATCTGATACATTTAATTGTTCTATCATTTCTTCTCGCCATACAAATTGGTATTGAAGTGATATATCATTACAAGTATTTGCGTATAAAATATCTTTTCGTTTATTATCTAAATCAAAATCTATTTTATTGAAATACCACACATCAAGATCAGTATAGAAAATCCAATCCCATTGTTTAAAATAATCATTACCAAATAGATGAATTTTATAACAATTTATTGGATGAAATTTTACATCTAAAGTAGTGTTTAAATCTAATGGATATTTTCCTTTTTCGAGATTAGGTAAAAAAAGTATTTGAACATCATTATAATTGAATAAATCAACATCCACAAATTCTTTATCTTCCTCGGGCACCATCAATACTAAATCACCATCCCATTCTCCTTCTTCTCGTACATTCGTGAATAGGCTTTTTGCATGATTTATATAATCTTTATTTGCTAACGTAACTAAAACTTTTTTCATATCTATATCTTTGATCTATATCTACTAAATAAATTTTACCATCATCTGTTTTTATACAATTTTTAGGAACACATTCTTCTTCAATAGTTGCTCTCCATCCTCGTTTTTTTGCAATAGCTGATTTATGTCTATAAATTTTATTTTCATTACAAAAATCCACCAAACTATTTATCCATTTTTTATCTGGTTGAACATGAATTCCTCTAATATTATCCATTTTTATTGCAAAATATTCTTGGGGATCATCACAACACTTCATAATTTCATATGGATGTGGAGCAAATCCACCATTAGACAATATATTCTGTATATCAAACAAAAGCTTTATATCTAATTCACTTGTAAAAATTTTATACCCATAATCCTTATCTTTACTTCCCAAAAACCTACAAAATTTTCCTGTAAAATAATATCTATCTTTTGTAGAAATATCAACTTCCCCTTCTGCTCCTTCACTATATGTATCCCATTTCCCTACTGATTGATATCTATCTCCGTTAAAATCTATAATATCATTTTTCAACCATAACTTTATTGGAATCATTTTCAAAAACTTACTTCTTTTTTTAACACACCATTATCATGATATATTTTTGCACTACCAACTGGATTTCCAAAGTCAAACTCACATTCTAATTCTTTTTTTCCATTGTGATACCAAAATGTCCAGTTACCTTCCATCATACCATATAACATATTACCTCTTGCTCTTTCGTTATTATTTAAATGATAATCAATATATTCTCCATGAAGTTTACCATCTTTCCAAGTTTGAACTTTATTCTTCTTAACGAACAAACCTTTGTATTGATGATAAAATTTCAATTTTCCATGTTTTTTACCATTTTTATAATGAACAACAGACCTCAATTCTCCAGTATCATAAAATCCCCTTTCTACACCATCTTTTTTATTATTCTTCATTTCACAAATCAAATTTAATTGTCCATTCTTATGATACCATTCCCGAATATCACCGTTTTCGTGTGGTGCACCAAGATTATATAACTTTCTATTTTCTATTTCAAGTTCCAACTCGTTTATCAATTTCAACTCTAAGTCTGGATTTTCATCTCTCCATTTCAGATATTCTTTATACCTTGGATCGAATGACAGCACTACCTTTCCACCAATCTCTATTACATTTTCATTGTTTGAAACTTTTTTATATTTCATCTTTAAAAACGTATCTTTTCCTTTAACACACCATTATCATGATATATTTTTGCACTACCAACTGGGTTTCCTAAGTCTAAATTAAATTCTAATTCTTTTTTTCCATTGTGATACCAGAATGTCCACTTACCATTCATAGCAGATAAAAACATCATTCCTTCTGATTTTTTTTGTCCATTAAGATGGTACTCTATATAGTTTCCATTCATTTTTCCATTTTTATATAACACTTTAGATTTTATTTTTTTATCCGGATAACTAGGATTATATTCAGAAGGATAAAATGATGTCCATTCTTTATCCTTTTTATTTTCATTATAAAATCCGGTTGATTTTAGAGAACCTTGAGAATAATACTGAGTCCATTTCCCAATCTTCTGGCCTTTTTCCAATTTCCCCGTTTCAAATATTGCACCATCTCCATGATAAATACTTGACTTATCTGACTGCAAACCATCTTTATAATATAAAGACTTCCAAAGAATACCATCTGAATGCCAAAATTTTACTTTACCATCTAACTTGCCATTTTTATAATTTTCTTCCTTTCCTACTATTTCATCATCATGCCAAGATTTCCAAGTTCCTACTTTTTTATCATTTTTATATTGACCTTTAAGAATAATTATACCATCATTATCTAACCCAAAATATTCACCATCTAACTTACCATCTACATAATTTAATTCACCAGATTTTTTTCCAGTATCTTCATCAAATTTAAACCACTTCCCAACTCTTTTACCATTTTTATAATTACCTTGATATTCTTTTTGTCCATTATCATAACAATATATCCACTTACCAACTTTATTATTATCTTGATATTGTCCTATATATTCTGGTACTTCATCATATCTCCACCTCTTAAAAACACCATGTTTTTTTCCATTTACATAATTTTCTTCTGACCAATGTTTACCATTTTTATGCCAAGATATCCAATGTCCTATTTTTTTTCCATTGTCATATTCTTCATGTGCAAGAACTTCTCCGCTTGGATGATAATAAATCCATTTATCATGTCGTTTTCCATTAACATATACTAAATTACCCCTTTTAGGACCTTCTTTATAAAAAATAATCCATTTACCTTCCTTCTTATCATCTACCATTACGCCTTGTGTTCGTGTTTTACCTTGTATATAATATTCTACATATTCTCCATTCAATTTATTATTCTTATAAAATTTATCTTCAAAAACCTTACCATTTGGATGAAATTTCATTGACTTTCCATTCAAGATCCCCATCTTATATATGACAGTTTCTTTAGTTGATCCGTTTGGATAATAATCCCACCATTTTTTATTTTTAGTTCCTAATAACCAATGTTTAACACTCGATAAATTTCCTAACGAATTATATTCTGTACACTCACCGTGTAATTTTCCATCTTTATATCTATAATTTTTCCACATCTTACCATCTGGGTGCCATTCCTTCACTTTACCATTTAATTCATCATTTTTGTAATTTTCTTCTTTACCCACACTTCCATTATCGTTAGTATAAACCCATTTACCTATTTTTTTATTATTTTTATATTGTCCATCAAGAATAATTAAACCATTGTCATTTAACTCAATATATTTACCATTTACATAATTTAATTCACCAGATTTTTTTTCAGTATCCTCATTAAACTTAAACCACTTCCCAACTTTTTTATCATTTTCATAATTACCTTGATATTCTTTTTTACCATTATCATAATAATAAACCCATTCACCGACCTTTTCATTGTTTTTATAGTTACCTTCACTCTCTACAATTCCACCAATTCTTACCTTTTTATGGTATCCCTCTTTTTTATTATTTTTATATTTTTCGGTATTCCACATTTCACCATTATCATGAAACATTTTCCATTCACCAACTCTCTTACCGTTGTTAAATTTTCGATAAATATTCAACTCACCATTTGAATGATATATTTTCCACTCACCATGTGGTTCTCCATTTATCAAAGTATATTTTTGCCAAAGTTGTCCATCACCATGATTATAAGAATGTTCTCCATCTATTACACCCAAACTACAATCATGCTTTCCATCTGTATACCAGTCAATAGATTTTATTTTTAAGTCATCAAAAACTAAATATTCGCCGTTTTTTTCCATACCCAACCAGATTCTCTACTTTTTTTCCCATATCCAAACAGGTTCACAAAATTTACCATCGAACCTTTTTATCATTTCAGGCTCTCTATTACTCTCACCTGACTCGACACCTGTGCCGGCACCTAATGAGTTAGGTCTAGCTGCCATCTCCATACCTATACACCCAAGATAATCAGAATCTTTAAATGTATCTATAAATTCATTCATTGGATCACATATTGACAACCACCCTTTCTTCTTCTTACCTTGACTACTGGCATTCACATCAGAAATATTCACACATAACTTTCCACCACTACGTAAAGATATCCACATATTTTCTATTGAACTCTGTAGGAAGTTCACGTTCCACTGGTCTATGTCTTTATACCTTACCCAACTTTGTGTATCATCATAACTATATCTCTCTACATTAAAATAAGGTGGTGATGTAAAGATAATATCAAACGTATCTTCATATTGGTCAAAATCAAAGTCCTCGGCGGCATCACAATGAAATACAGTTTTCTTTGGTGTTTCGAAGAAAGTCAAATGTTTATCATAATATCGGGCTTGTTCTTCATAGATGGGATGATTCTCCTTACGAGGATCAATACCAACATATAGTTCGGTATTCATACTGGCATAAAACCCAGCCAACCTATCACCCCAACCTGCAGAGAAATCCAATACATTCTTTACATCGAAATAATCATACAGAGCCTTAGCCGCGTTTGGTTTGAACTGACTACAAATGTATTTTCTCAACCCTAACATAGTTCTCAATACCGACTTATCAATCTTCTCCATCTTCAATGTATAGGCTGCACCCATTAGTGAAGTCATAAACTTCAACTCACTCCAAGTCCGTAAAGGACCTGGTGAAATAGTTCCATCTACTGACCATCTGTTTTCTTGTTGAAAGAAATTAGATGATTTATTACCTGTATTGTTTCTCTTGATATATCGCTGTGAGCCTTTGTAAGTTAAAGGCCACTCATATCCGTTCTCAGCTCTAGCAAACCATTCACCTTCTTGTAGTAAATCATGAACCCAAGTGCCCTTCAGTTTACCAAAGTCCTTTCTACATTCATTTTGACTTATCTCTTGATATGGTGGTGGATAAGTCATGGCGACTTTTGCCAGACTTTCCTTTACATCATCCTTCTCGAATGTATCTTTAATGAAAGTCCATTCTTTCTCGTCAATATAAAGATAAGGAACCTGATAAAGGAACTTATTAAAGTAAGGTAAGTACACTACTCTGATTTAGTCTACATCTTGAACGGCCACAAGAAAGTAAGTGGCATCATAATCATCAACCTTAAAATTGATTTTTGACAATCCTTGCTCACTAACATATAGTGTTGCACTTTCACATTCCTTGTTTGCCACTAATACATCTTTGAATAGATTTGCATTAAATGACACATTTTCTATACTTGATGATGCTGTAGTTTCAACTGGAATTGTAACTCTGTTTGTATTGATTGCAGAATAACCTATTACAAGTCTAACTCCACCATCGTCAGTAATTACCGTGAAGGTATCTGTATCTGGTAATGCAGATTTACCACTAATGAACCTCTTAATGAAATTGGAATCCACCTTGATCTCTACCTGGAATTCAGGAAGCTTTTTTAGTGGTGGTGGTTGATTGATAACTGATTTATCCGACAACATAAAGTTGACTTTAGATAGTGCATCAGAAATCTCAACTGCGATTGCTTTATCACCTGCCTGTGTTAAATTAAGAGTTACATCATCATCCAAAACACCTAATAATCTACTAAGTTGTTCTGTATCATAAACTCCTAATTCAGCATCTTGGAATGTCCAATTCTTCATTTTTAATTCACCGAGTAGTGCTTTATCTCCAGTCATGAAACGAGTCATTAAACTGTCTCCTTTACTATTGATAACTACAGCATTAACATTACCACTTAAATGGTACTTATCAATGAATCGAGTTAATTTATATTTGTTCATTTATTATTTCTCCTTGTTATTAATATGATATATACATATATATCAAAGTTATTTCTTAAAATCAAAAAAATCTTTCTATACTTTGTTCTTCATCTACGGGTTTTCCCCAATCCAAACAATCATAGAACATTTGTATTTTTTTTGTTAAAGATTGACGATATATTTTATCGTGGTCAATATGTTGAGTTATAAAATTCATAATTTCGGGTGGATCTTCATGTCCTTTGTAAGCAACTGCATTTAATCCTAATGGATTCGTTTTTAAATACACCCAA
>Ga0310121_10001602_pt1 | contig 22759 bp, 19 predicted proteins | sample CB27_Tmax_986_MG_FD_203504 | JGI IMG/M metagenome (GOLD analysis project Ga0310121, IMG submission 203504) | Marine microbial communities from Western Arctic Ocean, Canada - CB27_Tmax_986 | ecosystem: Environmental > Aquatic > Marine > Oceanic | place: Canada: Western Arctic Ocean | collected...
CTTACTCCTTGGTGGTCGCCGTCTTCTGGGCGGTGGCGATAAAAGTGGCGTGGCCGCACGAACTGGAGGAGTGGGCGAAGGGCGGGGATTCCGAGTAAGCGGTATACAGTGGACAGTATACAGACGACTCAACTTGCCACCGCCCCAAGATACCATCGCAGCTGCGACTGCATCGGCGCCCAATCCCGGAAGTCCGAACCCTCTACACTGAAGACTGTATACTGAACCAATGGCAACGATCTGGGTGATCGTCATCTACCTCGGTGGGCTGCTGGCCTTCGCGATGGGGTCCAAGCTTTTCTTCCGTGGAACCAGCGCGGACTACTTCGTGGCGAGCCGCTCGATCGGGCCTTTCATGCTTCTCATGTCGGTCTTCGGGACCACCATGACGGCCTTCGCGCTGGTGGGATCCACCGGGCAGGCCTTCGAGCGCGGAGTGGGCACCTACGGACTGATGGCATCGTCTTCGGGCCTGATCCACGCCGCCTGTTTCTTCTTGATCGGGATCAAGCTCTGGTCGATCGGAAAGCGCCACGGTTTCGTGACCCAGATCCAGTTTTTCCGCGCCCGCTTCGACTCGAACCGCCTCGGCTACCTCCTCTTCCCGATTCTTGTCCTGCTCGTGATTCCCTACCTGCTGATCGGGGTGATCGGGGCGGCCAAGACCATGATCGGAGTGACCGGTCCCCATGGGCCTGAACCGGGGATGTTCCCGGAGCTTTTCCAAAGCACGCAGGGGGCGGTGCCGGCCTGGCTCACCGGGTTTATCATCTGTGGGGTGGTGCTCTGCTATATTTTCGCGGGCGGCTCGCGTGCCGCGGCGTGGGCAAACACCTTCCAGACCATCGTCTTCATGGCGATGGGGGTCCTGGCCCTCTGCCTCATTTCGCAGAAGCTGGGCGGGCTGCGGGCTGCCCTCGAGCAGGCCAACCAGGACCACCTGGTGCGCACCGTGTCCCACGATGGGAAGGTTGGCATCCCGCCCCTCATGTTCGCCACCTACATGTTCATCCCGCTTAGCGTCGGGATGTTTCCGCACATCTTCCAGCACTGGCTCACCGCCAGGAACGCACGAGCCTTCAAGCTGACTGTGATCGCCCACCCAATCTGCATTTTGATCGTGTGGGTGCCCTGCGTCCTGGTCGGAGTGTGGGCCACCGGCAAGCTCCCGGGGGACACCATCAGCGGGGCGGTTCTCGCCAAGATGGTGGGTATCCTGGTGAACGACCCCATCATCGTGGGTCTCGTCACGGCCGGCATCCTGGCCGCCATCATGTCGTCGCTCGATTCGCAGTTCCTCTGCCTCGGCACCATCTTCACCAACGACATCGTCCTCCACAATTCGAAGAAGAAGTTCTCCGACCGGCAGATTCTCCTGATGGCGCGCAGTTTCGTGGTGGCGATCGTGGCGTTGACCTACCTTCTCTCACTTGTCCTCTTCAACAAGAACGTCTTTGACCTCGCGATCTGGTGTTTCTCGGGCTTTTCCGCACTCACGCCCCTGGTCCTGGCCGCGCTCTATTGGAAGCGGGCCACAAAGTCGGGGGCCTATGCCAGCGTCGTTGCAGTTCTCATCACCTGGTTCTTGTTTTTCGCAAATTCCGGTTTCGGCGACGAGCCGAACCTGCCGGGCGGCGTCATGCCGGTCGCCTACTGCTGGCTGGCCGGCGCGGCGGCGATGGTGATCGTCTCCCTTGCCACCAGGCCGCCCAGCGAGGAGACGGTGGCGAAGTTTTTCCACTGAGAGGCCCGGAAATGCGGGGAATTTTGCCGATCCGGCCACGATCGCGGGGCTTGCGGGATTCCCAGAAAGGGGTAGGGATTGTCGCCCGTCTTAAGGGAGCGACCTGAAATGAGTTGTGATTTGACTGTGGAGGAGGCCCGCGCCGCGCTCGACGAGCACGTGCGCGAAAGCATGAAATGGCATTTTTCGCCCGAAACCGGTTGTCCTTACTGGCTGGAGCGGGCCGCGGGACTGGACTTCGATCCGCTTGCAGAGGTGACCTGTTTCGCGGAGATCCAGAAGTTCCCCAAGTTCGACGACGAGGTGCTCCGCAAGGAAGTTCCCGCGCGTTTCATCCCGAAGGCTTTCGAGGAAAGACCCTACAACGTCTTCGAGACCGGCGGCACGACCGGGATGCCCAAGCAACGCATCGGGTGGGACGACTACAAGACCGACTACTCCGAATTCAGCGATCACTATCCCTCCGACTTCTTCCCGCAGGGTGGCAACTGGCTGATGGTGGGACCGACCGGTCCGCGGCGCCTGCGCCTGTCGATCGAGCACCTCGCCAACCGGCGGGGTGGGGCGTGCTACTTCATCGATCTCGACCCCCGCTGGGTGAAGCGCCTCATCTCGGAGGGCGAACTCGCCATGGCGCGCCGTTACCAGGAACACGTCATCGACCAGGCCGTCACCATCATCCGGCACCGTGACATCAAGTGTATTTTTACCACGCCGAAGTTGTTGGAGAGTCTCGCGGAGCGCCTGTCGCTGGTGGACGCCGGGATCATGGGCGTTTTCGCAGGCGGGACCACCATGACGCCCCAGTATGTGCGCTTCATCGAAGAGGAAGTGCTGGAAGGAAAGATCAACTACGCCCCGACCTACGGGAACACGTTGATGGGGCTCGCCATCAGCCGGAAACGCGCGCCCGGCGAGTACAGCCTGACCTACTACGCTCCGCAGCCGCGGGCCGTGCTTCGGATTATGAACCCGAAGGACACCACCAAGGAAGTGGAGTACGGAGACTACGGGCGGGTGGAGCTGACCACCATGACCAAGGAGTTTTTCGTGCCGCGATTCCTGGAACGGGACGAAGCGATCCGCCGCGAGCCCTGCGACGAGTTTCCGTGGGACGGGGTGGGAGATGTGCGGCCCTTCCAGAGTGGCACGAAGAAGGTGATCGAAGGGGTTTACTAATCGGAGAACGGGAGGAAGTTGCGAGCGACCATGAGCAAGGAAGTCCAGATTCCCATTCTGCGCCTCGGCGAGGAGTACCGCAGCCTCGATACAGTCGAGCTCGAAGCCGGCGCAGGAAACGTCCGCACTCACACCGCCAATCCCGGGCTCATTCGGCGCGATCTGCTCAAGATTGCGAAATCCCGCGCCGCCCTGAACGAGGTCCCGGCGGACACCCTCGCTGGGTATTGCGAGAAGGCGGCGGAACTCTTCATGCACGACGAGTTGCCGCTTGGGGACGGGGGGCAGGGGCCGCAGGAGTATGTCGAGTCCCTCTCGGCGCTCACGAAGCTGCCCTACACCCTGGTCCGCATGAACATGGGCAAGATCCATGCCGCCATGTCCCAGATCCGGACCGTGATCGGGGGGCTGACGCGGGGTATTCCGCTGGAATTGTTCGACCGCGGGATCTCCTCGCTCGACGACCTCCAGGTGAACTTTTTCCCGGTCACGGAGGCGTTGGGCGTCTCCCTACCCAGCAATGCCCCGGCCGTGAACTCGCTCTGGCTGCCGGCGCCGGTCCTCAAGATTCCGGTTTTGCTGAAGCCGGGGCGCGAGGATCCCTTCACGCCTTTCCGCATTGTGCAGTCCCTCATTGCGGCGGGCTTCCCCAGGGAAGCCTTCGGGTTCTACCCGACCACCCACGAGGGCGGTGACACCATCCTGATGACGTGCGGGCGCGGGATTGCCTTCGGGAGCGACGCCACGGTGCGGAAGTATGCCGCCTTCCCGAGTATCCAGGTCCACGGCACCGGCCGGAGCAAGGTGCTCATCGGGGACGACTACATCGGGAGGTGGACCGAGCACACCCGCACTCTGGTCGAATCGATTTCCGCCAACGGGGGACGCAGCTGTATCAACACCTCCGCCATCCTGGTTCCCTCGGGCCAGGAAGAACTGGCCGACACCCTGGCCCGCGAACTCGCGGCTATCGAACCGCTGCCCCGCGATCACGAGGAGGCCCTCCTGTGCGGCTTTTCGAACACGGAGTGGGCGGGCTCCATCAACGACCTCATCGACGAACACCTGAAAGTGGAAGGTGCGGAGGACGTCACGGCGCGCTATCGCAACGGCCCGCGCCTGGTCGAAGCGCACGGGCAGACGTATTTGCGGCCTACCTTGATTTCCTGCTCCGATCCTGCGCACCCGCTCGCCAACACGGAGTTCATGTTCCCGTTTGCAAGCGTGGTGGAGATTGCGCAGGAGCGCATGCTGCGGGAGATCGGCGAGACCCTGGTGGTGTCGGCCTGGACCGGGGACCCGCGCTGGATCAGGCAGCTCATGAATTCCCCGGATATCGAACGCCTCAATATCGGGCCGCTCCCGACCAACCGCGTGCAGTGGGAGCAGCCGCACGAGGGCAACCTCTTCGAATTCCTTTACCGGCGTCGTGCCATCCAGGGTAACCTCGCTGGAGTCAAGTGATGGATAGTTTTGTCACCAGACCGAGCCCGCGGCTCGTGGGCGGGCCCGGCGCGCTGGCGGAGTTGCCGACGTGCGTGAAGGAACTCGGGGGGCAGCACGTTCTGATCGTGACCGACAAGGGCATCGTGGCGGCCGGCCACGTGGCTCGTGCCACTTCCCTGCTGGAAAAGGCCGGAATCGATTTTACCGTCTTCGACTCCACCCATCCGAATCCCGGCGAGGGAGACATCGGGGCGGTGGCCGAATTTGCGCGTGGGATCGAGCTGGACTGCCTGGTGGGACTGGGCGGCGGCAGCAGCATGGACACCGCCAAGGGATGCAACTTTCTCCTCACCAACGGCGGCTCGATGGCCGACTACAAGGGGTATGACCTGGCGGGGAATCCGATGCTGCCCTTCATCGCGGTTCCCACCACCGCCGGCACCGGCAGCGAGTGCCAGAGCTACGCCGTCATCAGCCGCGACGAATCCCACGAGAAGATGGCCTGCGGCGACCCGAAGGCGCTCGCCAGCATTGCGATCCTGGATCCGGAGCTGACCGAATCGATGCCACCACAGGTGGCGGTTCTCACCGCCCTCGATGCCCTCGCCCACGCCCTCGAGACGGCCGTCTGCACCCGCCGCAACCCGCTTTCCTCCGCCTTTTCGCGCGAGGCCTTCCTGCGCATCGCCTCGTCGATCGAGCCGGTCCTGGCCGGGACCGACACCCTCGAGCACCGCAGCGAAATGCTCCTGGGCGCCGCCTTCTCCGGTCTCGCCATCGAGAACAGCATGCTGGGGGCGGCCCACGCTTCCGCCAACCCCCTCACGGCCCGCCACGGTCTCGTGCATGGACACGCCGTCGCGCTGATGTTGCCTCATGTCCTGCGCTTCAACCGCGAGGACCCCACCGCGCGCGAGACCTACGATCACTACCGGGAACTCCTGGCGCGGCGCGGTTATGCGGAATTGCCGCTCACCACCTGGGTCGAGCGATTGCTCGCCATGGTGCAGCTGGCCTCGCTGGAGGAGTGCGGTGTGGATTCCGCCAGCCTTCCCACTCTCGCGTCCGACGCGACCATGCAGTGGACCGCGCAGTTCAATCCACGGGCGGTGCGCGAGGACGACTTCGTACAGCTCTACGAGAGCGCCATGGAATCGTTGACCCCGAGCGCGACATGAAGTGGTCTCTCGAGTGTGCCGGCCCGCCGGCGCTTTGCTGCAACCCGAGCCACGGCCCGAGGGGGCGGGGCGCGGCGGGTTGGCTCGTCCGACCGGTGTTGGCGTGGCTGGGATTGAAGGCGTCACTCCGCCCGCGCGAAGCGTGCTTCGCCCTCCCTCAAGGCGGCGTCATGCCGCCGCACTCCAAAGTATTCGCCCTCCTCGTTCTCTCTTGCGCCCTTCTCCTCGTCGCCTGCGACGGCAACGAGGGGGCCGCATCGCACCGCACGGGTGACGAGCCCAAAGGCGGGGCCGCGGATACCGCGCCGGCCCCGCAGGCTGGGTGGAAGACATCCTCCTGGGCTCTGCCGCGGGGCGGACAAACGCTGAGCGGACGGGTCGACGATCGCCTCCCGCGCGATCCGAAAATCGAGTGGAGCGTCGAACTGGACGGAGCCGTCATCGCGGACGCCGCAATCGCGGATGAGACCGTTTACATCGGGTCGATCATGGGGACCTTCTACGCCCTTGATTTCGCCAACGGCAAGGAGCGCTGGAAATTCGTCACGGAGGACACCATCGAGGCGCCTCCCACCGTGGCGCTCGGGAAGGTGTTCGTGGGATCCAACGATCGCTTCTTCTACTGCCTCGACCAGAAAAGCGGAAAGATGATCTGGAAATTCGAGGGAGCGGACAAGTTCATCAGCGGCGCCCTCATCGTCCGGAGCGCGGACGACAGCGAGGATTGGGTGGTGGTCAACGGCTACGACGGTATCTGCCGCTGCCTCCGCGCAAAAGACGGATCGGTGGTGTGGACCTACGAGACCGACGACCAGATCAACAGCACCCCCACCATCGTGAATCATGACACGGTGGTCTTCGGGGGCTGCGATATGGTGGTGCACGCGGTGCGGCTGGCGGACGGCAAGAATGTCAACAAGGTGGAGGTCGATGCCGAGATCGTCGGCACACTCGCCACGGTCGGCTCCATGACCTACTCCGCAAATTATGCTAACCAGTTGGTGGCGGTCGACGCCTTTGGCAAGAAACCGGCCTGGATCTACCAGGACAAGGACTTTCCCTTCTTCGCCTCCCCGGCCGTGAACGACGAAATGGTGTTCATCGGGTCCCGCGACAAGCACCTGCACGCCGTCAAGCGGAAAACGGGCGTCCGTGCCTGGAAGGTAAAAACCGGGTCGCGGGTGGATGGATCGGCAATCGTCTTCGACGATGCGGTTGTCTTTGGCTCCGGGGACGGAAGGCTGTATGCTCTGAATCCGAAAGATGGGCGCGAGATCTGGCGTCTCGATCTTGGGGAAGGCCTCAGCACCGACCCGGCCTTCGCCAAAGGGCGGATCGTCATCGGTGGAACCGACGCCACCCTCTTCTGCATCGTAGGAAAACAAATCAATGAGTGACGCCGCCACCACCGAAACGAAAAAAGCCACCCAGGCCGGGAACTATTTCATCTCGAACTACCCGCCGTTTTCGTTCTGGTCCGAAGAACAGAAGTCGGAGGTCCTCAATGCCTTCGAGAACCCTCCCGCACCCGGCACACCGCTGGGGCTCTATCACCACATTCCGTTCTGCCGGAAGCGCTGCCACTTCTGTTACTTCCGCGTCTACACCGACAAGAATGCGGACGAGATCAAGGAGTACCTCGACTGCACCATGCGGGAGCTCGAGATGCTCGCCGGCCAGCCGCTCCTGGCCGGGCGCAAGCCGCACTTCGTCTACTTCGGGGGCGGGACACCCTCCTACCTGAGCGCCGCGCAGCTCCACGAGCTGACCGATCGCATGAAGGCGGTCCTGCCCTGGGACGAGGCCGAGGAAGTCGCCTTCGAGTGCGAGCCCGGACCCCTCAATGCCGGCAAGCTGGCCGCCATCAAGGAGATCGGGGTGACGCGGGTCAGCCTCGGGATCGAGAACTTCGACGACCGCATCCTGGAGATCAACGGGCGGGCCCACCGCAGCAAGGAAGTGTGGCGCGCCTACGAACGAGCCCAGGCCGAGGAGTTCGAACAGATCAACGTCGACCTCATCGCCGGTATGCTCGAGGAGACCGAAGAGAACTGGCAGAAGAACATCGTGCAGGTCCTCAAGCTGCGCCCCGACAGCATCACGGTCTACCAGATGGAGATTCCCTACAACACCACCATCTACAAGGACATGCAGGCCAGTGGGGCCCTCGTCGCACCGGTGGCGGACTGGGAAACGAAGCGCCGCTGGGTGAAGGACGCCTTTGCGGAGCTCGAGCGCAACGGCTACACCATCAGCTCCGGCTACACGGCGGTCCTGGACCCCGAAAAGACCAGGTTCATCTATCGCGATGCCCTTTGGGGTGGGGCCGACCTGGTGGGCCTCGGGGTGGCGTCGTTCTCGCACGTGCAGGGCGTACACTACCAGAACCTCACCGAGATCGACGACTACACCACGGCGGTCGAAGCGGGTGAAATGCCCATCAAGCGCGCCTTCAAGACCAACGAGGAGGAGCGCATGATCCGCGAGTTCATCCTCCAGATGAAGCTCGGACACGTGGAAGCCGGGTACTTCGAGAAAAAATTCGGCGTCAACATCCTGGAACGCTTCTCCAGCCAGCTCGACGAGCTCACCGGGGAAGGCCTCCTCGATGTCATGAAGGGTTCCATCGTCCTCAAACGCGACGGGCTGCTCTGCGTCGACAACCTCCTGCACGACTTCTTCCTCGAGCAGCACAAGACAGATCGGATCGTGTAGGCCTGGTGGATGTCGACGTCCCTGTCGACGTCATGCCGGCAGGGACGCCGGCATCCACCAGAAACTGACGGCCTCACTCCCAAGTAATCTACGCCGCCGATGGATCAACTCCAGCAGCCCGCCTTTCCCGAATTTCTCCGCGAGTCGCTGCAACGGGCGGGCCTCAAAGCGGGTTCCTTCGTGTGGTGCGGGCCGGAAGAGATCCCGGAACCCTGCCGCGGGCTCCTGGTGCACGCCGCGGATATGACCTCGACGCTCGAGAGGCACCACGGGGAACCCATGACGCTCGAAGTCCTGGCGGATGGCGAGGCGCACGGGTACTACTTCCGGGAGGTGATCCTCCGGGGCGCCAAGACAGGCCGGTCCGCGGAGTTCGGGTTGATCGAAATCGAGATCGGGCAATTCCCGGAAGATCTGCGGGAAGCCATCCTATCCGGCCGCCAGCCGCTCGGGGGGATTTTGAACCAGAGCGGGATGCAGTATGTGAGCAGTCCGCTGGGTTATTTTTCGGTTGTGCGGGACCTGCTTCCACCGAAATTGTCGGCCCTTGGCAGCGAGGAAACGTTTTTCGGCCGCTACAATCAGCTTTCCACGAAAAATGGAATCTGCCTGGCCCGGATTCTCGAAATTCTTCCTACCCCGCCCTCTCCATGACGGAATCTACTGAGAAATTCGACGCCATTGTGATCGGTGGCGGCCCCGCCGGAGCGACTGCTGCGGCCCTCCTCGCCGAAAATGGCCGGCAGGTCGTGGTGCTGGAGAAAGAAAAATTTCCCCGCTACCACGTCGGCGAGTCGCTCATGCCCTTCTGCTACTTCACGCTGGAGCGTCTTGGAGTGCTTGCCGAGATGGAAAAGCACGCCTTCGTGAAGAAGAAAAGCGTGCAGTTCGTGTCCCAGGACGGCAAGGTATCGGCTCCGTTTTACTTCTTTCAACACCTCGATCACCCCGCGGCCACCACCTGGCAGGTGGAGCGGGCCGTCTTCGACGAGATGCTTCTGCGCAACGCCGAGAAAAAAGGTGCCGTGGTCCGGGAAGAAACCAAGGTCCTCGATTTTCTTTACGACGGCGAAGTGGTGACGGGCGTGAAGGCTGGCCGGGCCGATGGATCCGAGGATAGGATCAACGCCGCCCTCACTCTCGACTGCACCGGGCGCGACGCCCTCTGGCAGCGCAAGAAGAGTTGGCGCAAGCGCGATCCAAAACTCAACAAGATCGCGATCTGGACCCTTTACAAAGGGGCCAAGCGCGACGAAGGCCTCGACGAGGGCGCCACCACCGTGGCCTACATACCGCAGAAGGGGTGGTTCTGGAACATTCCCCTCAAGAACGACATCGTGAGCTCGGGGATCGTGGCGGAGCGCGAATACCTCTACCGCGACACGCGCGATCCGAAGGAGATTTACGAGCGTGAGATCCGGGAGAACAAGTGGATCAAGGACCACCTCCGCGAGGGCGAACAGTTCGGCGAGTACTGGGTGACGGGCGAATATTCCTACCGCTCGGAGCACTGCGCCTCGGACGGAGTGGCGTTGGTGGGGGATGCCTTCGCTTTTTTGGATCCGGTCTTCTCGTCGGGGGTTTTCCTCGCCCTCAAGAGCGGCGAGATGGCGGCCGACGCCACCGAGGCGGCCCTCCAGAAGGGGAGCAACTCGGCCGCGGAGTTTGCGGAGTACGGCGAGAAGCTGTGCGATATGATCGAGGTCATGCGCAAGCTGGTCTACGCCTTCTACGATGACGACTTCAGTTTTGGGAAACTGATCCGGAAGTACAAGGAACTTCGGCCGAAGCTGACCGACTGCCTGATCGGGAATGTCGATGGCAAGGACTACAGCGACCTGGCGGCGGCCATGAGCGACTTTGCCACCCTGCCCGAGCCGTTGATACACGGCCGGGTGCCGGAGGTTGCGGGATGAAAATCACCTTCCTCACCGCGGGCACCGGCAGTTACCACTGCGGGGCCTGCATGCGTGACAACACCCTGGTGACCGCCCTGCACCGCGACGGGCACGAGGTGGCGCTGCTCCCGATGTATCTTCCCATGATACTGGACGAGGAGGTCCTGCCGCAGGTGAAGAAGGCGCCCATCTTCTTTGGAGGCATCAACGTATACCTGCAGCAGAAGTTCTCGCTTTTTCGCCATACGCCGCGCTGGCTCGACCGGCTCTTCAACGGTGCGGGGCTGCTGCGGTCGGCGGCGAAGCGCAGCCACATGACGAACGCACGGGACCACGGCGAGATGACCCTCGCCATGCTGCGGGTGGAGGAAAGCCGGCTCACCAAGGAGCTCGATAAATTGGTCGACTGGCTTGCGCACCACGAAAAGCCGGATGTGCTCTGTCTCTCGAACGCCCTCCTCGCGGGCCTGACGCGCGAACTGAAGCGGCGGCTCAATCTTCCCGTGATTGCGTTCTTCCAGGGGGAAGACACCTTCCTGGACAGCCTGCCCGATCCGTTTCGCGAAGCGTGCTGGAACGAGATGAAGGAGCGGCTCGAGGAAGCGGATCTCCTCGTCTCGCCCAGCCGCTTCTACGCCGACCTGATGGCGGAACGGCTCGGAATCGGGCCGGAGCGGATCGAGGTCCTCGCCAATGGGATCAAGCTGGAAGGATACGGCCCGGCTACAGAGGAGGGGCCGCCCGCCATCGGCTACCTGGCCCGCATGAGCCGCGAAAAAGGACTCGGGAACCTGGTGGATGCCTTCCTGGCCCTGCGGAGCCGCGGCGGGCACGACCACTGCCGGTTGAAGATCGCGGGCTCCTGCACGACCAGTGACGAGGCATTCGTGGCAGCCCAGAAGGGCAAGATCGAGCAGGCCGGACTCTCCGGGGCCGTGCACTGGCGGCCGAACTTGACCCGGGAGGAAAAGGAGGAGTTCTTGCGCAGCCTGACCCTCTTTTCGGTGCCAGTGACCAACCCGGAGGCCTTTGGGCTCTACGTGGTGGAAGCGATGGCGAGCGGGGTGCCGGTGGTGCAACCGCGGACATCCTCGTTCCCGGAGATCATCGAAGCAACCGGCGGTGGGGAGCTTGTGGCGCCAGGGGATCCCGAGGAACTGGCCAGTGCCTGGGCGCGTCTCCTCGACCGTCCCGACGAGTTGCGCGCGATGGGAGAAAGGGGTCGCCGGGGGGCGGCGGAGCGGTATAGTGTCGACGCCATGAAGGACGGCTTCGTGGCGCTCGCCGGACAGGTGCTCGCGCAGTGCGCCGTGAACCGCGTATCGCAGGAAGGCGAACTGATTTCATGAGCGAGGAGGGGGAGGGCTACTGTTTCGAGTTCCAGCGGCGGGTCGAGTTTCACGAGACCGACCTGGCCGGAATCGTGCACTTCTCGAATTTCTTCCGCTACATGGAGACCGCCGAGCACTCCTTCCTGCGCAGTCTCGGGCACTCGATCCACGAGCAACTGGGGAAGACCGAGATCGGCTGGCCTCGCGTGAGCGCCACCTGCGACTTTCGCAAGCCGGCCCGCTACGATGACGTCCTCACCATTCGCCTCTCGATCCAGGAGATTCGGACCCGCTCGGTGCGCTACGGATTCCGGTTCTACCTCGATCTCGACGAGCCACCGGTCGCAACCGGCAGCATCGCGGCGGTCTGTGTGAAGTTCGAAGACAGCGGCATCGTGGCGGTGCCGATCCCGGACCAGATCCGCACCGACCTGGAGGCCGCCCAACTGGCGGCAACCACGTAGCTTTTCCACGAACTCGTGAACGAGAACAAGACACTACCAAGAAAATCAATGAACTGGCTGCTCTTCGCACTCATGACAGTCGCCTGTTGGGGACTCTACGGGATCTTCCTGCACGCCGGCCAGGTCGGCATGGCCGACAAGGAACTCGGCCGCTACAAGGCCTTTCTCTTCGTCGGGATCGCCTACTTCATCACCGCCGTTCTCGCTCCTTTGCTCGTGCTCGTGATGTCGAAGAACATGAGCTGGGCGATGCCTGCCAAGGGGATGTGGCTTTCACTCCTGGCGGGAATCCTCGGTGCGATCGGCGCCTTTTGCGTGCTCCTCGCCATGGGTGCCGGGGCCAAGAGCGGCATGAGTCCGGCCATCGTGGCGGTGTCCGTGATGTCCATCATTTTTGCCGGGGCACCGATCGTGAACGCGATCGTCGCCATGGTCTTGCACCCGCCCAAGGGGGGCATGGGCGCGATTCCTCTACCCTTCATCCTGGGCATTCTCCTCGCCGCCCTCGGAGGGTTCCTCGTCACCAAGTTCAAGCCCGGGGCCGGTCCGCCACCGCAAAAGCCGGAGACCGCAGCCGCGGAGAAGACGAAATAGTTTGGAGTGCGCCGGCATTCCACAAGACGGTATGATCTTTTCCGATTGATCGGGTGGAGGGTGATGATGAGTTTTGAATCTGTCCCGGGCGCGACATGTCGCGCCGTCGGAAAGCGCAGACATGCCTGCGCATTCTAAAATGTCTCTCGCCTCGATAAACAGACTGCTTGCCGAAATTCTCCCCGCAAACCGTTTCTACGCGGCGAAGCTCGGGGCGGCCGGGCCATTTGAGAGCCTCGAGGAATTTGCCTCCAAAGTCCCCTTCACCACCAAGGACGAGCTGGCGGCGGATCAGGAGGCGCATGCCCCCTATGGCAGCACCCTGACCTATCCGCTCGACCGCTACACGCGCTTTCACCAGACGAGCGGGACGCGGGGCAAGCCGCTGGTGTGGCTGGACGACCCGGCGGGTTGGCAGTGGGTGTTGGAGACCTGGCAATGGGTGTGGCGCGAGGCCGGGGCGCAGGCTGGCGACAGCGCCTTTTTCCCGTTCTCGTTCGGTCCCTTCATTGGCTTCTGGGCTGCTTTCGAGGCCGCCGCCGCGATGGGAATGCGCGCCATCCCCGGAGGCGGGCTCTCCAGCGAGAACCGCCTGCGGCTGGTGGCCGACCACCGGCCCTCCTTTCTGGCCTGCACGCCGACCTACGCCCTGCACCTTGCGGAGGTCGGGAAACGGATGGGACTGGAGGTTTCCGGGCTGGGGACCGATGGCCTGGTGGTGTGCGGCGAGCCGGGAGGCAGCATCCCGGAAGTGCGGGACCGCATCGCCAGCGAGTGGCAGGCCAGGGTGATCGATCACCACGGCATGACGGAAATTGGACCGGTGACCGTGAGCGATGGGGAGCATCCGGACCTGCTGCGCATATATCACTCGTCCTACTTTGCCGAGGTGATCGATCCGGAGAGCGGCGCGGAGGTCGAGTTGGGGGAAGTGGGCGAACTGGTGCTCACCACCCTGGGGCGCTACGGATCGCCCTTGGTCCGCTACCGGACCGGCGACCTCGTGAAGCGGGTGGCGGTCCCGGGAGAGGACCCGGCGCACTTCGCGCTGGAGGGCGGCATCATCGGGCGGGGCGACGACATGGTGGTGGTTCGCGGCGTCAACGTCTACCCCAGCGCGATCGAAGCGGTGGTGCGCTCCTGCAACGGGATCGGGGAGTACCGGGTGGAGGTCGACGAGCGGGGGGCGCTCCCCGAGATTCGGCTCGTAATTGAGAATACCACCGGTGAGCGGGCCGAGGTGGAACTGGAAACCCGCCTGCGATCCGTCTTTTCGATGCGAATACCGGTGGAGGCGGTAGAATCGGGGACGCTACCGGTCTTCGAAGTAAAGGCCAAACGATGGAAGGTGATTCGCGAATGATCGACGTCCAGAATGTCAGCAAGGTGTACGAGATGCCCGGTGAATCGCTGCGGGTGCTCGATGGGGTCAGCTTCCGGGTTGCGAAAGGGGAAACCGCCTCGGTGGTGGGTCCCTCCGGGAGCGGCAAGACGACCCTCCTGAATCTCCTCGGGGCCCTGGACCGGCCCACGGAGGGACGGATCGAGATCGGGAGCCGGGATATCGCGGGATTCTCGCAAAAAGAGGCGGCGGACTTTCGCAACAAGTCGCTCGGATTTGTCTTCCAGCACCACCACCTCCTGCCCCAGTGCACGGTGCTCGAAAACGTGGTGCTCCCCCGCCTGGCAGGCGGGTGGACGGAGAGCGAATCCGAGACCGCCGAGCGCGCCACCGCCCTGCTGGAAGAAGTGGGATTGGCGAAGCGGCTCGGGCACTTTCCCTACCAGCTGTCCGGCGGGGAACGCCTGCGCACCGCCCTGGCGCGGGCCCTCGTGAACCGGCCCGACCTGGTCCTGGCGGACGAGCCGACCGGCTCCCTCGACGAGGAAACGACCGCGGTGGTGGCCGACCTGCTTGCGAATCTGAACGAACAAAAGGGAGTGACGTTGGTGGTGGTGACCCACAACCCGTCCCTCGCGAGGCGAATGCAGAACTACTACGAACTTCGTAGCGGGAAACTGGAGAAGAGATGACGGCCTGGAATTTCATCCGGCGCGGAATCTGGCACTACCGGGTCTCCTACCTCGGCGTGCTGGCAGGGGCGGCCCTGGGCGCCACGGTTCTGCTGGGGGCCCTGCTGGCGGGGGACTCGGTAAAGGGGACCCTGCGGGAAGTGGCGCAATACCGGATCGGGCAGGTCGATTACGTCTTCGCCTCGAGGGAGGGATTCTTCCGCGACCAGCTCGCGGCGGAGGTGCGCCACGACGGGTTGCGCACGGCGCCGGTCTTGTTTCTCAAAGGGCAACTGAGTGCGGGGAAGTCGGGCCGCGGGCTCGGGAGCGTGCAGATCGTGGGAGTGGATGAGTCCTTCTGGAAAATGGCGCCGGACTCCGCCACCGACCTCGAACTCCCGGAGCGGGAGGTGGCGGTCAATAGTCACCTGGCGGCTTCGCTGGAGCTGGTGGCGGGCGACTCGGTGGTGATGCGTTTGCAGGAGCCGGGCAAGCTCTCGCGCGATGCGCCGCTCTCGGGGGAGGCCGAGGACGTGATCAGCTTCCGGGCTGCGATTCGCACGATTGCCGGCGACGCGCAGTTCGGCCGGTTCAGCCTGCAGGCGACGCAGCTGCCGGTGCCGACCGTTTACGTTCCCCTCGCCCGCCTGCAGGAGGTCATCGGTTATCCGGGCAAGGCCAACATGATCTTGCTGGACGTGGCGGACCCGAACCTCGACCAGTCCGTCGTGGCGGGGCTTATCCGCAACGAGATGTCCCTGGAGGACTACGGCCTCACCCTGGTCGATATCCCGTTGGCGAAGGCAACCGAGATCCGTTCCGATCGCATCTTCTTCGAATCGGAAATCGTGGAGGCCATCGCGACCCGCTATCCGGGAACCCAGCGGGTGGTGAGTTACCTCGCCAACACCCTCGCCGTGAACGGCAAGGAGACGCCCTATTCGATGGTGACGGCCGCCGGTCCGGAGGCCGCGCCCTTCCTTCCCGCCGACCTGGCCGCGGACGAGGTCATCATCAATTCCTGGCTGGCGAAGGACCTCGTGGCGCAGCCGGGCCAGGAACTGGAGCTCAAGTACTTCCGACTGGCCGGGAGCAATCGCCTCGCGGAAGACAGCCGGAAATTCAAGATCCGGGGGGTCGTTCCGCTCGAGGGCCTCGCTGCCGACCGGCTCTGGATGCCCGACTTTCCGGGGGTGGCGGAAGCCGAGAATGCGCAGGACTGGGCCCCCGGGTTGCCCCTCGACCTCGACCGCATCCGCCAACTGGATGAAGACTACTGGGACGAGTATCGCGGCACCCCCAAGGCCTTCGTCTCGCTGGAGGCGGGGCGCGGAATGTTTGGAAACCGCTGGGGCGAGTTCACTTCGCTGCGGATCGCGGTGGCGGAGGCGCACCGCGACGGGTTGGAGGCCGGTCTGCGACCGGTCCTCAAGCCCGGGATGGCGGGCTTGCTTCTGCGCGACCTCCGCACCGAAGCTGTGAGGGCGGCCGAGTCGCCGGTCGATATCGCGGGGCTCTTTCTCAGCATGAGCTTCTTCCTGATCGTGGCCTCGGTGGCGCTCACCGCCATGCTGTTTCGCTTCAATATAGAGCAGCGCAATACGGAAAGCGGATTGCTGGCGGCGATCGGGGTGCCGGCCAGGAAGGTCCTGCGGTGGCGCTTGTTAGAGGGGCTGTGCATCGTGACGGCAGGAGGGGTAATCGGTCTGCTGGTCGCGATTGGCTACAGCCTCGGAATCCTTCGGTTTCTGGAGACAATCTGGAGCGATGGGAGCAGCGGCTCCCTGTTTACCTTTCACCTCAATCCCCTCAGCGTGCTGACCGGACTGTCCGGCTTTGTCTTGCTCTCGATGCTGGCGATCTGGCTGACAGCACGGAAGCAGGCGAAGAAGAGTGCGAGCCTGCGGCTGGAGGCGGGCACTGAAGAAGTGCGGCGCGGCAGGTCGGGAACCAGGCGGCTGATCGCGGCGGAAGCCCTCTGCATCCTGGCCGGTCTCGGCTGTCTCTTCGCCCGGGGGTCCATGGGCCCGCAGGCTGCCTTCTTTCTCTCCGGGGTGTTTTTCCTGGTGGCGGGGCTCCTGAACTACCGGGCCTGGCTGGGCTGGAGCGGGGCGCAAAAACAGAGCAGCCTCACGCCCGGGACGCTCGCGACCCTCAACAGCGGGCGGCGCCCGGCGCGAAGCCTGGTGGTGGTCGGAACCTTGGCCTGCGGGGTCTTCCTCGTGATCGCGGTGACCGCTTTTCAAAAGCACGGGGGCGACGAATGGGCAAAGAAATCGAGCGGCGCGGGCGGCTATGCCTACTGGATCGAGACCACCAACCCGGTTAATCGCGCCGCGAAGGCGAAGGGAGACCCGGACTACTTCGAACTCGGCGACCGGCGCACCCTCCTGGGCGAGATCCTGCCCTTCCGGATGGGGGTGGGGGACGATGCCAGTTGTTTCAACCTGAACCGGGCCACCCGGCCGCGTCTGCTGGCAACCGAGGTGGCGGCCTTGAAGCGGCGCGGGGCTTTTAACCTGAAGCAGGTGGCGGACGGGCTCGACATGCAGCGGGGATGGGATCTGCTCACGGAGCCCTCCGATCCACGGGTCCTGCCCGCCTTCATCGACCAGACCACCCTGATGTGGGTTCTTAAAAAGAAGGTGGGCGACCGCATCACCTACACCGATGAAAAGGGCGCCGAGTTCGACGTAGAAATCTCCGGGGCGCTGGCCGACAGCGTGTTCCAGGGTAGCCTGGTGGTGGATGAGGCGGCCTTCCTGAAACGCTATCCTTCCCAGGAGGGTTACCGGCTCTTCCTCGCCGATGCGGGTGGCGACCTCGAAAAAACGCGGGCCGAATTGCAGAAGGCCACCGCGGATCGGGGGAGCACCGTGACTTTCACAAGGGAGCGCCTCGAGGCGTTCCACGGGGTGGAGAACACCTACATCGCGATCTTCCACGTCCTCGGCGGGCTCGGCCTGATCCTTGGAAGCGCCGGGATCGGAATCGTGACGGCCCGCAACCTCGCGGAGCGGCGCGCCGAATTCGGGATCCTGCGCACGGTGGGGATTCCGCAGGGCATCACAAAGCGCATCATCTTCAAAGAAGTGCGGTCCTTCATCGGGTGGGCCCTGGTGATCGGATTGATTGCCTCCGTCATCGCGATCCTCCCGGCCCTCACCGGGACCCCGCCGGTGAAGACCCTGCTCGGCCTGGCGGCCCTGGTGGTGGTGATCGGACTGAACAGCCTGGCCTGGGCCTGGATCGGCTACCGGGCCGGTTACCGTCCGACGGCCGTATTCGGAGTGTGACGCAGTTTCAGTGGACGATGGGGAGATCCGGGCGGGCCGCCCCCACGGCTGAAACTGACAATGGCGGTGGGGTGATGTGAAGGGATGGGCGGTCTCCGCACTCCATCCTTTTCCTCTCCGAGACCCCTGCCTAGCCTGCGGCGATGAAACAACTTCTGTTGGCACTCGTGATGACGGCCACGGCGTTTGGCGCGGAGTGGGTGAACCTGTGGCCGGGAGAGGCGCCCGGGGCGAAGCGGCCGGCGAAGGGGACGGAGAGCGGCGGGAGCTGGAGGTTTTCGAACATCGAGGTGCCGCAGTATTACCTCTTCAAGGCCGAGAAGCCGAATGGCACGGGAGTGGTAGTCCTGCCGGGTGGTGGCTATGCGATGCTGGCGGCCGGCCGCGAGGGCAGACAGGTCGGCCAGTTCTTCGCCAAGCGCGGGGTGACGGCCATCGTGGTAAAGTATCGGGTAAGTCCCAACGCGGCCCTTGGCTACCACTTTCCGGTGCCACAGATGGATGCCCGGCGCGCGATCCGGATCATGCGCTTCAAAGCCAAGGACTGGGGCATCGATCCGAAAAAAATCGGGATCATGGGCTTCTCGGCGGGCGGACACCTCTGCTCCACGGCGGTCACGATGTTTGAGGACAAGTTCGAGCAGGAGACGGAAGATCCGATCGACCAGGTGAGCTGCCGGCCCGATTTCGGGATCCTTTGCTATCCCGTGATTTCCATGGGCGAGACCTATTGTCACGGGGGATCGGTGCGGAACTTGCTGGGCGGGAGTCCGTCCAAAGAACTGCTCGAGCGCAACAACACGGCCCGGCGCGTGACGAAGAACACGCCGCCGATCTTCATCGTGCATTCCGCGGACGACGGGGCCGTCCCCCTTCGCAACGGGACCGACTTCGCGGCCAGCTGTGCCGACAACAAGGTGCCGATCGTCTGTCACTTCTACGCCAGGGGAGGGCACGGATACGGACTCGCCGGGCGGGGAGATTCGGCCGGTTGGACCGCGAGGCTGGAGGACTGGATGAAGGAGAACAAGTGGATGGAGTGAGGCCGGGCCTGTCCGAGGCTGCTGATGGGAGAAGTCAGCAAGCTGCAGACCGGTTGAATCCTTTGGACAGACAAGTCGGGAGAACAGGCGCGCTTTCAAGGTGTGATGAAAGCCATTTTTCTGATTCCGCTTGGGTTCGGACTGATCACAGGGGCGCTGCCCGCCCACGCCGATCGAGCGACCGACGCCTTGGTTGATCTTCCACCCGCGCCGCCGCCGGGAGGGTCGGTTGCGCGGCCCCAGCACCACCGTGGACAAGGTCTTGCGGAGAAGGAGCCGAGAGCCGCGCACTTGTCGTCACCACGGTGGTGGATTGGAGTGCAATTGGCGCCACGCCGGGGAGCGGAGGGAGAAGGGGTCTCCATCGCGGGAGTCCTCCCGGGCACGCCGGCAGCGAAGGCCCAGGACCTGGTGAGCAAACTCAACCAGATCAAGATTCGGAACGCGGGGATGTTCTCGGGGCTCCTCCAAATCATCGGGGGCCAGGAGGTAGTCCTGACGGTGAAGCGCAAGGACAAGACCCTCGAGATTCGGGTCACTCCGGCAAGAGCCGGGTTCGATCACAAGGAGCCGCGGAAGGAGCCGCCTGCAGTCCAGGAAGCACCGCTGCAGCCGATTCCCGGGCGGCCGGAGTCGGTCCCCGCGCCCCAGAAGGGCAAGGACAAGGTCGAGGACAGGGCCAGGGACAAGGGCCAGGCACCCGATGGAGAAACTCCATGAGGACAACAAGCAGATGCAGAAGTTGCTCCGGGAACTGATCGAGGAAGTGAAGAGGCTCCGGAAGGACTGACCGGGAAGGAGGGGCCTCCCCGAACCGGAAGCCTCCCCCGGGGCGATGAGTTGACCCCCACCGGTTTTGACGGGGCTTGATGGCGTTCTCGTTGCGAGGGCGTGGCTGAAGGGGCCCGGAAGGTTCGGAAGCAGGGCCGCTGAGGGCAACGCGGGTGCACTCTTCCGTGAGACCGGATCCTGAAATGTGAAATTTTTGTATCAGCGCGCAAATGCAAAGTGCGTATAAACGCGGGCGGACGTTCAAGGGTGGAACGGACAGGTAGGGGCTTGCGACCAAGGCTGGCCCGGGCACATTTCAGCGATATCCATGGACCAAGAGTTTCCCGAAGACGGGCTGGAGCCGGAGTGCCCCAGAATTCTCGTTGCCCAATCCGACGAAACCGTCCGGCGGGCGATAGGAGATGAGTTGTCGAATTACCGGTTGCGCGAGGTCGCAGGCGGAAGGGAGGCCTTGGCCGCGGCACGGGAGGAAGACTTCGAGGCAGTCGTCGCGAATATTAACATGACGGGAGGGAATGGCCTGGAGATGTGTCGCGCCATGCGGGATGATCCGAAACTGTGCCGCATGGCGGTCGCGCTCACGATCCCCGCCGATGCGCGGGCGTTTGAGGCGGCCATCGAGGCCGGAGCGAGCGAAGTGATGCCGACGCCGTTCTCCGCGATGGAACTGCAGTTGCGGGTGCGCAACCTGGTGAGCGGCCACGTCCACCGACGTGAACTGGCACGAAAGGACTGGCGTCATTCTGGAAGCCCTCAAGGATCTTCGGGAATCGGAGGCCATGCTGGTGCAGGCGGAGAAGATGTCGGTTCTCGGCGAAATGAGTGCGGGGATCGTGCACGAGATCAACAATCCGTTGAACTACTCGAAGTCGGCTCTCTTTATGCTGCGGCGCATGGCGGAGGAATTGGAAGAAGGTGAGCAGCGCGAGGAATTCGAAGAGTTGATCGGAGATGCGGCGGAGGGCATCGAACGGGTGGCGCAAATCATGGGTGATCTCAGGGGCTTTGCGCTGAATGGCAAGAGCGTGAAGGTGAAGCAGGTCGATTTGCATCACGTGGTGGGGATTGCGGCGCGGCTCATCAGTAACCGGCTCAATGACCTTAAATTTGTCCAACAGCTTCCGGAGGGCCTCCTGGTTCGGGGCAACGAAAACAATCTCTGCCAGGTGATGTTGAACCTGATCAAGAACGGAGTGGAAGCGATCGAGTCGGCCGGGCGGAGCCTCGACGAAGCCGAACTGCGCATCGTCGGCGAGGAAACGGCCGACGGAGTGGTGCTGCGGGTGCGGGACAATGGGTGCGGAATCGCCGACCAGGACCGTTCCCGCATGTTCGAACCGTTTTATACCACGAAGGAGAGCGGAGGCGGGATGGGCCTCGGATTGAGTATTTGCCGCCGGATTGTCGAAGAGCACGAGGCGTCCATCGAAGTCGACAGCCGGCCCGGCGAGTATACGGAGTTTATCCTGCGATTCCCCGCGGAATGGTCAGGCGCACCGGACCAGGATTCGGAGGAAAGCGTCGCGCCCCGTAACGGGACGTCCCTGGATTACAATTCCTGAGGTTCGGAAGAGGGGGAGAGGGAGGATGCATCATGGGCGGCGCGGAGAGGGTCCGCGGGTTCTGTATCATGCCCGGCAAATCCCCCGGAGCCCGCTGGAGCGATGGCCTCCGAGGACTGGCCTCAGTTTCCGAACAACTGTGTCCAGTGCCGGCCGGAATTCCCGAGACCGACGCGCCGGTGGCCGGCATTGAACATGTTCCTGTGGTGGCCCGGAGAGTAGAACCAACCCTTGTTGGCGGATTTGGGATTGTTGGATCCGACGTAAATGTTTTCAGCGCCCCCGGAGGTTCCTGCCAGGCGGGCGCGATCGGAGGGTGAGGATTTCCCGGGAATCGGGGAGCTGTGGCTGAAGAAGCCCATCCTGCTCATGTCCTCGGAGTGCCCGCGGGAGGCGGCACAGAGCCTGGGATCGAGGTGGAGGGCGGGAAGGCCGACGAGGAGGCGCATGAGGTTGAGGTCTTCGATCCCGATCCGCTCCGATTCCGGAACCTTGGCGGACTCGGCGGTCTTGCGGTTATTCGCCATGACGCGAAGACCATTGCGATCGAGGTCGGAAAATTCCTCCGCAATCCTGGTTTCGGCAATCACGATATTCCTGACGGACTCGGGCTCCTCGACGGCGATCGCGGCCTTGAGAATGCCGTCGCGAAAGGTGCCGAGTTTGAAGAGCTGATCCCGCTTGGTCTTCAGCGCATCGCCCGCGCCCTGGAGGATGCGGGCGGCGCTGGGCAGGAGGAGTTCACGGAGCTTTTCCACGGCGGGCCAGCTCCGGGCACCGAGGGCGCCCTTCATGGGGCCCTCGGGCAATCCGCGCACGGTGTGGAAGGCATCCCTCATGGCCCGGATGTTCTTCTTTTTCTCCTGGCGCAGGGCGCCCGAGTTCTGCTTCTGAGCGGCGTCGCGGAAAGCGGAGAGGTAATCGTCCCGCAGCGACGGCCAGACCTTGTCGTAGTCGGCCTGGAGCCTATTGAGCTCGGCGGGCTCGAGATCTCCGAGCATTCCGATCAGGTCTTCGAATCCCGCACCGGTTTCGAGGCGGGTCTGGAGCGCGGAAAGGATTTCATCGCTGGCCCTGGGCGCCACGCCTGCCATGCCCGCGGGCAGGAGGACAGCACAGAAGGTCAACAGGCGAAGCATGGCGGGGAGAGTAAGGGAGAGCGATCCGGGTTTCCTAGGAAAATAGCGAAGGCGGCGAAGGGGTTTGCGTACGGAGATGGCGTGAATTTCTGGGCGAGCGCTTCGGAAGGACCGAAGACCCGGACTCGGGACTCGAGCCGGACGGAAAAGAAACGAGGAGGACCGATGTCCTCCTCGTCTCTCCCGGGGTTGGGGGGTAACTTAAATCTTAGCGGCAGCTCCGGCCGCGGGAGTGGCCGCGTGAATTACCGATATTGCGGTTGTTGCGGCGCTGGAGCGCGATGCGTGGCCCGTAGCCCCGGCTACTCCGGCTACTCCGGCTACTCCGGCTACTCCGGCTACTCCGGCTACTCCGTTGGTAAACC
>Ga0310121_10001604_pt1 | contig 22751 bp, 22 predicted proteins | sample CB27_Tmax_986_MG_FD_203504 | JGI IMG/M metagenome (GOLD analysis project Ga0310121, IMG submission 203504) | Marine microbial communities from Western Arctic Ocean, Canada - CB27_Tmax_986 | ecosystem: Environmental > Aquatic > Marine > Oceanic | place: Canada: Western Arctic Ocean | collected...
GAACTCGACGACTTCTGTCGCCAAGCCGCAGTGTTGGAGCAGCTGTTGTTTTTGTTGCTGCCACGCCCGCAGCGTGGAGCGGGGCACATCGAGGACTTCAGCGATTTCACGGACGGACGTCCCAGGCAAATCGAGTTGTTCCGCTAGCTCCTGTTTGGCCGACACGACTTGGCGGGGCCAGGATAGTCGCGTCAAACTGGGCGGCGTAGAATCTTGGATGTCCACGGTTTGGGGGCATTGTTCAATGGCGTGCATATACCATTGAGGGCCCTCAAACCGGGATTCTCAATAAGCTAGTAGTAACAGCATTTGGCGGAGTTATGATCAAGGCCTGATGCAGTGCTAGGCGGTCATCCATTTTCAGACCGCCGTGCGCACGTGAGTTTAAGATTACTGACTACAACAAGCGACGTTAATCAGGATGGAAGGCCATCCCGCGGTTCGTTGGGGGCCCCCAAAACCCCCCCATAGATCGGTCGTTCCAGTGTGCTCAGAAATTCAAATGTCATAGACCACTATGGAGTTTGTCGATGTCGAAGCGACTTCGGACTGCCACTCTAAACGTTGCCTTACTGGGACTCATGACCGTAAATGGCTGCCAGCCTAATGAGCAAACGGCAGTCGACGAGATCGCCCCTCCATCTGTAGAGTTGGAGGAATCGAAATCAGCATCGTCCGCTGCCGCCAAAGCCGTGGACGATCCCGAAGTCGTTACCGCTTTGGAGGCTTTGGGCGGACAGATTAGGCGGGACGCCAGCGGCAATATCACCAACGTGAATTTGACGAAGGCCGGCGCGACGGACCAAGACTTAGTCGACTTGCACAAATTGGCGTCGCTCAAAGAACTTAAGCTTTCCGGCCGTGACATTACGGACGAGGGGCTGTTGGCAATTGGTAATATTTCGTCGCTGGAATCACTCAGCATAGAGAAGGCTGAGTTCACCGACGCCGGATTGGCTCACCTAAAAGGACTTGCCAATCTCAAGGCCATCCAACTCCCCTTGACCAATGTGACTGACGAAGGCCTCAAGCATCTCGTCGAATTGCCGGTACTCGCACGGTTCATGTTGCTGCGGACGAAAGTGTCAGACACTGGAATGGAGATTCTCAAATCGGCCAAGAACCGCATCGTGCTGCTGGACTTGCGAGATTCCCAGGTCACCGATGCCGGGTTGGCACACATCGGTGAAATGACGAAATTACGCAGCCTCAAGTTCACCTCCGCGAGAATCACCGACGTGGGAGTCGCGCATCTGGCGAATCTGAAGGACCTGAAATCGCTGGCTCTTGATAATACGGGCGTGACGGATGAAAGCATGCAGACGATCGCCGGACTGACAATGCTTGAAGAACTCTACCTAGCTGGCTGTTACGTGAAGGATGAAGGGGTCCAATCAATTTCAGGGCTTGCCGAATTGAAGAAATTGAGACTCCGCGGCACATTCATTTCGGATGCGGGCATGGAAACCATGGGCGGCTTCACCAACTTGAGAATACTCGATCTCAGCGAAACCAATATCGGTGACGCAGGCGCGGTTCACCTGGCCAATCTCGCGGCACTTCAACAACTAAACTTATGGTTCACGCAAGTCACCGACACGGGCGCCGCCCACCTTACAGGATTGACGAATCTCACCTGGTTGAAACTGGATAAAACTCAGATTACCGACGCCACTATTTCACATCTACAACCGTTGAAACGATTGACGTTTCTGCATATCGGTTCCAACAAACTGACCGACGCCTCGCTGGATGGAATTGGCCAGCTTACAAATCTAAATGACCTTTATCTGACGTTCTGCACCGGCATCTCGAAAGAGGGACGTGAGAAATTGCGTAGGGCGTTGCCTGAGACAAATATTCGCTTTTGACTCCCAGTTCCCCCCCCTCGGAGGCTTTGACACTTTTGCAGCTAGCCATTTTTCTTTGGCTTAGATCCCCTCGGCCTTGTGCCGTGGGTGAATGGCTAGCTGAAAAAACTGATTCACCCGTGAGCGAGCTCAGCCTTTTTCTGGAGTCTAATTATTTTACCGTATCGTACTGGGCCGCTGGAGCCCGGCGGGTTATTTGGAGCGGAAGTCGAGTTGGTAGTCGTACAGCCATGGAATGTTTGGGGCGACATTTGCTTCAGTTAGTTTGTCAGGCAAACATTCATAATAAGATTGCAACTCACCGGGTGCATTGTAGTATGTCACGACGATGTCCTCACTACTACCAACAGAAGAGACGGCCCCAACAAAAAAGGCCGCCTAAAACACTGCCACCCCGTGAACAGTTACCCCGACGCGTTAGCGAGTGACAGTGTTGGTTTGTTCGCTAACGCGTCGGGTCACCAAGCGACGTCAACCTCGAAAACGTTTTAGCGAGACTACGGTTTCCGATTCGATCGAACTGAACCAAGGTGAAACGAAATGGCAAAAAGATTCTCCGGAAAACGTCGTTTGCCCGCCAGTCGCCGCGGGCCGGAAACGCTGGAACCGCGATTGGTGCTCAGTGGGACCTGCTGTTCAGCAGCTTCGAACGACATCGATCCAGAACAAGCAACCGAACCGATCGTCCAGGCAAGCGCGACCAACTTCTCGGTTTCAGCGACCGGCGACAACTATTTCTCCGCCGCTCAGAATCTAGGCACGCTTAGCTCGAACGTGCGGATCGACGGCTGGGTCGGCGGCCGGGACACGAGTGACTTTTACCGATTCAATTTGGCCATGGCTTCTCAGGTCTCTATTTCTCTAACTGGCTTGAGCTCCGATATCGATTTGAGAATCTATGACGCCAACCGGCGACTGGTCGGATACTCTAACCAGGGGTCCAATCGTTCAGAAGAACTGACGATCGATCTGAATTCTGGACTTATTTCGTTCGCGTTTTCCCGTACCGCTTTTACTACTCGAGCAGTTATCAGCTTGGCATTTCGGTCAGCGGCTCACAACCCGCACCGCCAGTATCCGCGACACTTCCTCCAACTGCACAGCCTTCGCCCGCGCCGCCGGCTCCCACGCCCACTTCTCCGCCAACGTCAACCGAAACGATCGACGTCTTTCCCAGCGTTAGTTATTATGGCGGCCAGCAGGATTGGAGTTTCAACGCGATCAATGCGCCGGAAGCCTGGGCGCAGGGCTACATCGGCAGCGGCGTGGTGGTCGCAATCGTGGATACAGGAATTGATTTGGGACACGTTGACGTCGAGGCCAATATTTGGACCAACGTCGGCGAGATCGCCGGTAACGGAATCGATGACCACCACAACGGGTATGTCGATGACATTCACGGTTGGGATTTCGCCAACCGCGACAATAATCCGCAAGACCAAAATAATCACGGCACCCATGTCGCCGAAATCGTGGCGGCGGAAAGCAATGGCTTTGGTGCAACCGGTGTTGCCTTCAACGCAACGGTCATGCCCGTCCAGGTGTTAGGAACCAATGGCTCTGGGGCGTCATACAACGTCGCCGCAGGCATTCGCTACGCCGTGGACAACGGTGCGGACGTGGTCAACCTAAGCTTAGGCGGCGGAGGTGTAAGTCGCAGTATCAGTTCTGCGCTTACCTATGCGCAACAGCATGATGTGCTGGCGGTGGCGGCGTCCGGGAACAGCGTAACGTCAATACCCGATTATCCAGCCAGGTATTCGGAGAGTCTCACGAATGTGATTTCGGTAGGAGCGCACAACCAATCGAATCGAATCGCTGGCTTCAGTAACGATGTCGGTTTCACCAACACCGTACAAGTCGATGCGCCAGGGGTCAGCGTGTACAGCACCGTTGTCGGAAATCGTTATTCCTGGTTTAGCGGCACCAGCATGGCCGCTCCCCAGGTTGCCGGATTGGCCGCGCTGACTATTTCCGCCAATCCGAACCTGAGCGCATCGCAGGTTCGCAGTTTAATTGTCGGAGGCGCAACCAGGACGATTTCGCAATCCGACGCCAACGGCGGCGTGAATGCGGCCGTAACCGTTGCCCGGGCACAGAATCCATCCGCCTCCAATGTCTCCGGGACGAGTTCTAGCGGCACGAACAGCAATAACGGATTCGTTCGACTCTCTGGTTCGACCGTCGTCCGCAACCGTTTTCGCTGGTACGCCACGATCCATCCAGACTTCGTAGCGCCGGCCCTCGCCACGGAGTTATCGGCTGGAGATCGCACGCATATATCCCCCAAGAACAGAGCTAAGCGTAACGGGCAGCACGGTGCCAACGGCCAGCTCCATCAGCCAGACCGTGAACGATCGTCAGATTGCCGCCTACCGTCACTCTGAAGGCGTTGTGGCAGATCTGTTAGCTAACGATGGACAGGCCGAAACGGCGGACGTTGACCAGACGCTTGCCGAAGGGATCATCGGCAACGACGAACTCGGGACCAAAGGAATCGGTCCAAACGTATGACCAATTCGATTCTGAAGCCGGTGATTCCGCGTCTTTAGCTCTGGCTCGAATCGACGCAAGCCGATAATCTAGACAGATAAGCTGAACACAGACAATGTAGTTGGCTGCAAATGTCGCGAATTCTGAGCCAAAGGGAGGTATCTATGGTCCGTCCACCGGTCGAACAAGATCGACGATCTTTTCTGGGGCAGCTGGCGTTCGGAGTCGTCGCTTTTTCCGGACCAGTCGCCTTGGCTGAGGCGCTGATCCAGACTCCCGCGTCCACCGAGGGACCGTTTTATCCAGATCGGCTTCCCTTGGACACCGACAACGACTTGTTGATCCTCAACGATTCCTTATCACCGGCGGTAGGAGAAATAACGCACCTGACCGGGCGTGTTCTCAGCGCAGCGGGGGAGCCGATTCGCAATGCGACGGTCGAGATTTGGCAAACTGACGCCAACGGGGTTTATATCCACTCGCAAAGCGCCGGACGCGACCAGTACGACACGAACTTTCAGGGCTTTGGAAGATTCCTCACAGGCACCAAAGGCGATTACTATTTCCGTACTATCAAGCCGGTTCAATACGGATTTCGCACGCCGCATATTCACGTCGCTGTCTACATGGAAAACCGACGGGTTCTGACGACTCAATTCTACAACCGGGCCGAGCCGTCCAACAAAAAAGACATGCTCGTGCGCCGCATTCGTGATCCGCAGGCTCTCGCCACCGTCATGGTGGACTTCAAACCGATTCCCGAATCAATAATCGGAGAGTTCGCAGCCAACTGCGACATCGTTTTGGGAATGACACCGAGAGAGCCAGATCACGAATAGGCGGCACCAATTTGATCGGCCGGAAAACTCTACCTGGCTCATTAGGTACCGTTGCACTACCCCGTGAAACATGTGGCTGTGTTTGCCGGACAGGAATCTGCCGCCTGGTGGGGGTCTCAAAGTCCACGTTCTACAGTTACGTCCGCCAAAGCGCCTGACGAATTCCGGGCGATCGCCCCTCAGAATTTGTGCCGAAAACCCCCTGCTGCGTGCTGCGAACGTTTTCCAGCATTTTGATTCGTGGGAGCCAATTTGACACAGTCCTGTCGTAAGTTTCGGCTAGTTCCTGAGTTGCGGCGATCTGGGTCAGCAACCCAAGGTTTGATGCGACGGATGAAATCCTCAGGTGTGGACATGTCAGGTACAGCGAAAAAGTGGGTCGGCAGTTCGTTTGGCCCCAAATCGTCTAAAGAAACTCCCAGCTTGCCCCTTTGTCAACTGTCGTATCAGCCAACGTCGACTTGTGCTATGCTGACGGGCACAACCTTAGTGGGGACCACTCGTTGAGATACGGCCAAATCTGGCCGGCACGATCCCGTCGCCTCCTCTGAGCCAACTCGAGGGGGAGGCAATGTCCGTGTTCCCACGCGCCGCGATACCGTACTCGCAGGCTGCCCATCATTCTCATGTTGCCAGAAACGATTCCGCGAACTTAGCGTGGTCGCGAACTGGCTGTGAACATGAACAAGTTCAAACGGCGGTTGTCTATTGCGAAGCGAACTTCGGTGCCATCGACGGAAAGACCGCCAACGGTCTCGTCCGTCACTCGGAAAAGTACAAGATCCTCGCGGTCATCGACAGCGAGAAGGTTGGTCTCGATTCCGGTGAGGTGCTCGGCGAGGAGCCGAACGCTATCCCCATCTGCCGCAATCTTGCCACCGCACTAGCGCACGTCGGAAGCCTACCCGATTACTTCATCTTCGGGATGGCTCCGGCGAGTGGCATGTTGTCGCCACACGAGCGAGGTATCGTGCTTGAAGCCATCGACCTCGGGATGAACGTCGTGAACGGTCTCCATGAGTTCTTGAATGACGACCCGGTGTTTGCAGCGGCGAGTGCAGCGAAGAACGTGGAGATCCTCGACATTCGAAAGCCCCGCGCCAAGAAGGATCTGCGGTTGTTCAGCGGTCGCATCACGGACGTCACCTGCCACGAATCGCCGTGCTCGGCACTGACTGCGCTATCGGCAAACGCACAACCGCCAACATCTTGACTCGTGCCCTCAACGATCGCGGCCTGAAAGCCGTGATGGTTTGCACAGGCCAGACCGGCTTGATCCAGGGCGCCCGTTACGGGGTCGCGCTCGATGCCGTCCCGTCGCAGTTCTGCGCGGGTGAGCTGGAAGCCACGATCGTCGAAGCGTTCGAGAACGAGAGCCCCGACGTGATCATCATCGAAGGGCAAGGGGCGCTGAGTCACCCCGCCTACTCGACGTCGAGCTTCATCCTCCGAGGCAGTTGCCCGAACGGGGTTGTGCTACAGCACGCACCGGAACGGACCCATCGCTGTGACTTCCCACAGATGCCCATGCCGCTGCCGGCCACCGAGATCAACCTCATCCAGACCTTCTCGGACACGAAGGTCATTGGTCTTACAATCAACCACGAGGACATGACCGACGGTGAAGTCGACGTGGCCATCACACTCTATGAGTGCGAACTCGGTATCCCCGCCACCGATTCGCTGAACCGGTCACCCGAGCGTCTCGTGGAGATGGTCATTGCGGCCTTCCCAGAACTTGAGAAAAAGCTGACTGCGGGCGCACGATGACCGCGCCGCGACTAGAGATCGCGGGCGCGTTGCTCCGGGCTGGTGTACGTGGGCTCGGCGACTCACGAATCGAGAACATCGAAGCGATGCGTCGTGCACGCGTACCGGCGTCAATGACACTCATCCGCTCTCCGATGCTCAGCCAGGCGGACCGAGTCGTCACTTATGCCGACGTGAGTTTCAACACCGAGCTCGACGTCATCAGCAAACTCTCGTCCGCCGCACGGGAGGCGAAACGGACGCACGAGATCGTTCTCATGGTCGAGCTTGGAGATCTCCGTGAAGGCATTATGCGCGGCGACCTCGAGAACACTGTGCGTGAGACGCTTCGCTTGCCGAATATCGTGTTCAAAGGCATCGGCACGAACCTTGCCTGCCGGAGCGGAGTGTCACCCGACACCAGGAACATGACTGAGCTGTCCGCGCTCGTGGGCTCGATCGAGGCGACTTTCGGCCTGACGCTCGACATCGTGTCCGGCGGGAACTCCGTCAATCTCCAATGGGCGCTCAGCGGCGAAGACACCGGGAGGATCAACGATCTACGCTTAGGTGAATCGATCCTACTCGGTCGGGAATCTCTGCACCGCGAACCGATTGACGGGCTTTACACCGACGCCATCACGCTGATCGCCGAAGTGATCGAGTCGAAGGTCAAGCCATCGCAGCCATGGGGTATGACCGCACAAACCGCGTTCGGCGAGGAGGCACCTGCCACAGATCGAGGTTACATCTCGCAGACGATCCTGGCGATCGGTCGCCAGGACACCGATCCGTGCGGCCTCCAGCCACCTCCCGAAATCGAAATCCTCGGGGCGAGCAGCGACCACCTGATCACGGACTCCGGCCGGCATCGCATGCCCATCGGCGCCGAGTTCGCATTCCAGCTCAACTACGCCGCGCTGGTCCGCGCCATGACGTCACCCTTCGTCACCAAGGTCGTGAAGCTGCAGCGTGGCCACGTTCCCGTGCCTGCCGGTCACGTCAATCACTGAGTTCGTCTGCCAGGTCAGTTGCTGCGAACAGACCGAGAAGCTACCAAATCCGTCCGCGAAGGCGAACGTCAAGACTAAACTGGCCGAGCTGCTCGATGCTTTGAATGCCGAAGAAGGGTGAGGCCCCCGGGGTCAGGGCTCCTTATTCGTTATTTGAGCCTGTGCGTCCCTAAAAACGACCCCAAAGGCACTCCTCGATTGGTACGCCTTCAGAACAACAGCATCAACTATAAATTGGTAAAATGAATTGCCAGCGTAAGGGTCTGGTGTCGCGATGGGTGGTAACCGCCGTGTACTCGCTGAACAGGTCGCTTTAGATCAGATGATTGCCAATAGTGCTGATCGAGAGTCCAAGCCGCGTCGACGGCGGATACGGTTTAGCTTGCGGACGTTTCTGCTCTTGTTCATGAGCGTATAAAATCGCAGCAATGTCCTTAGTACCCCTGTTTAGTGGGGAACACTGATTTTCGCTAATCTTCAATAGAACATTAGCACCGACAATCTACCCGCCACCGTCGTCCAATGGCTCATCCGCAGCTGGCTCATCCGCCACCCCAGGCACGCCCTGCCCGTCCTGCTCCAACTCGGGCAATCCGTAGACCGATTCGGCATCTGGATCGATGTAGACCTCGTCCAATTCTGTCGAGTCTGCCGATAGCCGTAGCAGAAGATAGATCCCGACAGCCGCACACCAAAAGAAACTGTAAGCGAAACCAGTCGCGACGCTTCGAACTCCGCCGACAGCCAATCCAATAAGGCTGGCGCCCAATCGAAACATTTGCGACGGCCTTTCCATCTCAAGGTTGTCCGACGGGTCATTTACCAATGTTGATTGACCAAGCTCACCAGCGTAGCTGATCACCGCATTCACGCGATCCGTGCCCGCGCCCCACGAAGTCCCCCAAAAAGCCATCGTCACGACCGCTTCGGAGAAACCCCACACCAACAACCATCCGAGCGTGCCCAGAATGGCTGCCACCAGGGCGTAAAATAAATACTCAAACGGCCGCTGAAAGGTGTAAGCGTAGGCGCGGCTGATTGCGTCGAAGGAATCAGAACCTTCAGCCCCGATAGCTCCCCACATCAATGGCCAACCAAACAACAGGCCGATCGCGCCAATCGCCATCAGAATCGCACCGATCATCACCAACAACCATACGAGCCCGCCGATCGTCACGCCAAAATCGGTCAACATCAGCCAACCCAGCGGAATCATCGGCACGGCGATCGCCGCAATTCCTGCCAACGGCAATAACGGCGCAGCGAAGTAAGCCGCCACTTTGGATCGACTGAAGTTCAATGCGTTGCTCAGACCTACTCGTTCTTGACGCCCCAAGTCCACGGCAGCAATTCGCACGATAGCACCACCCAAAACACTCCACACCAATAGCGAGCCGACTCCGCCCAACAGCGAAAAACCGATTTCTCGCCAACTCGTATTCCGGTCCAGTAACCGTGTGAATGGCATCGCATATCTCGTGGCAACACCGAAGATAGGATGGACAGGGGCCACGCCAGCATTTCTTCCGAGCAATGCGTTCCTAGCGTTCGCCGGCGATATCGAACAGCTCTCGGCCGAATGACATCGGGAGCCTGGCCAACGTTGCAGCGCCTCACGAGTGATTAGAGGGTCGCCAGTTATGTCGCTCTTGGCAAGAACGCCTTCGGCAAGAGCGCCTTCGGTAAGATCGCTGTCAGCCTGATCGTGGGCTACCGGAATCACAACACCGGCTGGCGGAAAAACAGTGTCGGCTATTCGCCAGATCCCCGAACTGACCAGTGCCCCCACGGTTGCCAGTAACAACACGTGAGGCGCCGAGGCGATGTGAAAAACTCGGACTAGCATCAACCAGGGACAACTATCACGCCAGGAAATTTTGCGAATGATTCCGCTGTCCGTCGACATTTACTCCCCTCATGTCAATTGCCTACGACATCTCCGGTTCGAAACCCTCCTCCTCAGACTCGACCGGCATTGAATACTCTTCGTTGAACCACCGATTGAGATCGACCTGACGGCACCGAATGCTACAAAACGGTATCGCCGGAGAATGCTCCGAATCGAACAACGCGCCGCAGACTGAACAAGTCACCGTCACCATGATGAGAGAGCAACTAACCTAATCGTTTCATTTTGAGTTATCGGTATTGGACGACTTCTTTTTTGGACTCACATCGGATGAATCCGACTTCTTATTATCGCTTTTCGACTTGTCCTTACCAGAGGACGAACCCTCCTGCGATTGTTTATCCTTTTTAGCGGCCTCTTTGTAAGAATCGCTACGGTAATCCGTCTGGTAAAACCCCGACCCCTTAAAGACTATCGCCGCTCCCGTGCCAAACAGTCGACGGAGCTTAAGTTTGCCACAATCAGGACATTTCTTTTTGACGGCCTCGGTAATTGATTGAAATAACTCGAATTCGTGGCCGCAGGCATCACATTCGTAATCGTAAGTAGGCATTCTCGCGCCTCTTCAACTTCATTTATCACGGCTTTACAGGTCGATGACGCCATGCAACTTTAACGTCTTCGACGACTCACTCTTTTAAACTTCATTTTCCACGGCATCGCCAGCCGATTCCGCGTCGGTCGGCCGGTTTCCACTGGCCCTCGCGACAACCACGCGCGCCGGGCGAATCACCCGGTCGCGCAACTGATATCCAGTTTGCCGGACTTCGATGACCATGCCTACCTCGTGCTCGTCTGTTTCACGTTGTTCGACCGCCTCGTGCACCTCTGGATCGAAAGCTAGTCCCTGGGCTTCGATCGTTTCACAATGATTCTCTTTGAGGACTCCATTCAGCTGCTGGGCGACCATTCGTACACCCTCAATCACTCCCGACGCGTCGGATTCCGACGAATCGACAGCTAGCGCCAACTCCAAATTGTCGATCGCTGGTAACAGATCTCGCAGCAGTGGCAACAAAGCGTATTGTCGTTCCTGCTCCATGTCACGACGCGTGCGTTTACGAAAGTTTTCCAGTTCGGCCTGGGATAAGAGCGTCCGTTTCTTGGCGTCTTCCAATTCGGTTTGTAATTGCGCCAGTTGTTCCTCCGCGGACGGTTCTTCAGCGGATCGAACCTGATCCTGCAACGGTTCTTCGTCGGAGACATCCGAAAAATGTTCGTCGACGGCTTCGGCATCCCGCTGTTTGGCGGCCGCCGCCAAATTGTCGGACTCTCGAGCTGTTTTGTCGTTCACAATGGTGACTCCCTCAACTAATTCTGCTCGACCTTTTGAGCCGTAAAATATCGTTTTAGCTTGTCAAGAAAGCTTTTGCGCTGTGGTGACACATTGGTGTGCTCTAATTCCGCCAGCTCGCGCAGGAGTGCTTCCTCGCGTTGGTCGAGTTTCTTCGGCACTTCAACGTGTATACGGATGATTAATTCGCCCGGCCCGCCGCCTCGCGGTTCAGGCATGCCCAGGCCTCGCATACGGAAGACATGCCCAGATTGAGTTCCGCTTGGGACTGCCAATTCGGCCATTCCCTCAAGTGTAGGCACGTCGATGTTGGCGCCCAATGCAGCTTGCGTGTAGGTGACCGGCATTTCCAAGAGGAGATGCATTCCTTCGCGGCCGAATAGGCTGTGTTCCCGTACGTGGATAATACAATAACAATCTCCCGTAGCTCCTCCATAATGGCTCGGCTCGCCTTCGCCGGCCAGGCGAACTTGCATGCCGTTATCGACACCTGCGGGAATCGACACCTCCAATTCGACCTTCTCGGCCGTCAATCCGTTGCCGCCACAATCATTGCATGGGTCCGCGATGACGCGCCCCGATCCCTGACAATTGGGGCAAGTCGTTTGCACACGCAGGATGCCGGCCGCCTGAACCACCTGGCCGTGCCCACCGCACTGCCGACAAGTCACCGGCGAAGACCCCGGCCTCGCACCGCTACCCTCACAAGTCAAGCATTGTTTGCTGCGATTAAAATGGATTGTCTTTCTCGTACCGCGGGCCGCCTCCTCGAGATCCAACACAACTTCGGTTTTGAGATCAGCGCCCTTTCGCCGTCGGCCACGCCGACGGCCTCCGCCAAAGATATCGCCAAAGATGCCTCCACCGCCGAAGATGTCACCGAAGGCATCAAAAATATCTTCAACATTGGAGAATCCAGCGTGGCCACTTGCTATCCCGTCCAAACCAGCATGGCCGAACTGGTCATAGCGAGCTTTTTTCTCGGCGTCACTGAGTACTTCGTACGCTTCCGCCGCCTCTTTGAATTTGGCCGTCGCTTCCTCGTTGTCCGGATTGCTATCGGGATGGTACTTGATCGCCATTTGACGATAGGCGGAAGCAATCTCCCGCCCACTCGCGCTGCGATCGACCCCCAAGACTTCGTAATAATCCCGTTCGCCGGCCATAAATGTGTCGCTAAGGGTTGCGAAACAACTTCCGTGTTCCACTCAACAGGCCACTCCGTAACGGAAGTGGCCTGTGTAAGTCAATCGCTTCTGACTCGGACGCTTGTGACTCGGACGCTTGTGACTCGGGTCGAATCATCCGCTGCTAGCGGATGCTGCCTTCGACTCGCTGTTTTTCTTTGTCTTCGTCTTCAAGGTTAGTAACCATCGTTTCGGTCGTAAGCAACAGTCCTGCGATGCTGGCAGCATTAGCTAACGCCGTGCGAACCACCTTGACTGGATCGATGATACCCGCCCTAAACATGTCAACGTACTTGCCAGTGTTGGCGTCAAAACCCTCATTGACCGATTTCTGCATGACCTCGTCGACCACTACCGAACCATCGCGACCACCGTTGTCAACAATCTGCTTGAGCGGCGAACTCAGCGCTTTCTCGATAATCTTGACACCGACCTTTTCGTCACCTCGAGCGGAAACGTTCTCCAAGGCTGCCTTGGCTCGCAACAGGGCAACGCCACCACCCGGTAGGATTCCCTCTTCGACCGCCGCACGTGTGGCGTGCAAAGCATCTTCAACACGAGCCTTCTTCTGCTTCATGTCCGCTTCCGTTTCAGCCCCGACCGAGATCACGGCCACACCACCGGTCAGCTTGGCCAGCCGCTCTTGCACCTTTTCACGATCGTAGTCGCTGTCGGTGTCGTCAATCTGCCGACGGAGTTGGGCAATCCGTTTTTGGACTTCCTTCGTGTCGCCAGCGCCTTGGACAATCGTCGTGTCATTCTTGTCAACCGTGATCTTCTTCGCCTTCCCCAGGTGGTCCAAGGTCAGGCTTTCCAGCTGGATTCCCAGGTCTTCGCTAATAAGTTGGCCGCCAGTCAACGTGGCGATATCACCCAACATCGCTTTGCGCCGATCGCCAAATCCTGGAGCCTTCACCGCACAGACGTTGAGAACGCCACGTAGCTTGTTCACCACCAGCGCCGTCAGAGCCTCGCCGTCGACATCCTCAGCAATGATCAACAACGGCTTACCCGTCTGACTGACCTTTTCCAAAATCGGTACCAGGTCGCGAAGGGCGCTGATCTTCTTCTCAAAGATCAAGATGAGGGCATCCTCCAACTCGCATTCCATCTCCGCTGTCTGGTTGATGAAATACGGGGAAATGTAACCCTTGTCAAATTGCATTCCCTCCACGATTTCCAATGTCATCTCGGCTGTTTTGCCCTCTTCGACCGTGATCACACCGTCCTTGCCGACTTTTTCCAGTGCGTCCGCTAACAACTCGCCAATGGAACGGTCGGTATTGGCACTAATCGTGCCGACATTGGTGATCTCCTCCTTCTTCGAGACCGGTTTGGCCATGTCCAGTAAAAATCCTTCGACTGCCGTCACGGCTTTTCCAATCCCGCGCCGGATCGCTGCCGGATTGCTGCCAGCCACAATGTTGCGGATGCCTTCCTTGAAAATAGCACGCGCCAACACCGTGGCGGTAGTGGTTCCGTCACCCGCATTGTCCGACGTCTTTGAGGCGACTTCGTTAACAAGCTTGGCTCCCATGTTCTCAAAGCGGTCTTCCAATTCGACCTCTTTCGACACAGTCACTCCGTCCTTCGTCACCGTGGGGCCGCCGAAGGATTTGTCGATGATCACGTTGCGGCCTGTTGGCCCCATCGTTACCGCCACGGCGTCAGCCAATTTGTTGATGCCCCGAAGCATTTTTTGCCGAGCAGGGTCGTCAAATAGAAGTTGTTTTGCCACGCTTACGATTCCTTATTTGATTTTGGTTGAATTCATGTCCGTGTAGCCGCTGGCACCATACTGCCCACCGGAACTACGAGACCTTCGCAAGCCGGAACTACGAGACCTTCGCAAGTATGTCGCTCTCCCTGAGAATCTTGACTTCCTCGCCGTCAACTTCGATTTCAGTTCCGCCATACTTACCGTAGATCACTTCGTCACCGACAGTCACCGACAAACTTCCACGCTCGCCGGTATCCAGCAACCTACCGGGCCCCACGGCCAAAATCGTGCCGCGCTGCGGCTTCTCCTGGGCAGCATCCGGCAGCACAATGCCGCCCGCCGTCATCTCTTCCGCTTCGATGGGCTCCACAACGACGCGATCATCCAGTGGTTTAATCTTTGGCTTGGCCATGTTTTGAGTTCCTTATCGATTCGTTTGTTCTGTTAAGTGGTTTGATTTTTAAAAAGTGTTTATCTTTTAAAGGGTGTTCATTTTGTAAAAAAAAGGGGGGGGAATTCGATGTGGTCTGTTTCCACGCCAATAACCGGCGACGAATCGATCTACATCATCCCAGGCATGCCTCCCATGCCTCCCATGCCTCCCATGCCACCCATTCCTTCCATTCCTCCCATACCACCCATGCCACCACCACCGTGGTCGTGATGGTCTTGGCCACCTTCTTCCTGAGGCTCGGGAATATCGGTCACCAGTGCAGAGGTGGTCAGCAACAGAGAAGCGACACTCGCAGCGTTCTGCATTGCCGTTTTTACGACTTTGGCAGGATCGATCACCCCAGCTTCGATCAAGTCACCGTACTTGTCCTTGTCCGCGTCGTAGCCGTCCGCTTTGCCTTTGAGTTGGCGAACTCGGTTGACGACAACGGCCCCGTCCAGCCCGGCGTTCTCGGCAATGTACCGGAGTGGCTTGTCCAATACGTTACGAATGATGTTGGCACCCATCTGCTCGTCGCCTTCTAAACCAAGTTTACCCAGCGATTTTTCGGAGCGAATCAACGCCACGCCGCCACCGGGAACGATCCCATCGGTGAGGGCCGCCTGGGTAGCTGATTTAGCGTCTTCCAGAAGGGCCTTGCGTTCCTTCATCTCGGTCTCGGTCGCCGCGCCGCAATTGATTTGGGCGACGCCGCCGGCCAACTTGGCCAGTCGTTCTTGAAGCTTTTCGCGATCGTAGTCGCTGTCGGTCACTTCAATCTCGCGACGGATTTGCTCGGCACGTCCGTCAATATCCGTTTTCTTTCCACCCCCTTTGACGACGATGGTGTCGTCTGAGGTAATCTTGATCTTCTTGACTCGCCCCAAATCGGTGAGCTTGACGCTCTCCAATTCAATGCCCAGATCCTTGAAGATCGGTGTTGCCGCGGTCAGCACGCCAAGGTCGCCCAACATCGCCTTGCGACGATCGCCATATCCGGGAGCCTTGACGGCACAAACGCTGAGAATGCCTCGCATCTTGTTGACCACCAAAGTCGCCAAGGCCTCGCCTTCGACGTCTTCAGCAATGATCAACAGCGGCTTGTTCGCCTTGCTAACTGCTTCCAAAAGAGGTACCAGCTTCTTGGCTGACGAAATTTTTTCCTCGAACAACAAAATGTAACAGTCTTCCAGCTCAACGACCTGGTTGTCCGGGTCGGTAACGAAATGAGGTGACAAGAAACCGCGATCAAATTGCATCCCTTCGACTACCTCGACGTGAGTATCACTGCTACGGCCTTCTTCGACCGTAATGACACCGTCTTTGCCGACTTTGAGAAACGCCTCCGACAGAACGCTGCCGATGGCCGGGTCGTTGTTGCCGGCGATCGTGGCGATTTGCTGGATTTCTTTCTTGCTCTTGGCATCGATCGGCGTAGCCAACTTCGTGATGAAACCGCACACGGCTTCCGAAGCTTTGGCAATCCCTCGAGACAAAGCCATCGGGTCTGCGCCAGCGGCGATCATCTTCAGGCCTTCGCGATAGATTGCTTCCGCCAATACCGTGGCCGTCGTCGTTCCATCCCCAGCGACATCGTTTGTCTTACTCGCCGCCTCTTTGACCAACTGCGCCCCGAGGTTTTCACCGGGATCGTCCAAATCGATGTCTTCCGCAACCGTGACACCGTCTTTGGTGATCTTCGGAGATCCCCAACCCTTGTCCAAAACCGCGTTTCGACCACGCGGTCCCAGCGTGCTACGCACGGCTTGAGCCAATTTGGTTATACCCCCCTGCAACGCCTGCCGAGCTTCATCCTCGTAGATCATTTTCTTTGCCACGTCGAGTTTCCTCCTGTCGCGAAATTCGTAATTATATGACCGTTATTCCCACCGATGGCCGAAAACGCAGCATTCATCGGGGATTGCTCAAGTCGTCGAAACGGGCTGAGCCACCCTGCGAAACCAAATCTGGCAAACCAAATTGGCAGATCAAATTGGCAGATCCTCAGCCCTGAAGCTGATGCTTAGAGCAAGCCCCGTGCCAATGGGCGTGGCCATCCCACAATTCGTGAAACTGCAATTGGTTACGACGATTGGCCCCCCCAACCCAACGCCACAAAGACGGCCCCTGCAGTGACAGTATGCCAATATGGCAGCAGAAGCCCGTGATCTAGCGCCGACAGATTCAAGGAAAAAACGACGATCTTGCATTTACTTGCACCGACCCGGCTCGCCCTGTCGTCACAAAACAAACATCTTGGCTTCCAAAGCGGCTTTTGCTACCGTTACGCCCTCTTGCCCCAAGGGGCGGGCAACCACACTGGCGTGCAGAGGCTTTGGCGGCTGAAATACCGGGACGCGAATCGGAATTCGTCGATGATTTGCTCCGGAGAGAAGAGAGAGAAGAGACAGTCGAGTGGTGACTGGTCCCAGCCATATTAGACCTTCGCGTCGGGGAAGATACGACATAACTGAGGATGCTACGTTAGGCCATTCACGGAAGGATGCCGATATGAGCACGCAGGACAGTAAACAGATTCTGGCCGTCCACATTCGTTGGATGATTCGTCGCGATATGCATGAGGTGCTTGGCATCGAAGACACCAGTTTCGAGTTTCCCTGGAGCGAAGAAGATTTCATTCGCTGCCTGCGGCAGCGGAATTGCATTGGCATGGTGGCCGAGCATGACGAGCGGGTCGTCGGGTTCATGATCTACGAGCTACACAAAACTCGCCTGCACATTCTCAATTTTGCCGTGCACCCCGATTTCCGTAAACGCGGAGTCGGATTCCAAATGGTCGACAAGCTGATCGGCAAACTATCGCGCCAAAGACGCAACCGGATTTTGCTGGAAGTTCGCGAGACCAACCTGGACGCGCAACTGTTCTTCCGCGAAGCCGGTTTTCGAGCGGTCTCAGTCCTGCGCGGCTTCTACGACGACAGCACGGAAGATGCGTACCTGATGCAATACATGTACCGAGCGTCCGAACCTTTCATTCCCGTCAACCGCATCACGCGGCTGGCCGGTTGACTGGCGGGCTAGACCTTTTTCTCTGCTGACACCTTTTCCTCTGCGGTCATCCCACGTGGGTAGGATAGGTTATTGCGAAGGTTGATTGTATTCACTGCACGCCCAAGGAGAAGACGATGGCCAGCGAAAAAATAGTTCGCAAGCTAACCCGTTCGGGTTCACACAGCTACTACGTATTGCTCCCACCCGAGATAATTCGAGATCTGAAATGGAAGGCGCACCAGAAGGTGACCGTGGAAAAACAGGGCAAGAACGTTGTGATCCGCGACTGGAAAAAGTGACAATAGGCTGTGTCTCAAAACACCAGAATACTGGCCTCGAAACGGCACCTTGAGTCCCCTCTCCCGCTTCGGGAGAGGGCAGGGTGAGGGCAGTTAGGTTTTGAGACAGAGCTTGGCCAGATTCCTGACGTCCATGATCTACGCCACGGAACTTTTGGAGATGTGTGGCGATACAATTAAGGCGCTGGCCAAAAGGCGAATAGGGTACATGTGTTACTTTCCTGTCGACCATGGCAATGACGCAAGCGGTGAAATTGAGGGAATATTATCAAGCTAGAATCCGAAGCATCGCCAGTGACCGAATTCCTCTGAAGAGACCACGCTTTTAGTTCGTCATTCGTGTTAAGTCCTTGTACACAAATGACTTTTTGATATCACAAAACATCCCTATGAAACCATTCAGGAGAATTCAGCTGAATGGTTATTCAGAGAGAATTCCCCTGAATAATAAGTTCGTTGCTGTAGAATTTCGGAATGGATACTGTCTACATCGAAACCTCCGTCGTCAGCCACGCCGCTGCGTGGACCGGTAAAAATCCTGAAACGGCGGTACTTCAAGATCAAGCCAAACGGTGGCTTGCCGAAGAGGCTCCGAAATACGATTTGGTAACGTCTCAATTTGTAATCGACGAAGTATCCCTCGGTGATCCAGACGCCGCATCTGAACGGCTCAAATTACTAAAAGAGGTTCGAGTGCTGATTCCAGACGCTGAAGTGGAACACATAGCCGATGAAATCATTTCACACGCTTTGATGCCCACTAAAGCAAGACTAGATGCATTGCATGTTGCCTCCGCAGTCGTGGGCAGTGTAAAATGCCCATCTGACGCAGAATTGTAGGCATATCGCGAATGCGACTGTCCTTCCGAACATCTACGATCTACTCGAAAGCCTCGGATTCGCCCAGCTGTTGATTTGCACGCCAGCCGAGTTTTTGGGAGACCCTGACAATGGCTCGTAACGAGATACTTGACGAAATCCATGCAGCCCGTGAAGCATTGCTTGCTGCACATGGAGGTGACGTACATGCGTACGTTGAGGCTGCTCGAAAAAGGGCGTTGGAATCCGGAGGCACACTTGCTGCGGAAAAGCAACGAACAAAGGATTGCACCGAAGCCGCCGACAACGCTGTTGGTGATGGTGAGTCCTCTCCGGCGGCTCGGTGAATCCAGACGTTCTGTGGCTCAAACTACTTATGACCGCAGTCTACATCGAAACATCGATTCCGACTTCTTCCATACCGCGAGGACGGACACTCGATCGTTGGCACGACAGCGATGGACACGTGAATGGTGGGATGAAATTGCGCCCAATTTCGAGTTGCATTCCAGCGACGCTGTCATTGCAGAATTGACTAACGCCGTTAATGACAACACCACTTAATTACCTCAGCGAGGACATCTCAGACGGAGACTGACCCTCTCAATGAAGTACGCAACATTCGCAAGATGATTTTTGCTGAATGCGATGACGATCCCATGAAGGTATTCGAGTACTACCTGAAACACCAAGAGGAATCAAAACGATCTGGTAAGTATCGTTTTGTCAACACTCCTGTGGCAAGCGTCCAAACAACGCCCGCCACAGAACAATCGGATGCAGCCGAGCCGTAATTGGGGGGCGGGTTTGTTTGCCAGTCAACTCGCGGGCCGCCGAACCTTTTCCGTTATCAATTTTACGAGTGAGCCGAGCCGTGAGTCAAAATCTGAATGCCGAATTCGATTCGTCGTGTGATCCCGACAAAAAGCTGCTTGCCGAACTTGAACCTCTGTTTGCTGAGGCAGATGATCTTTGGGAACGGCAGCAGGGCAGACCTGAGTTTGGTGGTTACGTCAGCGCCGACTACGAAGCGGTTTACGATTCGCTAGCCCAACTGCAGGGACGCGTTTTCACGTTCCTGGAATGGGGCTCGGGGTTGGGGATCGCTACGATCATGGCCAGTCGCATGGGATTCGAGGCCTACGGCATTGAATCCGAACCGGTTCTTGTCGAGTATTCCGAGAATTTCGCCCGCCAATACGGCCCCAAATCGCGATTCGCTGAAGGTAGCTTTGTCCCAGACGACTTTGTATGGAACCCCGCGGACGGAGATGAGGTGAACCGGACCATTATCGACGCCCCATCCGCGTACGACGAGTTGGATATGGATCTCCGGGACTTTGATTTGGTTTACGCGTATCCATGGCCGAACGAACACAGTTTATTTCACAGTATCCTGCGCGAGTTCGGAGGTCCCGATGCTTTGTTGCTCATTTACGATGCGCGTGAAGGAATTGAGCTGGTTCGTGTCCACGACCGCTGACCTAAGGCAGCAGCTGGACTTCGACACAGATCGGCGTCGGGCAATTGACGGTCTTGCCGGTGTAAATCAATCCGCCGCTTTGTTCATTAATTCGGAACACCGTGATGGTGTGGGAATCGCGTCCGGCGGCCAGCAGCCATGTTCCGGACGGGTCGAGATTAAAATTGCGCGGCCAGCTGCCCCGGATCGCTTCGCGCTCGATAAATGTCAGCCTTCCCGACGTGGGGCCAATCTGAAACGCCGCGATCGAGTCGTGTCCACGATTGGCAGCGTACAGAAAACGGCCGCTGGGGTGTATACGTATCTCGGACGCCTTGTTCGGGACTTCGCGCGATTCCGCCGGCAAAGTCGAGATCGTGTGGATTGGCTGCATGGTTCCCGCCTCGGGATCGTAGGCAAACGCGGTCACCGACAACTCCAGTTCGTTGAGCACGTACGCAAACTTGCCGCTCGGGTGAAATTTCATGTGCCGGGGCCCACCTCCCGCTGGGCAATGTCCACGACCATGGAGCCGGATGCGGGCCGCGGCGAGGTCCATGCGGTAGATCACCACCTGATCGATGCCTAGGTCAGGGACGAACAGGAAGCGATTGGTCGGACCGACACCGACCCAATGCGGATGCGGCCCGTCCTGGCGTTCGGCATTAGGGCCCGAACCCTCGTGTTTCTGCAGGTCGGATCGTGGCAAGATGCTGCCGTTCGGCGCGAGCGGGAAAACGGCTACCGAACCGCCACCATACTGTGCGGTATAAAGGCAACGACCTGTTCGATCGACCGCCAGGTGTGTGGCGCCTCCGTCTCTGGTCGGCTGAGTGTTCAGCAGTTCGAGAGACTCGAGGCCTGCAGAAATCTCAAAGGCCGCCACTCCACCGCCACCATCGGGCAGCTGGCAAACCGAATACAATTGTCGACCGCCGGGATGTAGCGTCACGAAGCCCGGCGATCCGATTTCGGCTGCCAACACAGGCCGGGAAACATCGCCTGTCTGGAGATCCATGGTCGCTCGGTAGATCCCCTTGCTGTCGCCCTCGCGCGGTGTGGTCGTGCCGATCCAGATCACCGCTTGTTCCGCCCGGACGCTGCCGACCAGTAGCAGCACCGCAATCCCGCCCAACCATAGACGCGTGCCCGTCTTGCTCTCAAAAGAATGTTTTAGATGTCGCATGATCAAAGATTATATCACGAAACTTGGATGTGCTGATGCCCGATCGTTGATCCAAGGCAAAATAGACATCTACCGTCAATTCGTCCAAGCTGGACAAAAAAAGACAAGGACACACATGACAATTGGGCCGGAAACGAGGGCGGAAAAAGCCTGCCTTTGTGTTCTGTCTTTGTGTTTTATTGGGAAGCCTCGGCGACTCTCGACGACGGCCCCCTCAGATCGGCACGATGGTGGCTTCCAACGGGAGAAGTTGGACGACGGCGATGGACTGCTGGCGGGCACGATAAACGGCACCGGGGTTAAGCACGAAAATCGTGCCCACCCTCTCTCGCCGGGCCACATGTGTGTGCCCGTGGCAGACCAGATCCCCGTGGCAGACCAGATCCCAATCGCCGCTTTCGATCGTGGATTCCAAACGCGATTGGTCGTCACCGTGCAAAAAAGCAATTCGGTGATCGACCAGGGCCAGTTCGCCAAAATCGCCATGATAGGTACACGTCGACAGTTCCGCGGCCGAAGCCTTTAGTTCCGCGTCGCGATCCACGTTACCACGCACCACATGCAACGGCCATTGGCCGAACAATTCCAGCAGTTCTGCACTGCCGACATCGCCGCAGTGAATCACCTGGTCGACACCGAGCGACGAGAGCATGCGCACCGCGTTCATCGTGAATTCACGATGTCCGTGCGTGTCAGCGACTACACCAATCTGCATTTGCTAACCTTTTCGTTCGATTGGTAAGATTAAGGAAATCGACATTCATCCAGGGCCCGGAAAGCGCACCTGCCGCATTGTTGACGTCCGCCTCGACGCTTCCTCGTCTCAGCGCTCGTTAGCTGGTTGGCCGGAAACGTGTGTGGGGGTCGTGCGACTCCCCACGTAAATGAGTTGCGTTAGCGTACGCACATACAATCGACCGTCGGCAATCGCGGGGGTGGCTCTAGTCAGTTCTCCCAGCGGATTCTTCCCCAACAACTGAAACTGGCGTGATGCCGCCAACACGACGACTTCTCCTTCATCGAAAACGCCGAAGATACGCTCGCCCGCACATACAGGTGAAGCGGAGTAGTTGCCACCGATTCGTTCTTGCCACTGCTGCTCGCCATCGTCCACGGTGACGCACGTGACGATTCCCTTGTCATGCCAAAGGTAACTGTTCACGGGGTGGCAGTGTTTTAGGCGGCTTTTTTTGTTGGGGCCGTCTCTTCTGTTGGCAGTAGTGAGGGCGGAGTCTGCTGCGAGAAGTGCGCTTTCATTGCTGCCACAGGGTACTGAAATGGCGAGCGGTTTTGTAGTCGCAGGTTTTCGATACCGTCAATATCCGCTCGATGAAACGACTGCCCGATGCGCTTTGCGTTCCAAAGCTGAGCTTGCGATAGATCATCGCTGGACGCAGCGCCCGCTCCGCCGTGTTGTTCGTCGGTTCGATGCCTTCGATCTCGGTAAACGTCCAGAGCCAAGATC
>Ga0310121_10001605_pt1 | contig 22740 bp, 20 predicted proteins | sample CB27_Tmax_986_MG_FD_203504 | JGI IMG/M metagenome (GOLD analysis project Ga0310121, IMG submission 203504) | Marine microbial communities from Western Arctic Ocean, Canada - CB27_Tmax_986 | ecosystem: Environmental > Aquatic > Marine > Oceanic | place: Canada: Western Arctic Ocean | collected...
ATGTCTGACGACACCGGTAGAGCCAGAGTCATCTCCCGACTCGAACGCTGAATTCGTGCCCGTGGAATCGTGAACATCGTGGCGTAATCCCGATCGAGAACAATCGGACCAAAGGGCATAAAGGACTCCCGTTGCAATCGATCACCCAGGCGCCGAGCCAGCTGGGGGGAGCGTGGATCAAATAAGATCGAGCGACAGCCCAGAGCCCTCGGGCCGAATTCCATCGCCCCGCGTGCCACACCGATGGCCTCTCCATCCGCCAACAGCTGCGCAACCCGCGCCGGATCGGCATCGTCCCCCTCGATCGGGCTTCCCAAGCGTATATGGGGCATCGGCTCCTCATGGACCCCGTCGGCCATATGCAACGCCGCCCCCACGCAAAGTCCTTGATCGGTCATGGCGGGAGCTACGGCAAAGCTATCGAGATCCAGAGCTGCGAGACGTCCGTTGAGTGCAACGTTGGCGAACAAGCCGCCAGACACCGCCAGATTACGAATGCCCGTACACCGTAGATGTACCTTGATAAAGGCCACCACGGCCTCCTCCAGCGAACTCTGTAATGCGTGGGCAAGATCCGCATCCGGGCAACCCTTGTCATAGGCCCGCTTCAAGGTGGCAAATGCGCCCGCTCTATCCAGGTGCAACATCCCCCCGCGCTGGGTCAGAAAGGGTCGTAAGTTGATGCTCTGCTGTCCCGTGCCACGTGCGGCCAGTCCGGTCAATTTGCCTTCTTCGCCCTCTCGAAAGCCCAGCTGTCGCGTCAAAGCCCCATATAATAGAGCAAACGACTCGTGGGCCCCGCCCGAATACAACAATTTCGTCCCATCCCCATCATGCCGCCAGACGGTCACGGAACGCCCATCGCCGTACCCGTCCATCGTCACCACCAGCGCAGGGTGAGCCGTTGGGCCCAGAGCGGCCACCGCTGTGGCCGCATGCGCCGTATGGTGATCGATGAGCTGCAGATGGGCGCCGTTAAATCCAAGATGGGCCAGTCGACGACTCAGCATGAACTGGGATCCCCAGTCTTCCAATCGTCGGATTACAGGCCAGCCTGCGATATAATTCTGATATCCCGCATAGGCCCGTGATGCCGACGATAAGGGGTCAACCTGCGCCGGATTCATGCGCTGATAGGAAAAGTCGAAGACGCGAGCCGGCAGCCGTCCTTGTTGTCCGGCTACCGCGATACCCTGGATGTCCACAGACCGGCAGCCTCCCAGACGTAGGACTTCGGCCACAGAATGGACGGGGAAGCCACCCTGACGTTTTACCCGCGTAAACCGCTCTTCGGATACGGCGGCAACTACCCGACCGCCCTTGACCAGGGCCGCCCCTGCGTCGTGACCATCCCAGAGTCCCAGGATCCAATCGAAGGTACTGTACTCGGAGATCATGACAGAGCCCCTCGAGCCACGCTGGTGATTGCACGCTGCAATGTACGTAAACCGGCCTTCACAGGGCTTCCTGCTATGGCGGGGTAGGCTTCACAAGGCGTAAAGCAACCGCCACAGGCGAGTTCTTTCACGTCCCTCCGAGCCGAGATCACCTCGGCTGACGACCACAGACCGGCCAGGTCCAAATCCCAATCCCGCACATTGCCAAGGGGGCGGTCGTATACATGACATGGGTAGAGGAAACCGTCTGCCGAGACGAAGCAAGAGCCGTGAAGGGCCTGGCATGAAAAGCCCAGTTTGGCGCCTTTCAGATAGGATTCCAGATTCACAAGAAAAGCCCATTCCATCAGGTCCACAGCACTCTTCGGAACACCTCGGCTGGCACGATGGGATGCCGCCAGGGCCGCACCATCGAGAGGGTGTTTGTCTTCATCGGCCTGGTTACCAAAAAAGTGCTGCGAAATCTGCAACCAGTTCTTATGCCATAGCCGCGGGTCGAAATCGGGAATATGCCGGCGTAATTCGACCTCCATCGCATCCATGGCGTATTCATTCGTACGGCTGACTGTGGTGCCGATATAGGCCTCCACCCCCGGCAGCCGCCGTATCTGCTGAAAGGTGTCCAGAGCACGCTGGAACGAGCCCTTCTGCCCGCGGATCTGATCGTGGAGTGACTCCGGCCCATCCAGGCTCACAGTCACCAGGACATCGAGGTCGGGTCGAAGCTCGCCAATGAGCTTTAGGACCGCTAGTACCCGCTCACAAAACCAACCATTGGTCGGGAAATGAAGTACAGCCAAGCGGGGACTATTCGTAAGGATGGCACGAAAAACCGCTTCGATATCCTTGCGAAGAAAAACTTCTCCTCCCGTCACATCCAGCCAGGTCAGATTGGGGATGGAACCACAAAGAGTACCGATCTCCTCCGCCGACAATTCCTCGCCCGGCTCCAGATCGTAGGTATGACACATAGAGCAGCGAAGATTGCACCGTCGCGTGACGGCCAACACCAGGCGGCCGGGAGTACGAGGCCGCACAAACCAGGTGCTTCCTACTGTATTCACCACACGTAACGTCGAGCGAACCTTCACCGAAGAACTCCATGGCCGGCGTGGGAGATGCCAGAATTCCGAATAGACTAGCAAGCTCAGACCAGAACGAAAAGTGCTCTAACCGTCAGGCTTCAAAATCAGGCGCTTGATCAACACCGGAACGACCCACCCCAGGGTAGCCACCAGGAGGAACAACCATATCTGCATATTGGTCCGAAAGACCATCGCGAATCCGAAGGTCAACAAAGGAACAGCGAATAGTGCCAGGGTCGTGCCCAGGACGAGACTGGTGAGAACATCCGGCTCGTTCAAAACCCCACGTACAATCACGTAACCAGGCAATACGATCACATATAGGAATATCAATACATCCAGATAGATGTGTCCGGTCATCCCACGCTCTCCCACCGAAACTCAAAGGATTGTCCCGGTTCCAGCACCTCGGCCGTGGCTCCGCTCTCCGATTGCTCCAGAAGCGTCGCAAAGTCCGAGAATCTTCCCGGATGCCAACTCGCCGGAGGCACACTCATCCACTCTCCTCCTTCATGAATGGGTACGACGACGGCTGGCCGTAACACGGATGCGGCCCGAACCGCGTCAGCGGGCCCCATGGTGGTTCGGTGCCCAAAGATCAAGGTCCCACCAATGGGCAATAAGGCGATATGTATCGAATCCACGCGTGCGGCGATCTCCGAGAATGCCGTACTGAATCGAGCATCCCCACCGAAGAAGATTCGCCACGGGCCAAGCTCCAATATGTAGTTAATCTCCTGTGGAGGCGGTCCCGTATGAAGGGCCGGCGTAGCCATAAAACTCAGATCTCCCACTTCGGTCCGTTCCCACGGATCCAGCTCACGGACTGTCCCATCTGGGATATCACGACAATGCCGCGCCGTACCGTGAGGCCCGAGGATGATGGTTTTATCGTTGGCCAAAGACGCAACGGCCTTCTTATCAAAATGATCACGGTGAAGATGGGAGGCCACAACGACATCGATCGGGGGTAGGTCCTGCAGCGCTATACCGGGCTTTCGAAAGACAGGTAGACCGCGCATAGAATTCCCAAACCATGGATCGGTTAGCAGATTCCAACGGCCGTACTGAATCAGAAGACAGGACGTGCGAATCAATGTGATCTTGAGTGAATCCTGGGTCATGGCCCTTCCCGTTGGCCGTAGATATCATCCCATACTGCCAGAATATCAAGCGAACGCTGGCCATACTCCGATACCATTTCTCGGCCTTCGCGTCTCAAATTCCACGACAGGGGCAGATACAAGGCCGGCCAGAGATAACCCGCTGTAAGTTTGGCACGCTCGCGGGCAATCTCGTCTGGGATCTCATAACTCTCGAAATAGATGGCGTCGTTTCTCTGGCTCGCCGGCAACCCCGCATAGGCCGCCTTATTATGTTCCGCATCGGCGTTCGGGAAGCGTTGATACCAGCGATGATCGGCTGGAACCTGTACGTAACGGGTCGCTCGAACCACTGCAAATAGACTACAACATGTCACCGCCAACGCGATCATGCGCCTACGATCCCAGGGCCGCCACAACCAGTGGATTCCTGCTGCCATGAAGATCGCACATACCGGAAACATGAGAAGAGCAAAGGTCATCTTCACTTCCTCCCAATTCTCCTGGGGCCCAAAAAGGAGGTAGACAGCGCCGATCCAGATCAGAAGAAAAACGCATCGGCTACGGTTGTGACGCCAGACTTCGATCAGACCCCATACCATCAAAGCCGTCAGCAGAATTCCAAAGGAGCGGATGATCACCAGCGGGAATAGAAGGTAGGTCGGGAAGGCGAAATGGGGGGTACGCACCAGGCTGTCATATAAGGGCCAGTTGAAGAGGCCATTAAAGCGAAAATCAAAGCCGAACAGGCTATGGTCGAACTCCGGTCGAAAGCCCTGGTAATGGGCATACTGGCTCGGGTGGATGAAGGGGTCCCCGTAGGCATAGAGCTTCCAGGCAAAGATCGGCAGCAACAGCAGCAGGGTGCCTGCGGCTATCCACAGCAGACGCCGTCCGCGCTCACGCCAGGCGGTTGGGGCATCCACCCGCATCGCCCAGTAGAATAACGCCGGGACAAAACAGATTCCTGCATTTCGTAATCCGGCTATCAGGCCCAGCACAACACCGATCCAGAGCCAGGGAACGCGAGGCCGGAAACAAAGTTCCAGCAGCATCAACAGCAACGGCATGATGAAGAGATTCGCGTTCAGCCGGTCTACGCTCAGAACAAAGGGATTCCACACCAGAACAAGGCCGGTAGCCAAGCCAACCCAATCCGAAATGCCGTCCAGGCGACGTACCACCAGGACCGTCAGGGGAACCATCAAAGCCACACATAAAGCAAATAAGATGCGAAAGCCCAATACCCCGAATAGCGTAAAAAATACCGACGCGGTGATCCCCCCACCGACACGTTGATCCTTGGTGATAATCCCGTACGAGGGTGGCGCACGCGCGACGCAGCGCGACGGCCCCTCCATCTGTACACAGATATCTCCGCCATCATTACAGCTGCAGCCCTCGACAACGCGGGGAGCACAGACATTCCCACCTTGTGCTCCACGGACACAGGCCTCGCCGGCCGCACACGGACGACCGCAGGCCTCCGATTTCAGATCGTCCGGTAAAACACCTCGAAGTTCGGCCGTCTGGGCTGTTTGTCCCTCTCGTATGAACGTAGCAGCATCCCCATTCATAAACATGGCGGGCGCAGTGATATAGGTGTCCCAGTACCCCTTGGCCGGACCGTCAAAGCGAAAGAGGGCCATTACAAAAGTGAGCGTCGTCGCAGCCATCAACCAATAATTGAATGACCGGGATGCCCCCTGGCCGCTGATACGATCGGAATCCAAGACTATGCTCCACACTATGCCACGACCACTGTAGCGCAGGGGTGAGGAAGCAATCAATGCGTGTTCATCCTGACCAGGATTGCAAGCAAGACCTACCTTGCCTATGCTCAAAGCCCATCCTACCTGACACGAGTCTCGAGAACCGAGTATGGTTACAGCCAAGCGCCCCGACGAATGGATCTTGAGCATCCACGAGGACTCAAACGCCAACGCGACCTTGTTCCACCACGGGACTCCTGTGTTCGCAGTCGCGGAAGAACGCCTTACTCGTGTACGTTTCGCACCCGGTTTTCCGGAACATGCGGTCCGAGCTTGTCTGGACTTCGCTGGTATTGAACTCGACGATGTCGACGTGGTCGTAGCCGGGAATCAAACCCATTTTCTACCACGGCTAACCCCGAATCTCGTCCCAGACGGCGACCATGACTATTTCGGGATCAAACATAAAGCGTACCTGTATTTCCAAGTGGCGCTGGCCTCAATTCGTCCTCTGGGCTGGGCGGCACAATGGCTCGGTCGTGAACCCCTGCGACGAAAAGTTCCCAAGCTCGCCCCCTTCATCGACCACCATACCGCTCATGCCTATTCGGCCTTGCTGACCAGCGGTTTTGAAAACGCCGTAGCCATCACAGCCGACAATATGGGCGATGGCTATTCCTCGAAGGTCTTTTCCTGCACAGACGGACGATGTTCCTTCCTATACGGCTCACCGGCCCACCAATCACCCGGACAATTCTACGGAGAAGTGGCGCAATTTCTCGGCTACCACAATCTTATGGCCGGCAAAGTAACTGGGCTTGCCTCCTACGGGGATGCGAGTCGTGGATATGCTCATATGGAGCGCTTATTTCAACTCCACCCATCAAAGGAACGGTTCCATCTACCGGAACTTCTCTTACGACGAAAACAAAGGGGGCCCTATCGAGAACTTGCCGCACTCGACCCCAAAGACGTGGCTGCAGCGGCGCAAAAGCGTCTTGAGGATGTAATGTTGGCCTATGTCGAGCACGCGATCGAACGCACAGGCCATTCGAATGTGGTGCTTGCCGGAGGAACATTCGCGAACGTCGTGCTGAACCAGCGAATTCTCGATTTGGATACCGTCGATCAGATCTTCGTCCACCCCGCTATGACCGACCAGGGTATTAGCATGGGAGCTGGTCTCGCGTATCTGGCGGAAAAAGAGCTGGCTACCAACCAACCACTCCCCAACATCTATCTGGGCCCAGAGTTCACAGAAGAGCAAATGCTCGCCGCATTGAACGCTGCCGACCTCGCCTTCGAACGACCCGACGATCCGGCCGCGGCCATCGCGGACGCACTTTGTGAGGGCAAAGTAGTCGGTCATTACTATGGCCGAATGGAATATGGGCTCCGTGCGTTGGGGAATCGATCCATCTTCTATCGCCCCGATGATCCAGCTGTTAACGATTGGCTGAACGCTCGACTCCAACGAAGCGAGTTCATGCCTTTTGCACCGGTGGTACTCGAGGAAAAAGCCGACGAATGTTTCCACCGCGTGGAAGGAGGACGACTCGCCGGCCGCTACATGACCTTGACCTTCGACGCCCAGGATGACTTCCGTGCCAAGGCTCCCGGGGTCGTTCATATCGACGGCACCGCTCGGCCACAGTTCATCTCCAAAGAGAACAACTCGAGAACCTACGAAATTCTGCGCCATTTCTATGAACGGACGGGCATACCCTGCCTGGTAAATACGTCTTTCAATATGCACTCCGAGCCCATTGTCTGCACACCAGAGAACGCCATCGACGCTTTCAAACAGAGCCGACTCGACATTCTCGCATTGGGGCCCTTTTTGGTCAGACAGCCTCTCGATTGAAGTGCGTCTTCAAGGCGCTGACGATACGGGCTGATGCGCTGCCATCACCGAAGATTGTGCTCACGCCTCCTGATGGGGAGCGGCGTAGGAGGTCCTGCATTCCATGGGCTATACGCTCCTCCTGGGTACCACATACCTGTGCGATACCCTGTTCAACCGCTTCGGGCCGGTCGGTATGGTTACGAACAACAACGACCGGCGTACCCAATGTTGTGCATTCCTCCTGCAGTCCACCAGAATCGGTGATCACAAGACGAGCTTTCTGCTGAAGCCACAACATCTGTGGATAGGATACGGGCGCAACGCATCGGATGCCTGGCGTCGAATCAAAGACCTGACGTAAGTAGCGTGACACCTCCAGATTGGGATGAAGCACAACCACCAACGGCAGGCCGGTCATCTCATGACCACAGGTGATCCCATTGGCGATCTGGGTGGCCAGCGCTCCTTGATGTTCACGGCGGTGAATCGTAACAAGCCCAAAGGGGTCCGGCAGATCCGCAGCCCAGGGCGGGGATTCGAGACGAGCTACCATCTGCCACAACGCATCCACTCCGGTATTCCCCGTAACCACGATCTGCTGCTCCGGGACCGATTCCGCGCGCAGATTTGCGGCCGCCTGCTCCGTCGGTGCCAGATGGAGCTGGGCTATTTGCGCAATGGTCTGACGGTGGAACTCTTCGGGATAGGGCTCATCCAGACAATGGGTGCGCAGGCCCGCCTCTACATGGACAACCGGTATTCCCCGGTAGAAGCCAAATAGCGCGCCCGCCATGGTAGAGAGTGTGTCCCCTTGCACCATCACAGCATCCACGTCCCAGGCCAACTCATCATAGGCACTGTTCACAGCTCCCAGGATTGCGCTGAGTCGAACGGAGAGGTCCTGCTGCCCGTCCACATGCTGTAGAGAGTGATCGACTTGTAGTCCCACGGTCTCCAATACATCCGCCGTCAATTCACGATGCTGCCCGGTATGTACAACCCGGGCATTGATCTCCGGTGCGGCCCGAAGAGCACGAATAACCGGCCATAGCTTGATAGCCTCAGGGCGCGTTCCAAATAGAACGAGGACATTCATTCGGACGCTCATAATAGTTCCTGCGGACTAAGACCACCTCGTACGTAGGCGTCGATGGCCTGAATCGTAAATAAGGTCGACCAGGTGTTGATATCGTTCGAGCCGGGCTCGTAGCGAATTCCACCACCGGGAGCTTGCATATCGTGGAGGAATCGAAGGGCTGCCCGAATTGGATCCCGGTAGCGTTCGGGATCGACCAGACACCAGAGTCGCACCAGCTGGGCGCTCGCATCCGACCGGCATGGGCCCAGACCTCGTCCTTCATGAATGAACGCAGCCACTCCACCGCTCGGTTCCTGAATATCCACAAGCTGCTCCAACAAGGAGAATACCCGGCTATCCGGTGCGTCATTGCGACAAATATTGCGAACCAGAAGCCCTTCCAATGCGTAGCAAAGAGCATGAACATAGACCGGATCGGACTCGGTGATAGTCGGCGAAATCCCATTCGCTAAATCTGTCAGGGAATCCGGATACTGGACGCGTGTCACCGCATGGTGTGCATAAAGGTCGAGGGACAATGTGCATTTGAGCAGATGTGCCTCGAAACGTTGGGACCAACGCTCCGAAGACGTGTGAGGAATAATGGCCACACGCTCTTCAAGAGATGTCTGCACAAACCCGTGGGCGGTAAATATCGCATCTTCCACCTGTGATCGAATCGGATCTACCGGCTGACGCATCTGTACAAAGCGAATCAAACCAGCCAGCACGACAGCCGTATCAAAGACATATACGTGGCCGTCCCGACCAACTCCTCCCTGGGGCGAAAGCTGGTGGCAGAGCCATCCGGCGACTCTATCCGCCCGTTCATGCAGGCCGGACAACTCGTCTGGCTCGGTCCAGGATACAAACCACGGATACGCCGCCAGCCATAGACCCGCCGCTTCTGGATAGGGATAGCCGGGGTGGTCCTCGTTATACCAGGACAGAACCGCCCCATCCGCAGCCAATACCGCAGAGCCTTGCAGCCAGGACACCGCTTCGTCGAGCCGCGGTCCCCATAACTGGTGGGCCTGATGTCGCTGCCGAACGAATGGTTCCAGGCTCCACAACTGCACGGACCTCACCCCTCTTTCTTTGCCAGGTTTCGGGCTCGAATCGAAACCATGGTCCACACAATTCGCATTCCGTGAGGAATCCGCTCAAAGGAAGTTCTCCCCGCCGTCCGGGCATAGCGTGAAACCGGGACCTCGACCACCGTCCCTCCGTTTTCGATCACCTGGGCGGTCATCTCCGTCTCGATTTCATAGGTCTTCGACCGTAATCGATCTCCGGCGAGAGCGTCCTTTCGCAACATACGAAAGCCCGCCTGGGTATCGGTCAGATGCGTCTTGAAAATGCGGTCGAACAACCAGGTGATCGTTCGATTCCCCACATAGTTCAGGGGTCCAATAGCCCCCTTTTCGAAGCGGCCCAGAAAGCGCGACCCTATGACCAGATCTGTCTGCGGGGTCAGTGCCTCAAATAGTCTGGGGATCTCTCGCGGATCATCTTGCCCATCGGCATCAATGAAAAGAACCACATCCCCCTCGGCTTCCGCGATTCCTGTCCGCACGGCGGCGCCTTTCCCTTCGTTTCGAAGATGGCGTATCACCCGGGCACCGGCCTCTTTGGCCACAGCGGCGGTACCATCCACCGAGCCGTCATCGATCACCAGAACTTCGCATAGATTCGGCGTCGCCGAACGTACGTCGTGAATAACCCGATCAATAGAGAGTGCCTCATTATAGGCCGCAAGTACGGCACTGACACGCGGACTCTCGGTTAGGTTGTCCGTTTGCTGGATGGATACGACCATGCCCGTGGTTTAGCACGCTCATATGCAAAAGTCATGAGCTATGGAGCCGGTCTTACGACTGCTTTCGTAGCAGACCGCGCACATCAAAACCCTGCGTAACCTGGGGTTTCATTCGGAACGGGGCCATCGTCTCAAGCAGGCCGATCCGGTTGGCTACCTCGCCAAGAAACCAGAGTGCTCCCCGGAACCCGAGAAAGGGTGCATCGAATACCTGACTGGTTCGATAGCTGGGATAACCAAACTCAAGGAACGTCGGCCAATCAAAGGCTGATGCCTCAAAGGCCTGTGAGTTTCCGATCAGAAGATCCGGAGGATTACTACCCTTGAACTCCTCGCTGATGATCGCATGAAGCCTGGATAGAGGCGGTTCGTGAAACAATCGGGTTCGTCCCTGCGTTTCGACCGCCTCTTCTGCGCCTACGTGCCCTTTACGCCCGTAGCTTACCGCGAGGGTTACATCGGCACCGACCTCACGGAAAAGTTCGACCATGCCCTGGGTCAGATAGGGATCGGCCGCGACAACGAAGCGTTTGGCGATCAACTTACTGGGAATCACCCACTCAAGCCGTTTGGCCACAACGGCCAACTCCTTCTCGATAAATTCCTCGGCCTGTCGCTCACGACCCGTGGTAGCCGCCAGGGACCGGATCCAACGCTCTGTTGCTTCCAGACCAAAGGGCAAATCAAGCTCTACGACCTTGGATCCTGTTCGCTCACCAAGGTACTTGGCCGCTTCGCGCCCGTAGGGTAGAGAGAGCAGGATTTCTGCCTCAGTCGCACGGGAAAGTTCGGCGATTGAGCCGCCATCCAGCCAGGTGGACACCACCTCCAAGTCCAGGGCTTTCACCATACGTTTCAGCTCTGCCGCATTAGCCAGACAGTCGGCCTCGACCCGATCCATCATATTTCCGATGATGGCTACGGTATTCTTTTTTTTGCTTTTCTCAGAGAGTTTGATCGAGCCGGCAATGGCGGTCATATAATCGGCATAACCGTCCAGCCAATCCCCCGCCAGGGAGGCACATGGGATCTCGGCGGCCGGTTTCCAGACATCGGAGTTCTCCTGGCACGTTCGAGTCAGTAGACCGTATTCGACCCCGGTCACCATCGCCATCGGCATCGAGGTTACGAAGACACCTCCGGTCGCCGGATCATCGTAGACCTCCTGGGAGATCCCCTGCACGAGCGTGCGGCGATCATTGATGATATTGCCCACATCCGCACGTGTATTCACGATCCGATGATGACCGGTACAATCCATCAGGTCCGAGGCGCGATCGTGATTCCCCTGGATGTGCTCGGTTTTAAAAAAGGCACAATCCGGAGAATCAATAATGAGATAGGCATCACTCGTCCCGTTGATCCCCATATAGACGCCCAATAAGAAGGGCCAATTCCCCTTCTGCTCGAACTTCTCGAGATTCGAAGGGACTACATTTTTGGCAGATTCATCAGACATGTCTTGTAAGATACCGGCGGTAGCGACGATAGAAGGGAAGTTGGCAGATATTCACCAAACGTTCCATGGATTGAAGGGCTCCTGCAAGCCCCTTCTCAAAATGCGCCATATGGAACTGGGCCTTTCCCGCCTGCGTCAGCCGCCAATCGTAGAAGTACTCGGAGAAGACAGCCTCAAATTTTTCGTTCTCGAGTAGTGACCAGAGCTCTTCCTTCTCGTTGAACGCGACCGAGGTATGTTTGTCCGCCCCGTTGGGCAGCCCGGCCAGAATCTCGCGGCTGTACCCAAGATCATCGTCGTTCTCGGTGTAGCATAGGATGTCGATGCCGAAGCCCATCTCATCGAGCATATTAAATATGGGGATCCCCATATTACGTACGGGGGTGTTCAACCGCTCCATATCATCACGATCCAGCACAAAGCCAAGGCGGTGATTTCGTGCTTCCTGGGACAGGGCATCCCATTGCCCTTTCATGGCCTCCAGGCGCGCGTCGACCACCGGATCCACCTCGGCGTCAAGGCCGAATTCTGAGGCCACATTCTTAAGCCATGTACGGGTCCCATTAAGACCAAACGGCGGGCCTGCATGAACCGACTTCTGCGGTAGATCCCCAAACGCATTACTGTACAAACGCATCCAGGGACCATTGGGGAAGAATACCTGTACAGACGCGTCCGCATATCGTTGCAGGAGGTCTGCGCTATTATGGGGGATGATACTCACATTCAGGCGAATACCGATCGCCTCCAAAAGGCCGGCCAGGTCATCATGATCGGCCCCCAGGGTAAAGCCAACAAGATTCACACCCTTCGAATCTGTAGGCCGGAATTCTGCGCCCGCACTGGCAACCTCGAGCACCTTTGAGAAGTCGCCGATAGGCGAACCAGGATCCTGGGTAGTAAATACAACAGGAGCCTGATGTTTCTCTTCAAAGCCCTGTAATACCAGGTTCACTTCATCGGCAATTACAATTGGCGGACAGGTGCAATTAAAGTGGATGGGAACATTCGGATACGCATTATGAACCTCGTCCAGCATCTCCTGGAGCTTGGGCGTCCCACCGAGAACAACATCGGCGTCGTCCAGATTGGTGAGAAATCCAAAGGAAATCCCCACATCCGAGCTATCCATGACATTGTCCGTCACACCATACTCCCCACCGATCTGGGCCGTATCCAGCTTTCGTTTCTCCGTCTTCCAGGGATAATTCACGAAGGACGGCACCCCGCGCCGCTGGGTCGGCATAGCGAACCGGCATTCGATATCGCCATGCTCTACAAAAATACCCGATTGCATCAAATCAACAGAGCGCATCACATTTCGTGAAATCTCCTTGGAACAGACAAAACGGTACCATTGGCGCTTGCCACGCCAGGCTCGGGTTACACCATCATCTCCGACTCCGGGATCGGCTGGAGTTGCACCACAAACCGACAATCCTTCGTCATCGGTATAGTCCTTTCCAACCTGTTGGATCACACGTGGCACATAGGTGAAAGCTTCACGAAGATCCTCCAGAGTCAGATCCGGGTTCTTCTGGGCCAGGTCGAGCACAACACGCCCCTGATCCTCGTCGATGGTCTCGCCCTCGTAGCAGAACAGCATATGCTCGGAGGAACAATACCCGGTTCGGCCTTCTCGTTTCGGTTCAAGTACGACCGCAAAGGGGTGAAAATCCGGACCATCTAGTTCAATGACAAGTTCTGCGCCCCACCATTCGGCACCGACAATCTGCGGCGTGGAAAAGTCCCCGTCGGGTGAAGCCAGTCCGAGAAGTTCCGGTAAACGCTGTACGTTGGTCTCAGGCAACAAGGGTCGTCCAGGTCGCTTGAACCGTGGCCCGCTGGTCTCACCGTCTGCGGAGGACGGAGTCCAATCTCTAGGATAACTCTCCTCCAATGCGCCGAGATCCGCACCACCCAGGGATTCCATTACCTGTTTGAGGTAATCCGCAAACTCCGGGTCCAACGTCGACCCCGTATACGATATGGAAAGGGTCTCCGATTGGGCGAAGCCCTGGGTTCCCTCAACGGCCGCTTCGATGAACAGGGTCTGCTCGCTCTTGTCACCGAATACGAGATCCACAAACAATCGTCCAACGTCCCATCGCGCCGATACAAGCGCTGCTTGGTCCTCGGCTTGATCCTCGCTGGCTACCCCCAACAGGGCCGCCAACGATAACGTTGGCTGCCGCGGCGGCAGATCTTCCGTACCGTTGGCAGTACCTTCGACGCTGGAACCTCTATTAACGGTCACGGTCGCCTCCCTCTAAGAACGGGCTATGCCGTCTTCCGAAATGCAGCGACAGTAAAGTCGTTGAATGCACGGTCCTCAAGTGGCGTGGGTATTGGAGCAGCGCTAGGATCGAACGAAATAATCTTATTCGCAAGGCTCCGGAAAGTGTCCACGATGGGAGCGGATATATCGTACTCCACCACGGTCTTCATTTCCCCTTCAGCCTCAAGAATGATCGGCGTCCGCGGTATATATTCAACCACCTGCGTACCGATTGCTTCTGCAAAGAGTCGTAGAATCTCCCCGCCATTCTCGTTGTCGCGCGTATTGGCGATAATTCCGCCGAGGGTAACTCCGTTCCCCGCATTGGTTGTAATCGCCTTCACAACATTATTGGCAGCATACATGGCCATCAATTCTTCAGAACATACGATATAGGCCTTTTCAGCAAAGCCCTGTCGCATGGGAGCCGCAAAGCCACCGCATACCACGTCACCAAGGACATCGAACAGGGATACGTCCCAGTCTCCGCGCTCCAGAAGACGGATGCTGGTGAACATCTCGAACATTTTGGCAACACCACGACCGCCGCAGCCAGCTCCTGGCTCCGGGCCACCGCATTCCACCAGATCGATTCCGAAACGGCCTTTCTGAACAAAAGCGCGTGAACGCAACCAGCCCGGATTGTCTCGTAACATCTGTATTACGGTCGGTACGCCATCCTTTGGCGCAATCCGCATGGTGGAGTCATGCTTGGGATCGCATCCTACATGCAATACCTTTAGACCCATGTCCGCGAAGACAGCACTCAAGTGGGATGAAATCGTTGATTTCCCAATTCCGCCCTTTCCATATACCGCAATCTTATGCATTCGCCGTCCCCTGTTCGGACCCGAAGTCCCATTGAAACTATTGTTCTTTGGCTTAGTTTGCCATATTCCCATCCTGAATTACAACGAACAGAAGTATTAGTCCAATGGAATAGCTCAACTTTCGGTAAATACAATGCCAAGTCACTCTGCATTGTCATACCCATGTAGCCCTATCCTACAAAGACTTCCCAGACCTTCCCGTTTCGGTCATAGACAGGCGCCTGATTCCTGTTTTATGCTGCGGACTCCCGATTCAAGACAGTTGGTGTGATGAACTCCCGCTCTCGATTCTTCGTTCTCCTCATCCTTGTGGCATCTTTGCTGGGGTGCCGCGGCAGTTGCGGTAAACGGGGCTCATCGATACCCGCACCGCCGCCCCAACCGACGGATGTTTCCGCACCAGATATAATGGATACGCAGACCTTCGGAAACGGACCGGATGCCAACCCGGGTTGTTGTCCGGCCGGCGCGGGACAATGCGCCGATGATCCAATTTGCAGTAAACAAACGATAGAGGGCAATGAGCCCTGCCGCTTCACAACGCCCGAAGCCCAATTCAACGTCCAGGCGGTCTGCGACAAACTGAACTCCTGTGCCCTGATGACTGGCTGTGTCGCGATTGTTAGCCGCGAGGTACTGGTCTTTGGGGCCGATGCAGCCAACGCCTTCGTAAAATGTATCCACGGCACCGATTGTCCGACCGCAGAGGCCGCAGACGATCTTCAGATCTTCGGGCAACTTCACGAGGACTGCATTGCGCAAGTGATGCAGCAATTGCCTGATAAAGAGCGTTCGGTTTGTGCCAAAGTTGTCGCCAAGTTCAAGTCGTGCGCAAACCCGGAATTCAAAACGCTGGAACGATTCGACGAAAGCTGCCAGATGGCACGACTCGCACGCCTCGATGTGCTGAACGGGTACGAGGCTTGTTGCCAGGGCACCTGTGCGGATCTGAGTTCGTGCCTGACGAAGGCTGGCTGTGGAACACTTCGTGCCGATTGGCATCCTTAATCACTTTGTTCTGGTCTCACCAACACGTATTATACCGGTCTAATCGAACGACTCGTCCGTATGGACAGATCCAACGGCGACGACTATGATGACAAACCGTATCATCCAGGGAGCTATCTGATGCGCCAATTCACATCCTTCCTCTCCATTCTCGTTTGCCTGCTCGCCTTGACCCTTGCGGGATGCAAAGGCGGCTGCGCCGGTTGCGGCAAAAAGGCCGTCAAAACGGCCCCGGTGTCGGAAGCGGGCCCAAAGGATGTCACGGAAAGTCCGAGCGACGTAGCCGGGGATCCTAAGGATCTCGGTTGCCGTAGCTGCAAAAAGCAATGTCCAGCGGATACCCCCTATTACCTCTGCAGCCAATTTGATGTAAGCACGGATGTGTCGGACTCCAGGATCTACGGCGATGGCCCCGGCTTGAACAAGACGCGCGTGGCCTGTCCACGTGGTGCCTCAGGAGAAGCCTGCTCCAAAGCCAATGCGAAAGGGCGCTGGAAGCCCCCGTCCTGTCGTTATAAAGCACTTGGTGGTGGCCTGGACGACAAAGCACTCTGCAAAAAGATTACCGCATGCGGGAAATGGACAGAATGCCGTACATTCATCCGGTACCAGTCGGTCCTGCTGAACATCGATAGCCTGAACGGTCTGAAGTCCTGTATCCAGAACACCGGGTGCGATGCTATCAACGCGACCGAGGGTCGTGCGGAAGGTGGTCTTTTCGACCACTGTCTAGCGGTCGTGCGCGAGTCGCTTCCCGCCTCCGAAACAGAACTCTGCGGTGCGCTCGCAGATAAATTCCAGACCTGTGGTACCTCGGCAGAAAGGCTGGCTGCGCTACAGGCCAATTGTCCTACGCTTCGATTCGCACGTTCGGATGTTACCGATGGGTACCGTGCCTGCCTGACAGGCGACTGTGGGGCCCTGGAAGGGTGCATTGGAAAGGCTGGCTGTGACAGCCTGCGATTCGAGTAGGGCATGGCCGACCGGAGACGGTCTGATGACTCTACATTCGATTTGGCTTCGAGCCCTTCTCCTGGGATTTCTTTTGCTACCGTGGGCTGGATGCCGAGGGGGTTGCGGCTGCGGGGAGCTTCGTCGTTCACCGGGATACAGACCCATACACCCGGGTTCACAACTCACGGACACCACAGCGCCCCTCCCCCCCCTGACAATGGACGTCGCAGAGACCCGAACCCAGGGAACAGGGCCGAACGTAGGTAAGACGGTTATAGCCTGTCCTCGGGGACCAACCGGCACAACTTGCCAAAATAGAGGTCTGATTCCGGTCCCAACCGACGTGGCCAAAATCTGCGCCTACAAACAACCATTGCGCCAACTACCAGTGGACGACCTGTGCACGAAAATCGCCGAATGTGGGGCCCGGTTCGATTGCCAGAAGGTTCTTGGATTTGAGTTGCGACTCATGAGCGAGCCCGCCCTGTCTGCTCTTGAACGGTGCCTCAGGGACATCCCCTGTTCCGATGTGGTCGAGGAAAAGGAGGGGGAGGGCCTATACGATCTGTGCCTGGAGCACGTATACACAAGCCTCCCGCCGAGCGAGATCGATACATGTGCCGCGATTCGCGAGCGGCTGGAAACCTGCCCATCTACCACAGAATGGCAGCAACAACTCGACACACTATGCCCAGCCTTCCGTCTGGTTCGACCCGAAATCCTCAACGCCTACCGAGAATGTTCGCAAGGAACCTGCCGAAATCTGCCGGGTTGCATGGCGGACTCTGGCTGCTATCGGGTCCGATTCGAATAGCCTGAAATCAACCAACCCAGTCGGACAGGCACACGAAGCCGAAGAAATCTATCTACGAAAAACTGGACGAGAGGCTCCCTCGGGTTTTCAATCGAGACATGAAACACGTCCTCGAAACCCCGCGGTTATTGCTTCGACAATGGAATATGAATGACGTGGAAGCGGCGTTCAAGATCTATGGTGATCCGACCGTCATGCATTATATCGGCAAGGGCGTTTCCGACCCCACCCCGGAGGTTACCCACCAGAAGCTTGCCCGTATTATGAACCACTACGTTCGCTACGGGTTTGGGCTCTGGGCCATGGTAGAGACATCGAGTGGTGAGATCGTTGGAACCTGTGGTCTGAAACAACTGGACGGCGGACTCCATGTGGAATTGAGCTACCACATTCGACACGATCGGTGGGGTATGGGCTACGCGACCGAAGGGGCCCGTGCTTGCGTCCAATTTGGTTTTAAAACGCTGGGATTACATCGGATCGTAGCGGTGACCAATCCCAACCACCAGGCATCCATCCACGTGCTCGAAAAAACCGGGCTCCGCTCGATTGGCTACGGCAATTTCTACCGAACGCAGGTCAATATCTTTGAGATCCTGGCCCACGAATATCTGAGCGATGTACCACTCGACAAACGTCGTAGTGCCTAGACCCCACGGGATTATAGAAACCGCTCGCACTTTGACAGCGCCTCTTCGCTCCGCTAATTTCTCTGGTGTCGTCGGGGGGGGAGCGAGTCGGCCCAGATCCAGCGGGGATCCCCACGATCGCAGGCATTGAATGACCGAATTGAGGAGTACAAAATGCGCAGTTCATCAGCTATCTGGCCGATTATCGTCTCTCTGGTGGTAACGCTCTTATTTGCGTGTGGTGGCAGTGAGGCTGCTCCCGATATGGGTAACAACACGCCGGTTGATGAAGGTTCCAGTGAAACCAGCGCCCCCGATGAGGGCGGGACCGACGAGGCTGCAACCGACGAAGGCGCGGCCGACGAAGGTGCAACCGATGAAGGCGCGGCCGACGAAGGCGCGGCCGACGAAGGTGCGACCGACGAAGGTGCGACCGACGAAGGTGCGGCCGATGAAGGTGCCGCCGACGAAGGTGCGGCCGACGAAGGTGCGACCGACGAAGGTGCCGCCGACGAAGGAACGGCCACAGTCGGTTATGTAAGCCATGCACAAGGCGTCTTCGTTACCTACTGTAGCGGCTGCCATTCCGGAGCCAGTTTTGGAGGTCATAATATCGCATCCTCATACGACGAAGCGACCAAGGCTGTGAGTGGTTCCTATACCGCCTGTGCCGAGCTGACAGTCGGACAATGCGCGGTGATTCGCGCGGCCGATGGAAGCATGCCTCAATCCGGTGGCCCCGTGTCGGGCGCAGACCTCGAAATCTTGCAGGCCTGGCAAAGTGGAGGCTTTCTGCCCTGACCCGGAAGCCCTCAACAAAACCCCCGCAAGAGAGCCCCATGGGAAGCCCACTTCGAGAACTGACCTTATACGTCACGATCGTGGCTTCTTTATCACTGGGGTGCACGTCAGAAAGCGAAACCATTCCGATACTTTCGTCGGCGGATACCGGTACATCACAATTCGATCCCGGTACCGGACCTACCGACCAGGGCTCTTCGCAAGTTGACCAGGGCACGAACCCTGTCGACCAGGGAGCAACAGGACCGATCGTGTCCTATTTTGAACACACGCGTCCTATCCTACAGACCTATTGTACCCCATGTCATGAAGCGAGCTCGCTACCTGAGGCTGGGTCTGGTGGGCATAATATCGCCTCCCACTATAATGATGCTTTCAAGGCGGCTTCCGATATCTACCCCGAATGTGCCGGGAAGAACGTCGGAGAATGTTCCTTCATCCTGGCATCCGATCAGACCATGCCGTTTGCCTGTGATCCAAATACGGATATCTGTGAAATTCCACCGGCCGAATTATCGGTCATACAAGCCTGGGTCCAGGGTGGGATGCAACCCTGATGGCCGACTGTACCCAGGGGTTTTGACAAGGACTCGGGCTGCAGGTATCCCAGAGTACTACACTGGTTATCCAGTTTAAAGAGGCCTGAGATAAAGGAGGGCGCGATGAGAATACATTTGAACCGAATGGTCGTTCTTGTAGCAACGTTGGGAATGCTGACTTTTGCTTGTGGTGGCGGAGACGGGGAAGATCCAGTTGAAGACCAGGGCACGCAAACGGATACGGGAAGCGATGAGGGCAGCGGAGATCTGGGGGTCGACGAAGGCTCAGAAGATCTGGGGGTCGACGAGGGCACGCCGGAAGATACTGCTCCTCCCGTCGTGAGCTACGCTACCGATGTACAACCGATTCTTCAGATCTATTGTAACGGTTGTCATTCCGTTAATAATGCTGGCGGGCACAATATCACCTCCACCTATGAAGACTCTTTTCTAGACGCCGCCTCCTGCGCTGGCGAAACGATCGGGGCCTGTTCTGTTAGTCGTTCCGCGGATGGCACCATGCCGCCCGGCCCCACTACGGTCAGCCCCGAAGAACTCGCCATCATGCAGGCCTGGGTCGACGGTGGAATGCAACCCTAGCATTTCACTATGAACAGGATCTCCCTTACGGAATTCTTCGAGCGCGTTGGCTACGATTGGCGAACAGATGAAGAATCACTAACCACCATCTGTTATTATACCAAGTCTCGAGTCCGACCAGACGAAGCCGAATTCCGACTTACCTGGGGCTCGGAACAGCCCTTCGCCATCAAGGCCATCGCCCAATGGAGAAACACCGTCGGGTTTTTCGAGATAGGGACCGGTCGCGGAACGGCCTGCTACTCTGTGGCGCTGCTTCCATCAACGGAAAAGATCGTCACCATCGACATCGTTCCACACGATAAGAAAAAGAACGAAGCTATCGGCTTTGAACCGGCTTACGTCTCCAATGCCGATCTCTATGATCTGCTCCCCTTCGAGGAAAAAAAGAAGATCCGATTTCTGCTACGTAAACGAATGAAGCAGGTGGTAAAGACGGAACCGGAATCCTTCGACATTTGTTTCATCGACGGTAACCACAGCAGTAGACGAGTCATCCACCGGGACTTCCTGGCCTGCCAGAGACTGTTAAAACCGGATGGGCTCATCATCTGGGATGACTACGATCCCGAAAAACATAAGGTAAAGGCCGTCATCGAAAAGGTCCTTAAAAAGGACCCCGCCTGGAACGTACTACTCCTCGAAACCCGTGGTGGCCTGTTTGAAACCGACACCAAAGGCCCGGAAACCAACGCCGGTATGGTACTTATGAGCCGGCGTGCTTTCTTCGAGTAGCTACTCAGAGATGATGATCCGGTCAACCTTCACGGGAGTGACCGGCCGGTCTTGATAACCGGTTGGCGTAGATTCGATCGCACGAACCACATCCATACCGTCAATGATCCGTCCAAACACCGGATGTTTTGATGGCCCGGGCGCAAACCAATCCAGATTCGTATTATGTGCCGTGTTGATGAAGAACTGGGATCCACCGCTATTGGGCCTTCCCGTATTTGCCATCGAGAAGGTCCCTGGTTCATTGGAGAACTTCGCATCCTCGTTGAACTCGTCCGCGATGGTGCCATGGGGAGGCCCACCGGTTCCGGCCCGGGAGCTTTCGGGATCGCTACTGTGCGGGCAGCCGAACTGAATCATGAAACCATTGATTACACGATGAAAGTGCAGACCGTCGTAGAATCCATCTTTCGCCAACTTAATAAAATTACCTGCGGTAGTTGGCATACTGTCGGAATATAATTCTGCTGTGAAATCACCAGCGGTTGTCTCAAATCGCGCGGTTGAATTTGTCATGTCGCCTCCAAATAATACCAGATACAGGGCTACTCTAATCAGCCCACGGAACTGGCTTTGTACCGAACAGTTGCATGGACATCAAGAACAATCCTATCCCGGCAACGCAGTCGTTTCTAAATGGCCCGGAAACGCGCTCACGCGTATGAGTTCGGCTAAAGTACCGGATTCCCGGTCGATTTTGATTGTGCAGGAAACGTACTAACTTGTTCCCAATTGCTGGACATCACTCATAGAAAGCGATATTCAGCTACAACTTTTAATCCACGCATCTTGTGGCAGGAATCGATGAGGAGAGAGACAATGCGTATTCGTTTTACAATTATTTTGGCCATTTCCGGGCTCGTCCTGGGCGGATTCACCGCCTGTGGTAACGGCAACGGTGGTGGCGAAGACGTAGCTACCGATGAAGGTGGTACCGATGAAGGTGGCACCGATGAAGGCGGCACCGATGAAGGTGGCACCGATGAAGGTGGCGACGTCGTAACCGACCCAGTAGACCAATGTCTTAATGAAGCCGATGGTGCTGTCATTGCCGCAGTAGGCACATGTGACATCGCTGAAGGCGAAGACACTGGTACTTGTTCTAACCTGGCTACCCGTGCCGACGGTTCCGCGTATGATTGCGCGAGCGACGGCGACTGCACCCTATCGGGTCTGGCCCAATCCCTTGGCGTAGCCTGCGTTCTTGGCGGAGCCGCCGATGTCGGCGCTTGCGCTGGCCCGGACTACCTGGCCCTTTCCGGTCTTTCACTTGGCTGCGGCAGCTGTTACCTGGGTGCCACCGCATGTGGCGCGGAATTCTGTACCGCAGAATGCCTTAGCGGCGACCAGGATGCCTGCAGTAGTTGCGTAAATGAAAATTGTAGCCCAGCTTTCTTTGCGTGTACCGGTCTTACACCGCCGGCACCCAGTGCCTGTGACACCTACTGTGCCCTGGCTGATGCCAACTGCACTGACGACAACGCCATCGATTGGGGTGACGACGACTGTGCGACCGCATGTGCTGCATACAGCGCTGATGGTACGGACGGCGACGCCGGTGGTGACACCGTGCAATGTCGTATCTACCACCTTGGTGTAGCGGCCGACGATCCCGCCACGCATTGCCCCCACGGCTCTGTTGATGGTGGTGGTGTATGTGTAGATGCTGCTCCCAGCCTCTGCGACACCTACTGTGACCTCGCATCCACCAACTGCACTGACGACAACGCCATCGATTGGGGTGACGACGACTGTGCGACCGCATGTGCTGCATATAGCGCTGATGGTAACGACGGCGACGCCGGTGGTGACACCGTGCAATGTCGTATCTACCACCTGGGCGTAGCAGCCGACGATCCCGCCGTGCATTGCCCCCACGGCTCTGTCGATGGTGGTGGTGTATGTGTAGCTGCAGAGCCAACCCTCTGCGAAACATACTGTGACCTCGCGTCCACCAACTGCACTGACGACAACGCCATCGATTGGGGTGACGACGACTGTGCAACCGCATGTGCTGGCTACAGCGCTGATGGTACAGACGGCGACGCCGGTG
>Ga0310121_10001606_pt1 | contig 22734 bp, 24 predicted proteins | sample CB27_Tmax_986_MG_FD_203504 | JGI IMG/M metagenome (GOLD analysis project Ga0310121, IMG submission 203504) | Marine microbial communities from Western Arctic Ocean, Canada - CB27_Tmax_986 | ecosystem: Environmental > Aquatic > Marine > Oceanic | place: Canada: Western Arctic Ocean | collected...
CCACCACCTCCTCCGCCTACTTCACCGCCACCACCTCCTCCGCCTACTTCACCGCCACCACCTCCTCCGCCTACTTCACCGCCACCACCTCCTCCGCCTCCTCCGCCTACTTCACCGCCACCACCTCCTCCGCCTACTTCACCGCCACCACCTCCTCCGCCTACTTCACCGCCACCACCAGCCGCAGCAGCAGGACCACCGCCACCAGCAAATCGTTCAATAATCCTCTCTTGTAATTCACGACTTCGCCGTTGCATACTATAATATAACGCAATTCCTATCAATATCGCACCTATAACTAAGTACTTCATTATGACTAGTTATACATTTTAATTTACATCAAATCCAAAAAAAAAATATAAAATCCACATATCTAACCCGTCTAGTACGTTCACTAAGCACCCATTAACCTCCCAAATAACTAACTATTTACTCTCCATCCACATCCTAACGATTGTCACTCATTCCGGAAACGCCGTTACATCCGTCATCGCCTTCGGGAAGAGGGTCACCTTCATCTGAAACATCTCCATATCCTCCGCTGAGGACTCCGGTAGCACAATCGGAACATCCTTCATGGCACTAGTCACACTAGTATCCTTCTCACCTCGACTCGTGCGGGAGCGAGAACGTGAGGGAGACGGCCTCGGTCATGTTGGCCGCGGCACCCTCCTCGCCACTATCGTCACTATCACTATCGCTATCGTCACTATCACTATCGCTATCGTCACTATCGCTATCGTCACTATCGCTATCGTCACTATCGCTATCGTCACTATCGCTATCGTCACTATCGCTATCGTCACTACTATAATCATTACGATAGCATTCAAAATCTCCCAAATCATCATTATGAGGGAGAGTATCTAATATTTCTCCCAGTTCTTTAGGTTGAGTATCAAGTGACTTCGTACTATATAATATTTTAATCTCGTCGCCATCTATAATCGCAATTGTTGTTAAACTATTTGAAGACATGTAGCCTCCATTTGTTTTGTTTTTATAATATTTGCTCCACATATCCTCCGAGATTTGCTTTAATTCAGATATATCTACCTTATCCGGATTAATAAATGCATTTAATCCCACGTTCCAAAAATATTCTTCAAAATGATTAGTACATACCTCTGATATTTGAATAAAATATTTCATTTCATTAGTTGATTTATATTCCGTTTATATTTGCCCGCATCATTTTTTATATTGTTTATACATAAAGTTATAGTTATCATAATTTTATATATTGTGTTTGGATGACAATAAACATTAATTCATGTAAATCATTACGATATAGTACAACATCGTAATGGTTTATTTTGTAGTTTCGCAAACGCAGCAGCCGCGGTCCGAGCCTGGTGCTCTCGCGCCTTTGGATCAGTTACCTTGCGTTCTGTGTACATTTTTGGAAAATTACTCACCATATACCCCCCATTATTCACACCCATTTTTATATTGACCCCTCTCTAGTTATAGCACTTTACGGTAAAAAAACCAACCCCAGACCCCCCTATATCCGGGGAGGATAATGTACCCTCATCTCTCTTGACAACCGTCGGCCCTTATAACAAGCCCGACGAGCATCGGTCTCCGTTACCGTCACTAGTACCCCTGCCTCTGTATCTAGCACCAGTCGAATACCATATGAACGATTGTACACCACAGAACGACCATCATACGCTGACTCCCATATACTACGGGGATCGTTCAAGACATTCACCATCTCATACCGCCTCACAACACGTTCACGCATACGTTTCTCGGCATGTGGACTCACGTACAATTTCTTCGTTACCATCTCTCTTCTTAGGCAAATATCTCACGTTGTTATCTAATACTGAGCCACCCTCTGGGCTCCGAATACTTCATTTTTATCCCATGTGTTTACTATTATACAGCTTATATACATCTGGAATCCTATAAAAAAGTTTACACCTCCGCAAGATAGGCGAGACTTTATTATACTACACCAGAACCGGGTGGACTATGTCCGCATTTCGGAATGCAGTAGCATCCAAGAAAACAAATCCCAACTACGAAGGTACAGAAGGCTATTGCAAACCAATCAAATTCATCCAGATCTTTATTTTCAGTATCGGAGAAACTTACATTCATTTTAAAATGCAGACACACTGTGTCTCAGCAATTCACTCATTTTTAACTATCGCTATCTGAATACTCCTCCGCACATCCATCGCACCACATGTACACCTCGTCCGGAAGACTTTCTAGTGGTATCAATCCATGTGGTAATACCGGTTGTTTGGTATGAGGATCTTCAAAATGCGCCTCTAAGTTCGACCACTTCGTGTCTAACGCATCTATCGTTGAAATAATGTCTTGGTTTTCTTGGTTATTGTATAATAGGTTGAGAGCACTATATACATACCGTAGACACTGCTCTGCGGTGTGTGCCTCCCGGCCTGCCCCATGTACTAGTTTATACCGTCTCATCCTATCGACCATTTTACATTTGACGGTCTCTAGATCACCACCAAACTGTTCCTTCAACCTTGCATATCGTACCGCATATTTGCGATACTTTCTAGAATAATCCATTCCTTGCATTTATACTAGTCTATATAAAAACAACCGACCAATGAAAAAATGTTTCTGGTATAATGGTTTTTAGCTGTTTCTGGTATAATGGTTTTTAGCTGTTTCTGGTATAAACTTTGTCCGCACCTCTAGGCCCACTCCGCCTCGTCCCACTCCCCGGCCACGGCCTCGAGATGCCGTGCGAAGTCGGCATCATTCTTCGCCTCGTCCTCGTCCTCACCCCAGGCGGACGAGAACGGCTGCATCTTGGGCTTCTCCGTAGTCGTGCACGCAAACTGCCGCTTCATCTTCGGTGCAAGCGAGGGAGCGGACTCCAACGGCTTCGCCTTCTCCGGCGTCGTCAGATCCTCGAGGCACAGGGCACCTCCGTCCGTCTCCATCTCGAAGGAGGTCCCACTCCGCACCTTCTCCAGCGACGCCGCATCGCCCCAGCCGCTCGACTGGGTCGAGGCCGTGGCCCCCCCGCCACCCCCCAGCGAAGGGAAGCTCTCCAGCTTCGGCACCTCCACCACACCAGACATCGTCGAAGTCACCTGGCGATCGCGGTGGCGACGCAGGGAAGGGTGCTCCTCCTTGTCCTTCGAGACCTGGCCACCGTGATACCGCGTGCGGCTCACCCAGGCACGGTGACGCTGGAAGGCCCCCGCGTCCTCGTCCACGAAGCCCAGGTTCTGGACCGGAACCACCACCTTCTTCTGCTTCTTCGCGGCGTTCCGCACAAGCTTGGCCTCGTGCTTCGTCTCCGCGGGGCTCTTCGTCACAGGCCCCTCCACCACCTCATCCTCCGGCGTCTCCTCCACCTCCAGGGCGGCGAACCGCCCAACCTCCTCCACCACCTCCGGCTTCTCCTCCTCCGCCTCCGAGGAGAAGTTCCGGGGCACCTCCGTCCACCCCACCTCCGCCGTCGAAGCCGCCGGCTGCGGAGCACGCCGCGGCTTCTGCTCCAGGAAGCGGTCGATCTGGTCCTTCGCCAGCATGACCGCCGACTGCTTCCAAGCCTCGATCGTGAAGACCCCGCCGCCCGTGTGCTGGATCCAGCAGCCCTTGCCCACCAAGCGGCAAATGCGGGTCACGTTGCGGCCCCCGGTCCCGATCACCCTGCCGACGACGTCCGGCGAGACGCTGTGGGTGCCAGTGCACTTCGAGGAGGAGGAGGAGGACATCTTGTGGATGGAGGGGTTGATCAGATGATCGTTCGGTAAAAACTGTCAATGGGTAAGGTCTCGATGGACCCCTTCATTTTTTCGCGCTAGACCTTGCGCGCGGGGGTCCGGCCCCGCACGCCGGGATGCTTAGAAGCCTAGTGCGGGGTTTTGGCCCTGCACGCCGGGATGCTTAGAAGCCTAGTGCGGGGTTTTGACCGAAAGGACCGAAGGCTCCAGCGTCATGGGAGCTACACGACGCATACCCCGCACGCCGCGTTTCTGAGCTAGGCCGTGACGCAAAGCGTCACCTCTTAACAGCTCCCCCTCTTGTATCTTACGTGCTCGCTCTCTAGCTACAAATTTGCGTAATTTATACACGCGTCCTCTACCCTCATATGTAGAAGACCCACCGGATTGGCTTACCAAATCTTCTATATATGTAGTATTGCTAGGTCTTTCTAATCCAGATAACCATTTTAATTGTAATAATTCATCCATCGAGGGTCTATCTGATTCCATAGTGAAAATTCGTTCAAGGAATTCTGCAGAGGTTGGACTAAATTTTGTCAAATCCAAGTCGTAATGCCGTGCGGATATTCGGGTGTTCCACATCCCAACTGGAAACGGAAATTTACCGGTTAACATAACATATGTTATCACACCAATTGACCAGACATCTGTCTTTTCTGTATATTCTAGACCGTGGTCATTTTCTGGAGACTGGTAGCCAGGTGTTCCACAAAAGTAACACATGTCAGTGTCTGTACTAGCAAGGCCAAAGTCGTTTATTCTCAAACAATCTTTCCATAAGTTTCTTTCAACAGGGGGGTTATTGAGGTGTAATAATATATTTTCGGGCTTAAGGTCTCGGTGGGTTACACCTAGTGCATGGCATTCTTTCATGATTTGTACTAGTGTTAGTATAATAACCTGTACGGTTGTTTCAGGTAATGACACCATTCGAGATATCCACCCACGTGATTGTATATAATCTAATAATTCCCCACCATTACAATATTCCAAATATAAGTAATATCCTGGAAATAATTTAATACGATTACCATTACTATCTTCTCGGATTTCATCCTCTGATAGTTGCTCCGAGTTGTATAATTGGACAACTCCCTCAACCCTGGTTAATGTATTAAGAATGGATATTTCATTCCTGACTTTTTCTGGGTTACTTACTCTCCAGACCCTTCCATATCTAGGAAATATAGGAAATTTGTTATTAACTTCTTTATTAAGTACTATATATTTTACAGCAATTTCCTGAACATAATTGTCATCTTCCTCCTTATCGGTCCTGGTACACGTCATTTTACCCTTATATACAAGCCCATATGCCCCTTTTCCTATTATTTTGTAGTTCGATAAGGGGGTGGTCACCGTCCTTATATCTGTCGGCCTAAAATACTTGCGCCGAGATGTAACGGGATCACTACTGATAACATACTGACATGTATGAGGCGAAACAATCACTTCTTTCTGGTCGGGATCACTCCCCCCCTCTAAACTACTATTAAACATCCTCGGTATAGGGTCAGGTATTCCACCCACTAATTGGTAATAATAAAGCGCTTTATGTAAATAATATGTCGATTTGCGAGTATGATGTAACGCCTTGATTTCATACTGATTTGCCTTTGAAAACAACGTTCGTTTATTAGGCATAGTATGATTATAACGTATATTTATCTTTTTTAACATTCATACCAAGCAATTAAAAATAGACACCGACTCCTCATTCTCTTTGGGGTTGCCCAGCAGCCCAATACGGGGTTCTAAGCAACCCGGCGTGCGGGGTCGGAACCCCGCGCGGCTAGATTTCCCCCCATAAAAATGAAGGACCCTTGTCAGAAAGGTATCTGTCTCATTTCAATTTAAGCGAATCGCCTATACACTAACCATGCAGTCTGACCCTTCCTTCGTCTACAGACACTCCTCCGCAGGGGGCTGTTGTACGGACCACGGCGTGCCCTTCACAGCAGCAGCAGCAGCAGCAGAGAGTGGCTGTGAATCTTGGTATCGCTTCGTTAACTCTATCAGGACCACCCCCGCTCGGCTGTTCACAGCTGAGCTCCCCGGTGCACACCCCTCTAGCACATCAAGTGAGACAAACAAGTGGACGGGTCGCCTTCAGACCTCCCCACTGCCACGGGATGCCAAGGACGAGCTCGACATCAAGGGTGCCCCTCGACACGGCCCACTGCCCTCTCACCTCGGGGTAATGGCTGTTGTCACCTCTGACGACCCCCATGTCTCGATGGTACGCAAGCAGGCCTATCGCATCGCTAAGGAGGAGTGGGGGTGCCACTACTGTGCAGAGGCAATCACTACACTCATCCTCCATATCGGGCCCTCGGGCCCACTCGTCTTCCATCACGACCCTGAGTTCAGTGACACGACCCGTCGCATCCGCGAGATCGCCCTGCAGCTCTACACCTGGGCTTGCGAGAACCCCCAGCGTCGTCTCTCCCTTCGGGTCGCCACCGAGCAGCGGCTTAAGCAGAACACCCACTGGGGACCACTCGCAGTCGAGGCCATCCAGGAAAACATCGCTAAGTACCAGGCGACTATCGACGAGATCCACACCTCGACCACCCGACCAACTGTCGGTGACCGCGTACGCATCATACATATCGATGGTGTGGGCAGCAGGGCAGCAGGAACTACTGCGATTATCACACACGACGACGGTGTGGAGACGGACTTCCCCTACAAGCTGAGTATCAGCACTGCTCGGTGGTTCCGCGAGGATTGGGTGCAGAAGATGCCACCTCTCGAGAAGGCCGAGCACTTTGCCCAGAAGATTGCAGAGGAGGAGACTAAGCTTGCAGAGCGGACGACTCTCAGCGAGCGTTACTGCCACTACGTCAACCACGCCCTCCCCATTCTGCCAGACGGTATCCGCACTGCACACCGCAAGATCCAGATGAATGACGCCGCATTCACCTACAGCTTCGACAAGGCCTACGGATTCTTCGATAAGTTCACCCGTGACTGGACCCACCCCGCGGCCGCAAACGCAGGTCTCCAGCGTGTACGTGACATGAAAACTGGATTCGGTCAGGTGAGTGGCGGCACGAAGGCCTATGGTGACACCATCCAGAACCTCGAGACCACCCTCGGCGATATGGACGGAAAGCCCTTTGTGGCACGTTCCGTCTCGGATCGCATCGGCATCCTCGTCCGCTTCCTCGTCAGGTCCAAGAAGAAACTCAACGGCAACGGCGTAAATGGGGTCGAGGTGATCGACCTTGTCCAGAGTAACCGCTCCCTAACGATGCTGTGCGAAAAGGCCGTCAGTGCCAAGGGTCTTCTCGATCTGATCCGCAATCTTATGGACCCCCTCAAGCGAGGGCGTCGCGACCCCACAAAGGTTCTCAGCACGGGTCAGATCGCAAGTGCCGAGAAGGCCCTAGGCAACTTCACCACTCGGTGTGCCTCCCTCGAGAGTCTCCAGGCCTACCACACGCACACATCCCGCAAGAGCATCTGGGTCAAGCCGAACGGGATCCAGAGGCTCTACAACGACCAGAAGGGACGACACTACTACTACAACCCCGCGACACGCAAGGCAGGCTGGACGCGAGACGAAGTGGCCTCCTCTCCACCTAAGGCCGCCGCGGGTGGTGGCACCTTCGCCGCTCTCCGTGCAGAGACGGCCGCCCACACTCAGCCACGCTACGCCCCCCATTGGAGCAGCTACCCGTCCACTCCCGACATCACCTCCGTCGAGGGACTACTAGATGCAGTCGAGGCAGACGAGACAATCGAGATCCTAGTAGACCGTAAGCACGAGATGGCAAATGTTTGTCACATCGACAACGTCGCAGACCCAGACATGTGGTCGTGTTGCCAAGATGGCACTACCCCCCTCGGATGGTCGTTCTGTCTCAAAAGCTTCCCCCCCAACTTCCCCACACAGGGTAGCTGGGTCGAGGTCATCGGGGGTCACCGCATCGAGACCGGCACCGCACCCCATAACTACATCCTCGTCCTTAAGGGTGTATGTCATGACATGCTGAGGTGGTGTTGCGGTATGCCCAGAATTGGCGAGTGGTGCCTCAGTGGGGAGGCAAAGCGTCACCACGGCCCGGCTGTAGAGAAGATCGCACACTCCTCCGCACCGGCCACTCGCATGCGTCCCTGTGGAAGCGGTGAGACACCCCTTATCGGTATCGGCCTCTGCCTCGATGACACCGCCCTAAACCACGGAGGCATTCAGAATGGGGGTATCACCTTCCGCATCCGAACTGGCTCCGAGGCTTGCTCTGTAAACCCACATGCCGGTTACAAACAGGGTGATATTAACCGCTTCAACAAGCCCTCGCCCACAAAGACCTCTCACTCGACTGCCGTGTACACTCGTACCTGCTGGACGTGCGTTTGCTGCGAGGTGTCCAACCCCACTACCTCTAAGTTCTGTAGCTTCTGTGGCTCCGTACAGTAAATAGAGGCAGGCTATTTGGGGTCCCGAGGAGACAATTCATATACTAATAAAAAACACGTGGTTTTTTTTAGTTTGGTTTGTGTTGGTCTCTAGACGACCTGCTGCATCTCGTCCTGCTCAAACAGTTACTTGACTGGAGTGGGACGACGCTTGAGGCGGGAGACACCCTCCCTCACGGCACAGCACAAATTCACACAAAGGGCGAGAGTGCCGACCGAGAGGAATCCCGCCATGGTGTAGAATGATCCGTCGCTGATCAATCCACCCCCAAGACGGGTGGCCGCCACCCCCACACCGATGCACACGAAGATGTTGTAGATGAAGAAGTAGGCATACCAATTGTCCGAGTAACACTTCATGGCGAAGTTGATGACAAAGGTGGGCCACATGACAGTGGTGAGATAGTTCAGGTACTTGTGGCGAAGCACGCACTTCTCGTCGGTTTTGGACCAGGCGTAGTATCGATCACAAACGGATTCCATGCAATGGGTCTGACCAGGCTTGAGCTGATGCATCGCACTTCCACAGGAGCGACACGCCCCCTCGGAGTGGGCCTGGAGGTCCATGAAGGTGCCTGCGGGACAGGGCTTGCAAGGCTGAGCCGCGATGTTCCCCCCCACAGCCACGTATTCACCAGGTCCGCAGGTGAGGGCAGCGGCGACACAGAGAGAGGAAAGAAAGAGGGAAAAACGCATATCGAGTCTAGAAAAAATATGCTTTCAGCCTCATCACCATACGCCCCCTCATTTTTTCGCACAGGGACGTTCGCGAGGTCAATAGTATATCGCAAAGAAATCGGATGAATATTTTTCATAAAAACTAAAATCGTCGTAATGTATACCAAATGAGTAACAATAATATTGTGCCATCGAGTTCAATCATTCTAGTAATTGGTTCTATCATATGGGGTATAAATCATCTCTTGGCAAAACGTCGGGATTCGTTAGATATGCTGGTGTACATTATAGGTGGGATCATTCTCTCCATGTGTTCCTCTCATAAACAATTGTGGTTTACCCCTGTCGAGATGCTCGGAGATGTTGGGGTTATTTCTCTCATGTTTCTTGCGGGAACGATGGTACGCCCAGCTGTATTCCATAGAGAACGCAATACCACATTACAGATTGCTGTATCGGGCATGATTGTCCCACTCGTATTAACATTTGTCACAATGAGGTTTGTTCTCGGATTCAGTATTAAAACGAGTGTCGTTACATCGATTGCATTAAGCATAACCGCTGAAGCTTCTTCTGCAAAGGTTCTACTAGATCGTGGTAAAATAGATACTTCATATGGTTCAACGATTCTTGCCTCTGGTATTATTGATGATATTGTTGGCATTGGAGCGTTTATTATTATAATGGCACTGCATGTAAATGTTTCCATATCTAGTATTATCTTAATCGTAACTATCGTCGCAGCATTTTTTGCAGGATATATGTTGAAATCTAAAGTTACACCTGATAAAATCGCACAACATCCCCTATTTATCATATCAGTTGGCTTTTTCTTTTTGTCATTAGGTCACAATATTAAATTTAAAAATGTCTTCAATACGTATTTACCCTTTGTATTACTTCTTGTTGCCATTATTGGTAAAGTTGGAGGGGTCATGTTAAACTATGGCAGTGTACCATTTAATGTAAATGAACTAGGTATTATTGCATGGGGTATGAATTCAAGAGGGGTGATTGGTCTTGGAATTGTCTTAATTGCATTGCGACAGGGACTCATCACTCCTGCTATTTTCACCTCCATTCTGTTTGTTGCTCTCGTCACAATCTTTATCTTCCCTCCTATATTAGACCGTTATATCAAACAAATCGATGCATCAAACAAAAATAAAAAAGTGGTATGACATCAGAAAATGTCGCTGCGACCACTCGTGAAGAGTCCAAGCTGTATAGATGCTAGATCTAGCATCTGTTAAAAATGATGATTCGAACTACACCATTATACTGCTATACTACGAATACTACGGATACTACGAATACTACGGATACTACGATACTATCATGCCCTGGACGATTCAAGATGCATTTGGTAAGTGTGGGTGCGAGGACGTGTACTTACTCGCACACAGGGAGACGATAAAAGATCGCGTCAATCAAGTGGCTGATTCGATTCGCGAACTTGGATATATCGTAGAGTGTGGTTGGTGGAAAGATTGCGGGTATGCGAATTCAACTTGGGCCAATTGGAAACACCCCGAAGACAAACGACTCGCAGCAAACGCATGGAATTATGTTATCACGTCTATTTCTAGACCCAATGGAGAATATGTATATGGCTCCGTGGAAGCACCCAGCCATCCCGACGACGGAGGTCAAGAATGTCGATGGAACTCTTCTGAAGTGGAACGAAGGTGGCCCCTATCCGGCCATAAATCAATCCCACACTACCTTAAAACGCATTTCTCGGATCTAGTCAATCAGTCCTATAAACTACTCGGACCAGGCAAAACATTCCGGGTAGTTAATGGACAAGACGGTGTCTCTGGATGTGGTCTGCCAGATTGGCTACCTGCTGAGAAATTCATCAGTGCATTCTACCTCAGTCCTAGTATGAGATCTGGTTACAAGGGCATGTACCTCAAAAAACTAATTGGGGATCGCAAGGTAAATACCATCGCAAACACACTTCCGCCAGATATTGTAGAAACCCTCCGAAACATGAGTAACTATACACTCAGTAATTGGGAATTTATGGAGGGTGCACCTACTCCATGGATGCGACGACGCACCCTATTGATGTGCCTCCTCGCAAAAAAAACAGGTCCATATGGTGAAGACGTACTACTTCGCCTAAAATCACTTCCCCGTGAACTGGACCGTAACATCTTAAAGTATCTTTGATTGCGGAAAAAAATCGACACTTGATACTACACAAATAACTTTTTTACACACAGTGGATTAGTCGTTACCGCATGCATCCTCCTCACTAAACAACCCATCAAACACACGCAACGCCTTCCCAGGACCATACGCGTCAGCGATGTCCACCTCCACTAGATTCACGAAATGACCCCGGTCCTGGTGGCTGAAGTCAAGGTACTCTCCCACGGACTCCGGTGTACTCTTCCAGCCACGATCGCGAAACACCACCACACTCTTCACATCCAAATTCAGGGGACAATCCCCATTGATCTTCACGTGACCCCCCGCCTGAGCCGCCGTAATCTTCCAAGTTCCATTCTCCGCCCCCAGACAATGACGAATCGACTGCGTCACATCCATCCGGAAACTGTTAAACGTCGCCCCAGAATAACGAGTGTCGCGATCCCATACCTTCTGTGCCTGATGAGAAGCCACTAGTGCGTCATACGAAGGAATGACACAGTCCTCCCCCTGTGTCGCGAGTGTCGCGAGTGTCACATCCGTCACCCGAACGGTCACTCGAAACTTACCATACAACATCGTATACGACACCGTCGCAAACCCATACGCATCGTAGCAGACCTTCACCTCATTCCCCTCTAGCTGTGAGAGTTGCAGAAGACTACCGGAATATTTCGAACCGAGCGACACAAAGGTGTCCGGCACACCACACCCCACACTGCTCCACTCCTTCACCGTAATCTTACTGCGAACCGCCACCGCAAGTGTATCGGGCCCCGACATCGCACTCCGCAAGCCCGACTCATCCACCTCGAAATCTGGCCACTCCCGCGTCTTCGCTAGGATAGGCTCGGGTGTGTCCGCCGCCACTACACTCAGAATGGCACGATCCTCGTCTCCACCACCATAGCGGCCGCCGCGATCGTAGCCCCCACCTCCGCCGCGATCGTAGCCCCCACCTCCACGACCAAACCGATTGCCATACCCGTCTTCACGTGCCATACGGTACGCCAAAAGACTGTCCACCATCTCCTTGGACTCCTGGAATCCACTCAGGCGAACACGCATCTCCGGTGACAACCCCTCCGCCCACTTCCAACCCATCGGTGACACAGACTTCCCCACCGTCTCTAGGTACGCGTGAAACGCTAGCATCGATGCATCTAGATTTGAACCCGCCACCTGAGAACCCCTCACATCCCAGACAAGACCCTTCGTCAATCGAGTGGGTTCCGTAATCCCCATGACGCGAGCCAGATCCTGAACCACCGCAATGACCTTCGGCGTGAACTCCGGACCAAGCTTACGCAATTCCCGCGAAGTCTCCGCATCCGTCTCCTCCCTAGACTTCGGGGGCTGTCCCGTCTTAAACATCGTTTTTCCACTGTAAAACTCCATTGGGTTGTAAATTAAAAACACTCTACCCCCGATTGGCTTCCTCATTTTTACCCCATTCCATTTTAGCGCACCGTCGATCATCCTCCTAGACAGGTGAGGTGTAAATAAAAACACTTTTTTATTTATAACGTTGTTGATCCCCTACTTACCTCTAGGTACCTCTTCAATACACTAACATGTGAGGGGTATTTTTATCAATTGGTTGGTTGTAATCAACAGATGGGTCCTTCCTTGGGCAAGTACTTCAATGAAGTTATCTACCGTAAAATTATGGCTTCTATACAATCTGTAGTTGCTGTCTGTGTCTGGTAATTCAATATAATACTTCCTCGAACCCACCACAATATAATCCCCTTCCTGCAGTTGAGCGGTAGGTCTACTTATTTCCATAAATCGTTGACCATCATCCAATGATTTGAGTACTACCGCGATTTCTGTCATTTAAAACTTAATAATTAACACATCAACGGGTTTGTTGTTGGATATTCATTTTTAGGGACACGTGAGGTGTAAATAAAAACACTTTTTTATTTATAACGTTGTTGATCCCCCCTACTTACTTACCTCTAGGTACCGCTTCAATACACTAACATGTGTGGGGCAAATGTTAACCTGGACCTGATTGCCCTTCTCCCAATTGCCATTAGAGCTACCTCCGTAGCGTTTCAGCCTCAAAATTCCGCCGAGGGTGATGCTCTTGCCCTCGTTCACACCACTGGTTTCAAATTAAGCTTGTTGCGGTTTGTCTCTAGTGAAATCATATAGATCCCATCATTTTTTCGTGCCTGGCCCGGAGCGATCAGGGTCGCGATTGAAACCGGCATGTGTAAACACAAACAAAAAATACATGTGTGATTCCGTCACCTATCTGGGATAACCCATCTTAAAAGCTTTGTACTAGTTTCACTAGCTCTCTCCGAAACTGCCTGGTCTCGATTTGGTTCGTTGGTCGCTGCTGTAACTTAGCGGGGATTTCTATGCCATTGATCTCACATTGATACCGTAGGTCGCGAATGTTCCCCTGTGTCAAGATAAGATTAAGGGTGTCATACAGAATTCGGTCGCCATCCCCCCAGAGCCCTCGGCGAATCGAGATGTTTTTCTCCATCCTCTTGATCTGAGCATCTGAGGTATCCACCATCCAATACGTATGGTATTGATGTTCGTTGAAATCGTAAACATTCGTTGGACGAACCCTCTTGGGATTCTCTCGGTAAAATTCCCGTACTTGTGCATTGATAGATTCCAACCTAAGCAGGTACCCTTTTTTCTCCTCCATCTTTTTAGCAGCATTCTCCAATTCACAGAACAGGACTCGGAGATCACGCGAGTTGGTTTCGATATCGCGATGTTGGAGATAGTCTGCGTCATAGCTTTGACCCCCCATGTCCCATGGCCATGCCACGTCCAAGTTATCGTCTGATGAAAGTTTCGCGAGCAGGTCGTCCCGCTCCCGAAGCAGTTCTTGAAATTTCTGGAACTCCCTCGCCGGATGAATGAAGTCATACACATAGCGATAAAGTTCGGGAGGAAGCGGTAGCGACATCGTTTCTATCTGTCTAGTGGAATGGGAGGTTGGGTTAAATTAGGAGATCTAAGCAGGATGTCGGGGGGCTCATTTTTATCCACTCTGATAATCCTAGATAAGTGGTATAAAAATGACTCTACCGGATTACTGTTACAAAACAATCAAAACAATAAAAACATGGACGCCAAGCGTGAACTAGAACTACAATTTCATATTGCTGCCATCGATGGAGATATGGCTGAACTCACCCGGTGTATGGACGCCGGTGTGGACCTAGAGTGTATAGCGACTGAGAGTGAACTAGATGCGTACCGGAACCGTCTTCAGAACTCGCTCGCCACGGTAGCACTTCCTCCTTAGTGGAAATGTAACAATATTATGAAGCATCTTTATTTCCAACTGTAAACTCCTGTATAGAAACATCCCCTTCCTCCCTAGACATAGTGGGGGTCGAACAAAAAAGGTTTTTTATTACTTACTAATCATGTTTTTACATTGGCTCTGGGCAAGAAGGGAAAGCAACCGGTGGCCTGTCATAAATGCTGTCTGGGCTAGAAGCCCGTGTACGCTTTTATCGTGTTCCGGAGGCACTCGCCCCCCAGGCAGAGACCCGTCTGCGGGCTCTCCAGTTGAGGAAGCATCGTCCTCCCTCCGACATGTACACTGAATCCCGCACAACACAGCCCGATGAGGATCAGGAATACGCACGCGGAGACGGAGATCCCGGCCCACCAAGTCTGGCTGAGCGGGACAGGGTCGCCTAGTTCGGACACGATGTCACTCGCCGCCAGGTCGGCCTTACCTTGACTGGTCAAGTGTGCCGCTGTCAGCAACTCAGGTGGCTCATCCGTGTGGGCGTAGAGGACGTCGAGGCTGGCCCGGAGCCAGGCCTCAAGCGTTTGTGTACGCTCCTGGCTGGCCTCCTCTTGTGCCCTCACGGCACGACACAGGCCCTCGGCGGCCGAGGTCTTCGCCTGCTGTAAACAGAGACTCTCATACAGTCGTGCAATCTCCTCGCCCTGGGAGGCCTCCGTCCGGGCGTGCTCCCGAATGACCGCCTTGGCCGCCTCGTAGCTAGCCTGGGACTCGTCCGCTTCAAGCCGGAGGCTCTGGATGCCCTCCTCCAGGAGGTCCACACGCTCCTGGAGCACCTTGCACCGACGCTCCTCCTCCCCACGCGGCCACATAACCACCCTCTCGCTCTGTGAATAGGCAGTCGCCTCCTCCCGCGTCGTGAAGTTTTTGGTGTTGCCCACTGGACTACCCTTACCGGGTCCCGCACGCTTCAGAAACTCGGCACGTGCCTCCTTGCTGTCAAAGACTCCGCCCCCAGCGAGGCGAGTGGCGAAGTAGGTGGAGTGTACATTGGTCGGCATGTTGGGAATCTTGATTGGAAACCGAGGTGTTAAATGTTATCTCTGGGGATAACATAGACCCTGTCATTTTTCAGCACCGGACCGTGCGCGACAATCACCAAGGAGATAAAAAACCTAGATGATAATACCCCTCCACCTTTATATTCCATCGTACTAAGTAGTGTGCGATTCCGTCATATTCCTCTCCAGACATGCCACTAGAACCGGTTCATCTTGCCGACGCACAATCTCTTGTTCATAGGTCAGGGTTCCCGGAACCCGTGTCGTCCGCAACAACCGACGCCTCCGCATCTCCCGCAACACACTCGTTTCCACCCCCCGCAATCCAGCCGAACGTTCAGCAACATCCTCCGACTCAATCGCCCACAACCCACACAATCTAGGCTCCCAATAATGCTCCTTATCTGCATGCTCTCCTAGACGAAGACATACCTCCCTCTCGGAAATCCCAAACTTTGTCATCTCTGGACCCTCCCGACCACCCCAACGGAATCGAATCATATACAATCCACATTCTACCCGGACATTCGTCTTTGTACGAAGATCCCCCCTATTGCTAACAGGGTGTCTACGCCAATATGGACCCTTCCCCATTACCCCATTTCGTTTCACGAGACGAACAGATCGACGGACAAGACCTGCCCCCCGTTTCAGACGAGGCGAACGACGTAGTTTTGAGTGTGGCATCGGATGTTTGATTCGGTATTCCACTCCCGCATATTGCCTTCATTTTTATAGCGAGACGTCATTCAACCGATTATAATCCGTTCCAGCATCTAGCGGTTGTCTTACAAGCCGCCCAATAAAAGAAGCTGGTGGTTTGTAGGGGAATCTAGAAAAAATTTCCGGATACCTCTATCAGAGATGTGCCCGTCCTACCGGGGTCGAAGCTGTTCCGGACTATAGTACATGTGGTGGGACTTATGCATATACTCGGGTATGTATGGGTGAATATAATAGGATTGGGGCACTAACCGCCCGTAATGGTAGAACCCCTTACGAGGTAGCTTGCTATCCACGTTTTCCATATTTACCCCATTCTCCCTGCCCATTCTACAACAATTGATGCACTCACACAGCTTGTCGTTCGAGCCCTGTGGCCAACACCAGCGTTCCTTCAACTTCGGAATCTTATCCGACATACCCTTTTATATCAACAACATACACCCCCTATAACCCTCTTCATTTTTACCACCACACCACCTGCTCCACACCCCCACCATACTCATCTAGGGCACCCTCCGCATCCTTAATCTTAGGATCCGTCACATCCTCTCGAACCAAGAGGCAAACGTGATACCCCATCGGATCCTGCAGACGAACGTAATTACGACTCGCTGTCTCCCCCTTCGGGATACAGTCCATCACCTGATCGTCTAGCAACTCCCCACTCTCCGCATGCCGATCGTAACACGTGGGACGTCCATACTTCTCTATATGATACCGATCTAGACCCTGTGGCACTAGATTCAGCCACCTGTTAAATTCCATGTTCATCCTTTCGTAAATTATCAGGGTATATCATCCCACCAAGTGACGTCATTTTTATTTTAAAGGCCACCTGAGCACATTCCGCCTCCCCAGCCAGCACCACCGCCCATACTATTAACGTGACAGAATGGTCCTATAAAATTTTCATTACCTGTGCTAATATGACATTTGGGGACGGTAGATGGAGAATTTGCACAAATCTTAGTAGCAGCCGTAGACCCTTCATATATGCCTTTCGCTGAGACATCGGGATCATCCGAATTAGGTCCATTTTGCCAAATACTATATGGTATATTGTTGGCACCTACACATCCAGTATTCCCTGCATCGTTTTGACACTCTCCCGCAGACAGAATTAAGGCGGATGGACAGTCTTCTACATGATTCGGATTATTTGCCTTAAATAAACTTGCTACATTCTCCCAAGTACATGGATGGGGTCTACCCAGAGACGACCATGTCTTAGCAGGTGCTTTATCACATATTGATGTAGCATGTGCCAACGTTTTAGATTTTAGTTGGTGGACAGGAATGTCTTGCTTCATGACTCTTGTGGCATACATATCATATTGATAATAAGGGAATGGATACTTTTGATTACAACTGGCAAACTGAGCTCCACATTGAAAGGCCGAAGGATTACCAGTGGCCTTATGACAGTTACCACAACTCGTATCACCTTTAGTATTCGGATTTTGACCACTACCGTGTGATGTATTGTTGGGTGTAGTAATAGTGGGTTGTACAGGTTGAGTTGTAATAGTGGGTTGTACAGGTTGAGTCGTAATAGTGGGTTGCACCGGTTGAGTCGTAATAGTGGGTTGCACAGGTTGAGTCGTAATGCTTGGAGGAGGCGGAGGCGGAGGCGGAGGCGGAGGCGGAGGCGGAGGCGGGGGATTCGTGCCATCACACGAACACATATCAGGGGGGCAAAATGGTGTAGGTGCATTACAGTTATCGTTACACCATTTATTCATGCCTGGTGCAACAGCATGTACACCAATGGCGGTACAGTTCTTCGCTGCAAACCTCTCCACCCTACGAGGCTGATGGGCGGGATTAAACATGTTAAATTCATAGTCATGATCATGTCCCGAGTGATACGGATGATACCCGCTCATCGTACTCATATATTACATTTTTATTTCATTCATTCCTCTAGGTTGCAAAAAAACGATCCAACTCGTTAAGACGATGAATGCATCCACGCCTTTTTCTATTCTCCGCAAGAGATAGGCGAGTTGTTGTTATTGGTCATGTCCGTCGCAACCACCATAATGCTTATCCCGTCCCCGCCACCGTATCGCAGGACCAGGCAGTTGTGGGCGATGTTCATGTGGTGTTGAATGTCATCCCAATCGACCGGGTCTCCCTCCCTGTTCCCCAGGTGCCCGCCACGCCGCAGGTTAAAGATATCGTCGATGTCAAGGTGGAATTGGCTAGAAGCGAGCACGACGGCGAGAGGAAAACTCATTCCGGAGGGAATCTCATACCCCTCTGTGACGGTTACCTCGAGTGCGATGTTGTTGTTCTGCCCAAGGTCCATCAGCTTGTTGTAGGCCTTCCGTACTTTCATCGGGTTACGCGTCAAATGCCGAAAAATGGACGACTCCACTTCGACCTCCTCCACTTCATTGTCCCTCATCTGCTAAATATGTTAAATAAAACGGGTAAACGCTATGCATCGAACGGGTCATTTTTCTGGGCCGGCCCGTGCACAAAAAATACCCTAGACGAGTGTACCCCAATTATAAAAATCACCCCCTTCCTTTTAGGGTATCTGAAACAAACTCCATGTGATACAATGGGTAGACGGGAGCACCCCAGTATCGACCAGACTAGTTTTTCCGTGACTTAGAACAACCCATCATCAGGATTCTCCGCACAGGTGAGCACAAGGGTGCGTAGGAGAGATGTAGACAGTGGTCGTGTTCCTTGTCCAGAAGCAATCCGTTGCTGTAATCACTGGACCACAGTAGCTGTAGGTTAGGTGCATGTCGTCGGGCACATCGAGTTCACGCCGAACCTCGTCCATATTGTTGAACCGCAGAAACTGGATCGAAAGGGAGTGCTTCGTGGTCTCATCGGGAACGTAACCAGCGTGTCCGGTCACCCTCACGCTACGAACCACCGTGATGTCAACCATCCCCTCCTTCTGACTGGCAATCTGCTCTAGGCGATCGCGGTGAAGTCTCTCGTAGTCGCTATTCTTAGGCAATGGGCGATCCATACTCTCTTTTTAAATAACATTGAATACATGTACTCCTAATAAGCCCCTCATTTTTACCCCCCATTACACTTTTTAAAAATGACCCTCAATCACCACTCCTATTTTACCACTATAATTAACCATGTCCCTCCCCAAACCAGAAGACGCCACCTACTGTTACGAGGACTATCTGGTCACCACCCCAGAAGAAGTTCGTGCATGTCTAGACGAACACGGCGTCGCTATTCTTGCCAATGTCCTAGACCCGTCCGAATGCGAGGCCCTACACAAGGGCATCTGGAACGAACTCCATACAATTACTAGTGACTGGGAAGAACCTCTCGATTTCACAAACCCGACCAGCTGGCCGGGTCTTTGGCGACTCTATCCCAAGAACAGTATGTTGCTCCAACACCAGCAGGTCGGACACTTCCAATCCGTTTGGGATGTACGTCAAAACCCCAAAGTAGCCGGTGTCTTCTCGGACTTCTGGAATGTCCCGGCCACAGATCTACTCACTAGTATGGATGGGATCTCCGTACATCTCCCCTCTGAACAAACCGGAAGAGGATGGGCTCGCAGAAGCCCATACCACTGTGACCAATCCTTCACCAAGCATAGTCTCGAAACCGTTCAAGGCTGGGTAACTGCCAACGATATCCGTGACGGCGATGCCACACTCGCCTTTCTAGCAGGTAGCCACAAGTTCCAAACCCAAGCTGCAGAGCAATTCCGGGATCCTCTCGTTACCAAGAAACAAGCCTGGAATATGTTGAGTCCTGAAATGGTACAGTGGTATATTGAACACGGGTGTGAACCCCAATGTATCCGCTGTCCTGCAGGTAGTCTCGTGCTCTGGGATAGTCGTACCATCCACTCCGGTCGCGAACCCCTCAAGACTAGATCTCAAGCAAATGACCGATGTATCGTTTATGTTACTATGACACCGCGAAGTATGGCTAGTGAGGCAACCCTCCGAAAAAGACGCAAGGCCTTCGAAGAAAGACGCATGACCGGACACAACCCCCATTGTGTACGTCTCTTCTCTGTTCATCCCTGGACTCGGGGTGGTGAACTACCAGTCGTTCGAGACGTTCCTGAACCCGAGTTGACCGAATTGGGTAAAAAACTAATTGGCCGCTAACATATAGGGACATGGGAAGGGGGGTCTGTAGGGGCATCTAGGAAATTTTTTATGGGGAGCTCTTCGATGTCGATTGCAACTCCTATCATCACACTACAAAAACTCCCCTATATATCGGATTACATCATCACATAAATGGGATTGGGTAACAAGATGCATTCGGTATATCTCACGTTTTCTAGTTGTCATATAGTAGAACTGATTGCGTAATTGCTTGTAATATTGCACAATATCACCATAGTGACATGTCATATAGTTTTTTATAAACTCCGGCGTCCACGCAGGTTTCTGTAATGCAAGGCTAGATTCTAACCAAATTAAATTTTGTAGAACCGGTTTCTGAAAACGAATATTCCGTCTTAAAAAATATTTGCGAATCTCCACCATATCCATCCTACCCAACAAGTCTTTCTTGAAATAAAACACCTACTTACTCATAAGTCATATTACCCTAATTTTCTGGCTGTCTTAGCAAGCAGGCACCAGATGACCCTGAGCATTCACAGTAAACCAGTTGGGTCGGTGGATACACCTCTCATACACATCCTTCATACGCGTCGCCTTTACCTCATCATTCTCTGCCTGCATGATCCACCCGAGAAGCACAGCCGAGAGGGTGTTCCGATACTGCTCCTCGAGGAGCTCCGTCTCCGTAGGCGTCCCGTCACCATCTGCCTCCTGAACCTCATGACACTCCTCCTTGTGGCCACTCTCCCACCCCGCCTTCTGACACGCGTAACTGCAATACCAGCTGCTCTGGCAACCACTACAACGCGTCGTCACACCGGTCGTCTCGCAAATCTCACAGGTATGCGTCGAGTTCATGCAATCACTATCCAGACCACTCATTTTTGATTAATGTAATGGTCTCACTCTGCATTACGGCCCTTCATTTTTAAGGGGTTTATAGGACCCACAAGAGCTTGTGCTCCAGCGCGCACGGCCGGCCGCGAGAAAATGAAGGGGGGTATCCAGACCATCTGCTCACTATTTTTCAACCATGAACACCCTTCACCTCGCCATCTTCTCTGCTTCGCTGGGCCTCGCAAACGGCATGAGCTTCTTCGGCGTTCACACCTGTGACGAGGGACACGTCTGTGTCTACACCCGCGGCAACGCCGTTCTCGATTCGATCCGGGGTCCCGGATACCACTGGAAGCTTCCTCTGGTCACGGACCACACGAACGTCCAGGTCACCAGTCAAACCGACCGTCTCCGCAATGTCGAGTGTGGCTCTAGCAAGGGCGGCACCGTCAACCTCGACATTGAAATCGTGAACCGCCTCCGTGACTCCCCGCACTGCGTGCTAGAAACCGTGAAACGGTTCACCTTCGACTACGACCACCGCCTCCTCTACCAACCCGCCCCCGCCTACGTCGCCGAATTCTGCAAGAACTACACCCTCGAGGACATCGTTGTCACGCAGTTTGACAAACTCGACGACGTCCTGCTGGACAGGCTGAGGGAGCACGTCTCGGAGTTTGCTCCAAAGGACCCCATCGACAATCAACCCTGCGTCGAGATCAGCAAGGTCTACATCCGCCGACCCAAGCTGGCACCCAATATGCGGGCGGCCTTCGAGGCCATTGAACTAGAGCAAAAGAAGAAAGACCTAGAGTCGCAAAAGCAACAGACCGAAAAGATCAAGCTCGAAACGCAACTCCAGAAGGAAGTCATGGAAAAGGAACGCGAACAACGAATGGCCGAGATCACTCTCCAAACGGAGACCATGAGGGCCCAGTCCGAGGCAACACGTCAAGCCATCGTCGACAACAAGGAGGCCGACACCATTCGCAAGGCCGCCGACGCAGAACGATACCGCCTCGAAGAGCTGGCCAAGGGCAACCTCGCCCTCTACGACAACGAAAACTACGTCCGCGTCCGAGGCTTCGAAGCCGCCCACAACAACGCCAAATTGATCCTCGGAGATGCCCCCCAAAACGCACTCTCACTCCTCAACCTCAACAGCGGAGACTCTAGCGTCTCCACCCCTCCGTCCACATGCTGATCTCCGTCACTTACCCCTAAACCATAAACATCTAAAAAACTATACCATAAACAGCTAAAAAACTATACCATAAACAGTTTTTATATCTTCTGAATTCATCAATGCCTGATTCGACGACGTGGGCACAAGAAGGAAGTCTAGCAGTCCCCCACCGCGCGCACGGCCGGCCGCAAGAAAATGAAGGGGGGCATGCTGACCATCTGGCCAGCATTTTTGAAATCAAAGTCTCTTCATCATGAATAAGTGGGATTCGAACTACCGTGATCCTAGTATCAGTCAGGAGTTAGAGGATCGGATGCAAGCAGGGTTCGAGAAAACAATGGCGGACGACAGGCGATTAGCAGAGCTACGGGCAAAGCAACGTCGGTGTGCTAGCTGTGTTGGTCACGCGGCGATTGTAGCAAAAAGTGGTTATTCCGAGGTAGAGTGGGCGAAGGCCGTGGGTCAATCGAGATGTGAGGCGTGTATCTGGCGTGAAAACTACAATCGCCGATTCGCCTCACTACGCGGCGGCGATGCGGAGCTGTCAGAGGAGGTGGGTAGCCTGGAAGAGGAGAAGAAGGCACTGCTCGATCGGCTCCTCGGG
>Ga0310121_10001607_pt1 | contig 22722 bp, 14 predicted proteins | sample CB27_Tmax_986_MG_FD_203504 | JGI IMG/M metagenome (GOLD analysis project Ga0310121, IMG submission 203504) | Marine microbial communities from Western Arctic Ocean, Canada - CB27_Tmax_986 | ecosystem: Environmental > Aquatic > Marine > Oceanic | place: Canada: Western Arctic Ocean | collected...
ATGTAGCTGAGAGTTGTATGAATGTAGCTGAGAGTTGTATGAATGTAGCTGAGAGTTGTATGAATGTAGCTGAGAGTTGTATGAATGACTACCCACAAAACGATTTGATGGGACAGGAGAACTATAATGGCTGATTTCACTGCACACGTAATGGTTTGTACCAATAGTGACAATGCTGAAGACAAAAGACACTGTGGCGACAAAGGTGGGGCTGAGATCCGGAAAAAGTTCAACGAACTTATTGTAAAACACGATTTGATAAGCAAAGTTACTATATCAGATACTGGTTGCACTAGTCAGCACGGTCTGTGCGATTTTCCTCAAGGAGCGGTAATTGTCTACGGACCTAGTCATTTAACCGGCGGCACTTGGTATACAGCGTCCCCTGATGACGTCGAAGAAATTGTTACGGAACATCTAATTAATGGCCGAATTGTCGAACGTATAGTTAATAAGAAACGCGGAGTAAAATTCGTTTAGTGGTCTAATAATTATTTAATTCTAACACTTTGCCCGATTCGAAGACTTTCCATTTATGCCCCGTGTATTGTATAACCCTTCCTTGTCCCAGTACAGTAAGTTTGCCATCCAAATTGACACAGGCAGTTTCCCCGTCTATACCCAATCCGGTTACATTAGAAGGAGCGGTGCTAAGGATATTTTCGTAAACTTCCTGTGGGTTTCTCTTCTCATGATGAGGTAAGACCACTGTTTCTGGAAGGAAATCTAATGCCTTTTTCCAACCTTTATAATACATTAAAGATCCAAAGACCATAGCTCCAGCACTGGATCCGACCAAATACGCCCCTCTTTCCAGCTTTTGAATTATCTTACTTTCGAGAAGAGAATTAGCTATAGTTTCTAACAGGTGATTAGGATCTCCTCCTGTGAAGTAGATGACATCCGCATTATCAAGATTAGAAACTAGCAGTCTGTCATTCGAATGTGACTGTGCAAGAACCATCAAAGATTTAGCATTTACGCCAAGGCTCCTAAAATACGCGACTCCATTGGAGGCTGCCTTGTAAGGATTCTCTTTAGCAGCCGCTGTTGGTAATATAACAACCATTGGGTTGGGATGCGTAACCTCACTCAAGATAGCCTGATCTATAGGTTCGCAACCCGAGCGGAATTCATCACCTCCTACCAATGCTATACGTCGCATAACACATTCCTCTAATCTAAACCTATCTAATAATGCGGCTCTTACGGGTACCCTATATTTAAATGATCTTTAAATATATCTGCCAAGAATATTATTGTCTTCATATAAGAATTAATCAAGAAACACATTTTCGTTACCTAAAAGATTTATGCTTATATAGCGTAACAACATCAGTATATGAAGTCGACATTAATGTTAAACTTTAACTCATCAGACCATGTATAGGAGTAAGGTGTAATGGCCACAACAGCCGATGCTGTAATAATAGGCGGAGGTGTAATGGGTACCAGTATTCTCTATAATTTGGCCCTACAAGGGCTAACACGCGTTATTCTACTAGAGAAAGATGTTTTGGCCTCAGGATCCACTGGCCGCTCACAAGCAATATTACGAATGCACTATTCCAACGAAGTGACGACACGCCTAGCTTGGGAGAGTTTGAAATTTTTTAAGGAATTTAACCAATTTACAGACATATCGTCCGGATACAAGCAAACTGGGTATCTCGTGATAGTAAATAATGAAGAGGAACTAGCATTAAAAACCAATATTGAAATGCAGAAAAAACTGGGGGTGAACACAGACATTATATCTCCAACGGAGGTTAAGAAACTGGCTCCTATGATATCAATGGAATCAGACGAGGTTTATGCATTCGAGCCAGAATCGGGTTATGCGGATCCTTACGCCGTGACTACGGGATATGCACGAAAAGCAAGAGAACTAGGGGCAACAATTAAAATGCGTTCCCCAGTTATTGATATTGAAACTAAAGAAGATAAGATTAATAGGGTCATTACGGCTAAAGAGACTATCGAAACGCCTATTGTAGTAATAGCAGCTGGTCCTTGGTCGGGGCCTATCCTCCACAAGTTAGGCGTGACGACACCTCTAATTAGCGTAAGACACCAGATTATAAGATTAAAAAGGCCTTATGAAAAAATTCCCTTCCATCCCATATTAGGTGACATAGTTAATTCTCTGTCAGCGCGACCTGATTTATCGGATTTAACACTAATAGGCGTCGGAGAAGATGAACTCGGCGAGCCAGAAACTTACAACCGAGGTGTTGACATGCCAATAGTTCAGGAGACGTTCTGCAAAATAACTAAACGAATGCCAGACATGTGTGAAGCTTCATTCATTGGGGGGTGGTCCGGTCTATTTACGGTAACTCCGGATTGGCATCCAATCTTGGATGCCATAAAAGAAATCGAAGGGCTTTACTGTGCGATAGGATTTAGCGGTCATGGTTTTAAACTATCCCCCATGGTAGGACAAGTAATGGCAGAACTCATCACACAAGCAACTTCTAAAAGTATCGACATATCTATGCTTGGGTTAAGCCGATTTGAAGAAGGAAGGCTACTTGACTCGCGTTACAATCTGAACGTATTAGCATGACAACTCTAAGAAGAACAATGGGGAATACCCACTTATCAAAGACTTAAGTTAACTAATCTACGGGAGGCGAGTTCAAGAAACTAATATTTCAGTTGTTCGTCACATGAAATACAGTCCCATCTATACTGTCCCATCAATCACTACATCTAGCACGGCCGGTTTACCTGAGGCTAATGCATCTCTAACTGCATCCGCCAAGTCTGCAGGATCTGATATTTGTCGACCATACACGCCTATTGCTTCGGCGATACCTGCAATGTTTAACCTAATGGGGAAATCAGTACCCATGTACTGACTATTTGGAGGATTCTCTCCAAGAATATCTCTTTTATAAATATTCATATTTAATTTCAGTACTCTATAGGCACTATTATTACAAATGATATAAAGTACAGGAATGTTGGAATTCGCAGCTGTCCATAATGCCTGCACTGTCATCATCGAACTACCGTCACCGACAACAGCTACTACAGGTCTATCTGGGTGAGCTAGCTTCACTCCCAAGACACCACCCATACCCCAGCCAAGTGCTCCTCCTCTAATACCATATATACTTCCAGGTTCGTTAAATTCCATAGATGAGTGAATAGAACCTCTACTAGTTATAGAATCGTCAGCTATAATAGTGTCGTGTGGTAGAACATTACTTATCTCATGCATCATGCGGTCTGCGGTCATTGGACGATTATCCCAATCCCTTTGTAGGCGGTTTTCCCATTCTCGCTTGATACTAGCCTTCTCTTCAGACAGATTTACCATTCTACCTTTAGCACCCTCTCTTTCAGCACCTGACATTTTGGATTCGAGAGCGTAGACCAATTCAGCCATAGCTATCTTTGGATCTGCTATTATCCCCACATCAGTTGGCTCACTCTTTCCGACTTCTTGATATGCCTGATCGACGTGAATCAATTTAGTATTGGCCCCTAGAGCAGGTCCAGAGAAATAGAAGAATCCAGGGAAAACGTCCGTCCCAACCGCCAACACCACATCAGAAGACCCAATGATCTTCTTTGAATCTGGCATACTGGGATTCAAAGAACCAAGAAATTGAGGGTGGCCTGTTGGAAAGTTCATTTCGGAATAGTTTGTTGCATATACTCGGGCGCCAAGCATTTCGGCAACCTTAACGATCTCCTGGCTTGCCTCAGATTGAGCAACTCTATCTCCAACTATCAATACAGGATCTTGCGCACCTTTAAGCAGGCGTGCCGCCTCGTCTATGGCAGTTTTGTCAGGTCCAATTCTAAAATAGCCCTTGGAAGACGGTATGATATCCATTTCACCTTCGTCGTCTAAAGCATTGGCAGAAAAGGCCACGTATGTGGGACCGGTTGGTGGTGTTTTAGCCTCATTAAATGCACGCCTAATGACTCCAGGTAATTGCTCTGGATGGGTGACCTCTGCACTCCACTTAGTAAACTGATCTACCATCTGGACTAAATCTGATCTGTTATTTGCAAGTTTACGTATATCTTGATTTGCGGAAGTTAGCACAAGTGGCGTACCACCTTCATAAGCATTTGTTAGAAGGCTAATACCATTTGCAAGGCCTGTCTCGATATGTAAATTAACGAAGGCAGGCTTCCCTGTGGCACGGGCATAGGCATCCGCCATACCCATCGCTACACCTTCTTGTGTGGTAAGCATATACTTAATATCTGGGAAATCTTCCAAAGCATCCATAATAGGACTCTCGCTCGTTCCTGGATTTCCAAAAATGTAATCCACTCCTTCAGCCCGGAGCATCTCCATTAAAGCTCTCTTTCCTGTCATTTTGGCCATAATAAATCCTCCTATACTTGCTTGTCTAAACTGGAATTATATTTGCAGAATATAACACCCTATAGGCATAGGTGTACTCTAGATATCTGACAATATCGCTTTAATCCCTTCGGTGCGGAATTTTTGGATATCGTCAGCATCTTTAATAAATACACCTAGTGTCTTTTCAACCACATTATAGTCTAACGAATTAAATTGAAGTAATATCATAGCGCTGGCCCAATCCAATGTTTCTGATATACCAGGCGTTTTTTCGAGATCCATTTCTCTGACTTTCTGTATGAAATAACTGATTTGGCTAGCGAAATCGTAATCTACGCCTTCAACCTTGCTTCTGATAATACGAAGTTCTTTTTCGTAGTCCGGATAATCAATCCAGAGATAAAGGCACCGCCTGCGTAAGGCATCTGAAAGCTCACGTGTCCGATTAGATGTTAGAATCACTAACGGTTTATGGATCGCACTTATAGTGCCTATTTCAGGTATTGTGATTTGGAATTCGGATAAGGTTTCCAAGAGATATGCTTCGAATTCTTCATCGGCTCTATCAACTTCATCTATAAGTAAAACAGGCGCTTTATTGCTCTGAGTCAAAGCTTCCAACAGTGGTCTTTTTAACAGGAAAGCTTCGCTGAATATCTCTTGTTCTCTTTCGTAGAGGCCTTGATCACTATTTTCACCAAGTTTTATTCGAAGCAGTTGCTTAGGATAATTCCATTCGTAAAGAATAGTATTGACATCAAGCCCATCGTAGCATTGTAGTCTGATAAGTTTGGTGTCTAAAATACGTGACATCACGTTAGCGATCTCTGTCTTCCCAACTCCAGCTTTTCCCTCGATCAAAATTGGCCGCTCCAGAATCTGTGCCATGTACAAGGTAGTGGCAATATTTGAATCGGCAATATAGTCTTCGGATTCTAATTTTCCAATTATGTCATCTATTGGGTCGACGACGGATTGTCTCTCTTGCAAAGTAACGTTTCCCTTAATTCAACTCTGGTACAGCTTTGAATACTACCGGCAATGAAACGATCTGACTTGTTTTATACAGATTCTCTAACTCTTACGTTCAACGCCTCTTATAGCGCGCCATACCTTTTCCGATTTGGCAGGCATATCAATATGTGTTATTCCGTAAGGTGAAAGAGCATCAACAACAGCGTTTATCACGGCAGGAGACGCAGCGATCGTACCGGTTTCCCCCGCTCCTTTCACCCCCATTGGGTTAACTGGTGAAGGTGTGACAGTGCGTTCAACTTCAAACGAGGGTAAATCCGTGGCCTTCGGCAACGCGTAATCCATCATACTACCCGTGAGAAGCTGACCATTATCATCATAAATAGCCTCCTCTTGCAATGCCTGACCAATTCCTTGAGCTGATCCTCCCTGTACCATGCCATCAACTATCATAGGATTGAGTACATTACCGACATCATCCACTGCCACATATCTAAGAACTGTCACTAACCCAGTATCAGGATCTATTTCCACAACAGCTATATGCGTTCCTGACGGCCAAGTGAAGTTTTTTGGATCAAAGAAACTGGTAGCCTCTAAACCCGGTTCCATACCTTCGGGTAGTCCATCGTAATAATAAGCAGCGCCAGCAACCTCTTGAAACGTTTTGGAGTTTTGTGGAGCCCCTTTTACAAATAATTTACCATCCTCTAAAACCATGTCTTCCTCTGAAGCTTCTAATAGGTGAGCAGCAAGTTTCTTTGCTTTTACTACAATTTTGTCTGTACTCATTTGAATTGCTGCACCCCCCACTGAAAGGCTGCGACTACCGAAAGTTCCTATGCCAAATGGCATTCTATCAGTGTCTCCATGAACGACGCCTATATCCTCAACCGGAATTCCCAGATTAGCAGATACTAATTGAGCGTAGGTTGTCTCATGCCCTTGTCCATGAGCGGATGATCCGGTAAACACTGTCACCTTGCCAGTCGGATGAATTCTTACAATTGCGCTTTCCCATAACCCTGCTCGGGCCCCGAGCGCTGCACCCACAGCAGATGGAGCGGCTCCGGAGATTTCTATATAACTTGAAAGTCCTATGCCTAGTAATCTCCCGTCCCCTCGAGCTTCGGTTTGATCGACCCTAAATTGCCTATAATTAACTATTTCTAGGGCTCTATCAAAGGAGAGTTCATAATTCCCGCTATCGTATGTTACGGCTGTTGCAACTGTGTAACCATCATCAAACGGAGCGATGAAGTTTTTACGACGAACTTCTGCAGGGTCCAATTTAATTTCAGATGCAAACATGTCAACCATACGTTCAACGACATAGGTCGCCTCAGGACGACCAGCACCTCTGTAAGCATCTACAGGTGTAGTGTTAGTGAATACTCCGTACACTTTGCACGAAATGTTAGGTGTATTATATGGACCAACCAGCATAAGGCCATAATACCAAGTAGGAATCAGAGGAGCAAAAGTAGAAAGATATGCACCTAAATTGGCATATGTCGTTGCACGCAATCCAGTAATGGTACCATCCGTATTGCCCATTATTTCTACATCCGTCACATGGTCTCGACCGTGGGTAGTAGCTACGTAACCTTCAGTGCGACTTTCAATCCACTTGACAGGGCATCCGAGTTGCTTGGCTATAATGGCAGTTATTATCTCTTCAGCATATAGATAAAGTTTACTTCCAAAAGCACCGCCGACTTCAGGCGCTACGATTCTTATCAGATGCTCAGGGTGTCCAGTTACCAAGGACATTAATAACCTTACAAGATGTGGTATCTGGGTAGACGTCCACACCGTAAGTTGTTCCGAACCTTTATTATAATCGGCAACGACCCCACGTCCTTCCATAGGATTTGGTACTAAACGTTGGTTGACGATACGTTGCTTAACTACAACTTCGGCTTCTTCAGAAGCTTTCTCTATATCACCCCCGTTTACTTCCCACTCGAATCCGATATTGGCAGGCGCATCCTCATGCAGCTGAGGCGCATCCTTTTTCATCGCGCCTTCAGCAGTTACAGTCACTGCCAGTGGCTCGTATTCTACTACAACCAATTCAGCGCCATCGACCGCGATAGATGGGCTGACAGCGACCACTGCAGCAATAGCTTCTCCCACACACCTAACTTTTTCTATTGCTATAGGTGGATGAGGTACTTCTTTCGTATCTGGCACCACCCAGCCACAAGGAAGTGATCCCAATTGTTCTTTGAGATCCTCTCCTGTGTAGACGATAACAACACCTTCAAGAGCAGCAGCAGCAGAAACATCGACTGAACTAATCCTGGCATGAGCATACGTACTTCTAACTAGCGACAAATGCAGCATCCCTACTCGCCGAATATCATCAACATACGTAGCGTTACCAGTTATCAAACGAGGATCTTCACGTCGTTTGATACTAGTTCCAAAAACAGAGGTAGTCACAACTTCCCCCTTTAAAGAGATAAGATTTATGACACAAATTAACGTGGACCAGACAGAAGGCAGACCCTCCTTGAATGACGCCCAAACACATCCTTCCAAACGTCATAGGGCCCCTCTCTCACGCACATGGTGACACTCTACCCTAGACTACCAATTAAGACAAGGGTGAACATTAAATGATGGAAAAATAAAGATTGCCGTTCCGTAATATGAATAATCCAATCAAATAATTATTGACATCAGTCGGTCGCTATGCTACAGTTGGAACCTCGCATAAAGTATGACATTAACTTCAACGTTTTTCCCGCGTAATTTTAACTTTTGCTAGACCTATGTCCTTTTCCCCTATCCTTCGAATCTTAAGTATCAAACTTACTCTTTAGTCTCAAGAGGTGTGATAACTATGACTCTGGTGAAAACGCAATCTTCAACCGAAGCGATGAATAGCGGAAAAAAATTATATGGTAAGGCGTCTAGCGTTCTGGATGTCCCAAATCTAATCCAAGTCCAGATTGATTCCTTTGATTGGCTGAAAGGTGAAGGGCTTGCCGCCTTACTCAGGGAGATCTCCCCAATAGAAGATTTACCAGGCGGACGATTCGAACTCAATTTCGGAGAACACTACTTTGACACCCCTAAATATAGCGAAGAAGAATGTAGAGAAAAAGAGGTTACATTCTCCGCCCCTGTGCATGTCACTGTAGCTTTGAAGATAAATGCTTCAGGGCCAGGTCAAGGAGAGGTCAAAGAGCAAACCCTTTTCATTGGTGATATACCAATGATGACCTCAGCGGGCACTTTCATTATTAACGGAGCAGAAAGGGTCGTCGTAAGCCAATTGGTAAGATCGCCTGGCGTATATTTTACGGTAGACACAGAACCAAACACGGGAAGATCGTTATCATCTGCGAAACTGATTCCTTACAGGGGCGCTTGGATGGAATTTGAAACAAGTAGCAGAGATTTGATATCTGTTAAAGTTGATAGGAAACGTAAGACGCCTGTGAGCACTCTCCTGCGTGCTATGGGGTATGCAACAAACGAGAAGTTATCTGCATTATTTGAAGATGTGGACACTAACCCGGACCACCAATATATTAAAACAACTATAGATAAAGATTCGGGAGTGACTAACCAGGCAGAAGCACTACTTGAATTTTACAGAAGGCTCCGGCCTGGTGAACCACCCAATCAGGAAAACGCTAAGGCTTTGATATCGAACCTGTTTTTCAACGAAAGGCGTTATGACTTAGGTAGAGTAGGGCGATACAAGCTCAATCGACGCTTGAAACGTGACGTTGAGGCATCTACTACGATTTTGCAGCCCGAGGACATAATATCGTTATTGAGGATGATGATACAGATCAATAACGATATAGTTGAGCCCGATGACATAGACCACCTCGGTAATCGAAGAGTCCGTGCAGTAGGTGAATTGATTCAAAATCAAATTAGGGTAGGCTTACTTAGAATGGAACGGGTCATCAAGGAACGTATGCTTTCGCAACTTGACCCGGCTACAACTACTCCAGCTGCATTGATAAATATCAGGCCCGTCGTTGCATCGGTTAGAGAATTCTTTGGAGGATCTCAGTTATCGCAATTTATGGACCAAACCAATCCCCTTGCTGAATTGACCCATAAACGTCGTCTATCAGCACTAGGGCCCGGCGGCTTGTCGAGAGAGCGAGCGGGATTTGATGTGCGAGACGTCCACCATTCTCACTACGGCCGTATTTGCCCAATTGAAACCCCTGAAGGGCCGAATATCGGCCTGCTTGGCTCTTTAGCAACCTTTGCTCGAACTAACGAATATGGTTTTATTGAAACTCCATACCGAATAGTTCATAAGGAACTCCCCAATATCGATACTAATCTAAGGGGAAGACGTGTGACTGAAGCCATACTGGACGATAGCGGAAACATGATTCTAAAGGCAAACCAGGTTATTAGTAAAAAAGCTTTGGAACAAATTACGTCCCTTAGTCCTCGCAATATACCCCTTAAAGCTTTTATAATACACGACCCGGAAGATATTGTTTATTTATCGGCTGATGATGAAGAAGAAGCTCATATTGCTCAAGCCAATGCAGTCATAGACAAAACGGGGCAGTTCGCCAGTGATAGAGTTGAGGCAAGGAATGGCGAGTTAATATCTATGGAGTCTCCACAAAATATCGACTATGTAGATGTCTCCCCTATGCAATTGGTGAGTGTGTCGACCTCATTGATACCGTTTCTAGAACATAACGATGCCAATAGAGCTCTCATGGGATCAAATATGCAACGTCAAGCCGTACCTCTACTTAGACCAGAAGCCCCGTTAGTTGGTACCGGTATGGAGGGGCGAGTGGCTAAAGACAGTGGCCAGGTCGTCATGTCTCATTGTAATGGCCTTGTGACAGAATCTGCAGGAAATATGATAGTAGTTACAGACTATAACGGGGAGCGACACGAACATAAGCTATTAAAATTTGTCAGAAGTAACCAGGGTACATGTGTTAACCAACGTTCTATAGTTTCTAGAGGTGAAATTGTGTCAGAGGGCCAAGTTTTGGCAGACAGCTCTTCGACATCAGCAGGTGATCTCGCCTTAGGTCAAAATGTTCTAGCAGCTTTCATGAGCTGGGAAGGATACAATTTTGAGGATGCTATCATTCTCAGCGAAAAACTAGTTAAGGATGACAAGTTCACATCGATTCATATCGAGAAGCATGAGGTTGAAGCGAGAGACACCAAATTAGGCCCCGAAGAAATCACGCGTGACATCCCTAACGTTGGAGAAGACAGCCTATATGACCTAGATGAGGAAGGTATTATCCGTATCGGAGCAGAAATAGGGCCGGGGGATATCCTAGTGGGCAAGATAACTCCGAAAGGCGAAACTGAACTGAGTGCGGAAGAAAAACTTTTGCGCGCTATATTTGGAGAGAAAGCTCGCGATGTCAAGGATACATCTTTGAGAGTACCACATGGGCAGAAAGGTAAAGTTATAGGCGTTAAAGTATTGAGTAGAATTAATAAGGACGAGTTGCCACCAGGAGTTAACAGACTTGTACGTCTTTGGGTAGCCCAAACCCGTAAAGTGTCTGAAGGTGACAAAATGGCCGGACGTCATGGTAATAAAGGCGTTATAGCCAGGATACTACCTGAGGAAGATATGCCATTCCTGGAGGACGGTACTCCGGTTGACATCATACTTAATCCAATTGGGGTCCCGTCACGCATGAACTTAGGCCAAGTATTGGAAACTCACTTAGGTTGGGCTGCTAACACATTGGGCGTCAGAGCTGTAACGCCGGTCTTTGACGGTGCGCCAGATACGGCAATAGAGGATGCTTTAGCACAGGCATGGTTCCTAAAGCAATCTGGAGCCATAGATCGTAGGCTTATAGACAAAAATGGCTCAAATCATATCAACATGTCAGCGACTAAGTCATGGCTTGAGAAATTAGGTTACGATTTCAACAAGATTTTTAAGAAATCTATCCCTGGTGAAGCTTCAAGGGTTTGCTGTAAAATTTGGCTTAAAGATAAGACAAAGAAGGACATTTCGGAATTAACGGCATTTGAACTCAGAGAAGAGGTACTAAGGATCAATAGAGATGAACAAAAATCTGCGCCAATACTCGGTAAATCTACCCTCTACGACGGTAGAACAGGCGAGGCATTCGATCAGCCCATAACTGTTGGCTATATTTACATGATGAAACTGATTCATCTAGTAGAAGATAAGATCCATGCCCGCTCAACAGGACCATACTCCTTAATTACCCAACAACCATTGGGAGGTAAAGCACAATTCGGTGGCCAGCGTTTTGGCGAAATGGAAGTCTGGGCCCTAGAAGCGTACAGTGCAGCCTACAATCTTCAGGAAATGCTTACTGTTAAGTCAGATGACGTTGTAGGACGAGTTAAGACATACGAAGCCATTGTTAAAGGAGAAGATGTTATTCAACCAGGGATTCCCGAATCTTTCCATGTCCTTTTAAAGGAATTACAAAGCCTCGGACTTTCAGTTGAATTAATGTATGAGGACCCTGATGACGCTATTTTATCCGCAACGACAGGACATCAGTTAAAAATACAAGGATCACCCGAGGGTTTTTCTCCATTGGACATGATTGGTCTAGATAGTAGCGGAGATGTGGAATCATTCTCCAATGACCTACCGTTAGGCGTCGATAGAGCACCTTCAATATCGTACAATGATGAGGATTCAGAAATTGATGGCAACTCTAGCACCAACAATGCTCCTTCAGCAACGATAGATGAGGAACTAGAACCCAGCGATGATACATCTGAAAAGCCTGATCTCGGTCCTTCAGAAGAGGACCAAGACGTGGAGTCTACCAGTTCAAATGAAGAAGATACGGTTCAAAATAAAATACAGGCAGAGAAAGCTGACTAGTTCATTATCTCTGAAGAAATATAGATACTCGCTTTCGATAAATAGAGAAAAATCACTAAATATCACCTAATAGGCGTTATTTAGTGATTCGATTAAAGAGACTTAAAACTTCAATCTGACGTTTTAAATTAGGAGTGACGACTATGGCTCAAAGCGGCAATGACTTTAATGCGATCCGCATTTCCCTTGCTTCTCCAGATCAAATTAAAACGTGGTCTTACGGCGAAGTTACTAAGCCAGAGACAATAAACTATAGGACACTACGTCCAGAAAAGGACGGCCTTTTTTGTGAACGCATTTTTGGTCCCACTAAAGATTGGGAATGTTATTGTGGTAAGTACAAAAAGATCCGTTACAAAGGTGTGATATGTGACCGCTGCGGCGTAGAAGTAGCTCGATCGAAGGTTCGAAGAGAACGGATGGGACACCTAGCTTTAGCCGCTCCAGTCGCTCACATCTGGTTTTCTAAAGGGACACCTAGTCGTCTTGGGCTACTTTTGGATCTATCTCCTAGAAACTTAGATAGAGTACTGTATTTTGCCCAATACCTGATAACCGCTGTAGATGACAGATTACGCCAATCAAGTATGGAGGAATTAAGAAGTCAGCTTGACTCAGAACCTGAAAAACTCTCATCAACCGCACAAGCGGAAATTGCAGAACTGCGATCTAAATTCAATGAAACCACGCCAGATACTGATACCCAAGATGTAGTTCAAAGCAAAGCTCTTAAAGAAATGGAAGATGCGATTGCTAATATAAATACGCAATTACAAAAAGATCAGGCTGAATTAGTAGACCAAATAAATAATAGCATAGATGCTTTAGAAGATCTTCAAGTCGGACAATTACTGACCGAGAACCACTATAGGGAATTACAGAAGAGCGCTCACTTTGAAGTCTTTGATGCCAGCATGGGGGCAGAAGCGGTGTTAGAAGTCATGCGTAATGTGGACCTTCAAAGTATGCGCGGAACTCTTCAAGAAGAGATAAGATCTACTTCAGGACAAAGACGTAAAAAAGCAATTAAACGACTGAGAGTAGTGGAGGCTTTTAGGAAGAGCGAAAACAAACCAGAGTGGATGGTGTTAACAACTCTGCCAATTCTACCCCCCGAATTGCGCCCTATGGTGCAGCTTGATGGCGGTAGATTCGCCACAAGCGATCTAAATGATTTATATAGGCGTGTAATTAATAGAAACAATAGACTGAGGAGACTAGTTGAACTTCAGGCTCCAGAAATTATCGTACGTAATGAGAAACGTATGCTGCAAGAAGCAGTTGACGCACTGATAGATAATGGACGGAGGGGACGCGCAGTTTCTGGAAGTCACAATCATCGACTTAAGTCGCTGTCAGATCTACTTCGTGGTAAGCAAGGCAGATTTCGCCAAAACTTATTAGGTAAACGTGTAGATTATAGTGGCCGCTCAGTTATAATTGCAGGTCCAACTTTGAAATTACATCAATGTGGTCTACCAAGAAGAATGGCTCTAGAGCTATTCAAGCCATTCGTAATGAACCGGTTGGTCATGAAAGGTTATGCACACAATATAAAGAGCGCTAAGAGAATAGCCGAGCGTGTGAGACCGGAAGTATGGGATATCCTCGAAGAGGTTGTCCAAAATAGACCAGTTTTGCTTAATAGAGCACCAACCTTGCATAGACTAGGGATTCAAGCCTTTGAACCCGTTTTAATTGAAGGTAGTGCAATAAGGCTGCATCCACTTGTGACAACGGCTTTCAATGCTGATTTTGATGGTGACCAAATGGCGATACACGTCCCACTATCCAAGGAAGCAGTCTTGGAAGCAAGGCGCTTAATGATGAGCACGTGTAACCTGCTAGCGCCTGGTTCAGGTGAGCCTATTGTTGCCCCAACATTAGACATGGTTTTGGGTTGCTATTACTTAACTATGATAGACGATAAAGCTGAGGGTGAGATCCGTAAATTTGCAAACCTAGAAGATGCGCAATTAGCATTCGAACTCGGGAATATAGAACTACGTGCTCCCATAAGTGTTAGGTACCAAAATGAAGGCAGTGAAACAGAATGGATGGACACGTCCGTCGGAAGAATTATTTTTAATGACGTAATATCTGATAAATTAGGCTTTCGGAATTATGAAATGAACAAGGATGCTTTAAAGGACTTAACCGCCGAATGCGTCAGGTTATTGGGCAACGACGGTACTCCTCCAGTCCTTGATGCCATAAAAGAATTGGGCTTCCATTACGCTTCTAAGGCAGGGATAACTATAGCAATAAACGACATAGAGGTTTCGCCGGATAAACAGACCATAGTAGGTAAAGCTGAACGAAATGTGAATATTTTAGATCAGCAATATATGGACGGTCTGATAACGGAAAATGAACGCTACACCAATACCGTGCAGATCTGGACAGACGCCAACGAGAACCTTACAAAAATGATCGAAGACAATTTGCACAAATACGGTGGTATATACCTGATGGCAACTTCAGGTGCTAAGGGTAATATAGCTCAGATTAAACAAATGGCTGGAATGAGAGGACTCATGTCAGATCCTAAAGGGCGTATCATTGATCGCCCGATAAAATCTAATTTCAGAGAAGGTCTGAGTGTCCTAGAGTACTTTATTTCAACACATGGTGCTCGGAAAGGATTAGCCGATACCGCGCTACGTACAGCAGATAGTGGTTACCTAACTCGAAGGCTCATAGATGTGGCTCAGGAGGTCATCGTCCAACATGCAGACTGTGGTACACCAATTGGGACCTGGATCGGAGACGATAATGAAGACACAATGTCCACTCCTTTCAGTGATAGGATACGGAGTAGATATACAGTCGAAGCTGTTGCGAATCCATCTACCGGAGAAATCGTGGTAGACGCAGGACAAGAGATAAATGATGACACCGTTGCCATTATTAAGGATGCGGGTGTTACCGGTCTTATGGTCCGTTCTCCATTAGCCTGTGAATCTAGGCGTGGGGTCTGCCAAATGTGTTACGGTATCTCTCTGGCAACTCAGAAGCCGGTTCTCCTAGGAGAGGCAGTCGGTATTATAGCGGCTCAAAGCATCGGTGAACCGGGTACCCAACTAACGATGCGTACCTTCCATACAGGAGGCATTGCCGGAGTAGATATAACAAGTGGACTACCCCGCGTGGAAGAACTCTTCGAAGCCAGAACACCCAAGGGAGAAGCTGTCCTTTCTGAAATTGACGGGCTGATAGAAGTCTCTGAAATGTCAGATGGCCGTAGCATAAAAATTACAAGCGTAGAAGAGTACTCAGACGAGTATGAAATACCAAAGACATACAAGTTAACAGTTTCAGAAGATGACATAATAGCAATGGGAGCTCCTATAGCGATTGCTAAGGACACTGATAATGAAGACGAAAAAAACTCTATCCAAACCAACGATATAATAGCTAGGGTTACTGGATCCATTCACATAGGAAAAAATTCTCTGCGTATAACCTGGACTGACACGGACGAAAGAGAATATGTCATTCCAGCTAGCGCTCATATAGTAGTTAAAACAGGAGATAGAGTATTGGCCGGCGCGACATTAACCACAGGACCTAAGAATCCGCAACAGATCTTAAGTATCCAAGGGCGTGAAGCCGTACAGACATATATGATCGAGGAAGTCCAAAAGGTATATAGATCACAAGGAGTATCAATACATAACAAACATATCGAAGTCATCATAGCCCAAATGCTTCGTAAAGTCCGAATAGACTCACCCGGGGATGCTGACCTACTTCCAGGTGAACTATTTGAACGACAGGAATATGAAACTATAAACGCAAGCGTCTTAGCTGAAGGGGGTGAACCAGCGACTGCGAGTACTGTCCTTCTAGGAATAACGAGAGCATCGTTAAATATGGAGAGTTTCTTGGCCGCCGCTTCATTCCAGGAGACAACTCGTGTACTTACCGAATCAGCCGTTAACGGTGACATAGACTATCTACGAGGATTAAAAGAAAACGTCATAATTGGGCGACTAATTCCAGCACGCTTTGACGGCACTGAAGAAGGAAGAGAACGTCTAGGCCTAAATGATGTAAAGTTACAATCATCAGGAGAGCTAGATGACCCGCCAGGAGACGAATCATTCCTTATAGAAGAAGAGGGCGACAGTAAAGAAGAGTCAACTCATAAGAAAGAGGAAGATCTGGCGGTTGAAGGAGCTACTGCAGACTAATTGACAAAACTTCCTATGTGTTTGATATCAGAGAAAATTGGGCGGTTAGCTCAGCGGTTTAGAGCGCTGCGTTGACATCGCAGAGGTCATAAGTTCAAATCTTATACCGCCCACCATCTTGAATTTAGATGCAAAGTCGAACTAATATCTCACTCTATTAAGCGGCTAAATGGGAAGAGTTTAATACCTGAATGTCCATATATTGAATATGATTAATTAGAGAACTCACCCACCCCGCTATTCTTCAATTTAACATGAACCCAAGAATGTCAGAATAATACACTTGATTTTCATAGTCTATTTCGCTACGTTTACTGGCAAGTCACAAGCCTGAGTCAAGATGGCTTGTATATCATTAAGAAAGTTAATCCCACCATCAAAAGAGTCATTATTCCATATTCCATACCAACATTGATTTCTTCAGCTCTTTGTTTCCTTGCTTTTCGCTGCTTTCTTCTTAAAAATACTTCATTAATGAGAATTAAGCAGATAAATAAAGGGTATGTGAGAATAATCCACAGATCAGATTGACTGTAACCAGCCTCTATAATAGCCAAATTACCTGTTATAAGGGCTATTACACTCATACATGGCAACAAGATCATATTTGTACGCAATTGCTTAGACGGCAATTGAATAACTCTGGTAAAGACACCATAGAGAATGACATAGCCAATTATAATGGCACTAAGCACGTGTAAGAATAAAGCGAGGTTATACACTAGCCCTCCAGAGGTGTTTCGAGAGACGTTGCCAAGGTTCGTACCTAGATCTTCTTATCAATTATCTAAGATGACCATCATGCTAAAAAGACACATGTTAAACAAATAATCGGACTTGAACAACAATCCAGCTTAATATTGTAGTGACAAAAATGTGTTCGGATTAATCTATTTGGATACGGGGATCCAAAGCGTCGCGCAATCCCTCACCGATAAAATTCACAGCAAGCACGGTCATCGATATCGCAACTCCTGGAGGAAGCCACAGCCAAGGTTGCTTCTTCAAAACATGAAGAGACTGTGCTGCTGTCATCATATTCCCCCACGTAGCTGTTGGTATCTGGACTCCCAACCCCAAGAAGTTCAATGCAGCCTCAATTAGTATAGCGCTCGCTAAACCAAGTGTACCTGCCACTGCAACGTAAGGCATAATTTCAGGTAAAATATGAAGGAATATTACTCTTCTGTCGCTAGCTCCCAGAGCTCGGGCTGCTGTCACGAATTCCATCTCTCTAACAGCTAATGTCTGCCCTCTGACTAATCGAGCGATCCCCATCCATCCTAGGAATCCTATCGCGATTGTAATATTGACAATACTCCCTCCGAATACCGCAACCAATATAATCAATGCAAAGAGGATGGGAAATGTCATCACTAATTCAGTAAATCGCATAAGAACGTTATCAACCCAACCACGAAGGAATCCGGAAATTAGTCCAATCAAAGTTCCAATACCAACTGCTATTAAAAGTGCTACCAATGCTATACCTAAGGTAATCCTAGATCCATGAAGCAACCTAGAAAACACATCGCGTCCAACAGAATCAGTGCCCATTATGTGAGAGAGAGTAGGTGCATTCTTGATATGGTCTAAATCCACAGCATCGGGGTTATGTACCCCGATCCAAGGAGCGAAAACTGCCCCTATAGTAAAAACAGCCACTATCGCTATACCCAGAAGCGAAAGCCTATGACGGGTGAACCTATACCACAATCCTCTCTGGCTCTCTGTGAGAACTAGGTTTTCGAACTCTAAAGGCTGACTTTTTCTATCAGCTGCAGTGGACACTTATTTACTCCTAATATACGACATGTTTTTATAGGTTAAGTCCTACGAATACCTTATACGAGGATCTGCAACAGCATACAATATATCAGCTAACAAATTCGCACCCAATACCATTGTAGAAACGAAGAATGTCAAACCCATTACAGTGGAATAATCCTGTTGATGAATAGCTTTAATAGAAAGCATACCTAATCCCGGCCAGGAAAACATAGTCTCAACAACAATGGCCCCTCCCAATAGGATAGGTAACCGAAGTGTGGTGATTGTTATCAAGGGCAGCAAAGCATTCCTAAAGGCATGTCGTCCCATAACAGCGAATTCAGAGAGTCCTTTAGCCCTCGCAGTTGTTACATAATCAGATTTCATCACTTCCAACATAGCAGTACGTGCGTAACGTGTATTCTGAGCCATTAAATCCATAGACAATATGACCGCTGGCAAAAACAGATGATATAGATTATCCCATAGTCTAAAAGTTTCGTCTAAGGAACTTGACATACCAAACACAGGGAAGATTGGCCATATCGATCCAAACACCAGTAGAGCAACTAATGCAAAAAAGAAAGTTGGAATAGATAATCCTATCAGAGAAGTAACAGTAAGCAGATAATCCCATATACTATATTGCCGCAACGCAGCCATGACGCCAAAAATGAAACCTACGACAGTGGATATCACAAGAGCTGCTCCACATAGCTCCAGAGTGGGCCATAAGCGACTTCCCACTCTCTCTATCACTGGGCGACCGGTAAAGTAAGAGTATCCGAAATTACCTTGAAGCATTTGACCTAGCCAAATCCCGTAACGTACCGGGATCGGCTTATCAAGACCAAGAGCCCTTCTCATATTATCGAGGTCCTCTTCGTTTAACTGGTCTTCTGGACTAATCATCGCCATTATAGGGTCGCCCGGGGCTAAATTCATAACCGTGAAAGTTATTATTGTTATGCCTAAAAGCATCGGGATAAACACTAAAAGCCTACGTATGATAAAAGGGGCCATAAAACTTTATTACCTCTGCTGCCCTAATTCAAAGCACTACCAAAAACTTACTGAAAACAGGTCGGACACCAGGACGGCGGGGAGATTTGCATATCCTTCCCCGCCGTCCTATACATCTATTTACCACTGTGGGACGGTTAGTTTGCGCTTCTCAAATCCCATAAATGCGGGGAGAGATTGTAAACCTCACCATGTTTTGCCACTATAGGGAACGTAGGCATATCGGTCAAACTTGTCGAAGGCCTCATATCCCCAATTCCTGGCACATACCATCTTTTGCTAACGATTGTCCACCAGTCCTTAAGATACACAGGAGCTAATGGGAGAGTCGTTAACATTTCCTCATTGATCTCTTGATAAAGAGGTATTCTATCCTCTCTAGTGATTTTCTTACCAGCAGCGTCCATCAAAGCGTCCGTTGCTGCGTTTGCATAACCCATAGCATTCCTTGATCCAGTTCTGAGGTGGAATTTAAGGAATCCGTCGGGATCACCAAACACGCCAAAGGTCACTCGGATAGTTTCCCAATCGTAAGTCTCGTAGAAAGTGTCTACCCACACCATGAGTGCAACTTCCTTAAAGACTAGCTTAAAACCGACTTCCGCTAGCATTGCCTGCTCAGCCGCTAGCATTGCTCTGGCCTCCTCACTACCTACCGCTATGATAGTACATGTTACTTCGGTATCCGAATCCCAGCCAGCGGCAGCTAAGAGCTCTCTGGCTTTGTCTGGATCATAAGGATAACGATCCTTCCATTCAGCCTTTTGATACCATCCGTGAGTCATGAAGGAATTGAAAATACTGCCGTTTCCTCCCACGAAGGTGTCAATCAATTTCTGACGATCAAGCGCATACAGGAAGGCTTGGCGTATTCTAGGATCCGTCAGATGCGCGCTTCTGGTATTAAAGGCATAAGAAATTAAAGTACTACCATCTTCTGCCGCAACATTGGTCCCAGGGTCATCTATAGCATCTTGGAACATCTCTGTAGTAGCATCAGTTCCTCCATCAAAGGACATTGCATGGATTTCACCCCTCTGGAATGCAATCTGTGCTGCTTCTGAGGAAAGAATTATGCTTACAACTATCTCATCTAAGAGAGGTCTACCCAAATAGTAGTCTTCGTTCGCTACCATACGGAAATATTGACCTTCTACATACTTTTCGAATTTGAAAGGTCCTGATCCTACTGGCTCGTCATAGAAGAAACGTTCCTTCCTAAGATCTCCTGGCTCTACTCCTTCAAACTTATGCTTAGGTAGAATTGCTCTCTCAAAAGTTGTTCCTGCCTCTTGCATGAACAGGGCATTGGCATATTCCTGGTCAAATCTAATTGTGTGGTCGTCTATAACCACTATACCTTCTACGGAATCGGCTTCACCTGCCGTGTAGGCAGCTGCACCTTTGATCATCGCTAACTTACCCATAGAACGGGATCCAGTTGCGTTATTTAAGAGCATCGTGTAAGTCCACTCGACATCCGCTGCCGTAACCGGCACGCCGTCGTGCCACACGGCATTCTTGCGAAGATAGAAGGTGTAGACATCTCCAGCTTCATTTATTTCCCAAGACTCCGCAAGGTCTCCTCTGAATCCGCTAGCAGCGGTAGGATCTGCTTTAACTAACACAGATGTAACTGCCCATATGAATTCTTTAGGAGTTCCTCCAGTCATCGTGTTGAAGTCACCAGGAACGAAGTTAGTCGATATTCGTAATATTTTTGGATCTCGTTTTGCTTCTACCTGGACCTCGACTATCTTCTCGACGATCTTGATTCTCTCAACCACAACAGTCTGTACGATTTTGACCTGCTTTTCCACCACAACCTCTTTCACCACTTCCACTCTCTCTATAACAGGTACCTCTCTCTCCACCACAACCTCTTTTTCAACTTCCACAACAACTTGTTTCTCTACAATCCTTGGTACCTCTCTCTCCACCACAACCTCTTTCACCACTTCCACTGTTCGAGGTGCCACGGCCTCAGAAGTACAAGCCGCTGAAATCAACATTACCGCCAACAACAGTGCTGGCAACCAGAGCTTCTTCATTGCTCCCTCCTAAATTTATAACCCAAATTTACCTTGACAGATATGGACACTAATAATACTAGACTTTCATTCGTACTGTCAATGTACGGCCTTGATGCATCAATACCATCCTAATGTCATTATCTTTAAAATCTAACTATTGCGCTGTAAATCCTCCATCAATGACTAATTCACTCCCGGTTACAAATGATGCTTCATCAGACGCCAAGTACAACACACCATAAGCTATTTCAATCGGCTGTGCGACCCTCCCAAGAGGCGTAAGGCTATTTCTTCTCTGCTGTGCTTCAGGAGTATCAATACGGTGCGATATCATTAAGGTATCAACAGATCCCGGATGAACCGAATTAACTCTGATTCCTTGTTTGGCATATTGAACTGCAGCTGCCTTAGTAAATATTCTGACTGCGCCTTTTGAAGCATTGTAGACCGGCTGTACTGTAGGTTGGCCTATCAAACCTGATACAGAGGATATATTTATGATAGAACCACATCCATTCTTACGCATTTCAGATATGACGGCTTTCGTACCCAGGAAAACACCCTTAGCATTAACGTCCATTACTCTGTCCCAATCGTCGTCTGACGTATCTTCTAATGTTCCAAAAAGTGCGATCCCCGCATTGTTAACTAAGATGTCTATTTTCCCGAAATGCTCCACAGCTCCCGACACAACACTATCCCAATCATTTTGTTTTGTGACATCAAGTCTAATGAAAACCGCTTCTCCTCCAGCCTTAGTGATTTGTGATTCGACACTAAGTCCTTCACTTTCCAGAATGTCTCCGATGATCACTCTAGCACCTTCGGAGGCGAATAATTTTGCTTCTACGGCCCCCATACCTCTCCCTCCACCACTAATGATCGCCACTTTATCCTGCAATCTCATTGGGTTCCTCCAATTAAAATTCAATTTGAAATACGATAAACGTTGCTATAAAAAACGAATCCTACTATTTATGGTTCGTCCCCTCATCAAATCTCTGCCAGTAAACGATATCATTTGTGGTCTTTTCATATACCTATTGTGATCAGTATTCTCCAGCACATTACTTTCAAAGGATTCAATATTATGTTGGCGACCATTAGTACTATTCAAATAGTCTTCTCGGGTATCACTCATAATAAATAGTATAGGTAGATCAATTTGGCATAATATGTAGTTCAAATCGTGGTAGTCTCCTTTACGGTCTTCCCAATTAAAAGTATCACTTAATCATTTCATTGTTATTGTTTCCATTTATTAACTTTGATGTCTCAAGATTCAAAACTTCTCGAGCTACTTCTGGATCCCATTTCTCAGAGAATGGATGAGTAGATAAGAACGTTTTTAGAGCATCTTTGCTTTTCCAAGAGGGTAGGGGACCGTTAGCGCGATCTGAAATCTTTCTTAGTAGTCCTTCATTTATTACAACCGTAGGCTCCGATAATACAATTTTTCTCAGCGGATACGGATATTTCTAAACCAGTGAAATTAGTATCATCGCTCCAGTGGAATGACCGACCACAATA
>Ga0310121_10001608_pt1 | contig 22707 bp, 26 predicted proteins | sample CB27_Tmax_986_MG_FD_203504 | JGI IMG/M metagenome (GOLD analysis project Ga0310121, IMG submission 203504) | Marine microbial communities from Western Arctic Ocean, Canada - CB27_Tmax_986 | ecosystem: Environmental > Aquatic > Marine > Oceanic | place: Canada: Western Arctic Ocean | collected...
CGCTTGCTTGTACTCGTCCCAGAGCAGCATCAGGGTCACATGTTTGTGCCGGCAGCGCTCCTCATGAACCGTGGTGAAGTTGGGGAGGGGTCGTGGGCGGGGGGGCGACTTACCCGTGGGAGGAAACAACTGCTGCTGAATCGTCCGGTCATCCCACCCCTCCGGTAGGGGCCAGCTAAGACCGGCTTGTTGGGCCCGGCGCACATACTCGGCCACGGTGCTGCGAGCCAGGGCACAGCTCCGGGCGATCTGCCGGTTGGAGAAACGACTGTTCATGGGGTCACTGTAGGTCCGCGGTAATGGCCTTCCCTCGGTGGCCCCACCCTTCCTACGTCACAATTCTGTTGACAGTATAGGATATCGTCGGGTATACTCCTTTGATATTCATTAACCACAGGAGGAACTTATGCAGTGTATGGTAGACAAGTGTGAGAGGGAAGCAAAAACACGAGGTATCTGTCCGACACATTACCGGGGCATCTTCAGGCTGATCAAGACAGGTAGGACCAACTGGGCCTACCTAGAAGAAGCCGGGAAGGTCCTGCCTGCCTACTCAAAGAAAGGGGTTCTGGGTACCTACCTCGACCTCCCGGATGAAGCTGAAACTTCAGGCGTAGGACATTCTTGATCTTGTGCATGGACTTCCTTTGATTCGGCACGATCGCTCCTCCGAAAAGGAGTCATCGTACCGAAGGAGTCCAACATCGCTCCCTCCTGTCGTGGGAACCGATTCCGGGAAACCGGCCACCCTTCCGGAAACCCGGCTTCTAGTGGCCGGTTTCGTCCGGAATACGCAACTTACTCCGGAAATGCGTTTTTGTTCTTTTCATCGTTGCGGGTCTGCTGACGTATTCGGCCACAGCGCAAACGATGCAAACGATGGCTCACACCACGAATGCATGCATATCCCAATCAATGACGAGTGCTACCCCGTCCTTAGGGATGCGCACGAAGATCGTATTTGTATATAAGACCTTCACGGCATCACGCGTTTGCAATCTCACCATGATGACCAATGTGGGCGTGTGCGGTGCGAGTGTCATGGGCGGTATGTTCAAGTTATCGGCAACAGTGTCCTTCGCGACGACCATGATGTACTTTACGATGCAACCGCACATATGTCAGTGGACATGTAACGGCGGCTGCGGGACAGTCGCGATAACTGGATCATCTAACGGACTTCCGGTCGAGCTCATGGACTTCTACATCGAGAAGGCCGACGACCCTCAACCGGATACAGAAGACAATGCTGTGGCCAAGCCCTGAAGCCCCACCCAGGCAGCTTTACTCCCCCTCCAAACACTCCCCAAAACAAACCACAATCGCGTGGTCTAGCTTGAGCATGCCCGGACCAAACAGGCTTGCTCCGTCAAACCAGGACGAGAAGTTGCTGTGGCTGAGGGTTTCTTTGCAGACGAGGTGAAAGCACGCCTTGCCCTCCTTCTCCATAATCATCGGAACGACGGAGGGGTGGTCTGCGGTGCGCTCTCCGATGTAAGTCGAAGCCTTACGCCGCCACGTCATCCCGCGGTGTAACTTCCTTCTCGATCTGCTCCTGGAGGCGGTCCTTGGCAACCCTCAGTTCATAGTGTGCCTGCAGGTTCATCCAGAATTCCGCAGGAAGGCCAAAGTATCGGCCCAGGCGCATAGCGGTCTCTGCTGAAATCCCCCGCTTACCATGGACAATTTCATTGATGCGGCGTGCATATACCGAGATATCCTTTGCTAGTCGGTACTGGCTACGCCCTAGTGGCTTCATCAGCTCCTCGAGCAGAATCTCCCCCGGGTGGACAGGCGACAGATTCTTGTCCCTAACCATTTTTCTCTCCCTTTCTACCTTTCTGCCGGGCGGGGGGCATCCTCGCTCCCCGCCCGATCTCTCCATGCATTTCTAGTGGTAGTCTACTATCTCAACATCATAGGCGTGCCCCTATAGGCGTGCCCCTCGTACCAGCGAAAGCAGACTCTCCACTGCCTATTGATTCGGATGCTGTGCTGGCCTTTTCGCTTGCCCTTGAGGCTCTCCAGACGATTGGCAGGAAACACTCTCAGATGACCCAGGGACGTGGCGGAATACAGCAACTCCAGCTTCCGGAGGGCAACCTTGCCAACATCCTGAAACTTCCGTGTGAACTCAAGGTTGAAGAGCTTCTCAGTGTCCTTGCAACCGAATCCCTTAATCATGTTTATTTCATTAACGGAAACCGTTAATCCTGTTAAGCGTTATTATCAAGAAATGTGAGAAAAAGTGGGCCAGTTTGGGCAGGCAGGGCGGCGAAGGTCGCCCTGTCTCCTTGGAGTGCACTCGCTGGCGGCATGCGTTTTTGGGTATACAGGATGGGTCGCTAGAATGCAGCTCTACCCAGAGTGTTCTGACCGAGTCAAGTTCTGCTTCAGGCGCGGAAGCTTGAGTTCCTCAACCTTTGCCTCTATCATGCTCCTCTCGTGCCAAGAACGATTCTGCTTTGTCTCTTTGCCTGGCTGGTTCCTGGAGGCGGTCATCTGCTGCTGAAGAGGTGGGGACGTGCCGTACTCTTCTTTGGCGTTGTGACCGTCCTCTTCTGCCTGGGTCTCTCTATGGATGGTCGGCTTTTCGAGCTGACTCCCGGTTTTTTCGGTTTCCTGAAGTTCTTCGCCGATTTGAGTATCGGCCTGCCGTACCTGCTAGGAAAATGGGTGGGCTGGGGTGTTGGAGACATCCATTCCTTCGGCTATGAGTATGGGAATACCTACATCTACACGGCAGGACTACTCAACATGCTGGTAGTTTTGGACACCTTTGATATCGCCAAAGGACGCCGCTCGTGAATCACTTTAACGGACTGATTATTCTTACCATTGGCATTGCCACCGTTTTCGCCATGATCAACAAGGACAACGCCTCTGAGCGGGTTCGCTATTTTCTCTCCCTCCTGGGCTATATGGTGGTAGGTTCCCTGATCGCTGTCTGGCTTATGAATTTCATCCCCTGGTGAGGGAGGTGGGGCAGTTGCCTGGAACCACCCGGTGGGGAATGATCACGTTTCTCAGTTGGGGCCCTGCGCTCGTGTGGGCTGTCGCCATATTTGTTTTCTCTCACCAAAGTCAGCCACCGATGGGCGGACTAGCTGCTGACTATATTCTCCACTTCCTGGCCTACCTGGTCTTCGGCCTGACTTTGACCTGGGGAATCACGGAGCGCTTTCGAGAGGAGTTCACAATCAAACGGACAGTGATTGTACTGGTGTTTGCCTGTCTTTACGCGGCCAGCGATGAGCTTCACCAGTCCTTCATTCCCGGGCGAGATGCATCACTGCAAGATTTTTTCGCTGATACCCTCGGTGCCAGCGCCAGCGTGTGGACCCTCTGCCTCTTCAGTATTCGGCAGCAGGGTGGTCGTTCCGGGTGAGCTCCTTGGCGTGAGTCATGAAGAAGGATCTGTATGACTATCGCCGAAAACGTGATTTCGAGAAGACCAGGGAACCCTCAGGCGAGCCTTCCCAGCGCCTCAAGTCTTCCTCTCGGTTTTTCATTCAGAAGCACGATGCAACTCGTCTGCACTACGACTTGAGACTCGAAATGGAAGGGGTTCTGCGCTCCTGGGCTGTGCCCAAGGGTCCCTCCTTCGATCCTTCAGATAAGCGTCTCGCAGTTCTAGTCGAAGACCACCCACTGGAGTACCTGGATTTCGAAGGAGTCATCCCGGCCGGACAGTATGGAGCTGGGCGGATGCTGGTATGGGATCACGGCGTCTACGAATACCGGGGAACGGAGAGCGATCCCACCTCAGCCCTGAAGAAGGAGAAACTTGAGTTCTTTCTCCAGGGAGAAAAACTGAGAGGCTTCTGGATTCTGGTGAAAACGTCGGGTCGAGGAAAGGACGAATGGCTTTTCTTCAAGAAAGAGGATGAGTACGTAAGGGTCGGTCAAGACATTCTCAGCAGTCGGCCCGAGTTGGTCCTCTCCGGGCGCACCCTGGAAGAGATAGACGAGACTTCGACTCCCAGCCACACTGACCATCTTCATCGCCTACTCGATAGCTTGCAGATCGCCCCGGGAAGGGGAGTCGAGGTTGCTCCACCCATGCTCGCGACCCTGGCGGATCAAGTCCCCCAGGCCGCGCACTGGATCTATGAGCTGAAATACGATGGAATTCGAGCGCTTGCCGTCAAGGCCGGTGCCCAGATCAAGCTTCTCTCTCGCAACCTGAAGCTACTTGGGGAGCAATTCCCAGAGATCATCGAAGATCTGGGACAGGTTCCCGGGGACAGCTTCCAGCTGGATGGAGAGATTGTGGCGGTTGATGAGCAGGGTCGTCCCCGATTTCAGCTTCTCCAGCCCCGCATCGGTCGGCGCAATCGCTCCTCCGGAGGTCCAGTAAAGGAGGAGGTCCCGGTCTATTTCTACGTTTTTGACCTACTCGAGTGCGATGGTTACGATCTCCGTCGCGCCACCTTGAGGGAGCGCAAGAATGTTCTGCAAACACTGCTCCCTGTCACCACCCATCTCCGCCTGACCGACAGCGTCAGCGATCAGGGCGAGGAGTTGTTTCAACTTGCCTGCCAGAATGGACTAGAGGGGGTCGTCGCCAAGAACCTTAAAAGCACCTATGGAAACAAGAGGACTCGAAGCTGGTTAAAGATCAAGTGCGTGAGAACACAGGAATTCGTGATCGGGGGCTACACCCTACCCTCGGGGTCCAGGAAGAACTTTGGAGCGTTGCTCCTGGGTCTATTCTCGGGGAATAGCCTGACCTATGTCGGTGACGTCGGAAGCGGTTTTGACGAGGAGCTCATCGATCAAGTCTACCTTATGCTACGAGAACTTCATCGTGACGACTCTCAATTTGACCGAGTTCCGAAAGAAGTCAAGGTCAAGTCCTGGGTGGAACCGCAGCTCGTCTGTGAGGTCAAATTCAACGAGTGGACGATTGACGGGAACCTGAGGGCACCCGTCTTCCTGCGCTTGAGGCCCGATGTTACTGCGGACTCATGCCGCAGAGAAGTCCCCTCCCAGATTCAGGCGACCTCCGAGAGGAAGCCGGATCTGGACTTTGATTTTCTGAGCAACCTGGACAAGGTTTTCTGGCCTCAGGAGGGGTATACCAAGGGTGATCTGGTCCGATACTACCGCGATGTGACCGAAGCGCTTCTGCCGTACTTGCGGGACCGCCCGATGGTATTGGAGCGTTTCCCCGACGGCATTGAGGGCAAGAGTTTCTACCAAAAGGACTCACCCGACTTCCTGCCCGAGTGGATTCCTACCGTTCCGGTTCGATCGGACTCATCAGAGAAGACTATTCGATATCTGCTCTGCAACGACGCGACCACCCTGGTCTACCTCGTCAACTTGGGCTGCATTCCATTGCACCCCTGGAGTAGCCGAAAGGGTAGCCTCGAGAATCCTGATTTTCTGATTATCGATCTGGATCCGGGTCCCAAGATCTCCTTCCCCCAGGTCTGCCGGATGGCACTCAAGGTACGAGAGGTGACCGATCGAGCCCAGCCAAAGCTACGAGGACGTGCGGCGTTTCGCGGAGATCATTGGTTGGATGACCCTGGAGGGATTGGAGGACATAGCAACTCTGCTGAGAAATCCCCAGAAGCGCACCGATCGCGTCCACATCGACTTTCTCCAGAACGGAAAGGACAAAACCATTGTCAGCCCCTATTCTGTGCGAGCCCTACCTGCAGCACCTGTGTCCACCCCTTTGAACTGGGAAGAGGTGGTTCCGGGTCTGCGTCCGGAGTCCTTCAACCTGGCCAACATGCTGCGGCGTCCAGATTCCAAGGGAGATCTCTATGCAGATCTGTCCGCGCGGCCCCAGTCTCTGCGAGCGGCGTTTGAGCGGCTGCAGGGAGAGTGGCAGGGGGATTAGGAGGCTGAGCTCAGACTTCATTTGGAACTCGCACCTCCAGGTCGCCCATTAATGCGAAACGAGGAGTCACCGCAGTTCGCCGCCCTCTTGAGGCAGCGTCCTTTTCAGCCTCCTGGATGGTTGAGGAGTGGGCACGCCCAGACCATCGCCGCCAGTTTCTGGAAACGAGAACGCTCCCAGGCTGAGAGCTGGAGTGAATCGGAAGTCCGTTTAGGTGATGGGACCCGTGTGCAGCTCGATTGTATCTGGCAAGATCCCTCCCGTCCCACCCTGGTGGCAATCCATGGCCTGGCGGGTTCGAGTCACTCCGGTTACATGCTGGGCTTCTCGCAGAAGGCGCGCCACCTGGGATGGAATACCGTTCTGCTCAAGCTCTACGATGTTAGCCCCGATGGAAATCGAGCCAAGATCTTTCACGCTGGAGCTAGCCAGGAAGTAGGGGAAATCCTGGCCTGGATCAGGCAGCGATCCTCTGGTTCTCTCCTGGCGGTTGGTATTTCCATGGGGGGCAACATTCTCATGAAACTGCTTGGGGAGTGGGGAGTGAAGGGAGCGCAGTGGGTGGATTCCGCCGCTGCCATTTCTCCACTGCTCGATCTGGACCTGAGTGCGAAGCTGCTGCTGAAGCCCTCCAACGTTCTCTATCGTCGATACTTCGTCCAGAGGCTCAAATCAGTGGTGATGCAGCGCGAGGCTCATTGGAGATGCTTCGTGGATGTAGACGCTCTGCTGGCCGTTCGCTCGGTCCATGACTTCGACCGGCTGTTCACGGTCCCTCTGGGAGGGTTTCAGGACGTGCAGGAGTACTACCAGAAGGCGAGCGCGCTGCCCCTGCTGAGACGTGTCGGGGTGCCCACTCTGCTCATCCACGCCAAGGATGATCCGGTCATCCCGTGGGAGCCGCTACAGGACAGTAAGGTATGCGCTAACCCGGCTCTTCGCATCTGCCTCACCGACCGGGGAGGACATGTAGGTTTTATCGGAAAGCCCCTCAGCGAGGACTTCGACCGTTTCTGGGCCGAAAATCGGGTCGTCGATTTCTTTCGTTTGCAGGTTGCAGAGCGAAGCCGTTCAGAGTCGGGATGACCGGGAGAGTACTCGTTGAAGAATGACAACACAGGCCTACCGGAAGACCCCTCGAAACAGGCCTTTCACCCAGCCGCCCGAAGGCCGTGGATGCTTCCCACCGTTCACGATCCTCTGCCTCAGCTCACCGAGATGTTCATCTGAGCTAGGTGTCTGCGGCACTTCCCTGTCGTGTGCCCGGGACCCTATCTGCTTGTGCTCCCTTTCAGCTGTACTCTGACCATTACTAGAGGACGGCGGGACGGCTGGAGGATCGACCTCCAAGACCGGTTCCTCGTTTGGTTCTGGAATAGCCTGTGGCTCACTGTCTGTCTCCGTCTCCGTGATGGTATCGAGGCCCTCGGTCCCAGCTTCGATGTCCTGATCCACGTGTCTCGGGTTCTCGGTGTCGTTGTCTTGGCTGAGGGATTGTTCAGTTGGTTGGGAGTTCTGGAGCTCGCTGGCAAGCCGATCGAAGAAGTCCATATCTGGGTTCGCTCGTGCCCTCTGGTCTAGGAGCCTCGCGTCCAGCTGGGCTCTAACCGAGACTCGACAGTCTGTCTTGGTCGCGTGCGACCTTTCGATGGGTCAGCTCATAGACCCAGAGATAGATTCTTGACTCGCTGAAACCGCATCGAAGTTCTGGTCCGCCGGGCACTCTTCGGGATCAACCACCGCCTCTTGGTTTCTTCGATGGAATGGCTCACAGACCCGGGAATGGATTCTCAACTGGATGACACGCTTTCGGCGTTGTGGTCAGCCTGACTTCGTTCGGGATTGACCAGAGGTTCTTGTCCATTCTCAATTCTGGGTCCGGTATCGAGGCTCTCGGTCTGGGGGCCGATGTCTCGATCTTCGTGTGCCAAAGATTCGGTGTTAATGATGTCGTGGAGGGGGCGTTCAGCTGCAGGTGTGGATTTCTGGCCCGGGGACACTATTTCAGCGACCTGGTTAGCCGCTGGCTCGCCGGGATTCTGCTGGATCCGGGCTTCCTTTGTCCCGCGAGCATCAGCCAGTCCCTGGAGTATATGGCTCGGTTGGAATTGAGTGGCAACGGTACTGACGACTTCGGCATTGATCTCGTTCAACCGATTTGTCTCGCCTGCTTTGAGACAGAGTTTGCAGAACCGATTAATGAGCCTGGGCACTCCTTCGCTGAACTCGTAGACGGAGGCTATCCCGGAGTTTGTGAAGACATTTCTGGTACTCCCGGCCTTTTCCATCCGGTGACCGATAGAGTCTCCGACCAGATCCTCTGAACCCAGAGGCTCCAGGATGGGACACACGCCGACACGTTGAAGCGCAGGTTGACCCGCCTCAGCCGCCTCCAAGAGGAACCGGTTGAAGTGCTCCAGCAGTGCCTCTCTCGAGCGCAGCTGACAGACCTCGTTCCGGAGTTGGCCAATGACCTCGCGCATCAGCTGGGGGAACGTAAGATCCGGGTTGGTAATAAAGGCGGTCCTGTACTTGTCGTGCTCCAGCTTATCGAGGACTACCCTCAGAGCCATCGTCTTCCCCAGCCCTACACCGCCGATCAGGAGCGCAAGACACTCATTGCCTTCTTCGATGGCGAACAGAAGTTCGGCGATCGCATTCTCCACACTGGCATGCATCCTGAAATATATTCCCGGATCGGGGACGTTGTCGAAAGGAGCCTCACTGAGCCCCCAATACTCTTGATACATAGCGCACAATCCTCTCTGTAGGGAAAAGGCCTCACTCAGGGCTACATATCGTTGCTGACCTGGAGAAACTGTGTGATTCTTGGCACAGAAGTGCCCAGCATCCTCTCCGACCAGTAGACCAGCGATGAAAAATCCGGGCTAAACTCGCTGCTCTGGGTTTCTACCGAAATCGAAGGGAATAGAGATCGGCGTCCTTCATGACGACGCGAAGCCGGATCGCATCTTCTGAGAGCCTGTCGAACTTCATCGGATCGGTCGGAAGAAATCCGGGCCGTGTCCACTTTACTGCATGCTCGATTCGGTCTCCGAAAAGGACCGGTGACTCCTCCAGGCTGAAGCCGGGGATCGGCTGGCCATCGATGTCTTGCACTTCGATGCGGATGCTGCCGACCGCCGAGGTCGAATAGTTGAGGACCAGATCGGTGCCCTTGAAGCGCAGGGGACGAGTCAGGAACTCTCCGCCGGAATAGGGAGCCTTGATCGACACGAAGCCGTCGGTCCGCAGGGCGAATCGCTCCAGGTAGGTGCTAGGGTAGGTGTAGTTGCGAGAAGTAAACAGCGAGATCTCGTCGTCGGCTGTGGCCACGACGCCAATCGCGGTGCTGCTGGTGCGATGTATCCAGTTGCGCTCGTCCCGACCGGGCCGGATGAAGGCCTCCTGGAAGGGTTTCCAGTCGATTCCATCCCGGCTCGTCAAGAAGACGGTCTCTGAGATTCCGGGTCGCGGCGCATCCTCGTGGATCTGCCGTACAGGGTGGAACCTCTTGGGAAAGGACAGATAGATGTGAGGAGCACGAAAGTACGGGGTAGCGGCGTTGGTGTAGAGATGATCGACCGGTCTGACCCTACCATCGAAAGTGCACGGGACCGGTTCGGCCCATTGGAGAAGGTCTTTTGAGGTGGTACGAGCAAAGGTTCGTACGTCCTGTTTCATGTAGCGGAAGTAGAAAACGTATTGCTGCTCCCATTCTGACCAGAACAAGACGTTGATCGAGTCGAATGCATTGGGCCAGGTCGTGATGAACAGTGGGTCCTCACGCCACTTCTTCCAGCGCAATCCGTCAGACGAGGTATGGAGAACTAGGCCGACCCCCTTCTTGGATGCGTCTCCGAATCGTGGGTTGATGCCTACCCCACCAGGCAGAATGTAGCGGCTCGCCGGATCCACTCCGGGCCGCGTATCAGGGAACGGAGGCCCACCTAGGGTTTCTCCCAAAATGTTGTTCTTCTTGGATCCCTGGAACTCGTACAGTCCCAGCTCAGGCCTGGTCCAGTGGATCCCGTCTGGGCTTTCGGCATAGCAGAGGAAGTGAGGATGCTCTGGGACCAGGGTTTCCCCCGGTTTCAGACCTGCTTGTCGGGCATAGCTGGGGTCGCTTCGCCCCATGTAGTACATTTTGTAGATGTCGCCATCCTTGAAGACACCCAATTGCCAACTGGTGTTGCCCTCCCAGGGCTGGTCGAAAACGAGCACCTTCCCGCCAGACCGGGGAGTATGCAACCGCAGCTCGACTCCCTCCATGTCTTCGATCAGATGGTCGTCGACAAATAGCTCCAGCCGTGAGCCGATGTCCACGGAGTCTTCAGTGAAGGCCTCTTCACCTAGGGCAGCCACGGAACTCAAGCCCAAGATCAGAGAAAACAACAGGGCGGTTGGGGCGAAACTTTTGTGCATAAGTCTCTCTCCTCTTTGTTGCAGATTCAACTCCTAAATGCGGGATAATGCAAGGTGTAAAGAACAGGGAGTTCAGCCCAGACGCTTGGAGTCTGGCTAGGAAGGAGCACAGCAGTGGGGAACGCGATTTACGCGAAGGGATCGAGACCATTTCAGAGAGTGCGGCGGCCCAAGCCAACGGGATTCCGGGGGGGGGCTGCCTCTTCTTCTCCTCTGGATCACGACCTCAACCCATCTGACCGCGGTGGGTTCCCGACAGACGGAGAATCTGATCCTCATTACGCTCGACGGCATTCGCATCGAAGAGATGTTTGCAGGGATCGATCTGAAGGTCCTGAGACTGGTCAACAAGAAGGGACGGCTGGTGGATCATCCACTCTATCGGAAATTCTGGGCTCCCACACCCAAGCAGCGCAGGGCGAAGCTGATGCCTTTCTTCTGGGGAACCTAGATGAGGGAGTCTGGTTCGATTTTCGGCAACCGATCGCAAAGCAGCAATGTCCTGATCAGCAATAGACATCGATTTTCCTATCCCGGTTACTCAGAGATCCTCACAGGTGAGGCTCACGACGACGTGATCGACAGCAACGAGAATCGGCAGAACCCTTTCCCCACGGTCCTCGACTTTCTACGCGACCGCCTGAGCCTGACGGCTGACAAGGTGGGTGCGTTTGCATCCTGGGACACCATGCGCTGGATAGCAACTCATCAGAAGGGATCGATCACGGCCAATGCGGGATACGAACCCTACTCCCATCCCGAGGCCGAACAGTTGAGCCGACTCCAGTTCGAAACCATGACCCCCTGGGCGAGCGTGCGCCACGATTTCTACACCTTTGAACTTGCTATGATCTACCTCAAGAGCCACCGACCCCGGATCTTCTTTCTGAGCCTGGGTGAGACCGATGACTGGGCCCACGAAGGAAACTACGGGCGCACGTTGGAAGCTCTTCTCCAGAGCGATGATCGCATGCGCCAGCTCTGGACTACTTGCGGGAAACTCCTCAGTACCAAGGCAAGACCACCATTGTGTTGACCACGGACCACGGACGAGGAACTGCAAAAGAGTGGCGTCACCACGGCAGCAAGATCAAAGAGGCAGAGTATTGCTGGGTAGCGATCGTCAGCCCTGACCTGGGGGCGAGGGGCGAGTGGAGTGAGACCAAGCCCATCTATCTCAACCAGATTGCGCCACCCTGTGCTCTTTCCTGGGTGTTGACTATGGGGCGTCACATCCCAAGGCCGGCAGAGCCGCGAACGACTTGACCCGTTAGCAACATGAGCCCAAGTTCCGAGGAGAGAGCTGGACAACAGCACAACTTCCCCAATCCCCGACTCTGAAATTTCCCCCGGAATGTTTCAACGCGGTTGGTGTATTCTAGGAGCCTGCGCGGTAAAATCGGCCCATATTTCCCCGATTTTTCGACGAATAGAACAACTATTCCCCTCGAAATCGAGAAAATCTGGCCTCGATTCCCCGCTTTCTCGCTACGATCATTTCTACCGCGCAGACTCCTATATCCCGAATTCTTTAAACAGGAGGTCCGATCATGTCAACAAAACCCAAAGTATTGGTCACGGGAGCGAGTGGTCTGCTGGGCGGTCTTGCCGTTGAGCATCTCAAGCACAAGTATGAGTTCAGCGCGCTCAATCGGAGCAGAACGGCTGACTCCGCTCACACCAAGAGTCCTGACCTGGACGACAGTATCCCCTGGACCCAGGCCGACATCAGTGACTTTGAGGCCATGAGACCGGCCTTCGAGGGTGTGAATATGGTGCTTCACATGGCCAACTATACAGCCGACGTCGAGAGCTGGGAGGGGCATCTCAATGCCGGGATCATAGGCACACGCAATGTCTATGAGGCGGCCAGGTTGAATGGTATCAAGAGGATCGTCTTTGGCAGCACCGGCGATACCATGACTGGTTGGGAGTCAGAAGCCCCCTACGGCTATCTTGCTGCTGGCAAATACGACAAGGCGAAGTGGGGCTGGCCCATGGTGGACTATACCTGGCCGGTGCGTCCGAATAGTCTTTACGGCTCTTGCAAGGTCTTTTGCGAGGCTCTGGGCCGCTATTACTCCGACAAGTTCGACATCTCGGTTCTTGTTATTCGCCTCGGTGCAGTGCTAGAGCCCGATGCGCCAGTGCTCAGGCGTCACTATTGTGGTTGGTTAGGGCAAAAGGATTATGTGTCAATGGTCGATAAGTGTTTAGAAGCACCGATGTCGATTCGCTATGACACCTTCGACGCAATTTCCAACAACCAGTACAAGTGGAGAGGGACAAGTCATGCCTCCGAGGTCTTGGGCTGGGAGCCACAGCAGAGCGTGGAGGACCACGAGATCGACGATCCTGGCGGCTGGAACCAGGTGCAGAGCTTCCACGGCGAAAAATAGATCGAGCGCCAGTTGGGGGGCCTCCCAACTTGCACTTTGGCCTCTTCGAAACGCCTAGGTACACTGAGTCGCGGGGGTAATCGATGAACCTCATGGATGCCCTTCTCTCCCGAAATCAGATCACGCAGGAACAGGTCCGGATGGCGAGACGTCGTCAGGAACTCGTAGGGGGTCTTGACGGTGAAAACCTTCGCGCACTTGGATTCGTCGGGCCAGAGCAACTGCGAGCTCTGGTGCAGGAACCCCCTTCGTCTCCCCGTTCGGCCGAGGAAACCGGTTTGGGATCGCGGTTTCTCCACGATCTGATGTTGAAGTTTCTCCACGTCTACAGCCTGGAGACCAGCCATGAAATAGCTGATGCCATCAAGCTCTCGGTTCAGATTGTCGAAGGCTTGTTGGGTGATTTGAAAAAGCAGGCACTGATCCAGATCCCAGGCTCTCGAGGCAGGATGGTCTTGCGACACGGCCTGACCTCGGAGGGCAAGCAGAGAGCAAGTGAAGCTCTGGCCAAATCGGCCTACGTGGGCCCCGCACCCGTCTCTCTGGACGCTTTTCGTGACCAGGTTGAGAGGCAGTCCATCACCCACGAGCAGATCGATGCCAATGCTCTAGAGAGTGCTCTTGCGCATCTGGTCTGCGAAGGCAGCTGGGATCGGCGTTGAGCTCGGGTAGGGCAATCCTTCTCTACGGCGGGCCCGGAAACGGAAAGTCTTCCGTCGCCCGTTTCCTTGGCAGAGTTTTCCAGCAGCAAATCCATGTCCCCCACGCGCTAATCGTAGACGACCAGGTCATCAAGTTTTCGATCAGGCGATCCACCAGGAGAGTCCGATGGAACCGACTGCCCATTCCGACAATCCCGCAGCCAGGAGCGATCCGCGTTGGGTGAGGTGTCGGAGACCTCTGGTGCAGTCAGGAGGTGAGCTGACCCTGGGAATGCTTGATCTGGAGTTCGATCCCGTCTCCAAATACTACGAGGCACCCCTCCAGCTGAAGGCCATGGGAGGACTCTTCATCATCGATAACTTTGGCCGCCAGATGGTCCGACCCGGCGATCTTCTGAACCGGTGGCTGGTTCCCCTCGAAAAGAAGATTGACTACTTGACGATGCACACTGGCAAGAAATTTCAAATCCTCTTCGATGAAATCGTGGTATTTTCCAGCAACATCCCGCCCACTGAACTCATGGATGATGCAATGATGCGGCGGGTTGACTACAAGCTGGAGGTCGACTATCCGACTCTGGAGGCCTATGAAGTCATCTTCCGGAGGATCTGCAAAATCAACAGCTTGGAGCCCTTCGAGGGCTTCATGTCCTGCTTGGAAGAGTTCTACACCAGGACAGACATCACGCCAGCGGCCTTTCACCCCAAATCCTTGATTGACGATCTGCTCGCGACTTGTAGATTCGAGGGAAGAGAACCCCAGCTCACGCAAGACCGATTGGAACGTGCACTCGCCCGCCTGGATATAAAACCGAAGCCCCTCCCGCTCTCACGCATCGGCTTGACCCGTCCTAATCTCGACCCGAAGCCTGAGGTGTTGCCGGTTTCTGAGCCCCCCCACAACGACGTGCACTGAAGAACCTGGGCGAGTTCCCAGGCTACGACTGCCCCGCTAGATGATTCAGTAGCAAACCCTGGATGGGGGTCGTAGCCAAAGCTAGTTTGCCAATGAAGTTTCAGGTTAGTGGCCCCGCTGCGCTGCCCCATTCGAGAAAGAAACTTGGATTGCCTCTGCCATGATCATCGCTAGCAACCCTGACAGAGCCATGACCGTGAGGGAGTGGGATCCTGTGCTTCAACGAAGCGCCTGGGGGGGGTATGGGGTCCCTGTCGGGCCCCGCTCCCTGACAGTCACGGCTCTGTCAACTGGCGATTCTTCATGATCACCTCGCCATTCGAGGTTTCCGTCGGAACCGCTCACCACACTTTCCCGGGAGCAGAGACGTGCGACGTTCAGACGTTCGGACGTGCGACAAATTCTTGAAGTTTCAGCCTAGTTCGTCTGGGCTGATCCACTCCGGGAAGTGTGACATCCAGATTGTGAGTGGGTAAGATCTTGGGGATTGGAGACGCCATCACCGCAACAAGAGGTCACCTTCAAGCTTCAAATTAGGAGGATCAGAGTGTCGTATTTCACCCACATATCTGAGGGTTCTAGAAGGTTCACGGTTCTACTGGCTGTTGCCTCTCTCATGGCTTCGACCGGATGCGGGCCCGGAGCAGAGCACACATCCGGACGGAAACCTCCTACAGAGACCGTCCCTGCCAGCGGACGCGGGATTACGGGTGCGAGCACGGAGGGCCCCGATTTCAGGGTGCCGGGAGACGTTCCCGAGGGAAAACACTGGCGCTATGGGTTGATCCTTCCCTTTCAAGTGGCTCCGCGAACGGGAGCCGCTTTCCTCAATGCGCGCATCCGAAACGGGGTTATGGGGCACAAGTGGGGGCACGGGGATTATGAGGTAGGAAATGATGTGGTGCTGTTCCAGGACATCAGCCAGATCTCCACTGAACCTGCCCTGGTGCTGACGCGTAATCACGACGAACCCAACCCCAAATCCATCCCTCCGAACCAGCCTTCGATCATGGTCAAGTACCCTATGCGTGGTGGCTTTATCCCCCTGCAGGCCAAGCGCCCGGACGGATCCGTCTACGCTCACGCGGGCACAGGGTTTGGTGTGTCCGTCGCACTGGCAAGACGCAAGGCTGCTAACGACCACCCCAACGGGGCAACGTTCACCGAAGCGGAGAACTACCAGTACTACGAGATCTTCCAGCTTGCCTACGACGGGAGCCGTTTGAAGATGACCGACTCGGCAAGGGTACCCCCCGACCAGATGGTTTCTGGATGGTGGGTCTCGAACAGTGGTCTCTCCAATGCGATTCCCTCAGGAGAAGACCTGATTCTGGGCATGACCTGTTATCGGTTCAAGGCGGCCGTCCACCCCAAGGACCCTAGCGCTCCGGCTTCTGGAGTGATGCGTTGGAGCCGCAATGGGGGCAAGTGGCAGCCAATCTCTTTCGCGCCCGTATCGCCTCCCGACAATTCTTCCGAATCCAGTCTCATCCGGGGTCTGGACGGATCACTGCTCTTTGCAGTCCGGCCGGGCCCCGCCGATTTTCACGCTGTCCAGGTCTGGCGCTCTCAGGATGAGGGTGAGTCGTGGGAGAAGATCATCGATGTTAGGGGCCTGATCTCGATTGCCCCGGTCACGGTAAATCGGGGTTTGGATGGCACCCCCTACATCGCTTCCAATATCTACCTGGTGCCCACTGATCCTATCGACAAAAGCTTCAAACTCTTCCGGGATCGCAAGGGGCGGATCAAGGGCGGAGGGTGGACTCGACAGAAGCTCTACTTCTGGCCATTTACAAAGGACCGTAAAGGATTGGAGGCACCGATTCTCGCCCGAGATCCCAGGGCCGAATTCGGTCCGCCTCCCGGTGGCTCTATGTGGAGGGTTGACCACCCGTCGAGTGCCATTATTCAGCTGGCAGACGGGAAGTGGCACAACGTCGTGGGATACCGAATCCACGAGGACGTCGAAGATCACGATAAGGCCATGCCAGCCCAGACGGGAGCCTATCTGGAAGAGGTTGTTTCAGCAGGTACTCCCATTCCAGCCTGGGACTTCTAGGGCGAATTGCGCAGCACGTAGTGCCGGAGGCCCCGGGTCCCACGCTCCAGGGGCAAGGCGCTAAACACATACGTGACCTCCTGGCCACCGTGTATCGAGCCAAAGGCTCGCAAGAAGAATACTTCGGCCTGAAGGACAAAGCTACGTTTTGCCAATGAAGTTTCAGCTTAGTCCCGCCCCGCTCCCTTACGGTCACGACTCTGCCAGATGGCGATTGCTGCACTATTCCCCTGCCAATGAGGTTTCTGATTATGATCGTGTTGTCGGGAATGGTTGGGAAATGACAGTGTGGTCCTTGACGGTGGGGACACCAAGGAACTAACCTCCGCAAAACTTCAACATAACCCCCCGACCAGGGAAGCGGTGAGGATCCAATGAAAAGAACTAGCTTCAACAAGGTGCTGCTGGTAGCGGCTTTCTCTCTGATCTCCGTGGTTTCCCTGAGGAGCCACCACGAGATCTGGAACACGATCGTGCCCTTTACGACTCGGGACTTTGTCGGGGACCAGACCGTGGTCCACCAGCTTTCCGATCTGGCTGAGTTCTCGATTCGATTGCTGCAGTGGACCGATACCGACCGGGATGCGGCATTGATGCAGCGCCGGATTCGGGGCCAGATTGGACCCTACTACCAACGCTGGGCTGGAATGAGTGACAAGACTCCGACCATGGAGGAGATCTTTGAGTTTACTCGCGAAAGTTATTCCGCTCTCGACTGCCCCCAGCTCATCAAGCTCGAGGTTGGGAATCAGGTTCAGCTCTTGAAATCTCCAAAGCCCGTGGAACTCATGGGCCTTGGCAGTACGAGCGTCCCCATCATGCTTCAGAACTCAGGATCTGAGGGCGTAAAGATTGAGCTCCGCTCCCTCTCGGAGGATGTGGAGATCGAGCCGATGACAGTGCGCTTGAACGCTGGGGAGAGCGCGGGACGCTTTCTGATCGTTTCCGCGGCAGGGTATCAAGCCGATTCAATTCGATTCTCGGTGACTGAGAATACCGAGATCTCGGTGCCGGCGCGGGTCCGAAAGATGAGCCGGCTCAAGGTCCGAGTCCTGGACGAGAAGGGAAGTGAGACCCCGGCCCGTATCTATCTGACCGGATCGGATGCCAGACGTCATACGCCTCTGGAGGCTCTCCCACGGATCACCAATGCCGACTATGGGCAACCCTATGGAGGCGAGTATTACTTCTATACGGAGGGCCGGTTCAACCTGCCCCTTCCGGGTGGAGAGACACTCCTGGAGGTGGTCAAGGGACTGGAATACGCTCCTGCCGAGAAACGCTTCCAGATGCCGGAATCCGGTGAGAAGGAAGTCGTGATCCAACTGAAGCGTCCCTACAACATGGGAGCCAAGGGCTGGTTCTCCGGAGACATTCACATCCACGCGAACCTCTTCGGCGACGTCCTGATGCGGCTCGAAGACGTGATGCGAATTACCAAGGCCGAGGACCTGAATATCCCTCACCTTCTGGCTTGCAACGACACGGATGGCCCCATCACGGATCTGAAATACTTCAGTGGCAAGCCCGACCGGTTGTCGGAAGAGAACTACATCATCTACGTCAACCAGGAGATGAGAAACCTGAGGGTTTACGGACACATGGCCTTTTTGAATCTCAAGGAGTTCGTCCATCCCTCTTATACCGGTTGGCCACGTACCGAGCAGCCCTATGACTATCCACCCAACTATGAGCTGGCCGTCGCGGCCAAGAAACAGGGAGCTGCCGTTACCTATGTGCATCCCGGTGCAACCCAGGAGTACCCGGTGGACATCGCTCTCGGCGTAGCTGAGACCATCGATGTCATGTGCCAGGGAGACGAAGAAAGGAACACGGCTGACTGGTACCGGCTGCTGAACTGCGGCTTCCGCTGTGGCATCTCGGCCGGAACCGACTCCTTCCTGAACGTGCCCTACCACCTCCTGGCCGGAGCCGGTCGCGTGTACGTGCAGACCGGTCCCAAGCTCACCTACCAGGGTTGGATCGATGCCTACCGTGAGGGAAAGAGCTTTGCGTCGAATGCACCCCTGCTGGAGTTCAGCGTCGACGGCAAGGGGGCTGGGGAGGAGATCCGTTGGACCTCAGGCTCTCGCAAAGTCCGGGTGGAGGCTCGTGCTGTTTCGCATGTGCCCATGAAGAGCCTGGAGGTCGTGGTCAATGGTCAGCCTGTCTTCACCCAGAAAGCCAGCGCGGACGGGAAGACAGCACAGCTTTCCCAAGAGGTTGAGTTGACCGACAGCTCCTGGGTCGCCGTCCGAGTCCGCGGAGATGCCCATCGTATGGTGCCCAACGACAAGACGCTCTACGCTCATACCAGCCCGGTGTATTGCTACCGAGCCGATCGCCCCATCCACTTCCGCGAAGACGCCCAGTACTTCATCGAGAAAATTGATGTCCTGCTCGGGAACCTCCAGAGCAATGGACTGTTCAAGGATGCGGCCCAGAGGCAGGAGGTCGTGGACCTGTTCCACAAGGGACAGAACGTCTATCGGAAGATCGTCGAAGAAGCGGAACGCTAGGAAGAAAATCACAAGATACATATCTTGTGATTTTCCTAACCCCTAAACTTCTTTCTTCAGTTCCTTGTGTTTCCGAAAGATACCCAGGCAGACCCCGAGCCAGACCACGACGAAACCCAGGTTGACCAGTGCGAAAGCCGCGATCCCAAAGGCGAGACTGGATCCGATGAATACGACGGCAGCCTGCAATGCGTCTCCGGTGCGTCCGAAGAAGGTGTCGATGGCCGCCTTGGCTTTGTACTTCACTTCCCGCGAAGTGGGAAGAAACAAAGCGTGACGGACCGTGTTGTTCAGTGAATAGTCGATGCCGTTTTCTCCGACCTTCATGGGGTGAATAATGTTCAGGATAGGCTGGACTGCCGTTACTCCGTAGGTACAGAGCGACACTATCGGTCCGACGAAGAGAGAGCCACGAACCCCCAGGTATTTGAAAAACCGAGATACCAGAAAGCTCTGTATCAGGAACGCCAGAAGGTTCGCCCAACTGTAGAATAAGCCATAGAACGAGCCAATGTAGTTACCCCGCTCTTCCTGCAGTGCCTCCCCCGGTCCAATCTCGGCAATTGCGGTCTGCTCAACCAGGTTGCCCAGGACAAACTCACCCACCGTGTTCACCAGATTCAGGAGCAGAACGTGGAAGGCGATCAGCACCAGGTACCGGTTCTGCATTACCAGCTTGAAGCTGCCCTCTTTGCTCAGATGCTCCTGTGCCTTCTTTGCCTCCGTGGATCCTCGACTCGTTTCCTGCCGATTCGCCACCAGCGTCAGAAGTATGAACAGTCCCAATAGAACCGAGGCCAGCGTCATCAGCCAGTAGGGCCCGGTTACCTCGAAGAGACTAGCGGCCAATCTGGCTCCTACCCAGGCTCCAAGGGTTCCGCCGATACCGATGATCGGAAACAGCCGCTTGCCCTGTTCCTCGGTGTAGATGTCGTTGGCAAAGGCCCAGAACTGACTCACGACCATGAAACTGAAGATCCCGAGCCAGATGTAGTAGACTATTCCGACCTCCATGCCTGCGTTGCCGGCAAGGATGAAGATTACCAGGTTGGAGATGAAGAAGAGCGTCATCCCCGAAAGCAGCCAGACCCGGTTGACCCTCGCCGCGAATGCTCCATAGGCGGGCACGACGAAGACGAATAGTAGAGCCTGAGCGGCGCTGGAATAGCTCTTTATCACGGCTCCTGCCTGAGACAGAATCAATGCTTCTCGGACAGGTTTGAGGATGTAGTAGAGGCCCATCAAGATGAAGGCGTTGAGGAACAGCAACAGAACCGTTCCGCCTTCGCCTGCCTGGACTTTGCTGAAGAGAGAGAGGAACCTCTCGAGGATATTTTTCTTCGGATCTGGTGGGGCCACAGAGTTTGACTCCAACATGTGGAGCGTAGGATAACGTCATGTTACCGATTCCGAAAGCAACTTCAGTCTTTTGAGATGAGCTCGCGGGGATTTCCAATGTATTTCTTGAGGCACTTCAGGTCACCATACTCGGACGTCCAGAACCGCGGGACCCTTCTAGCGCTGCTATTCATAGCTTGTCTGGGATGCGGCCCTGGCGAGTTGGAAATCGAGACTTTGCCTCAGGGAAAGGCGCTGAGTGGCTACCGTGTGGAGTCGGTTTCGGGTGTCAGGGATGGGGACAAGCTCGAAGCTCGGGTCCTCCTGGTTGCTGACTCCGGCAGCTTGGAGATGCAGCTGCGATTTCGAATTGGTGTGCCCACCAGGCTTGAGTCGGGTCATTACCGTTGGAGTCAGGGGGGAGAGATCAAGGCGGGTCCTGTCAGTGAGAGATCGGTTACGTTCCTGGGAGGTCAGTCTGACCGGCCCAATCTGGGAGGTGTCTTCGAACTGCGGTCTCCGGACGGGTTGCCGCAGTACCGGGTGCGGCTGCCCACCGTCGAAGTCGGGAGGCCCTGAGCTGTAGGACTTGGGATCATCAGATTGAAACTTCTCCACGAACAAATGGAACGAGTCTTCCCTTCGAAATTCGCATGTTCGGTATTCTGCGGTTCAGCCTTCATCGGTTGCCTTCTCCGGAGCAAGAAAGGCTAAATCACAAACCGCAGAATATCGAACAAGCGAATTTGGAAGTGTCTTTCCCCCTCATGATGGTGGCCGCCGAGTCTAAGCTTAGTCCACAGCGGCGGTATTCAGCTTCCCCTTTTCCCGTGCTACGCCGATGATCATCAATTCCAGCGCCTGGCTGTCAGAGCTGGCCAGTGAGTGGACCTCGTTCAGGAGAACGGGGACGGCGTCCCCCGCGGATAGGCTGGCGGATTCTTCCTTCTCCGCTCTTCCTAACTGGAAACTACCGGCTCCTTTCATGACACAGAAAATCTCTTCGACCCCCTCGTGCCGGTGCCGGCCAACGGAGGTGCCAGCAGGAAGGAGCAGATGATCAATGTAGGCCCAGTTGGTCGAGAAGACCTCGGGTTGCAGAACTCGCCGGTAGTGTACCGTTCCTTTTCCGCCGTGCAGTTCTTGAAACGGCTTGAGTAAATCCTGCTTGAATCGGATGGTGATGAAGACCGGGATGGGATCTTGGGGGACGCCCACGCGGTCGTCCTCTAGATTGAAGGCGTCATACTTGCCCTTGACGCTGGAGACGGCGATATTCAGCCACTCGGTTGGTCGATCGGTGGGGTTGTAGATGCCGTGGGAGTGGCCCATCAGGCAGGGTGCTCCTGCTGGACCTTGCACCAGTGAGGTCCGTCCGTCGATGGTGAATTCCGCTTCATTGTCCAGGATGACGTACATCTCCTCTATCTTGTTGTGGAAATGATGCCCGATTCCGCCCTTGGGCTGGAGGACTCCGCGATGGACGAAGAGCAGATTGGTGTTGAGGGCAAAGCGGTCCACCAGCCCCATATAGGCTATCTCGCCGGCTCCACCGTGGACCGCCTTGACGTGACGATAGCTTTCCGCAGTGGTGTGTTTGATGCGTTGCAACAAGGGCTCTGTGGCCAGCAGTGGAGTGATGAATAGGACGGCCGACAGCAAAGTTTTCATGGTGACCTCTTTCATAGCCCGGCTTACTGGAGGTTGAGCACGTACTCTCTCAACGCCACCGCGTTGTTCAACTCGATTTCCTTCGAACTGAAGAGGAACGCACCTGGGCTCTTTCTCATCTGCTCAAGCAGCTCCGACAGCGCTGCAGGAGAGCTCGGAGAAATAACGACGCTTTAACTCCTGCCACCTGGAGGGTTCATGGTTGTACCAACGCCTTAATTCTGTCGAAGGTGAGAGCTCCTTCGGCCAAAGATCGATATTGGCGACCTCCTTCGTCAACCCCCTGGGCCAGAGGCGGTCTACTAGACCCAAAACAAGTAGATGGAAGTGGATTAAACCACGTGTAAACACCTGAAATGCCCGACCTGTCGGGTATTCTGGAGTTCGACAAAGAATCTTCAGAGAGGCCCGAAAGGAGGCATTTTAGGTGAAGAAAAAGCATAGCGCAATCCTCCGAAAACGGGAAGCAGAGGTGGCCACTCGGTTGAGCCCCAGCTGGAACGGTCAAGCTCGGAAAACGGTCCTTTCGTCCGACGGGATCAGCTACGACGGGCAGTGGGGCTACGCGCCGCTGATCGTGACGCTGGCCCAGAGGGGCGAAGTGCTCTATGCTGTCAACCGCTCGGGCAACCGTCCCTCTCATGAGGGAGCCTCCGAATGGCTGGATCGGAGTATCGAGCGGGTCCGAGCGGCCGCTTTTCGCACGGTGCGCCTGCGCGGGAATTCAAGAAACTGACCTTGGAGCGGGAAGAGATCGCGGAGATGGACTACCGTCCGAGCAAAGCGGAGGGGACGTATCGGCTGCTGGTCTTGCGCAAAACGATCCTGGTCGAGAAAGGCCAGAAGCGGCTTTTGCCG
>Ga0310121_10001609_pt1 | contig 22704 bp, 19 predicted proteins | sample CB27_Tmax_986_MG_FD_203504 | JGI IMG/M metagenome (GOLD analysis project Ga0310121, IMG submission 203504) | Marine microbial communities from Western Arctic Ocean, Canada - CB27_Tmax_986 | ecosystem: Environmental > Aquatic > Marine > Oceanic | place: Canada: Western Arctic Ocean | collected...
CGGTGGGGTCTCGCCGGAACACCGGGGCCCGGTGCCGGGCTATGAGTACGCAGACGGCCAGGAGGTCGTCTTTATGGGCGCCGCCGGGATGCGTGACAATGGTTTCAATCATGCGGCGTCTCAACACACTGGTTCGCGTATCTCCATGATACTCCGATCATACCTATTAGCAGGGTCACGCGAAGTCGCCTCGACCACGTCCCGCAGGCGCGGCAGATCCTACGCAAGCTGCTGGTGGACCGTGTGGTATTTACGTCGAGGACCGACCACTACGAGTTCGTGGGACCTTGGACGCTCGGCAAGCTGGTGAGCGGCGTGGTTGACGTTCCACAAGGTATGGCGTCCCTAAGGTTCCAAGTTGGAACCAACTCTTAGGATGGCTCAAAACGATGGACGCGCTGCGAAGATCCGGTCAATACGTGGCGTAGGGATTCCAATTCCGCGCATCTCAGTCCGTCATCATCTTGTCGTTGTTACCCCCATCGGTAGTGGAATCACCCCGTTGAACCGCCCGCCCGCCCGCCAGCGGTAGGCTCGGCGTCTGCAACCAGATCGTCGTGGTCTGAGACAGCCGATGACGAGTCTCGCCCGTGTGGTTTCGCCCTCGCCACCATTCTCATCGACCTCGCATCCGGTGGACCGGTGAATGGGTAGACACCCGCAGGGGTAGCCCAAACGAAGCGCTTGCCGAGCAGGGGGACGCCGACGTGTAGCTCAGCCGATCAGACCATAAAATCCGGCGATGATGCTCCTCTTCCCGTCATCCGAGATCGGATCCTCACCGAGGTAGACGTCGAACAGCGCCCGGCATAAGGCCCGCGAGTCGATGGGTGGGCGCTCGTCTCCTCCAACCGAGGTAGCCAGGCGTCCCGCCGGACCGCAGGAGAAGACGATCTCCGTGCCAGTCCTCACCTCGTCCACGTCTAAGTACCCGCGGAACCTCTCCAGCACCGCCAGATCGCCGGAGTTATTTGTGTCCATCACGGCCCGCGTCATACGGGGCCTCAGGGCGTCGTCGAAGGCCTCGGCCACGTCAGCGCCGTCGACGGTACGTGTCATGACCAGCCGAAGTGTCATCGCGAAGTCCAGATCGAGGAGGTGCCGGTAGAAACTCTCATCGCGCTCGAGCGTCGACGCCGGTAGGCCTGCGAACCGAGAGAGCGATGCGCGAGCACCCTCAGGATCGACATAAAGTCCGAACGCATAGATCTTCACCCTGAGAATCGTCCGCTGCCGGATCCCCGTACCCATGATCCAGTGCGGCGTCGTGTCGCCGGGGGGGGTCAGCGAGACTGGGAACGGCGTGCCGCTGTGAGGTTCGTTGAACGTGTTCAGAGTGGTCGATTGGGCCACGGCGACAGCCGATACTGTCACAAACAGGACGAGCGCCAGGATTGACCGCGTCATCTCACTTGTGGCCCGATTGCCATAGTCACCACAGAACCGGCTCCCTCCCCCCCCGTATGTGGGTCACCGCCGAGCGCACCGACCTCGAAACGCCCGCGGGACTGAGTAAGCACCGAGGGATCTGCAGGCGGCGGCGCAGTGTCGATCATGGGGTACAGCCAAGAGTACTCCAGGCCCGAGTGTCGGTCGCCGTACCGGGACGGGATGTCCTGTGTCCAGTTGCTCGGAATCGTCAGGCAGAACGCCAGCAGACAGATGAAGGCGATGCGCTGGGAGACCAACGGCGCCGCATCGAGCGACCCGCTAGGGGATGGAGCGGTAGCTAAACTATCCTTGAGACGACCCAGCCTCCGCAAGCGCGAACGATACAACAGTGCAGTACCGAGCAGGGCCATCACGATGTTGAGCGTCTGCCCGGTCCCGAGGGCGAGCCGGTGAGTCGGATAGTCTCTGAAGAGGTCGATGAAGAAGCGAGGAAACGCGTACCAGAACACGAAGCGGGCCCCGGTCGCGCCAGGCGTCGTGTTCACTCGTCTCACGCGCATCAGGTAGGCCATTAGTAGCAGGTTCTTCGCACCGTCGTACAGCACCACCGGGTGGCGAAACCCGTCCGCATCCGGAAACTTGACCGCCCACCACACGTCCGTCACGGCGCCGACGATCTGGCCGTCGATGAAGTTTCCGAGTCGTCCGACTCCCATAAGGAATGCTGCCGGAATGACGAGAGTGTCGGCAAGGAGCAGGAACGACTTCCGGTACCGAAGAGCAAACAGTCCCGCGCCGACCGCGCCACCAAGCATGAGCCCGTGTGTAGCCATCCCGCCGAGCCAGTAGGCGGGGATCAGCCCGAGATGCTCACGGTAGAACGACCATTCGTCGAAGGCGATCTCAACGGCTCGCCCCCCGACGAGGACACCGATGACCATGAACAGGCTTAGGCTCCAGACCTCCCGGAGCGACAGGTGCGGCTGGCCATGACGGCGTCTCAGGAAGAGATGAATCTCCAGGAACCCGACAGTAAAGCCCAGCCCGTACCACCAGAGGTGCACACCGGCGATGTCGAACAGGATCGGGTCGATTCTGTGGACGTAGGGTCCGAACATACGTTTCCCTATACTAACCCCAACAATCGGGCACGCTTCTATTTAAGCTTTAATCACTCCAGATGTTCAGACCAGACGCCGTCCGCAGAGTAGTGTTATCAGCGAGAGGAACACTGCCTAGCAAAGACAGACCACGTCAAAGCTGCTCGATTGAACCGGCTGGCGGCGGAGCAAGGCAATGAATTAGCACAGCTCAGTTCTATGAAGAACACGGGCACTGCGGTTGAATCTAAACGGTTAGAAATGGCGTCCCCAAGGGGAATCGAACCCCTGTTGCCGGGATGAAAACCCGGTGTCCTGGGCCACTAGACGATGGGGACATATCTGTGCCGAAGCTTTTTATTATACCGTAGCTAGCGGCATTGTCGGTTCGCCAAGCGCGACCTCTCAGTGCCTTCTTCGAACCCAAACGACTGGTTCACAACCAAAGATCGTGAAACTGCGGTATCGTCTAGTACATTCAGATGCCAACGAAACGCCGTCGTGGTTCTTCGCGAGCGTGGCTCTTAGCAGTGCTGCTGACCACAGCGTGCGGTGGCCCACCGGAGTTTATTTTCACACTGCCGACGACCGATGGGGAAATTGTTTCATTTGTGGCTGTAACCTCAGATCCCGATGTAATCATCGCCGCACGACAAGAGCTCAGCCAAACCGAGGATGAGCGCCACCTCTACATCCTAGGTCCGGTTGCGGAAGGTGACGGGGGACACAACACGGGATGGAATTGGCATTTTGTTCCGGATGCTTGGAAACTCACGGAAACGAGTATGGATTTGTGTAATGCCGACCCGGCATTTGTCGAAGCTACAATAGTCGACTGGGTCAGGAAGATCGGGCGATATTGCCCAAAAAGTTCCCGTCTCCTGGACGAACGATAGAGCCGGACTTCTTTCTTCCGTTTAGGCGTGTATCAAAGTCGTAGCAATTCATTTTAAACGTTTCCAGAACCCTCTTACGCCACACGCAGGTTCGCATGCCGTGTGCGCTGCCCTTTCCTGACGGTTCAGGGTATGTCAGGATTCTATTGACGGTTAAAACATGGAACTTAGAGGAGAGTCAAGTTGACAGACGCATCAACCAAAGAAACGTTTGGCTTTCAAGCCGAAGCGAATCAAGTGCTCAAACTCATGATTCACTCGGTCTATTCAAATAAGGAAATTTTTCTGCGCGAACTGGTTTCTAACGCCTCAGATGCCTGCGACAAACTCCGTTTTGAAGCACTGACTGATAGCGCGCTGTTCGAAGATGACCAGGATCTTGCCGTACGCATCGCCTATGACAAAAAGGCGCGAACCCTTACAGTCAGCGACAACGGGATCGGTATGTCCCGTGAAGAAGTGATCGAACATATCGGCACAATTGCAAAATCCGGCACACAGGAATTTCTGCAACGCCTGACAGGCGATCAAAGCAAGGACTCCCAATTAATCGGGCAGTTCGGCGTTGGTTTTTATTCAGCGTTTGTCGTGGCCGAACGGGTAACTCTGGTCACCAGACGTGCCGGCCTTTCGTCGGATCACGCCGTGCAATGGGAAAGCACGGGAGAAGGCGATTACTCACTCGAATCGGTGCCCAAAGCGACACGCGGCACGGACATCATTCTGCATCTCAGAGACGACCAAAGCGACCTATTGTCGGACGGTCGGCTGCGCGAATTATTGCGTCGGTACTCCGACCATATTGCGATTCCGATCCAGATGAAGAAGGACGACGCTGATGAACATGAAACTGTCAACCAAGCCTCGGCATTGTGGGCTCGACCAAAGTCTGACATCACCGATCAACAGTACGAGGACTTTTATAAACATGCCGTGCACGATACGGAACCGCCACTAGTGCACACACACGTCAAGGCTGAAGGGCGCCTGGAGTACACCCTGCTTCTCTTCATCCCGCGTCGAGCACCGTTTGACCTGTCGGACCGAGAGCACCGACATGGCATCAAGTTGTATGTGCGACGTGTCTTCATCATGGAAGACGTCGACCAGTTGATGCCGACCTATCTTCGGTTTATCCGTGGCGTGGTCGATTCGAACGACCTTCCGCTGAACGTGTCACGGGAGGTGCTACAGCAGTCAACCGACGTGCAGGCTATTCGCGCGGCTGCTGTTAAACGGGTGCTCAACATGCTGGAGGACCTTGCCAAGAACACACCGGACACCTACGCAATATTTTGGAAGGAATTCGGTCAGGTCCTCAAAGAAGGGATTGGCGAAGACGCGGGTAACCGAGACCGCATTAGCAAATTGTTGCGATTCGCCTCGACCCATAGCAGCACTGAAGACCAAGATGTCTCTCTCAGTGACTATGTCAGCCGCATGAAGGCCGACCAAGACAAGATCTTCTATATAACAGCGGATAGCTTCGTTGCAGCCCGGCACAGTCCACATCTCGAGATCTTTCAAAAACAGGGCTTGGAAGTACTTCTACTCCACAATCGGGTGGACGAATGGGTTGTTTCGCATCTGGCCGAATTTAATGAAAAACAGTTGGAGTCAGTGGCCCAGGGGAGTCTAAACCTCGGAACTCTTGCTGATGAATCTGACCCCACGCCCATTACCGAGAGCGAGCTGGCGTCTCTGACTGAGCGAATGCAAAAAGCTTTAGGAACACAGACCACGCTCGTGCGCGCCACGTCACGCCTGACAGATTCTCCCGCCTGCCTGGTCAGCGACCATGCCATGAGTCGAAATCTGGAGCGTATTTTGAAAGAAGCTGGGCAAGCGACACCGTCGTTTCAGCCAGTCATGGAGATTAATCCGCGACATCCAATCGTAGAACAACTGAGCGAAGAGACTGATGAGGAACGCTTCTCAAAGTGGAGTCAGCTCTTGTTCGATCAAGCGTTACTAGCTGAAGGAGGGCAACTTGACGACCCGGCCGGCTTCGTCAAACGGCTCAACGAACTGCTGCTCGCATTGACCGGCACGAAATCTCGTATCTGGACCCCAGGCAGCTAATCCACTGGTGCGTACGCCAGCAGCTCAAACCTGTGGATGACGGTCGCTCGGCCCGTGGCCGACCACATCCATTCCGACCGAAACGACGCGACGCAGACCGGGCGACGGTTTTCTGACCTCGGCCCATCAGCTACGCATTGGTCAGTGCGTCATCGCGTACACGAGCACGTTGATCCCGAGTGAGTACCCATCGGACGCGAACGATTCGAAGAACCCCTGGTCATCACCTTCGCGTTCCCAGGCGTCCTGGATGTCTGTGTTGTGGGTCATCGCGACCATGATGCGTCGGTTCGCGTCGAAAATCACCCGAAAGTGAGGCTCGGCGCTGTCTGCCCCGCGCTCCGACGTCCGCCCACCGGAACGACGCCAGAAGCCGATGTTGGCGATCTGTGGAATCTCCCAAACGTTGAAGATGGTCTGGAAGAGGTCATGCTCGAGCGGGAGATCCACGATCGGATATTCTCCCGGAGGTAATACCTTGGCGATCTGCCTCGCCCACTGATCCCATTCCCAGCTACCCCAGAAATCATCAACCCAGAGGAAACCGCCCTTCAGGAGGTAGTCGCGCAGGTTCTGCGCCTCGTCCGGCGCCAAGACCATCGACCCGACCGCCGATGCGATGATGAACGGACAGCTGAACAAAGTGTCGTCAGTGACCGGAACGACCCAATGGATCGGCTCCTCATTGGCGTCGAAGTGAACGTTGGTCGTCGACATCTCCGACAAGCGAATCATGAAGTTGATGTCAGCGAAGGGGTAGTCGGTCGACCACCGCCCCATACCACGGCCGCTGTATTCGCTCGCGTACATCAGCCGGCAGAACGAGAACCCGTCGTCGTGTTGATCGGCCGGACGAACTCTGGCCGGGTAGCGCCCGCGTCCATAGCCGCGGCCGAATTGCGCCAGGGCCGCGCTCGAGACGAGAGCCAGAGCGACAGCGACCGTAACACCTACGATGACCCGACGCCTCATCTGTTCATTCTGCCACACCGACACCTAGATGGTCTCATGAATGTTGGCAGAGTGTCAGGCGCTGAAACGTCACGGCTAGTCAGGGGGAGCGTGCTCTTCGACGACGGCGGCACGCGTCTCACCACAACCCTATCCGCTCGTGCGTTCCGCCGCTATCTAGAGAGCAAGAGGTGGCAAATCCGGTCGTTCTCAGGCACTCCGACCAGTCTGCCGGTAGAATCGGGCTGAGAGACTCGTCATGTCCATTCGACCGATCAAGCAGATCATTTCTACCGTGCCGACGCTCGAAGGTGCCGGCGTCAAACTCCAGCGCGCCTTTGGCTTCGAAGACACCGATGACGTCGACCCGTTTCTGCTCTTCGACGACTTTCGAAACGACGTTCCCGACGACTACCGAGCCGGGTTCCCCTGGCACCCGCATCGCGGTATCGAGACCATCACGTACGTTCTCGCTGGTAGCGTCGAGCATGGCGACAACCTGGGCAATCGTGGCAGCCTCGGAGCCGGTGACGTCCAGTGGATGACCGCCGGAAGTGGCATTCTGCATCAGGAGATGCCGCAAGGTGACCCGCGTGGCAGGATGCACGGATTCCAGCTCTGGGCCAACCTCCCGTCATCGCTGAAGATGATCCGACCACGCTACCAGGATGTCGACGCGAAGGACGTCCCAGAAGTGGTTAATGATGATGGGACTCGCGTGCGGATCGTCGTGGGGAACTTCTGGGGAAAGACCGGCCCGGTGGACGGAGTTGCCACCAATCCACGATATCTCGACGTGTCGGTTCCGCCCGGCGTCCGTCGATCGCTTCCGGTCGAGAGGACTCACCATGCGTTCGCGTATGTCTTTGAGGGCTCTGGCTCGTTCCGTGACGCTTCCCAGCCTCAGGCAGTGGCGACCGAACGGGTGACCAACACCGGCGACGAGGTCATCGATCGGGTCGCCAATCGTTCGCTCGTGCTGTTCGATCGAGGTGATGAGGTCACGGTCCAAGCCGGTCATGACGGCATCAGGTTCCTATTCGTATCCGGGAAGCCGCTCGAGGAGCCGGTGGCCTGGCGGGGCCCGATCGTGATGAACACGTGCGAAGAGCTGCAGCAAGCCTATGCGGAACTTCGGGAAGGCACCTTTGTCAAGGCCCGCTAGAGTTCACACGAGGGCTCGTGATCCGCGGTCAGCGTCGATTGTCGCTCACGTTCGTGGCGAGGAGATTCGCCTCGGCGAACCGGCCGTCCGTCCGGACCCACAGGTGAGCACCTAAGTCGTCGCCGTGCCGTCCATCGCATCACCTTCGATCGACTCGGCACCCAGCTGCAGGTAGGCGAATTCACGGTACGAAGTGCGGTCCGGGCGTAGATCAGGCCGGGCTCAGCCGTCTCCGACATCCGGGTTCGACGTCGGTGATAAGCCGACTCACCTTTCGTGAAGAGACTCTGCAGGACTGGCCCTGCGTCTGTATAATTGATCCCTCTACGCGAATTGGCGTGGGACCTACGAAGGGGCCAATCTGATAATAAAGCGACGAGTGAGCTGGCTCTTCGTTCTGATTGCCACACTTTCCGGCTGCGAGCAGCTGTCGCCCGAAATGCAGCTGATCCGTGATGCCGCTGACGCGCTGGGTGGCGTGGAGGCCGTTCAGGGCGTCACGACGCTACGAATCGAAGGTAGTGGTACGAATTACCGACTCGGTCAGAATCGGACGCCCGACTCGCCTCTGCCGGTGGCGGAGGTGCAGTCGTATACGCTCGAGCAAGATCTGCAGAACCACCGGATGCGGGTCGAGGTCAGCAGCGCGAACTTCGCGGGCCGCCTGGGAACTGCGGTCACTGCGATGGACCAAGACATGGCATTCAATGTCGGACAGAACGGTCCCCAGCGCCTCGGCGAGACGGTCGCGCGGGAACGGTACGCGGATTTCTACCACCACCCGCTGACAGCACTTCAGGCGGCCCTAAACGAGGGTGAGGCGGCGGCGACGCTGAGTGGCCGCCGGCAGGAAATGGGACACGACGTGGTCGACATCACGACCGCTGACGGAACCGAGCTCACGCTCCATGTTGATCCCGGGACGAGGCAGGTGCTGATGATCAGCTCTATGGCCTACAACTCGAATCTTGGGGATGTTGTGACAGCGACGTCGTTCACCAGCTATGCCGACGTGGACGGGTTGATGCTACCGCAAGGGATTTCACAGACCATCGACGAACTGCCGAGTAGCGAGCTGCGGGTGAGTCACATGGTCAACGGTGAGATCGCAGACCTGGCCACTCCGGCAGAGGTCGCGTCGGCCCCGGCACCTGGACCTAGCACTGCGAACGTGACGGACGAGGAGATCGCCGACGGTGTCTGGTTCCTGGCAGGACAGTCACACCACAGCATCCTAGTCGAATTTTCGGAATACACAGTCCTCGTCGAGGCGCCGCAGAACGACACGCGGGCGCTCGCCGTCATCGCTCGGGCCCGCGAGCTGGTGCCCGATAAGCCCCTTCGCTATCTCGTTAACACCCATCATCACTTCGATCACTCGGGCGGCGTTCGGGCGGCCGTGGCCGAAGGCCTGACCGTGATCACGCACGAGACGAACCGAACACTCTACGAGGCTCTCGTGTCTCGCTCGCACACGCTCACAGCAGACCACCTCGCACAGAACCCCGCGGAGCTCATGCTGGAGACGGTGGCGGGAGACGAGACGTACGAGCTGACAGATGGCAGCCGGGTCGTGGAACTCTTCCGCATGGGAGACAACCCTCACTGTGACGGGGTCCTGCTCGCGTATTTGCCAGCCGAGCACATCTTGATCCAGTCCGACATGTACATCCCCGGGGTTGGAGGGCCGTTCGCAGAGAGCGCGGCGGTACTGCTCCAGACCATCAGGGACCGCGAACTGCGGGTCAGCCAGCTCGTGCCGCTCCACGGCATGATCCTAGAATTGGACGATTTGGAAGAGGCCGTCGCGGCGAGCGAAGCCAGCGCGAACTAACATCCTGATGAGGGCAACCGGCTGGCTGATGGTCGTCGCGAAACAGCGGCACCCGGCCGCGCGAGGCGCTTCACAACCAACAAGGAGCGGGGTAATGACCAGAATAAGACTCAACACGAAGTGGACGTCCATCGTGTGGCACATCGTTGGTAGCATCACGCTCGCTGTGCTTCTGCTGGGGACGCAGTCAATCGTTGTCGCGCAGGGAACGAACGAACGGTGGGTCGGGACATGGGCGACTTCCGCGGTGATGCGCCCCAGGCGCCCTGAGGGACAGGCACCGGCCGACCAGCCGGCCCAGGCGCGGGCAGCACAACCGGCCCGCACGCAGGGCGGTCGCGGCAACCGACAGCTCCCGACCTTCACCAACCAGACCCTGCGGCAGATCGTACGGGTGAGCCTTGGTGGCGAACAGGCGCGGGTCGTTTTGAGCAACGCGTTTGGCACGGCTCCGCTCGCCATCGGTGCCGCGCACCTCGCACTTCGCGCCGCCGACGCGGCAATCGTACCGGACTCGGATCGCATACTGACCTTCAGCGGGCGTCCCAGCATGATGATCCCGGCGGGTTCGGTCGCCTTCAGCGATCCGGTCGACCTCGACGTGCCGCCGCGCGCGGACCTCGCGATCGATCTGTATCTGCCGGATGTGGTTGAGGCCAGCACGTCTCCGTTCACGACGCATACCGGGGCGTGGCAGACGAGCTACATCTCGTCTGAAGGAGATCACACAGGAGCCGCCGAGATGCCGGTCATGGACGTGACGCAGTCGTGGTTCTTCCTGGCGCGCGTCGAAGTGGCGGCACGGGAAGAGGCCGGCGTCCTCGTCGCCTTTGGCGATTCGATCACCGACGGCACTCGCTCGACACCTGACACCAACAACCGGTGGCCGGATCATTTTGCAAAGCGGTTGGCGGCGCAGCGGATCCAGATGGGCGTGCTCAATGCGGGTATCTCGGGCAACCGAGTCCTGAGCGACGGCAGTAGTGTCAGCGCGTTAGCGCGGTTCGATCGCGACGTCCTCGCGGCGACCGGTGTGACGCATGTGACCGTCCTACTGGGCACCAACGACATTGGAGGGGGGCGTGAGAATCCTTCTCCCACCGCAGAGGACATCATCGTCGGCCACCGGCAGTTCATCGATCGCGCGCATGCCCAAGGATTGACGATCTACGGGGCTACGTTGGCGCCGTTCGAAGGAGCCAACTACTGGACCTCCGTGGGTGAGTTGAAGCGCCAGGCACTCAATGACTGGATTCGGACCAGCGACATGTACGATGCCGTGATCGACTTCGATGAGGTCTTGCGCGATCCGGCTGAGCCAACCAAGCTCAGGTCGGAGTACGATTCCGGAGACCACTTGCATCCGAACGATGCCGGGTATGAGGCCATGGCCAACAAGGTCGACGTGGAGCTCTTTACGACAGGCTGGCGACTGAGCGGGGCCGCGCGCTGACGTCTGGGTAGACCCGCGAGGGCGCGGTGGTGCAGACTTGACGGATTCGAGCACATGCGCAATTGACACAGGAGCAGGCGGCAAGCCCCGTCGCGTAATTGCTTGCTCCAGGCAGGCGGATTACCTGCCGGTTACCAGCGTTTCACACCTGCCAAGTTAACTGGATCAATTGACCCTCCGATGACCAAACGCGGTAAAAGTCGTCCCTGCCCGGCCGACGCCAACACCAACGTCGCCTTCGGTTGCACATTCAAATAGGATTCGATAACTATTTCCGAAGTTCGCATAGTGCGCACTGATTTGTTTTCCCAAGTCCGCCAGAGACTCCGGCAACGCATTGGCCAGTTCGATACGTATGTGGACGCCTCCCGTGTTGTCCACAATATTACGGGAGAGCTGAGTCATCCGATCCAAACGTCCCGTAGCGAACACAAGCGTGTGAACCGTCCCGCCCCGCTGCATAATCTCAGTCACGGTCCGCTGATTTCCGTCCCCACTCAAACCACTGGAGTCAGGGCCATCGTGAAGCACCATCACGATGACAGGCCATGCGTCGTCTTCGTCGAACCGCGTCCGCCATGTCTCCGCGAGACCATCCAACATAACGGTACCGCGACGATCCATAAATATGTCTTCCGCGAACTCCGTTAGTTTAGTGTGGTCACGCGTGAATTCAACACGCTGCATGGTTTGCCCTGCAATCGTAAACACTCCAACTTCGTGGCCGTCAGGAAGCCCTTCAAAAAATGCCTTAAGACCATCCCGATAGGGAGTCAGAAGATGCGCTGGGACATTGGTGTCAACCAAGACAGCGACCTTCATGCCGTCAGGCTCTCCTTGCATCTCGACGATTTCACAGGATTGGCCACCTTGCTGCACCTCCACTTCGGCAGGCGTCAAGTCCAACACGGGTGTGCCCTCTCCATCCACGACACGAATATACAACTGCAATGGCCCAGACTGGGCTACCACCAGCTGAACTGAGAACAGACCGGCAAGGCAGATCATGACCGCCCTCATTGATAGGCCGAACCGAAAGACACGCGATCGTAACAAGTGGGGCATATTCCTCCTTTGAGACACCTGACTGCCTCGTTTTACTACTCTCGGCACCCGCAATATTTCGCGCCGATAAAACAACCTTTGCCCGGTAATGCAATGGCAAACCAACTGTTCTCGGCACTCGACCGAAGCTCTGAGTTTAATCGAAGGTAAATCGACATTTCGCTACGTAACCCGCAATGACATCAGCGTCACCACAACTCGTGTTGCGTTAGTGGTAAAGAGAGACTACCGTGGAAGAAGGGATACTTACCCCTGAGATACATTGCGCAGCTATTCGTTCAACAGAGGAGATTTAAATGGCAGACCTACCGAATATTGACTTCAAACGTATCGAGATTCCAAAAATGCCCAACCTTCAGCGAGGAAGCCTCGCGGCGATAATTGCCGGTCTGGTCGTCGTCATGGCCGGATTCTCCACACTCTACCAAGTTCAACCTGAGGAAGTGGGGGTTGTGCTGAGATTCGGCCGCTTTGTCCGAACGACCGAACCCGGTCTACGAGCTAAGATTCCCTTTGCCGAAGAAGTTCGAAAAGTGCCGGTTCAGCGTCAACTCAAGCAGGAGTTCGGCTTCAGAACGGTTGAGGCCGGTATCCAGACTCAGTATGCCGAAACAACTCGTGATCTTGCTGGCGAGGCGGTTATGTTAACGGGCGACCTTAACGTAGCCGTTGTTGAGTGGATCGTGCAGTACCGTGTGGACGACCCCTACCTGTACCTCTTCAAAGTCCGCAATCTCGAAGAGACATTCCGAGCCATGAACGAGGCCGTCATGCGAGAAGTGGTCGGAGACCGGACAGTTACAGAAGTCGTCACCGTTGGCCGGCAGGACATCGAGGCCCAGGTAGGTCTCCGCCTTCAGGAGATGGCGAATCAATACGAAATGGGTATCGCGATCGACCAAGTGGTCTTGCAAGACGTCAATCCACCCGACCCGGTTAAGCCCTCATGGGATGAAGTGAGCCAAGCCCAACAGCAGCGCGACCGGATGATCAATGAAGCACAGGCAGAGTTTAATCGTGTCATCCCACGTGCCCGTGGTGAAGCGCAGCAGGCGATACTCCAAGCCGAGGGATACGCTCTTGACCGCACCAATCGCGCGGAGGGAGATTCAGCGCGATTCACCGCCATTTATACCGAATATCGGCTTGCGCCAGAAGTGACACGGAAACGTCTCTATCTGGAAACCATGCAACGCGTCATACCGAAGGTCGGCCGGAAGCTTTATGTCGACGAGAACACAACCGGCGTGCTCCCACTGCTGTCACTTGACGGTACGGCTACACGTCCGACGGCGGATTCAGCTACTGGAGGCAACTAATGAATAGAGCAACGACAATCCAACTTATCATTCTTCTCGGTATCGTCTTTCTGATGGGTCAAGCCACCTACACCGTTAGCGAAACCGAACAAGTGATCATCACACAGTTCGGTGAACCCGTAGGCGACCCCGTCACCTCACCAGGTCTACACTTTAAGGTGCCTTTCGTACAGAAAATCAATGTGTTTGACAATCGATTTCTCGAATGGGACGGCAACCCAAACCAAGTCCCTACACGAGACCGGCGTTTTATTTTGGTCGACACCTACGCTCGATGGCGCATCACGGACCCCTTATTGTTCTTTCAGCGCCTCCGCGACGAGCGCGGTGCACAATCGAGACTGGACGACATTCTCGACGGAGAGACCCGAAATGCTGTGGCACAGCATAATCTGATCGAACTCGTCCGCAGCACGAACAGAAACGCGGAGGACGTGCAGATCGAATCCGAAGAAGAAGAGGTCATCCTTGAAGCACTCGAGCTGGGCAGGCAAGCAATCCAAACAGAGATTTTGGAAACGGCCGCCGGACGCACTTCCGACCTCGGTATCGAGCTACTCGACTTACGATTAAAGCGTATCAACTACGTCACAGAGGTACAGCAAGATGTGTTTGCTCGCATGATTGCCGAACGACAGCGTGTCGCGGAAGAATTCCGGTCGGAAGGGCAAGGTGAGGCAGCCAGAATTGATGGCGAACGAGAACTAGAACTGGCAATAATTCAGTCTGAAGCGTACCGCATCGCTGAAGAACTCCGCGGCAAAGCCGATGCAACGGCGACGGCTGTTTACGCAGAGGCCTACAACCGGGATCCTGATTTCTATGCATTTACAAAATCTATGGAAACCTATGAGCAAACTATGGATGGAGAAACACTGTTTATCCTCGGCACCGACAGTGAGTTTATGAGATTTTTTGATGGCGACCGGTAATTGAAGACGTAGGGTAACGAGGGCCGAGGCCCGAGCGAGCCACTTCCGGGCCAGCCCTCAGTGTCAGAATCAACCGCCGGTCAGGACGAATAATCCGTCCTAGCCGTGCGAGACACTAATTGTGCAGACGCGCCCACCGGAGTGCGGATTGCGCCATTCGCCCCTGATCATCGGTCCGCGCTGGCGGCCGAAGTGTCAGGTGGGTATCGGTTAATTCATAGAATCGCTGCGCATCAGAACCGGACGAACTGGGATTCACATGACCGATCCGGTGATGGACCAGGTATCCGTCGTCCTCATGCACACTGAACGGGCCAAAGTAGCTACTGTATGTTCCGATAGCCTGCAGAGCTTCTTCCGGCGTCGGCCGCGCGTCCGCGTAAGGCTGGCGCCCCGAGCGCATCAGATGCACAGACATATGTCCAGACGGTGCATACATAATGAACGCCGTATCATATTGATCGACGGGAATCGATTCCCCGTCGACAACCTGCCGTGATACAGATTCGATCCGGTAAACGCCAAACAAATTTCGATGAGTCTCCGTGAGGTTCGTCTCTGACAATGCGGGAAGACGTTCCCACGTCAACTCCGCCTTGACACCGTCGTCACCCACCGGCGGCTGCAAAATCAAACTGTTCTCAGAAAATCTGTAGAACCGCTGATAATCCGACCCAGCGCCACCGGGATTCAAGCTCCCCTCAAGATGGTGAGTCACAAACCCTTCAGCGGCGTCAACGGTGAACTTCCCGAAATAGGAGGTATACGTTGAGAGCGCCGTAAAGGCCTCACCCGCTGTCGGCTCGTCGCCGGCATAGCGTTCTCGTTCTGGCGGCATAATCGTAACGCCCATATGACCACTTGGACCATAGATCAGATAGCCCATACGGTCTTCAATGGGAGGTGCTAGCAATTCACCATCTGGATCCCGCCGTTCAATTCTAACCAGAGACCACCCACCAAGGAACTGTTCTGCCGCATCGGCGACAGTCGACTCCATCATCTCGGAAGGCATCGACTCCGTAGAACCTGTATTTTCTCCGCACCCTGTGAATCCCAAGGTTGCGACTGATCCGAATAGGACACTCCATACTCTGCGCATTTGTTCCTCCTATCAGTCTGTCGTATCACCGATAGTCGACGTACGGACCAACTCAACCATAGTGTCCACTATTTTGATGTTGGGTCCAACTCGTTTTTCGGCAGTCTCGCTAGAGCTTAAAGAGATATTGCAGCTTCGTGAAGATCGCTCGGTTGGTTCGGAGGAGATCTCTCCTGAGCAACAGTTCGTCACCCATTTGTTCGAACAGTTCTTGCTGGCGATACCGATCATCGTAGCCAAGAAAGAACACCGTCCCAGCATTGAGTCTGTAGGTAGCCAAGACATTGAACCCCACCGTATTCTGGAAGGTATTGAAGTCGGTGATGTTCCGTAGCAACAACCGCTCCGTGAATTGATACGTTGTCAGGGCGCGGAACAATTTAGTGTCAAACACTTCAACGTCGCCGTTCCGAAGATCCATGAGACGACTGGTATCAATGTTGATCTGCGATTGCAAGCGGGCGATGGGCCGCAAGAAGACTTCCAGACCAACTTCCGTGCCACGACCAAGAAACGGGTCAACCTTGTCGAAGAAAATCTGGTCTCCCCAGCTCACGTTACCACCAAGCGTAATCCGACGACTCGTCGCCACATTTGCCGTCGATGTGAACCGTGTTTTCCAAAAATTGATCCCAGCGAACCGCTCAAGTGAGCACTCGATACCGGCCCCGGCCGAAATACTCCGTGCAAAAGTAAAGTCAAGCCCCGTAGCGATGGTTTCATCTTCAAGAATTGACTCATGATCGTAGAGGCGTTGATACCGAATTCTCGGCCCCCAATTGATCACCCATCCCTCTGGCCACCAGCGGTACGACGCATTACCAGATCTTTACTGGCTACCGGGGTGACACGTCAGCCGCTGTCAATCCTGCCCGTACTCAACCACAGCGTCAGACGACAGCAACAGCGACGGGCTTAGCCGCAGCAACCCGACGATCTAACGACTGAGGCCACCGAACGAATTCGTACGGCGACCACAGACCTGTTTCCCACTGGAGGACCTACCTGTGGAGGGTGTTGCTGACCACTTTCACTGGAAAACGAAGAGTTGAATCCTATTGGGTGACCGTAACCGTCACATCAGCATCGACACCAAGTGCTCCATCAGACGCGAGACAGCGTAAAACGTAGGTACCCGGTTCGCGAAACGTCACCTCAGTCACATATCGACCATCTTCCGGAATCGGAGGAGGTGACCAATGTTGAGCCCACGGTGAATTGGCGTGAACCCTGGTATCTTCCCAAGTCTTGGCCTGGTCGGGCTCAAATGTCGGTACCCCAGCCCCTCGATAAACATACCAAGACAACCGCAATCCTGTAGCACTATCGACCGTAATCTGCCGAGGCTTATCCCACCCACACGGAATATTCTGGCCAGCATCAAAACCCGTGGGCGAGCTCTGATGGCAACGCGACTCCGTCCGGCGCGGCACATCGTCATCCGCCGCGATTGCCACTAACTCAATAGGACTACCCACTCGCGCTGTACGAGTGGTCGCCCCCTCCAAGGTTAACTCGGGAGCTTTGTTCGCGCGAATCGCAGGGTTGCTAGAACCTGCACCCAAAGCACCTTGCTCAGAAGCTTTAACCACGGCATCGACTTTGTAGTCAAGAGCAAGCGTCGCATACGCCGTGACCGTCTCTCCCCGCGTCGTCAGTCTCCAGATTAACTCGTCGTCACCAGTGAAGTCCTCAGGTACCGGCACACGAAACACAAACCGGTTGCGCCGCGGCTGAAACCGGGTCGGTTGCCCTTGATCCGCCACTGTTGCCTCGAATGTGTCGCCGTCAGGCCCAGCCTGGATCACTCGGATGTAGTTCTCCGGTCCCACCGGGACAATCGGTTCTTCCTCCCAATTAGAATTCATGTACCCAAAAAGAAAATAGAGGGCCCCGTCTGGATCTTCTTCCCATCCCTCGTACGCAGGGGACACAACCTGACCAGACCGATAGGCCGGTTGGGCCTGAGCCTGGACTGATGAAAACATGACAGCTACCGCTACGATAACCATCCACAAATATTGAGAATTTAAACACTTTTTCCGATGGTGCCAGTCGTTCGTCATTGCTTCCTCAACCAGTAACAGAGTTCTTAAGATCGTCACATTAATTCTTAAGATCGTCACATTAAATAGGACCGCGCAATATCCAACTGATACCACTGAATTGTCCTCTCTCAAGTATATCTCCCTGACGGCGATGAAACCCCTGAGCCGCTGGCTCCAGTTATTCTAGGTATTGCCGGAGGAACGCATACGAAGGAGTAAGAAACAACAAGCTTCGTTACGGAAGTTTCACCGACTCCGGTCTACAATGACGGGGTAGTCATGCCCTACTTCAGAGAAACACTTGATTCGCTCCGCCCATATGAGCCCGGTGAACAACCGGCCTCTGGTGAGACAGTCATCAAGCTCAACACAAATGAAAATCCGTACCCAGCCAGCCCGCGCGCGATGGCGTTGCTGCGTACCATCGACGAAGAGCGCTTACGTCGGTACCCGACACCTTATGCTGATGAATTTCGGGTGGCGGCCGCTGAAATCCTGGGAATCGGTCAGGATTGGATTCTCGTCGGAAACGGAAGTGACGACATCCTCACGATGTTAATTAGAGCGGTGAGTGACACAACCCGGCCGGTCGCCTACCCCACACCAACCTACGCGCTATACCGCACGCTTGCTCAGATGCAGAATGCCCCGGTCGTTGAAGTGCGCTTCGACGAGACCTACACTCTTCCGGTCGACGCGTTGGCTGATTCCGGCGCAGCACTAACTCTGGTAGCCAGTCCAAACAGCCCGTCAGGTAATCGCATGCCTAACGATGCCATAAGTACGTTGGCAAACCGTCTGAATGGTCTACTCGTTGTCGACGAAGCGTACGTTGATTTCGCCACCGACAACGCGCTCAACCTAACACGCAGCCACGACAATGTCATCGTGCTCCGTACGTTGTCGAAAGGATATTCGCTCGCTGGACTACGCCTCGGATTTGCAGTCGGTCCTCCCGGCCTACTCACAGAACTCGGCAAGGTAAAGGATAGCTACAACGTAGATGCAGTCTCGGCGCAGGTCGGCGCCGCCGCGTATCGGGACGTAGAGTACTGCCGGCAAAACGTCGAACGGGTGTGCAGGTCGCGGCAATACCTCACGACGGAACTTACTCGAGTCGGTTTCTACGTCTGGCCCAGTGAGGCTAATTTCGTGTTGGTTCGCCCCTCCGACGGAAAGGCCCGAGAACTGTACGAAACATTAAAAACACACGGCATTCTTGTGCGCTACTTTGATACTCCAGAACTCAACGACAAACTTCGAATTACGGTCGGGACCGACGCCGAGAATGAAAAACTCGTGGCTGTTCTGACTCAACTGGTTCGTTAACCCACCGCAATCTTCAAGCCCCCTAAAACAGCACTTTCAGCGTAAGCAATACGACTGTCGTTATCAGATAAATGCATCCTACAGGTGCGCGGTGACCGCATCATTAGAGCACTTCTGGCTCCGATTCCCAATTAAGATAAATCTCCTCTGGAAGGAAGTACATGTGCACCGTGTACCGGCCATCTGTCGAACCGGCTTCTCCAAAATGGAGAACGTGCATGTTATCAATTGGTGGAATTGGCAAATCATTCAAAGGCATTGCAGGCCACGACACGCCCGCCTTCAGGTCCTCCTGGTTAAAGACATATTCGATAAAGATCAGCTTGCCCGATGCCTCTCCGTAAACCAGCCCCTCATTTCCGGTCGCGGCGGGAAGACGACTGACTGACGTCAAATCCGTATAATGGCGTCCCATGCCAGGACAGAAACGAGTCTCTGGATAATGGTCACATGCGAACACCACAAACTCGTCTGGTAGACTCGTGGCCGACGGCAATTGACCAGTCTGCAACATCGGATACACCTCATCGTCCAATGGCCGGAAGTGCAAAAGCAGCAGATATTGGTTGAACTCTTCGGTTTCGCCTTCAACTAGGTCAACGGTGAAGAAGTGCGCGGCAGGAAAATCCACCTCACGCATCGTCAACCCGTGAAAACTCTTGCCAGCAACAAGATCATCTTGTCGAATCAGATATCCGGCGGAAACGATAGAGTCATCCTCCACGCCGTACAGCACACCCTGTGTTCGTATCCCCTTGAGATTTTTAGCCCATACAAGAGGACCAGCATAGCCGTGATAGTGGTCTCCGTCGTCAATGCGATACGCGGGTTGGTCGCTCGCAACATAGAACATGCCCCGGCCTGCCAATTCCCCAACAGGACGATAATCCGGTGGAAGCGCCGTCACTTGCGGCAGCGATTGTCTTGAGGCCACATGCTCTCCAACAGCTTCTTGGACTCCAGTAACCGGTTCACTCACGTCATCTGACGCCGTACATCCAACGAAAGCACCGGCGCTAACGCAGCACCATAAAAACATTCGCAATTGATTTGTCTTCAACATGCTCACAATCCACCTCCCTCAATCAAACCTGATACCACAGGGGCAATGACAGCCTAGCCTTCTAACCTCTCAGGTCATAACACAACAAGCGCGGTTCCGCCCCCGTTGTTAAATCACGGGTGTTCTGCTTGACATAAAGAAGACCATGACTGAGAACCGGAAGCGTCCACGATTCACGTGAAGCAAAAAGCCATGTCCTTGCGACTTCTACGTAGCCTTTGTCAGTCAAGTCCATCCAGAGGAGGTGCCCGAATTCACCAAGGCAAAGGAACTGCCCGTCGGCCGCGAGCAGAGATCCGCGGGCGGTACCTAGGATCGATTCGCGTGTCCGCCCATTCTGAGTAAAGGTTTCGGTCCAAGTCGGCGCCTCGCGCCACACAATACGGCCAGTTTCAACATCTATACAAGCCAACGAGGCGTCCCCTTGATTCCGTCCGTCGAATCCAAACAGTAACCCATCACGATAAATCGGCGTATTGAAGTGCAAGGCGAACTCCTCAGTGGACCACACAATCCGATGACTGAAATCTGGTCGCACTTGAACCAGCGTACCTCCCGTTCGATAGCTTGCAGAAATAAAGATTTTGTCTCCAAATACGACGGGACAGGCGGCGTTGACCGATTCATGGGTTCGACTGCGGTGAGACACTGAAAAATCAACGCGACCAGTAACTGGGTCGACCGACAACAGCCCTCCCTCTGGAGGGTTTGACTCTCCACCGGCAAAGACAAACACTCGACGCTGGCCGTGAATTGTTGCCGGAACAGGTGACGCATAACTCGGCCCCCAATGACCAGCCCGCCATCGCTCCCGTCCGGTGGTTGTATCAAAGCCAACGACACAGGCCTCATCTGCCCCACCGACATTTACGATCACCACATCTCTCTCAACCAGCGGACTTGACGAGACCCCGAAGAAATCCTGTGTCGCACCATACTCAGTTCGAAAATTCCGTCGCCACAACATCTCTCCGGTCTCCAAATCAAGTGCGTAAAATTTACCTTCCGCACCAATCGAAAACACGCGGGCACCATCGATAACCGGACTTGAACGCGGCCCGTTGTTGTAGCCATAACGATCCTCGTATGCGGTTGGATAACGAAATCGCCACTGACTGGCCCCTGTCTCAGCATGTAAACACTCGACAATCTCTTCATCGTCGACACGGTGAAAAAAAACCAACCAATTCCCAGCGATCGCAGGCGAGGCATATCCTGAACCCGTTTGAAACTCCCACACAAGTGGAGGAGGCAACATCCGACGAAGAGGGGTCTCGGTTGAAACAGCGTTGTGTGAGGGCCCAAGAAATGAAGTCCAGTCGTGGGTAACAGCGCCCGACGCCAACGGCGTGGGCACGCGGTGGACAACCGTCTGCGCTGTGGACGGCCGCGCCCACAGCGTCTGCGCCAGCAGTCCCTGCATCATGGCTCTCCGAGTCAACAGGGGCATCCGAAAGAACTCCTAATCTCTACCGTCCCCGTTGCTGAGACCCGGAAACGAAGAGCGAATATCAAAAAATAAGACCAGTTTGCAGTGTTGTTACGGCTGGAACTCTTTGTCCATTACAAACACTTTCAGTGTCTCGACCTTCACGCCATCAGCAGCCATCGCCTCGACGCTCTCCGGCGCTTCCAGCACCTCAAAGAATGTTCCCAGGTCCTGCGGTTCAAAGCAGACGGCAACGTCATTTCCGTCGTTGATTGCAATACCAATCGGCGCGGTGACAGTCTGACTTCTAAACAGCTCTCCGTGCGTCCGGAAAGTTGATTCCCATTTCACTGAATCTTCAACCTGACAGGTGACTACAACTCTTACCATCCTTCACCTCCGTCTTTCTACAAGGCTTAACTAGCAGTTACAGCAACCCGACGGATTATAGATGCATTAACGAAACACAGCAGCTTGCACCGCGACTGTGTCGTTCTGGTATTCTCTACGTGGTCGCTCACAGAGAGAGCCGTGGTTCGTCCTCGGCTGTGTAGCTCGAAACAACGTCGCAGCCGTAGTGAGCATTCAATACTGGGATTCAAGTGACCCGATCAGTGACGATACAAAATAAACCGCTTAAGGAGGACACCGTGAAAAACTCTCCGTCTCAAATTACTACTCTGATGTGTTCGGCGGTGTTAGTGCTATCGGTAAATGCATCAGCGCAAACGACCGTTCCCGAAGAGCCAACGTTTGCTAAGGATGTGGCACCCATTCTGTACCGCTCATGTGTCAATTGTCATCGCCCTGATGAAATCGCTCCAATGTCGTTGATCAACTACCAAGAGGTTCGTCCGTGGGCACGGTCGATCAAGAACAAAGTAGAGTCACGTGCCATGCCACCGTGGCATCTTGACCGTCGTCTCGGCATCCAAGACTTCAAGAACGACCCTTCGCTTACCGAGCAGGAAATTGCGACGATTATCCGCTGGGTCGATAACGACGCACCGCAAGGTAATCCGGCAGATACCCCGACCCCTCCCACATTCGCACCTGCTGACTCATGGCAAATTGGCGAACCGGATGTCGTCGTGCGCTTTCCGGACTACACAGTTCCGGCCGTCGGCCCGGACATCTTCGGAAACTTATTTGCAGATATTGACGTGGCCGAAGATCGCTACATCACATCAATACAAACACGAGCCATCGGAGACCGCTCACGTCAAGTGGTGCACCACGCCCTATCGTATGCCGTTGAACAAAACGAGCAAGGTGAATCAATGGGCGGCGGGATCTTTCTCGTTGAATATGCGTCGGGTAAGCAGGCGGAGATCTACCCGCCCGATTCCGGACTTCTACTACCCGCAGGGAGCGACGCTCGTTTGAGCTATCACATGCATTCCATTGGTGAGGAAGTTGACGCACAGGTCGAACTCGGAATTAATTTCCTCCCCAAAGACACGGTGCCGAAACATATTCGCTACTCAAAACAACTTGGCGGTTCACAAGGTCAGGTCATCGGAGTACTTGATATCCCATCGGGT
>Ga0310121_10001610_pt1 | contig 22700 bp, 24 predicted proteins | sample CB27_Tmax_986_MG_FD_203504 | JGI IMG/M metagenome (GOLD analysis project Ga0310121, IMG submission 203504) | Marine microbial communities from Western Arctic Ocean, Canada - CB27_Tmax_986 | ecosystem: Environmental > Aquatic > Marine > Oceanic | place: Canada: Western Arctic Ocean | collected...
CGTCGAGATTTCTTCTTGGGGCCACGAGCCTTACTCCAAAGGGCAGTCGCTCCTTCCTCTTGATAGGCTTTGCGGATTTGGAAATATCGTTGTCTGGTCAAGCCATGTTTCGCTGCTGCCTTTACGGGGCCCAGCCCTTCACACTCACCTTCAATGAGCATGACAAGCTTTCGCGAAACCTCATCCTTCTCCACGAGAGTTAGCGAACCGTGATTACCGACAATAGCCTTCTCTTGGTTGTCAAAACGCATCTGCCGTACCTCCTTTACAGTCGCAGAACGATAGGGTGACAAACGTTCCTTGAGTGTCGCGGGAGGGACCGCATACGTCAAATTAATTATGGCGTCATATATGGCATTTGACCTATAAAATCATGAAAAAGCCGTGATATCGACCGCTTGACCGCCATAATTATTTCAACCTATTCAGGCGGTGCGGAGCGGCCCAGATCGCCGCTAAAATTGGGACGTAAAATGAATGGGCCCCAGAAAAAGGCTGAGCTTGCTCGTGGGGGTCTCAGCTTCGGAAGTGGCATTTGGTAGCTTCCAACCTCATTCCTCTACGAGCAAGCTCGTAGGGGTCTTGTCTGCGGCTGACCCACAGATTCTGCCGAAGAGGCGGATTTTGGATAGTAGCCTTCGACCTCCGGTAAAAACAGCGCCGTACGGTATTTGCAGGCATTTCTCCCTGTAGAGGTCGGTTGTACTTTCTCGCAGTTCAGGTTGCTTCTCTCGGAGAGAGCAGGCTACTATGCCGAAACACGCTGTTTTTACCGTCTCAAAATACTTCACAGCGTTGCCCTTGCGGGCGTGGAGATTCAGGCTTTTCATCTACTTCGACTGTCCTAGTTTTAACGGAAGACTCCTGCCGGACAAGCCGGTCAGGGGGGCGTCTCGAATTGATCGCACACCTAATGTCAGGTACGAAATGCAAAATCACAAACCTATCCTCATGCTTGTTTTAAGCTGCTGCTGTTTCCAATTCTCTGCCGCCGATGAACCGGGCAAAAACGTGCGCGTTGGCATCATTGGGCTCGACACCTCCCACGTGACCGCTTTCACGAAGTTACTGAACGCGGACAACCCAAAACCTGAGTTCGCCCACTGCCGCGTTGTGGCCGCTTATCCTCAAGGGAGCGCGGATATTGAATCCAGTGTCAGCCGGGTGCCGAAGTACACCGAGCAGATAAAGGAGATGGGCGTCACGATCGTTGACTCGATAGAAGAATTAGTCGGTCAGGTCGATGTTGTGCTGTTGGAATCCAATGACGGACGTGTTCATCTCGAGCAAATCCTTCCCGCGCTGAAGGCAGGCAAACGCACGTTCGTTGACAAACCGATGGCGGCTTCACTTGTCGATGTCATCGCGATCTTCGAGGCTGCTCAGCTCTTTGGAACCCCGGTCTTCTCCTCATCGTCATTGCGATATGGCCAAGGCACGTTGGCTGCAGTTAGGGGCGAGATCGGCGACGTCGTGGGTTGTGACACGCGTTGTTCGTGTTCCTTGGAGCCGACGCATCCCGACTTCTTCTGGTACGGCATCCATGGAGTTGAATCTCTCTTCGCCGTGATGGGCACGGGCTGCCAACAAGTCGTTCGCATGCACTCAGCAGGCAGCGACATGGCAGTAGGAATGTGGGAAGGAGGCCGAATCGGAAGTTATCGCGGCATACGCGACGGTAAGCCGGAATATAGCGGGACCGCGATTGGTACGGAAAAGATCCTGCCTGTCGGCCAATACGACGGCTACGCTCCGTTGGTCGTGGAAATCGTCAAGTTTTTTAAAGGCGGTGACGTTCCCGTGTCGGAAGCAGAGACGATTGAGATTTTTGCCTTCATGGAAGCTGCCGACGAGAGCAAACGTCAGGGTGGTGTTCCCATAGCGATCGGACCCTTGATCGACGCCGCCCGAGAGGAGGCTGCGAAGAAGGCAACCTGGAAGTGACCATGGCCAATGCCGACAAACAGCGACTTGGACCTGCCTTCGCCTTTTGAAGTAAATCGCTGTTCGTTTCACCGCGACCTTCATCTGAATCGTGCGGGCCAATCCAGCTCCACCTTGAATCCGGGAGTCGGCATAATCTCTAATGACCTGGCCGTCGCCGCCTTTAACGCCACAAATGACATCATCCGGTGGCACCGCTTAGATTGTCTATAGGCGGCAATCGGCCGAAGACCACGCACTTCCTGGCATGACGCGGTGGTTCGCGGTCAAACCGTCTTCGGCACAACGAACGGCGCCCGGTATTCTCGTGTGAGTAGGCGATTCGCCTGCTCGTCTCCCACGAATCTTTCGGTTTGGGGATCGAATTCAAGAACGCGCCCCATCTGATACGTCGAATCGGCCAGGTCCATCCCGACTGCACGACAGTTGGCCTTGACCATTTCAAACGCCTCGACGACTTGCTTGTTGTCGCCCAGCGACTGCTGCCTGGCGTCGAACGGTACTGGCTCGCCCAACCGATAGGAAATATTACCTAGATGGCACAGGGCGGCGGAATAGTGAGCCACTTCGGCATCGGCGTTGTTGTCCTCAGGACGTCGACTGCGCATGGCGTTAATGAAGCATCCGAAAGGCGCGTGCTCAGCCTGGGCCACCTGTTGCGGCGTACCACCGGAAACCGGTACCGCTTCACCGCCGTCCTTTGGATAGAATTGTTCTTCTTTGATCATGCCCTCGGTGGTGTAGTACTCATTGTGGACTTGAGGGCCAAAACCGTCATGCTTGTTGACCAGTCCACGGGTTTCGAACAACAAAGTAACATCCCCGAATTCCATGGCCGTGAGCTGAGTATTCGGCGTTTGTCCTTGATCTTCGTAGCCGAATCGACCACCCAGACTCCAGATGCGAGTCGGCAACGTTGCGCCGGGGATCGCCCAGCGAGCGACGTCCATTTCGTGGACGCCCTGGTTGCCAGTGTCACCGTTGCCAAAGTCCCAGAACCAGTGCCAATTGTAATGCACCAAGTTCCCGTGATAGGGCTGGTCAGGCGCTGGTCCAAGCCAGAGCTTAAAGTCCAGATTCGCTGGCGGGGCCTCGATCGGCTTGACGCCGATGCTCCAACGCGCCTTGCAGCAATAACCCTTCGAGACCAACAGCTTGCCATAGTCGCCTGATTGGACCGCGGCGATCTCGTTGGCCCGCGATTGTTCTGATCGTTGTTGAGTTCCGTGTTGCACGATGCGTTCGTAGCGCCGTGCCGCTTCGACACACTGTCGCCCTTCGAACACATTATGGGACATTGGCTTTTCAACGTAGACGTCTTTCCCCGCCTGGCATCCCCAAACCGTGTACAGCGAGTGAGTATGGTTGCAGGTGGCGATCGAAATGGCGTCCACATTGGGATCGTCGAAAACTTCGCGAACATCCTGCACGCACTTTGGTGCCGGGGCGCCAGCAGACGCAAGTCGCTTTTTCGCTGGTTCAAACTGGTTTGTGTCGACGTCGACCAGGTGGGACACTTCGACCCCTTCGATTTTGGCATAGGCGCTATAATGCGAACTGCCACGACCTTTGATCCCAACAACGGCCACGCGAACTTTGTCATTGGCCCCAACGACCTCGCCTGACGACTTGGTCCCAGAGATTGTGAACAGAGAGTACGCGGCGCCCGCGGAGGCTGATTTCTTCAAGAAGTTTCGACGTGTTTGCCTGGCCATGACTTGGTACTCCTAATATTGATGGTCCGAATGCCAGGGCGTTGGCCCTGATTGATTGTTCTTCTGACCGATTTCGAACACGATCATCGTATTTGACGATTGGGCCCATGACAAGGGAACTTTGCTGACTTCCTTGATCTGTAGGGTCAACTGCCAGCGTTTGAGGTGCCCCGAGACGACAACGGCGATGGTGTCGTCAAAGCAGCCGATTTTCTGGTTTAGCGAAACAGCTGGGCGGTTTTGTTTTCTACCCGGCGACACCGCACCAGGCATGGGCCAGAATGGGTTAACCGGCGTCCCACGGGAACAGGCGTCGCACGGGAACAGTTGTCGAAAATCCTGCGAACGCTTATCGTTGTGACGGAGGGAAAACCACGATGATCAACTTGGCTCAATCAGCTTCAGCCTCACCGCTGGTTCACGCGGTGCCGACCGACCCAGGGACGTGTTGGGCAGAGGAAACTGAGGTGGCGGTCGATGCGCCGCCGGATGCTGAAGTCGATCCCGCGCCCGAAGCCGTGTGGCCGACACAAGCCCCGCGCACGGGAGTCTACGGCGTGGTCAGCCCCCGGGTGATCATTCGGCCCGACGGCACATATCGGATGTACTACGCTCAGATGTTTCCTCGGCCTGGATTTCCTGCGGGCGCGAATGACTACGATAATGTGGCGACTCGGATTCTCAGTGCGATATCATCGGATGGCTTGAGCTGGACCCCAGAGCGGGGTGTGCGGCTTACGCCCCAGGAAGGGGGCGCCGGTGAGTATCGCGTCGTTTCCGCGGAGGTGGTCCCGGCGCCAGGTACGGATGGACGACTCCGCATGTATTACGAGTGCTGCAACGGACCACAGTCGAGCCAAAACTCGATACGCAGCGCCCTGTCTGACGACGGTGGGACGGTGTGGAAGCCGGAATCTGGAACGCGGTTCGAGGCCAAAGGCCGCAACTTTGTCTCGCCCAGGATCGTTTTCCTAGAAAATGGATCTTGCCGAATCTATTTGTCTGAGCGGGGCAGGGGCATCATCAGTGCGTTGTCCGAGGATGGGGGGCTCACCTTCCACCAGGAGGCCGGGATACGCATCGCTCTGGACGGGCCTTACGATAGCCATGTCGCCTTCGCTCCCGACATCCTTCGCACCGACGGTGCGGGCTACCGCATGTATTACGCTGGATACGGAGCGGCGAATCGGGCAGACATCCTGACCGCAATCTCCGCTGACGGCCTTCAATGGCGCAAAGCCGCTGACCCTGTGATTTCACCCGGCAACAGCCGATGGACCGCCGCGAAATGTTCGGAGATGTGCGTGTATGCCCTGCCGTGCCGGGACGGCCAAGCTCGACGCTACGGCATCGTTTACGAGGCGTGCGATGGAACGGCCATCGATCAACGGGGTGTTTGGCGCATTGCCAATACGGTCACCGCATAGAGTAGTAGGGCCAACGTCATCGCTTGCCCGGATTGTGTGTCAGATGGTACTGAATCACCAAAGACAATTTAGCAGAGACGCTTTTGCTATGTTTGCGTCTCGACTTTTGACACGTCGTACACCAAAATGGAGTTCTATCGGAGTTACTGAATCACAGGCAGCTGCCACGAGACCACGTCAGATGAAATCAATATTCCATCTACTCATTGCGTGCTCAATCGCAATGACTTCGCCCCATGTTGTGGTCGCTGGTCCCGTCGAGTCCGCCACCGATGTGGTCGAATTCAACCGTGACATCCGGCCCATTCTTTCAGACACTTGTTTCAAGTGTCATGGGCCCGACGAGAACCAGCGGGTTTCCGAGTTGCGATTGGATACGAAGGAGGGGGCGCAGGCTGACCTCGGCGGTTTTCGAGCTATCGTACCTGGCGATCTCGAGACCAGCGAGTTATATCGGCGGATCACGACCGACGACCCCGACGAGCTCATGCCGCCCCCTAAATCCGGTCGGAAATTATCCGACGAACAGATCGCCCTGCTGACACGATGGATCCAGCAAGGCGCCGAGTGGGAGGATCACTGGTCTTTCATCGCGCCCCAACGGCCGACGCTACCCGAGACAAAAAATAGGACTTGGCGGAAAAATGGGATCGACGACTTCGTGCTCGCGCGACTCCAGCGAGAAGGGCTTCACCCTTCGCCCGAGGCGGACAAGCCGACGCTGATCCGACGCGTTACATTGGATCTGATTGGCCTGCCAGCAACCGTCGAGGAGGTTGACGCGTTCCTGGCCGATGACTCTACCGAGGCTTACGAGCGCGTGGTCGATCGGCTGCTTCATTCGCCACGGTACGGCGAGCGGATGGCCCTAGTTTGGTTGGATGCCGCGCGATACGCCGACACCAGCGGCTACCAGACCGACGGTCCCCGCTACATGTGGCGCTGGCGCGATTGGGTGATCGACGCGTTGAACGACAACATGCCGTTTGACGAATTCACCATCGAGCAACTTGCCGGTGACCTGCTGGCTTTTCGTGACGGGGCGGCAGACCGTCGCTCCACAACAGCCTGGCGCGGCGAATTGTTCCGGGATGCGGTTCAGCTGGACCACCTGATCGCGTCCGGATTCAATCGCAACCATCGTGGAAACGCCGAGGGTGGCATTATCACGGAGGAATACGAAGTCGAATACGTGGTCGATCGCGTCGACACGACGTTTACGGTCTGGCTGGGAATGACTATCGGATGCAGTCGTTGCCACGATCACAAGTACGATCCGCTCAGGCAACAAGAGTTCTACAAGGTCTTTGCTTTCTTCAACAACATTCCTGAATATGGCCGCGCGATCAAAGAGGGAAACTCGCCACCGTACATCAGAGCTCCGACTCCCGACCAATTGAAACGGCTTGGCGAATTGGATAACGAACTGGCCGCCGCCGAAGAACAAGTCAAAAATGTGACGGAAGACGTCGGCAGGTTGCTAACCGATTGGGAGCCATCATTTGCAGCGACGCAATCCGTCGATTGGACGGTTACCGACGGACTCCAGGCCCATTTACAGCTGGATGGCAACATCGCGGATGGCATCAGCGACAAGCGGGGCGGAAAATTCGCCAGTGTCGGTGGCGCGTTTGTCGAGGGACGACTGGACCAGGCTGCACAGCTCAGCGGCGAGTGCTTCATCGAGGCCGGCGACGTGGGCAAATTTGGTTACTTCGACAAATTCACTTTGGCGGCGTGGGTTCACCCACAAGCCCCGTCCGGGACTATCCTATCGCGGATGATCCCGACTCCTCAGGCCGGTGGTTACTATGTCGTGTTGGAAGATGGCCATATTCAGGTCAACCTCGTTTCGCGCTGGCTGGATGATTCGCTCCGCGTGCAGACTCATCGGCAACTGCCGTTACACGAGTGGCATCATGTCACCGTGACCTACGACGGTTCCCGTGTCCCCGAGGCCATCAAGATTTACGTCGATGGTCAACTGCAGCCGCTCAAGGTGAACTGGTCATTCATCAACCAAACGTTTGAGCTAAAGGAACCCTTCCGGATCGGGGGAGGAAATGGCAATTTCAACGGCGCTATTGATGATGTGAGAATCTACGATCGAGATTTGTCTCCCGAGGAGGTCACCCTGGTCGCAACGCCCGAATCGATCTCAGAAATTCTCACAACGGCTGCGGAAGAGCGAACCGACTCCCAACAACTCAAATTACGGACCTACTTCATAAACGAGCAAGCACCCAAGCCGATCCGCCTGGCCCATGAGCGTTTGGTTTCCGTGCGCCGCGAGCGACGTGCATTCTTTGAAGACCTGCCAACCTTGATGGTGATGCAGGAACTGCCCGAGCCCCGCGACACGCATGTGCTGGTCCGAGGGGAATACGACAACCCGGGGGACAAGGTTTCGGCCGGCGTGCCTGCGATTCTGCCGCCCCTGCCCGCAGACGCACGGCAGGATCGACTGGGATTCGCAAATTGGCTGATGGATCCAGCCAACCCGCTTACCGCTCGAGTGACGGTGAATCGGTTCTGGCAAATGTATTTTGGCACAGGGTTGGTCAAGACGACTGAGGATTTTGGTGCCCAGGGCGAACTGCCCAGCCATCCGGAATTACTCGATTGGCTGGCGACCGAGTTCATCAGAGTTGGCTGGGACATGAAAGCCATCCAGAAGCTGATCGTGATGAGCGCCACGTATCGCCAGGCTTCGAAGGTGGCACCCGAGTTACTTGCCCGCGATCCCGAAAATCGGCTTTTGGCACGTGCCTCTCGCTTACGACTGCCTGCTGAAACGGTTCGCGATCAGGCCCTGGCTATTGGCGGTCTGCTTACGGAGAAGTCCGGTGGCCCGTCCGTCCTACCCTACCAACCGGAAGGCCTGTGGGAGGAGATCGCCACGGACAAGGTCTACAACCAATCGCATGGCGACGACCTTTACCGGAGGAGTCTCTACACGTTTTGGAAACGCACGGTGGCTCCACCGACCATGGTCACGCTGGACGCCACGGCGCGTGAAGCGTGCACGGTAAAACGTTCGCGCACCAATACGCCGCTGCAAGCTTTGGTGCTCATGAATGAAACCGCCTTCTTCGAGGCAGCCAGGGCGCTGGCTCAACTCAGCATGACCCAGGCAGGGCAGGGGGTGGAAACGCGAATCAGGTACGCCTTCCGACGAGCCACCTCCCGCCAGCCGCGCACCGCAGAGCTTCAAGTGTTAACGGACAGCTTTCACCACTATCTCGATCAGTATCGGCAAGATCCAGCGTCGGCCGAGAAGCTCCTGAGCGTGGGAGAATTCCCCCGCGACGAGCAACTGGACGCCGGCGCGTTAGCCAGTTACACGATGGTGGCGAGTTTGATATTGAACTTGGACGAATTGATTACCAAGGAATAGTACCATGCATCCAATCATCGAACACCAGCTGGCATTGACGCGCCGACAACTGTTCGGCCGGTCGATGACAGGTATCGGAGTCGCCGCGCTGGCATCGCTACTCGGCGAAGACGCGCATGCCGATTCCGACCAGTCTGAGGCCAGCAGCGGTCTGCCCGGATATCCAAATTTCGCACCAACCGCAAAACGTGTGATCTACCTTTTTCAGTCCGGGGCGCCGTCCCAGATGGACTTGTTTGAATACAAACCCAAACTGGACGGTTTGCGCGCCACCGAGTTGCCCGATTCGATCCGACAAGGCCAACGGCTAACGGGAATGACGAAAGACCAGGATTCGTTTCCAATAGCGCCGTCGATGTTTGATTTTTCCCAGCACGGTAACTGTGGTGCCTGGGTGAGCGATTTGATGCCTCACACCGCAGCGGTCGTGGACGATCTCTGTTTCATCAGTTCGATGTACACCGAAGCGATCAACCACGATCCGGCGATCACGTTCATCCAGACGGGTGCCCAATTGGCAGGACGGCCGAGCATGGGTTCGTGGTTGTCCTATGGCCTGGGGAGTGCGAACAAGGACCTTCCCAGTTTCGTCGCCATGGTCTCGGGGCTCGAAGGGCAACCGTTGTACGATCGACTTTGGGGAAGCGGATTTCTGCCGACCCGTTACGCCGGCGTGAAGTTTCGTTCGGTCGGTGATCCCGTCCTGTATCTGTCCAACCCGGGGGGGTTGAGCGATGCCGGTCGGCGGCGATTTCTGGACGACCTGGCCAAATTGAACCAATTCAAGCTGGACGAATTCGGCGATCCGGAAATCGAGACGCGGATCTCGCAATATGAGATGGCCTATCGCATGCAGGCGTCGGTTCCGGAACTGACCGATATTTCGGACGAGCCCGACCACATCTTTGATCTCTATGGTGAAGACGCCAGGCAGCCGGGAACGTTTGCCTACAACTGCTTATTGGCTCGACGTTTGTGCGAACGCGACGTCCGTTTTGTGCAGCTGTTCCATCGCGGCTGGGATCAGCATACCGAATTACCCAAGAAGATATCGAAACAGTGTAAGGATACGGATCAGGCGTCGGCAGCATTGGTCAAGGACTTGAAGCAACGTGGTCTGCTCAAAGATACGCTGGTCATCTGGGGCGGCGAGTTTGGCCGTACAGTCTATTGTCAGGGCCGCCTCACGGCCGATGACTACGGCCGTGATCATCATCCCCGTTGTTTCACGATTTGGATGGCCGGTGGAGGCGTCAAACGGGGTGTCGCTTACGGTGAAACTGACGATTTCAGTTACAACATCACACGTGACCCGGTGCACGTGCACGATTTGAACGCCACCGTTTTGCACTGCCTCGGCATTGACCACAAGCAATTAACGTTCAAATACCAAGGCCGACATCATCGTTTAACGGACGTGCATGGGAACCTGGTGAAGGAAATTCTGGTGTAGGGTAGGTGGCTCCCTTGTTCGTCGTTGCGGCGCGAACGCTACGTTTTTTCACCAACACTTTGATCATAGGGATCAATCGCGCATGAGTCTCTTCATCCGAGCCGCTAAGTGCACTGCGTGCGCATTATTGAGCGTTGGTGCTTTCGTCGACAATCGTCCCGCAGTGGCGGAAACGCCGACCGCGGACGAAGCAGTGGAAAATGGAAGAATGTTGCCCAAGACTCGGGCACGACTTGCCACTGGCCAACCGCTCAAAGTCGTCTGTTTTGGTGACAGCGTCACCGGGGTCTATTACCACACCGGCGGGCGTCGGGCCTACACGAAAATGGTTGGATTGGCGCTTGAGCAACTCTATCCAAATGCGGACATAACCATGGTCAACGCGGGAATCAGCGGACACGCGACGGACAACGCTCTCCAGCGGATCGATAACGATGTGTTCGAGCATGACCCCCAGCTGGTCACCGTGATGTACGGATTAAATGACATGGTGCGTGTTCCGCTCGATGCGTTTCACGCCAATCTTGTCGAAATCGTCGCTCGTTGTCGTTCAGTGGGCGCGGAAGTGCTACTATGCACGCCCAACTCGATCCTTGGTACATCCAGCCGCCCGATTGAAAAACTTGAGCAATACTGTGAGGCGATCCGTCAGGTCGGTCGAGAACAGCAAGTCTCAGTATGTGACTGTTACGCATCCTATGAAGCTCTCCACCGTGAAGATCCGCTCGCATGACGACTGCTATTAAGCGACGAGCTCCACCCCAACATGGATGGCCACAAACGGCTTGCCGCGACGATTGCACTGGCGATCACCGGCCGCCAAGCCGATTTGCAATCGATCGGCCCGCCGCAACCTGGTATCCCCAGGACGATCGCCAGGCTTACGACCGGCGAACCGATTCGCGTGCTGGCGATGCCTCCGTTTGACTGATCCATCGAACAAATTGTTAAAAACATCGATCCAGCGGCAACGGTGAATGTGACCCGTTGGCCCACGGAGGGCAAGAGCCTGGTCGAGATCGAAGAGGCAGCCAAAGACGTCCGCAAGATGGAAGTCGATCTGGTGCTGTTGGCGGTTCCAGTATCCGCTTCGCATGAGTCGCGAGAGCAGCTTATCTGGTCGTTCGCGTGGATCATGAACCACTCGCTCAGCTTTGGCTATCAAGCCTGGGATGTCGTCATGATCGCGCCGTCGGTCGCGACCCCACAAGTGCCGACCGAGCAGCATGAGACGGTTCGGCTAATGCGCCAACTCATCCGCGCCCAAGACCTCAGCATAATCGACCGCGAAAGCGGCAATGCAGAAGCAGCGAGAAATATAGTGGCTGAATGGTTCAGCGAACAATTCCGCAACGTGCGGGGGCCTTGATCATAAGTCCGCTTCTATCCCAACAAGCCACGGGTGTCCAAATGACTGGGATGAACTCGCACCTCCACTGCCAACAACGACACGGGCCGTTGCGGCTAATTGCCGCGACTCTGGCCTTCAGTATAGACTCTTCGATGAAAACAAGAGATTGTCATTCTGTGCAATAATATATGCGCCTCGGGAAGAATGGACATCCCCGGTTGGAGTTTTTTTTGTCAGGGGTCGAGGTCCTTGAACGACTCATTGGAGTTCACTAGGTTTGACTTCCAGATCAACAAGTCATCCATCCGGGAGCAGATAAATGGAGTGCACGGCCGCCATCACATTGGAGTAAGGCTCTGAACATGCGAAATAATATCACTCGTCCAAGCGCGCGGACTTTGGTCTTGTTTGCAGTTCTCGTCGGGTGTGGTCCGCGAGATGAACTGCGGCGAGTGCTGGTATCAGGCGAAGTTACCTACGGCGGCCAGCCAGTGGCGATTGGACAGATACGTTTCATCCCGATGCCGGGTACGAATGGTCCCACGTCCGTGGAACGCATCGTGGATAAAAAGTACACAACCTCCAGCACCGGCGGGGTACCGGTGGGAAAACATCGAGTTGAGATCGCGTCATACGATTCCGAGGAATACGCCAATCGGCCGATGGGGCCTGGCACTCCACCGATTCGACATTTGTTGCCAGAGAAATACAATCGCGAGTCTTTGTTGGAGGCGACGGTGGAATCGGGGAAGCGGAAGGCGACGTTAGATTATCAGTTGGAACGCTGACAAAGTTGCGAATACCGGCGTGGAGTTTCCGGCAAGGCGCGCATTTCTCACAGACGCTCGAAGAACTACCTGATGCAATCCAGCCACTACCGATTTCAGTTTAAATTCATACTGATTGTCTTATTCACGGCAGTCTTTCAGGCCAACGACGACGCCCTTGAGGTCGGCGATCGCTGGGAGTTGTTGGTCGACGAGCACCTGGTCGAGCGGTTCAAAGGTAAAGCCAAGTTGCGATTGCACCATCCGATTCGCCGAGAAATCGCTGTCGTTCACGACGAGCCTGGGGAAGGCAACGGTGGTAACTACCACACCGTTTTCGAGGACGATGGAATTTTTTGCATGTACTACCATGCATGGCAGATTCCCGTTGACGATCATCCGAGTCATCCGCTCTATATCGGCTATCTCCAGAGTCGCAACGGAGTCCATTGAGTCAAACCCAAGCTGGGTATCGTCGAAGTTAATGGGTCTACGGGGAACAACATCGTCATGGCGACGATCAACGGCGCAGAGTGCCACGATCTTTCGGTGTTCAAGGATGGCAATCCAGTCACCCAAGCGGACGCTCGATATAAAGCGATTGGCTTGGGGAGCAACCCGCCGGGCTTGTACGCCTTCAAGTCACCTGATGCGCTTCATTGGACTGTTTTGAACGATAGCCAACCCGTCATGACGGGCCATCCTTTCGACACCCAGAACATCGCCTTTTGGGATCCGACGATCAAGAATTACCGGGCCTACATACGTGACTTCAAAGATGGCCGCCGCGACATCATGACGGCCACGTCCGCGGACTTGATCAACTGGACGGACCGCAAGTGGTTGGAATATCCAAGTGCCCCCGACGAACAACTCTACACGAATCAAATTAAACCTTACTACCGTGCGCCACACATTCTGATCGGTTTTCCCACTCGCTATGTCGATCGGGGTTGGACGGATGCCACTCGTCGGATTCCCTCATTGGAGCTTCGCCAGCAGCGTGCGCGGCTTAGTACCCGCTATGGCACTGCCGTGACCGATGCGCTACTGATGACCAGTCGCGATGGCGTCACATTTCACCGTTGGGACGAAGCGTTCTTGCGTCCTGGATTGCGCACCAGCCACAACTGGGCGTACGGCGACAACTATATTGCCTGGCATGTCGTGGAAACCGAATCAACCAGCGACGATGCGCCGCGTGAGTTGTCGCTTTATGCCACGGAAAGCTATCTCACCGGCGCCAAGTCTCGACTGAGACGCTACACTTTTCGGATTGACGGTTTCGCGTCCGCGTTTGCACCACTAAGCGGAGGAGAGCTGATCACCAAGCCGCTTGTTTTTGCTGGCGACCAGCTAGTCGTCAATCTCTCGACCTCCGCGGGTGGCTCGATTCGCGTCGAGCTGCAGAACCTCGCTGGGGAACCTCTGGAAGGTTTTGGCGTCACTGACTGCGAAGAAATTTTTGGAGATTCGCTTGATTACGTCGTGCGTTGGCGTGATGGGCAAGATGTAAGCCGTTTTTCGGGAGAACCCATACGAGTTCGCTTTCTGCTGCGGGATGCGGATGTTTACGCGTTCGGGTTTCGAGAATAGTCGCGAAGACTTAAAGCGATTTCGTCATAAAACATCAAGGCTACGCGAAAGTTCTTTGAGGCATGGGGGGAGCGGGATAGCGTCCTAGTTTCAGGTTCCAATAGGCCCATGAGCGGCCGTCGAATATTCCCGGTGGGGCGTTGGCAAGGGCATCTCTGAGGTCCTCTTCGGAAGGATGCGGCGAATGATGGCCATGTCCAGGTAGGTACCGTAAGTCATTGTGTACGCGACAAAGCGAATTGGATCAGCAATAGCGATTTGCGGTTCTTCAAACCAGATAACGCGTTTCGCGACTTCCGCAATCTCGGGTGTAAGAGGAATGCGATTCATTCACTTCTATGCCGCTGAACTCGGCGGTTGGTGACGCCCGCGCAGCATTTCTTCTCTACGAATTTCCAAAATCAATGGCCGATTTAGATTAAGAGCCTTAATTGTCGCCCGTCCAACAGCGGTGAGACCGATGATCCGTTCCGCATCCCAGCGAAAGTGTTCTTTCCAGCGGTCTTCTCTTGGATTGATTAGCGGAACCTCTTGTTGAGTGTCGGGGTCGTTCACATGTGTCCGCGCGCCCTTTATTAGAGAACAGGAAACACAGGCAAGAGCCAGATTTTCGGTATGCGTAGGACCGTTTTCCGCTCTTGGCTTTACGTGATCGATGTGAAACGTTGCTTCTTGACCGATTTGAGAAAGACCGCAGTATTCACAACGATTATCGGCACGTAGAACCACATCACCGCGTAATGCTGCGGAAATGTCGGTCATGAATCGAGGCGTTCTGCACGCATTCGCAGCAACGAAAGAAGTTCGGCAACCTCCACCAGCCCTTCAGCTTCCTTGCGCTCTTCCGCTGTGAGGGGGACTCCATCGTCCTGCTTGTCCAATAGGTGCTGCAATCGTAACTCAACACCGGCGGGAAGCGTAAAGTCAGGAAAGTCATCTGGAAGTTCGAGTTGGATCATTTGAGACATGTGCAAATCTTCAAAATAGCTAACCTTAATTCTGTCAGCTCAGCACCATAAGGTATACCGTTCTCTAGATAGCCCAGAACGCAGACGCAACTAACCCTAAAACTGGCGTGGCGCTATTCTTTCCCCAAGTCGATAATCCTCTCCACAGTCCAACCATAGGAAAAACTGACTGGGCGCCTCGTTGAAGGAATGACGGGCTGGCGCCTTGTCGCAACGTGCAAAGCTTCTATGATGTCCCGATGCCACGAGACGGATTGACATCGCTGGATTGGATCGTCGTCGCCTCGTACGGCGCTGGAATGTTGGTACTAGGCACCCATTACGCTCGGCGTCGGTACCGATAGACAAAGCGAACAAGGCCAGCCGAATTGCGTTTGGTCTGCTCGCCGCGCTGCCGGTAGCCGCGTGCAACGTGTGGATCGTGTCGGGATTGATCCAGCACAGCCTGGAGTAGAAATGGTTCTGAAGACCCCCGCGAGCTTGCTCGTGCGGTGAATCAGGCCGGTAGCACACATTTTCACAGTGCGATTTTTGTGCCGAGCACAATTGATTCAACATTGGTGGATTCGGCATGTTTGCATACAATGAATTCATCGCGAATGGCTCGCCGGGGCACCGGCAAGAGTGACTATCTGCCGACTTCCATGACGACAACTTCGTCAAGAGAACCATGCAACTTGTTGAAACTTCCAGCGACGTTACGGAACTCCCACAGCACGAGGAAGTCGTCAACACCATCACGCACGGTTTCGGGCTCGGGCTGAGTCTCTTGGGCACCGTGGCGATCGTCGCGGCGGCCCGCTCGATCGAACTTGGGTTGGCGATAGGTTGCGGGGTCTACGCCATCAGCCTGATCGTCGTGTACGCCGTGTCGACGCTGTCGCATGCGGTCCAACATCCGCCGTCAAAACATCTTTTGCGAGCCTGGGACCAAGGTGTGATCTACTTGCTGATCGCTGGGACCTACACGCCGTTTGCCTGCATGTACTTGTCGTCCTACGCGCGCTGGATCGTGCTGTGTGGGATTTGGGGCACGGCGTTGGCAGGCTTCCTATCCAAGGTCGTCCTCCACCACCGCGTGGTGGCGTTTAAAGCCCACAGCTACGTACTCTTGGGCTGGATCCCGGCGTTGACCATGATGCACGCCGTTTCGTTCGCCTGCCTGACCTGGATGTTATTGGGAGGCCTAGTCTACACGGTGGGAATTCTATTCTTGGCGCTGGATCGGCAGTTTCGCTTTTTCCACGCCACGTGGCACTTGTTTGTGGTCGGCGGCAGCGCTTGCCATTATTACGCTGTCGTGACGTTCGTCGTGTTGAACTAGGAGCCGGTGTATCTCTTAGAGCGGTTGATCCCCCCTGCGGGCGATCCACTGCCGAGTCCACTCGACCGCCTCGAGATCCAGGTCGCAAATCGGTGAAGCCAAAAAGATCATCCCCTTAATTCGTCCCTCGCGCAGCCACTGGTACCCTAACTCTGTCTGCTGCTTCATCAAGTCCAGCGGTATCGTCTTCTTGTCGTAGAAATCGTACATGTAACAGCCGAGGATGATGTCCTTGCCCGGGGCGAGTTCTTCCAGCTTTGCCAGATTTTTCTCCAGATCCTTCAAGATTTTCGGGACCCACGTCCAAAGCGTGATCGCATCGACGTGGCGTAGATGATGCACCGCCCTGGGTACGACCTGATGGCTGTAGACGACCACATGCAAGGGGATGCGGCGACCGTCGATGACGAGCTGCGTTCGCAGCTGGCGCAATTGTTCTGGCGTCAGCGAGGCGGGCATCGGTACCGTTGCGGGATCGAGTAAAACATGCCGAGCTGCGTGGTGGAGGTACACGGATGAAGCATCGGCTTGCCATCCGTCGGTCGCGATGCGGCGCGTGCCCTGATACAGTTCGACTCTCTGCAAACCGCAACTGGTGATCGACTCGTCCTCATCATGAGTGCTGAGGATACGAATGCGGATGGCCACGAACGGATCCTTGGGCAAGTTCACATCCTGGGAAGCGTCCGCCTCGTTGGGAAGCTCGCCAGAGGCAACTTGGACAAAGCTATCCCCATCGGGCGAGGTCTCCACGACATATTCCTTCGTCCGGAAATCTTTCGTGTGCCAATCACTCTGCACCAATCGGAGTTGGTCGGCCACCGTCGACCGATCGGGGCCCAAGGTCAGCGAGACCGGAAACGCAGCCTCCTCGGCGGCCAACCAGTGCAACGGCAGATGGCAAGTATGTTGAAAGAAGTCATCCATGATGAAGTTGGTGATATTCTTGTTGCCCGCGGCGAGCTGGAGTACATGTTCTCGTTCCTCTGTCGACGTTACCCCGCTGGCACCCGTGAGCGACCAGGTCACCTGATCGAGTTCCTTAAACGGCACGTAGTACGAATCGAACGGCAGCTCTGGAACGTCCTTGTAGCGGATGAAATAGGCGTTCCGCAGGCCCATGTAATGCACCGCGTCGACCGGTTCGATGCTGGATTTCCCTAGCCGGTTCTTAATGAAGTCGTTGTTGTAGCAGCCAGCCGGATGAGTCCACAGCCAAAGCCGGTCGCGGACCCTGGGTTGCTGGTCGGGTGACTGGGCGTGCAAGTCGGTTGCCATCGCCAAGGCGAGCTGGATGAAGACGATGCTGGCGGCGATGTCGGCTAAAAGAGTTTTCATGCTTTTACGCCATCGGAAACAATTGATCAATGACGATATACCCAATAACGAATTGGATAGCGTCACGTTAGGCGACACGATTCGCGTCAACTATTATACGACGAAGGGCTACAATGTTTAACCGCGACCCAGAGGTCGTTGCCGCGGATCGTTATCCATTTGTATTCGAATTACCACGGCAACCTCCGGCGGCGAGCGAGTTGTGGGGTCGTGGTGTACCGAGCCCACGTACCATTCCAAATGAACCGATTCGAAGCAGTCTCTTGAGATTGAAGGGTTTATAATTATGGCTCTTCGGCAGAATCTGTGGGTGAGAAGTGGTGTTTTCACCGCTTCGAATGCGGTTCGCAGGCAATACCGTTCGGCACTATTCTTGCTGAGGTAGCTCACCGCCGAGCTTCGCTCGGTGGAAGCAATGATTATGCACTAATGCCACGACACGAATAGTCCGCCCCCTCCGAGCTCTGCTCGGTGGAGCGAATGATTCTGCACTATAACCGACTGGCAGATCTCAAACAGGCGTACAACTCCTATTCCCGTAGGAAAGCTCATCGAAAAAGAGTCTCCGCAACAATCAACCAGACAGAACACGTCTTCCCAACCGTTTAGTGAAGAATCATGCGCTCCACCGAGCAGAGCTCGGAGGGGGCGGCTTTCCCGAGGAACCTTTTAGTGCAAAATCATCGCTCCAGCGAGTAAACTCGGCGGGGGCGGGCGTAGATTTCGTGCCGAACAGTATTGGGCTCGTAGGTCATTTAAGGCATGGGAGGAGCAAAACAATTGACGTTCAAATCCATTGCAGTGTCCGAAGTTCAAAAACCCCTGTAAAAATGGCTCCGAATCCACGGGTCCCCCAATCACTCATCCACAGATTCTGCCGAAGAGCCATAATTATAAGCCGCCCCACAACGCGCTCGCCGCCGATGTCTGCTGTGGTGAGTGCAATGGCAGTGGGTCGTGGCCCGCAGCAGACATCTCTGGGTCGCGGTTAAACGATGGATGTTATCACCTAAAGTGGCGCGGTCCAATTCGTCATTCTTTTTGAATCTCCCCTTCATTGCGCAGCATCCGAATCGTGTGCCGAAACGCATCCACCGTTCGCTGCATGTCGTCCGACGTATGCACCGCGGAAATCGGCGCACCGGGCCAGGGCTGGATGTCGACGCCGTGCAACAGCACGCCAACTCGCAACTTCATCATCAGCGATGGTTTCACGGCGGCGCGCAGTGTCTGTTAATCGAACTTGCCCGATTCAATCTCTTGCGCCGTTGTGTCGATTTCGTGGGGATTCAGGAAGACGTGAAATCCGCCATAACTTCCGTAGGAGATCCAAGGGACCGACTCCTGGACAAACATTTTGTTCAAGCCATCCTGAAGTCCTCGGCCGTAGTCGATCGCCTGTTGGCAGACGTCGGTCGACTTGACAATTTCCAAGGCGGCGATCCCCGCGGCGCAACTCGTGGGCATCGCATTAAAGGTTCCCTGATGGCCCACCTTTTCAATACCAGCGGCACGGGCGTGGCGAAAATCCAGCAGATCGAGGATATCCTTGCGTCCCACCAGCGCGGCTCCGTGCATACCTCCAGCAACAGTCTTCCCCAGGCAGGCCAAGTCGGGCGTGATCCCGGTCGCCTCCTGCGCCCCGCCTGGTGCACAGCGAAAACCAGAGATGACTTCATCAAAAATGAAGACAATTCCTCGCTCGGCGGTGATATCCCGTACCGCTTGAAGAAAGGCTGTGGTTACCGGCACCTGGCCCCAAACGGACCCAGTCGGCTCGATGATGACCACGGCGATGTCGTCGCAGGACTCGATGATGCGGCGCGTCTCTTCGATATCCCAAGGAGGAGCCAGCAGAACCTGTTCGGCGACTTCGGGCAGCACGCCAACGGTCGGCGTCCCGTCAAAGTGTGAGAAGACGCCGAAAGTGACGTGGTCGTGCCAGCCGTGAAAATGACCAGTAAATCGCAGAATCTTTTTTCGCCCGGTAAAGGCCCGGGCCAACCGCAGCGCCAAGAGCGTTGTTTCCGTTCAGGAATTCGTCAGCCGCACGCGCTCGGCACAGGGAACCATCTCCTGAATGAGTTCCCCCCAGCGAACTTCCAGTTCATGGCAAGCACCATAGTGGGTGCCCAATGGCAACTGTGTTGCCACGGCCTCGACGACGGTCGGATGACCATGGCCCAGCAGCAGCGCGCCATGACCACCGGGGTCGTCGACGTATTGGTTACCGTCAACGTCCCATTTGTGAGACCCTTGTGCCCTAGTGACGAAAATACCGTGTGGCTCGATGTAGCGCACGTCGTGGGTGACTCCGCTAGGGAATACCTGTCGAGAGCGCTGGGCCAGTGCGGCAGATGTTGGCGTTTTTTCGCAATACTGTTGGACGATGGGCGAGTTGGCCAGATTGAAAACGGCCAGCGGGTCGGCCTCAGTGGATGTCGGCGGGGACATGGATCATCTCCTAGATAGCGGTAGCTTCCAGCCGCCGTTTTGAAAAGTCGGCGGCTGGCAGCCACCGCTATTCCGACCGTCTCAATACGCGTCCGCCGGAACCGTTTCATCTCCCGCCTTGGTCGTGAGGTATCCCAGGATCGTCGTGCTGGTTTCTACATTGAGGGAATCAACGTGTCCATCGCCGAACACGAATTGGCATATCCCGGGATGCGCGCTCCCAAAGTACCAATTCTCGCTGATCGAAGATGGCCAGTCATCCCACTCCGGATCGGCCTTCAGTTCTATCCCTGGACCGGCAATCCGTGCCACGGTCGAGAGTATTGCAGAATCGTAGACGGAGTTATCGCCCACGCCGAAGTTGCCTGCCGGGTTGATTGCGTGACCATAATATTGCGGTGGCGAGTGCTTTTCGCCCAGAAACATCGTCTTCGACAGCCCATCGCTGACGTGTTTAAAAGCGAAAACCATCTCCATTCCAGGAAACCGGTAATCATACGTGCTCACGCGAGGGCAATCCGCGGCTACCGGCAAAGGATTTCCCTCGCTGAGGACCGAGTCTGCCTGGGCGAAGGCGCCGGTAACGAGGTGCTTGGGATAGTCCCGATAATGGCTTCCGTCACCAATAACGGCTGCGTAGTCGCCTAGAGCCCCGTCTATGTTGAGTTGGCCTGGTATATTGTCGCCCGTTTTGCTCAACATCGGACCTCGGCGGGAGGGACAGTAAAAAACTGTCACCTGGGTTTCCACAAGACCTGCAGGCTGGTAGAGATATTGCCTTTCCGGGTCCCAGCTGTTGGCGACCGCCGCTTGCTCGAGGTAATCCCACAGGGCAACGTACCAAGTACCGTGCTCGCACGGCATACGACTGGGTGGGATGGCATTCTGCGCGGCGTGAAAGTTATGGATCGCAATACCCATCTGCTTCAAGTGATTCGTGCACTGGATGCGCCGCGCAGCCTCTCGGGCCGCCTGCACCGCCGGCAACAAGAGCGTCACGAGGATGCCAATAATCGCGATCACGACGAGTAGCTCGACCAGCGTAAAGCCACGGCGGCGGCAAGTAGGCATCTTGAGGAACCTCCATATTGGAGTCTACCAACTCGACGACGAATCGTCCAATACAGCCCGTATTGGGGTCAGGCCCGTATTGGGGTCAGGCCCGTATTGGGGTCAGGCCCGTATTGGGGGTCAGGCCCGTATTGGGGGGTCAGGCCCGTATTGGGGTCAGGCCCGTATTGGGGTCAGGCCCGTATTGGGGTCAGGCCCGTATTGGGGGTCAGGCCCGTATTGGGGAGGCCCGTATTGGGGTCAGGCTTACAGAATTCAATTTTGCGGCCGTAGCAATCGTTGGTAATTCCGCCAACCAGAATGCCGCAAAATTAAATTCTGTAAGCCTGACCCCTTCCCGTTACCGACGCCGTGGACCCGTTTAATCCTCCAGCCGAATCTCAAACCGATTCTGGGTTGCCTCCGGGGTAACGGAGAACGTCAAGTCCGAACTTTCGAACTTCCGGTAGCGTGGATGAATCTTGGGGTAACGGGAGCGGTCCGGTGGAGGCCCCGGTTGTGCTCTTGGGTCACGAAACGGTGGCACTGGCGGCATAACTATGACACGATACTTGCCTTCCATAGCACCGTCGGCCTCGGCAAATGTGCCGAGCTCGAAGCGGCCATCCGGTTGAATTTCCGCCTTGGCTGTGCGCGCCATAGCATCGCCGGCTAATTGGAACTCGATCCAACCACCCGGCAGGGGCTTCCCATTGCTCTGTGTCACCGTGCCTCCGGCCGGATAAGCCGGTGGTCGGTCGTCGGCGCATCCGCACACAAGCATCAGCGCCGCCAACGGCAGCCACCGGCCGATACCACGATTAAACGTCCGGCAAGTTTCGCGATTGTCCGGCAATGCGGTTCCCCTCCTGCCGTTTCGGTCCGTCTGAGGTACAGCCTATCCCACGTCCCTTTGCCTGATTAAATCAACAGCCCGCGTGCACAGGGGTGAATCAGGCTGCCCGCACCAACCAACAAAACCACACGACCAGGCTCGTACGCATCTTCGCCACACAGCATACCGGCAGCTCCAAGAAAATCATACACCGAACAATGTGCCCGTCCGCTCCGGTACGCCCGTAAGTTTTTCATCGGTAGCCCGTTTTGTGGAAAGATCTTTCGATTCGATTACGTTCTGATACTGGTCGTATCGCTGTTTGTTAAAACCAACGACCTTCCAAGTTGTACCTCCATCTTCGGAGAAGCAAACATCATCCAACGATACCGATGTAAACAACATTATACGGTTGTCCAGGGCGGTCAGAAATTCGCCGAAAAGTCCCTCGCGCTCTCGGCGGTCATGCCCCGAATTCAGTTTCTGGCCCCGTGCCTACGGCTGTTAATTTCCTTGAAACTAACGGCCGATGTGACCAAAACCCCCAGTTCTTCCGTTTGACGGCACGCGTGCCGTCTTTACCGCCGGTTCCGACCACCTTCGGGCCATTATTCTAGAAATAAAATGGTTGACACCTTGGCTCGACCCGCTTATATTCAAGGCATGTAGGCGGCGGATAAGATGATTTGCGAAGAGACTGTAGAGCCCCTGGGCTTTACATACGGATAGCCGATGTTGGCCACGTGTTACTAAGAATTCATCCAACTTGGGCTCGCGAGAGTTGCTACCAGGGTTTTTGTTGTTTTTCAGTTCTCCGCAGTCGCGCTCGGGTGGTCCGTAGGCGGGTGCAAGTTGAACATCACTTAACGAGGGAAAGTTCTAATGATTCGGTTCAATCTATGTGTTTCTGTTGTAGCCGGCGCCATTCTATTGGCCGTGGCTTTGCCCGCTCAAGCGGCGTTGTCTTTCTTGGAAGATTTTGAGGGCCCTCCGGCAACCGGGGAACTTGATGTCCTTGGCTGGGTCAACGGGTCGGGTAGTGTCGGACGCACTGCCGGGGGAACCCTACCTACCATAGTAG
>Ga0310121_10001612_pt1 | contig 22686 bp, 18 predicted proteins | sample CB27_Tmax_986_MG_FD_203504 | JGI IMG/M metagenome (GOLD analysis project Ga0310121, IMG submission 203504) | Marine microbial communities from Western Arctic Ocean, Canada - CB27_Tmax_986 | ecosystem: Environmental > Aquatic > Marine > Oceanic | place: Canada: Western Arctic Ocean | collected...
TCAATAATCTGATCGGTCGTGTGCCGTGTCTTCTTCATCTTCAAAGAATCCTTTCCGGGCTTCGCCCGGATGCGATTCTCTCATGAAGACTGGATCAGTTTGAAGGGGGAAGGCCAGGTCGCAGATGACGTCATCTAGACTGACACTATCACGACGTTCGATAAATCGAATCGCCATCTCTGCTGCAAATTGATAGTTCGTCTGGTCGGCAAAGCTGGTGCGTGTCGCGCGCGGTCGGCCACGCAACTCGCGACGTTTTCTTAGGTTAAATAGCGCGCGATTCAGCTCGGCAACGTTGTCGGCGAGGCCACGCTTTCGACGCGCCGCCACAAATTGAGCGTTCAGCTCGGGGTCGGCCACCACTCGGTCCGGTGAATATCCCTGGCAGACTTCGTCGAGTGCCTCAACGATGACGGACTTCATGCACCGACTCGAAGCTCCTGAAAATTCCATCGAGGACTAAACTTCTTGACCAATCGACTCTGCCAAGCCAATATGCCGGCGGTTCTAGTATCCACCTTTGCTGCTCGTATCCAATTAAGGTGTCGATCCATCCAATATTTCCGGTTCTTGAATAGAAGCTCCAAACGCTCTCCGAGATTGAGCGCTTCGCCAGCGTAGAATTTCTTCGGGTTTCTTCCGTCGCCATTCAGCACTACGTAAACGCCCGAGTGATCCCGATATTTAGCGATGGCAACATCAAGTTCGTCGATGCGAACAGCCTTATCGAATTTCGGCAATGGCAACGTGTCGCCGCGAATCCTCGCCATCTTGGCTTGCTTTCTCAACTTGAGGGCCGCCCACCGCAGTTGCAGCGATTTCAAACCTGGTACCAACTCTCGACCCAACTGATCAAACTCTTCGGCGAGTTCTGGATCACATAAGATATGATCCAGGCTCGCGACTCCATCCCCGGACAACATCCGCTGTAATGCAATCTCACTGGCAAACAGGTAGCTGTCACATTCATCCCACGAAAACACCGTTTTCTTGGTTGTGGCTATATGGGACGTTTTGCCTCGTTTGCGAAGGCGAAAAAGGATTGTATTCCACGCATATGCATTGCCTTCGAGCCCCATCGCTTCGCAGGACAAGACAAACGCTTCATTAAATTTCGGATCAGCTACTACTCGATCGGCTGAATGGCCATCATGCGATTGTCGAAACGCTTCAAGAACTCCTGCCTCGGTAAACAACGTTTGCGACTGAATGAGAGATCGTCGCGACTCGGAACAGTGCGCTTCATAAGAATCGTGGTCGCCAGGCGCAATAATTCTAATTTTCCTAGAGTTCTTATCCCCTTTCTTCTTGTCATTCCTATCTTCGCTCGTCCGCGGCGCACTGATAAGCGGCTCCGGGGAGCCTTCCAGTGGATCGCCAATTCGCGCCGAATTAAGTCGCTCGCGGCCGTATCGAACATAGTCCTCTGACAATTCGAACCCGATGAACCTCCGGCACTGCTTCTTGGCCACTACCAGTGAAGTCGCACTTCCGGAAAAAGGATCGACCACAATATCGTTCTCGTTTGAGCAAATCCGAATGATCCGACCGAGGAGTTGCTCTGGCATCTGGCAACCATGAAAACCAGCCCGCTCTTTGAACGTACCCGCTACACGGGGGAAGTACCACGTGTTTTCATCGTCGCCGAAGCATTCGGATAAATCTTGAGGACGAAGTGTGAAGGTCTGCCCAATGTCGGAAGGGTGGTCGGTCCAATCAACACCCGGCAAACATTCGTCGGGTGTCAGCTCACCGACGGTGTTCTGACAGGGAATAACCCATGTGTCATCGGGTAATCGACCACCGCTATTTGCACGATTGTCGTTGTAGACCAATTGTCGAGCGGAAGGCACACGTCCAGCGCCGTCGTTGAACGTAAAATTCTTTGGATCTTTCACAAAATGAAACAGATGTGTGTGGGATCGGCTGAACTTTTTTTTGCAATTTACACCAAATGTGTAATACCAAATAACCCAGCTACGGCAATGAAATCCGATCTTCTGACTTGCAATCTTCAACTCGGCGGCGTAGTCATCGCCAATTGCCAACCAGAATGTCCCGTCGGATTTCAGTATCCTGAAGACTTCGCTAATCCATTTATGGGACCAGCCAACGTATTCATCATCGTCTCGCGAATCGTCGTAAACATCGTAGTCATAGCCGATGTTAAAGGGGGGGTCGGCGAACGCAAGATGAACACTTTCACCTTCAAGCCCACGCATTTGCTTAATGCAATCACCGTGAATGATGCAGTTGATCTTTTTTTCCATCTCTCAAGTACCCGCAGATCCTTGCCGCAATCGATCAAGTCCTAGCAGATCGTATCGTGAAATTGTGAAACGCGCAAGACGTCGACGACCGCATTGGCACGATCCGGCTAAAAACGCGGTAAAACAGAACATTCTTCGATAGTTTAATGTATATGCGTTATGCGTTCACCACTCGGCTTTCAAGCTCAAATGGCTGTCGTCCCTGAGATAGGGCGAACGGCGGCTTGTGGAAGAACGGAGAAATCCTAGTATTGTTAGGTTTCCGTGCCTTTACCTGGGACCACCTAGAAAATAATGTCCAATATGACCCTAATCATTCTTTACTGCCTGCTGGTCGCGGCCGGCTCGTTCTCTGGGGGGATGCTGCCGTCCTTGATCCAGCTGACCCATAATCGTGTCCAGCTGATGATGAGCTTTGTGGGCGGCCTGATGATGGGGGTGGCGATTTTGAACATGTTGCCACATGGCATCGTCGAGGCTGGCTCGGTGGATTATGTCCTACGATCCGTCGTCTTGGGGATGCTTGTCATGTTCTTCTTGATTCGTGTCTTCCATGTCCATCAGCACGGCCACGGCGATAACACGCACGGCCACGAAGACACCTGTCATCATCGCCATGACTTCGATCACGACCATCAACACGAGGAAGACCAGCGCGAGCGTTATTCGCACCCACTCAGCTGGGTAGGCCTTTTCGTTGGTTTGGCCATCCACACTTTGATTGACGGGATCGCTTTGGGTGGCAGTGTAATGGCGGGGACCCACGACACCGCCGGCGCGCCACTGGCCGGTTTGGCTGTCTTCTCGGCTATTCTCATGCACAAGCCATTGGATGCGCTTTCGATTACCACCGTGATGGCAGGCGGAGGATGGGATCGACGCTCTCAACTGGTTGCCAATGCGTTGTTCGCCCTCATGTGCCCGTTAGGCGCTATCACGTTTTTGCTTTGCGTCCAACAGTTGGGCGCGTTTCAGTACACCGTATTGGGCTGTGCGCTAGGATTCTCAGCCGGTGTCTTCTTGTGCATATCGCTGGGCGACATCCTGCCAGAGCTCCAGTTTCATCAGCACGATCGGACTAAATTGTCGATCGCCTTGCTACTGGGTGTTCTGCTGGCATTCGCCATGGGCATCATCGAACCCCATCATGTGCACCATGCTGAGGCTAATGGCTTGTGATGTTGTCGTCGTCAATCGACAATATTGTCGTAGAACTGGACGAGATCGTCTTTTTCATCTCCTGCTAGCCATTCGATCGCGTTTCGTGGATGGAGATTCATTTGACCCGTTAAATTGTACGGAATCAACGCGCCCCACTCGAGGGTCTCGCGAAGAGGCATAATGTGATCCTGCAGCAGTTTAATGATCGGCCGCAGCTTGAACTTCGGATTCCGTAAGAACCCAAGTAGCAATTCCATTGGGCAATTCCCTGCCCCGCGGCCCAAGCCCAACATGGTCCCGTCGGCGCGATTCGCACCGAGGATAATAGCTTCGATAGTATTGGCGAAGGCCAGTTGTTGATTATTGTGGGCGTGGATGCCAATTTCTTTTCCAGTACCCTCGACCGCCTTCGAGTACTTGTTGTAGAGTTCGTCAATGTTTTCGCGATAGAGGTGACCAAAGCTATCGACGATGACCAACGTTCCCGCCGGTGTGGGGGCAATCGTTTCGATCGCCGTGTCGATTTCTGATTCCGTAATATTGGAAACGGCCATCAAGTTGGCCATCGTTTCATAGCCGAGGTGATGAAAATGTTCAATCATCTGTGCGGCTTCAGAGACTTGATGCGCATAGAAGGCGACACGGATCATGTCCAGAACACTTTGATCACGCGGCACTACCTGGTCCTTCCAGTCACTCTTCTCCGCATCGGCCATGGCGGTCAGCTTGAGGCCTGTGTCGTCAGCATTGTGTCCAGCGAACACGCGGTTCATATCGTCTTCATCACAATGACGCCAAGGACCAAACTCGCCCTTGGGAAAAATCCTAGACGAGTTCTTGTAGCCGACCTCCATGTAATCAATTCCAGCTGCAATGCAGGTTTCGTAGACAGCGCGAACAAGTTCGTCAGAAAACAGATGGTTGTTCATCAGACCACCATCCCGAACGGTGCAATCTAAGACTTTAAGTTCGGGACGGTAGGTGATCCAAGGTGCTTTTCCAGACATAAGTTGACCAATCGATTGTTGAGTATCGCTCCGCTAGTGAAGCATGTTCAGGGATGTAGATTCTTGGACGAGCGCTGAAAACCGGCTCCATTCTATGTTGTCTTGGCAGGTGGATGGGAACAAGCACGCTCTTGTCAGTTCAGCCACTCGCCGACAGAACAATGTCCGGTTGGGGAGATTCTAGGGATAACGCCCCGTGCCACGGCCTACAGGATCGAATCTACTAGTGTAACAAGTGCCAGATCGGAGTCCACAAAAGAGCAGCAAAAAAGACGCCGCCATAGGCCCATCGTGATCGCCTCTCGTTGGGCTGACATTGGGCGAAACCCAATACCATCAGGACGGCACAAAACCCCGTGACAGGCACCAGAACGTAGGTTGTGGCGGCAAATAGCACCATCAGCCAGTTACGGACGGGCGTAATCCATCCCAGGCAAGCCACCAAAAAGGTCGCCGCCACCGCACCTTCAATGATAACGGTCCACCACGTCAGGAATTGGGCTAGCCGGTGTGCCTGATCAGTGCTTCGGGCCACAAATTCGAAACCTGGCAACGCCCCATCACGCAGCAGGGCCATCTGGCGATAGTTTTCCGCCAACGATTCAGTTGGAACGCCACCGACCCAACGAGCAAGCGAAAGAAAGCGATCATCCAGCAAAAGTGTGTACTCGAAAAACGCTCCGGTTACGTATTCCGCCGACGTGGCTTTCCATCCTGTGGCAAAGAGGAAAACCAACGCGAGAATCCAACGTGCGTTGCCCCTGGCAACGCTGAGAATCCTTGGTGACGCAAGTGACAACGCCAGTGCGAAGGACCAGTAATTCGCAACCGCGATGTGATCGTCCAACCGAGTCCACACCATGACATTGCGGACTACCTGGAGAATTCCGGCGGCCAGCCAAAGTCTGGGATCTCGAATCAAACTAGGAAATAACCAGGACAAAAGCGCTGCCAGAATCGCGATCGTGGCCAGATAGACGCTTTTGTCGCTGGCTACCAGCATCAACAAACATGAAAGCCACAAGATGACATTGAGAAGTTCAGGCGGTGCCAGTTCCTTTTCAACCCTAGGGAGACTAGTGCCATCCGGTGAATTCTCCGTCATGGTTCGCTTGACTCCAGTATCATCGACGCGGAAAGAATATTTTCTTCCGGATCGAATGCTATTTTGTAAAGCGCTAGACGGCCTGGCGAAGCATCACGATTGAGGCCCACCACCTCGTCTCGAAGTCGGTCGAGATTCTTCTGCGTTGGGATTACTTTGACGCGGTTTAAGGACGACTCCAATATCGGTGAAACCTGTCTTGTATCAGCCGCGAGTCTCGGCAGCACAAATCGTGAGATATGGTTATCGAGTGTCGCGAACATACCAAAACCGCAACCTATCCACGAAGATTGACCGATTGTTCGAGCGCGATGGTGCTGGAACAGCGCGATCACTACCAACAGCACGGGAACCGCCATTTGCCGACATACACGGCCCAAGTTTGATTCGTCGCTGTCAGACACGTTCTCGCCTCCAATTCGCCTGGGAACTTCGAGAAGCCTCAGCGCCAACTCTAACCCAGTCGTTATCTGTCGCAAAGATCAGATATTCAACTTGTCGCGCAGCCGATTGGTCTTATCATGACGGATCCAATTACTTCCCAGGAACTCTCCCGATGTCCACACCGAGGAAGACCGTTGTCGGACTTACCCATGACCATCGCCATCAATACGCCGAAGAAATTGTTGAAGAATTGATCGTCTAAACTCGCGCCAAATTGCACAAATGGCGTTCGCTCACGAATCAACCGGCACAAATCGACACCGGCTACGTTGCCCAACATCTCGTTTCCATTATGACGGGTTTACTGGGCGGCGGGTTTCGCGGAAAAGGAGACGATCTGGCAAATGGATCGGAAGTCAAGGCGGCCAACTATCTCGACTCATTCGACGTGCGGGGCGCAAGTTCACCGCGATGGAATTTCAGTATCAAACAATTGGACGATGTCTGTAATTATCTGGATATGCCAATGCTCTACGTGGTATCGATCGACCTGGCACCGTCCGAAGCCCGCGAATTGAACCTGTTCGAAGACGAATGCGTTTCGCAAACCTTGTCCAAAGCAGGAGTACCACTAGCTCGACACGGGCGGATTATGCGTCAGTTCGATGTGATGCAGGAATTTTCAAACGCGCATGCCGACGAACAACTAGATAGAGTACTCGACGACGCCGTGTTACTCGGCTCGGGCTTGACCGGAATCGACGCAGCCCGCCGATTGCTCGATGTCGCGGAAGATGTCTACTTTGCAACAGGTGAAGAGAGAATCCGTTGAGTAGCGATTGTCGCGTACGCATTTGGTCTATTCAGCCAGCGAAGCACCAACACTTTCGCAATCGATTCGAGTTATGGATCGAACAAAAGGCAAAGCCAAAATTTAAATTGTCGCAAACCGACGAAAAGCGGCACGATGCAAACTTTCAATTGTTTCCTCCACGCTTTGGTGAGAATGACATGTTTGCGAAGCCTGGAAGCAACCGCCCTGGGGAATTACCCCCAGTCAAGATACCGCTGGAAAGCACGGCTGGAGCCGAACGATCCTGCATATGGTTCGCGATGCGGACGGTAATTATGACATTCGGTGACAACACGCCGCCACGATTTGCGAAACACTCGACGCTCTCCCTGCGATCAAGTGAACTCATCTAGCCCGCCTGGAACAACGCGTCAGTCGCTTTGAAACAATCGGCGATCTCCGCACAAGATTGATATTGAAGTTCCGCCGACTTGCGATATTTCTCAGCTACTTGTCGTAATTGTTTGTATGCAGTCGTATTCGGCTGGCAAACTGGCAGCAAGACGTTGGCCATCTCCTTGGGCTTGATGCGATTGTGGGACGACGACGTTCCGGAAGTAAGCGACAAGATCTGCCGTTGAACAAGATCACCGCGCAGCATAAGGGCAAGCATCCAAGGGGTGAGTGCTCCATCGTCGGCACATCGCAGCACGGCAAATTCGGCCGAACAACCAAAAGTTCGCTCGATGTCCGGCACCACACTAATACGAGGGATGCGGGGGTTGATACGTGAGAACAAAACATCACCGGGCTGGCAGGGAACACAGGGTGTGGTTGGTTTGTATTCGACAACGGCCCTCATGCGCACCAATCCGATTTCGTCGATATGCAACACACTGATGCAGAGATCACCATTGCTCCCGTCTATTCGCTGGCCCCTGCCGGGATCGATAGCAACCACTTCATCCAGTCGTTGTACGTCTCCGCTTCCGTGGTTGAACGTGAATTGTTCGATCGCTGATATCGCCCGTAGCCGCGAACTCCGATAAAAATGTGCATTCCAGCGATCGTTCAGCAACTGACATTCACGCACAAGCGTGATCGACGGTTCATCACAGAGACTGCGAAATCGCTGGTCTGCTGCAAAGGAAGGCCAAGGGCGCATGTACGTGTCGACGATTTTCGGAAGCTCGTTACCATCGCAAACTTGCTTCACGTTCACACCGCCGCGCGTCGCCACGCGAAAACCGACATCGTCACATGCCGCCATGAAAACAGGGCGGCTGTCTGGTCCAGATCTCCGGCACTTGAGCCGTTCCAAGCAAACCACGCTTGTTTTCGTTCTCGTCCCCGCCTGAGCAAACGTCTCGACTGGCAAATCAAACACACCCCGCAGTCGTGCCATTGTGAGCACCTGCCGCCGAAACGCTTCTGGGAAACCACTACCAGAAACGAGACGGTCAGGCACGATCATCCATACCCATCCTCCGGGCTGAAGCAGCGCGAGCGCTCGATCCAGCAGTACGTACTCAGAGTCTAACCGCTTTGGTAACTTCCCGTCGTTTGCTAAGGCAAACAACGTTGGATAATCGTTATCGCTTCTGTCACGAAGTACGTCGTCGCTAGCGAAGGTCGCACCAAACGGCGGATTGGTGAGTATGAGATCAATTTGACCAGCTAACTCGTCTAGCGGCGAACCTGCCAATATAGAATTCCCTGATGTAATTTCGGCTTGCGCATCAGCAAAAACCACTAGGTTGGTTCTAGCCAACCTCACCATGCGTTCCACGCGATCTTGACCGATCAAACGTATCGAGGCTGCGGCGGCAGAGCCGTGCGAGCGAGAATTGATTTGACGATAACAGGCGGCCAAAAAAGACCCCACTCCGCAGGTAGGGTCCGCGATGGCCAAAGGCCGATGCACGTTAGATAGCCCGTGAACATCGTGCAAACTCATTTGCACCATTGCCGAAACGACCTCAGGCGGCGTCATGTACTGAGCGTCTTCCTTACGATCGCGAAAACTGTTCTGCACAAAATGCCCGAAGGCTTCATTAATCACGTCGAATGACCAATTCGAATTGCGGTTGCCTGGATCCTTCTCGTTCGGATCGGGCATTGACTCCAAAACTGGCAGCACAGCAGCTACAAAGGCATCATCCATCGCGTCGTAGTCGAGCGAAAACATCGCATGAGTATCACTTAATTCTGTACCAAATGAGTCGTGTAGGGCCGAAACGACAGACGGCAACGCCAGGGCCAACCGAGTTTTGTCGCCACAATCTTCGTCAGCAATCCGCTCCATGTGCCGACGCGTAAGCCACTGAAGATCCATCTCGCCGTTTATTCGGAGATCCAGTCCCCGCAGCGCGAAAAGCTTGCAGAGTTCATCAAGCTTGGCGTTGGCGTCATTGAATCTTCCAACAGAGTGCAACTGCTCACGCAGCTCGGTCAGAGCCGCATAGAATCTGGCATAGTGGCCCTTCAGAGTCATAAGCGGTCTATTCGCGTTGCTACTCAAAGCTCAGTCCTCCCTGCCGCTTTTTCGTCGCATACCAGTCCTAAAGCGCCACGCGCGAGCTTCCGGTGAGGCCTGTCGTTTCACCGGTTTTCTCCATCATCGCCACCTGGGTTAACACACTTAAATCACGCTGGACTCGCCTGGCCAGCCGAAAGATCACAACGAACAATACCGTACCACCAGCAAACAATACTAGCAGTGGTGTGCGCAAGTCGCGATTCTGCGGATCGCCAAATAGTATCAACAGCAACAGCGCGACCAATGGAACTCCTGCAGCAGCGATGAGATAACGCCAACTCATCCGATGAAGCCACGCAAAGAATGGAATGTCAGAACGCGGAATGGAATGTGGGCGAATTAAAGCAGGGTAAAACACATCAATACCCAACGCCACACCGCCAAAAAATGGGTAGGAACCAGCGATCAGTCCGCATAAGGCAAGCGACACGAAAAAGTGCAGACTGTCAGCCGTCTTCAAAGGTACGCCGACGGCCCGCAGGACGACCGGATAGACCACCCCTGCCACCATCCACTCAAAAATCCCAAGCAGTGCCAAATAGTGACCGAGCTTCAGGCAGCGGAATCGGAGCATCCGCTGCCGCGGAACATCGACCGGATCCAATGGCGAGGAGTTCAAGCCGCGCCGAACAGACCGAATTATCACTAACCCTAAAACTAATCCCAACGGATAGGCCACACTATTAATGTAAAACTGCACCTGTTCAAAGACTGGCTTAAACTTCGCTAACCTCTGGGTATCAATGATCGTTGCATGGTTGTAATGGTAGTTAAACCATCCCGCCAGCGCATTCGGAAGAATCACGGTCAATACGATCGCAATAGCGGGCCACTTCAACGCCGCCCAACGCAATCCCCGTCTGGGTTCGGTTAGCAGCCGAAGCGCCTCGGGATGATTGCAAAGCGACAGCTGGGCTGCCATCTCGGCCGCCGATCCGTAGCGTTCTTCAGGGTTGGCGTATAGAGATTTGTCCAATACCTCACAAACGGAGGATGGACAGCCAAGGGGTAAGTTTTCATAAGCTTCAATAGGAATTCCATCTTGCCGTCTACGGGCCATCTCGTCGGTTGTAGCGGCCCATCCCCCGACAAGGGATCGATCACAAAATGGTCGCGACCCCGTCAGCAACTCCCACAACACCACACCGAGGGCATAGACGTCAGTGCGCGCGTCTAGCGACTCGGGTATCCGGTCGTAGAGAGGATTGCTGGCTTCAAGATGTTCTGGCGACATGTAGGCCAGACTTCCACCGAAATAAGCCGCTGGCGAAGCCCCGTCAACCTTGCTGCAACTACTAATATTGAAATCAACTAACTTGGGCGACACCGACTGGCTCAACAAAATATTGGCTGGCTTGAGATCTCGGTGCAAAACACCTTGACCGTGGGCGTAATGCAAGGCGTCGGCCAACTGTGAGCCAAGATGGCAAACAACCTCGGGCCAGGTCATTTCGCTCAATATCGAGCGATGACTGGAATCGTGAGTTTGTTCAGCTCCGCTGTCATCCAAGGCCTGATCAACTATTCGGATCAACAGGCTGCCACTCCACTCTGCCCGCGGCACTGCCCTTAATTTACGAATGGTGTCTTGCAATGTCCCGCCAGCCACGTGTTGCATGTAAAGCAGTCGTAGTCGCCGATCCGACAGTGTCTTCTGGTCGTACACCCGGACGATGTGCGGATGATCCAGCTTGGCCAACGTCTGTGGCTCGTGGCCATGATCCGCGGAAACCTTCAGAGCGACCAATCGCTGCATCGAATGTTGCCGGGCCAGAAAAACCGACGCAAACGCTCCCTCACCCAACTTTGTTAGCAACTCAAAATCATCCAGCTGTTCGCCAACACGCGGCGTATTCGCTGGTCTGGACCGATGTGCGGCGGTCGTCACCAAAGGATCTTCGATCTCCAGCAACCGCCTTAGTTCCTCAGATTGATTTGGGAACCGCCTCAAATATTCCGCGGAATCGACGTCGTTGCCCATTCGACGACGGACATGGAATTCCTCAAAAATCAAATCCGCCGGCATAGTCGTGATAGACAAATCCGGAAAACGATTTGCGTAGTCTTCAACCGTCAGTGGTGTTCGATTCCGCGTCCAACGCTGTTCGAGGTCCACCTTGATCAATTCAATCAATGTCAACCGTCGAACGAAGCCACTTAGATCGTTGATGTGATCGGAAACAGGTGGGGCCTCATCGGACTGTTCCCACGCCGCGATAAAGGATTCCAGCCGATTACCTACTTTCTCCCATATTTCATCCGAATTCACTTCGAACAAATCTGTTGCCGCGGGCTCGTCTGTCATGTTGGTACTCCCCATTGGATCAAGCCGGAGAACATCTTCCGGCCTGAGACTTCTTCTATTTCGCTAGAGATACCACAACTGCTCCACGAAAAAAACACGGCGCATCAAGGAAACCTTTATATCGCTTCGACTACAATCGCCAGGTTGCTTGCAGATGGTGCCCCCCTCCTGCACAATAGGGAGGAGATTTCACGTAGTCGGTGCCCAACAATCCAGCTCGACGGATCATGTCCGCAACAAAACTAGAACTTATTGAGAAAATTCGCAGTGGCGACAGAAAGGCGCTGGTGGACTTGATTGAGTTGCAACGTGCCCAATTGCGAGCCTATGTCGAAAAACACATGAGCGCCGCGCTGCGTCAAAAAGTCGATCCTGAGGATATTCTGCAGGAAGCCGTCATATCTTGCCTCAATTCATTGGACGACGTTGAGCTCGCAGATCGAGATCCGTTCAGTTGGATGTGTCAGGTTGCCCAGCGCCGCATCATCGATGCCGGTCGCAAATACATGGGAGCGCAAAAGCGATCGGCCAATCGGGAGGTGCCACTACAAGCCCGAGGGTCGGGTGACGACCAGGGCGGCTTGATCGACCTGCTTGTCGCGAGCATCACGACACCCAGCCAGGCCTTTTCGCGAGACGCGCGCGAATTGAAATTATTGGCCGCCCTGGAAAAATTGGATGAGACGGCGCAGAATGCGTTGCGGTTGAGGTATGTCGAGGGGGAACCGACTAAGAAAATCGCTGAACAGATTGGCAAAACTGACGGTGCCGTTCGAGTTCTGCTCACCCGCAGTCTCAAAAAACTGGGTGCCCTGTTTGATGAGAATGACGCTTAGGTGCGGATTTTGGTCGACTACTCTAATTTCAGCCGAACACCGATTTTCTTTAGCGACTCGATGTGTGCCTTCTGAGCTTCCTCATCAAGCTTATTTCCACCCAGGTACAGTTTCCAAAATGGAGCAAACCGCTGGTCCCCATTGGCATCCTTATCGGCCATTTCAACCAACGCCTTGATGTCACTAATTTTGTTGTTCTGCAGGAAGGTAAAACGCAGCTCCGTCAAGGAAGCTAGTGGAGAAACGTCCTCAATTTCATTGTCCGCCAGGCCTAAACTTGACAGCCATTTTAATGTACCAAGTGGCGCAATGTCTTTTATCCGGTTTCGCGACAGGTGTAGCGAACTAAGCTTCGGCAGCCCGCTGATCGGTTCGACCGATTCGACCTGGTTGCCATCCATGTACAACGAAGCCAAAGCCGTAAGCATTTGTACTGCTTCAAGACTGGTCACCTGATTGTCTTCGAGATTGAGATACTGCAGTTTGACCAATTCCCCCAACGGTGTCACATCCGTGATCATGTTTTCGGCCAAATCCAACGACTGGATATTCTTGCACTGTGCCAATGGAGTCACGTCTTTGATGCGATTGCGTGCCAATCGCACTTGCGCGATGTTAGGACATCGCTCCAAACCGGTCAGATTCTCGATACCCCTTTGATCACCGTGCAAGAAATAGATTTTGTTCAAGTCCTCGTCCGAGATCTCTTCTTTTTCAATCTGCTTTTGCTTGAGAATTTCGCGAATAAGTGTCTCAAGATTCTTGTCAGGAAAAGCCGCGTCTTCCGCGGAGAGGTTGTGTAAGGACCCAAACAGCAGGCTGACGACCAACACGATAATCACTCTATTTTTCTTCATAGTCATCTCCCTTTTACGATCAAAACTAATTGACGACGATTACTCGACGATTTGAGAGCACTAATCCACGGCGGGATATACAGTGCGAGAACAGGCTATGGACACATGCACCTGGCCTTACTCGTTTATACCTAGTGCGCGAACGGTTTTCCAGGGTTAGCCCCTCCCTGGGCTCGGAGTTAAGGCAGTAGCCCGTAGCCGATCGATGGACTAGAATGCCGGCGATTGCGAGTCAAAAACAGACGAATTGCCAAGGAATTCTCCTATGTTATGCCGTTATGGTCCCTTTTTTCTTGCTACGCTATCCGCCTTTGCGTTACCAGGCTTAGTGACATCTGCCGATTGGCCCCAGTTCCGGGGCGCGGACCGAACAGACATTTCGCCAGATACGGGATTGCTCAGGCAATGGCCAGCTGATGGCCCCAAGCTAAAGTGGACGTTTGAGAAAGCGGGAATTGGCTACTCGGGTCCATCGATCGTCGGTGACAAAGTTTTTATTATGGGCACTCGAAAGGATCGGGAGGTTTTAATTGCGATTACCGAAGCCAGCGGTGAAGAACTCTGGTTCGCGGAAATTGGGAGCGTCTACGAAAACGGCTGGGGCGATGGTCCGCGCGGAACTCCCACCGTTGACGGTGATCGAGTCTACGCAATGGGAGGCCAGGGGGAACTCCTATGTGTAGCCGTCGAGGATGGATCCATCATCTGGCGTTGCAACATGGATGACTACGGGGGCTCTCTGCCGTCATGGGGCTACTGCGAGTCCCCACTGATCGATGGAAACCAACTCGTTTGTTCGCCTGGTGGAAGTCAGGGCGCGATCGTCGCTTTGAATAAATTGGACGGCGAGATGATATGGCAATCTGAAAAGGTGCTCGATGGTGCCCAATATTCCTCGATTGTCGTGGCAAATTTCAATGGGGTTCGGCAATATGTCCAATTGTTCATGGAGTCGCTCGTTAGCGTTAACGCAGAAGACGGAAGCTTGATCTGGGAAAGCCCTTGGCCCGGCAGCACTGCAGTGGTACCCACTCCGATTATACGCGGACAACAAGTGTATGTCTCATCCGGATACAACGCAGGGTGCAAATTGATGGAGATCACAAGTGATGATGTGGCAGCGGAAGTTTATGCCAATAAGGTGATGAAGAACCATCACGGGGGGATCGTGCTAGTTGGTGATTATCTCTACGGCTATTCCGATGGCCCAGGTTGGGTTTGCCAGGATTTCGCAACCGGTGAAACGGTTTGGAGCGAGAAAGACAAGCTTGGCAAAGGCGCGATCAGTTGCGCCGACGAAATGCTGTACTGCATTGATGAACGTGACGGTAACGTTGTCATGATCGAAGCATCCCCAGATGGCTGGAAAGAACACGGCCGATTCAAATTGGAACCATTGACCGAACTGCGCAAACCGTCGGGTGGCATCTGGACTCACCCGGTCATTGTCAATGGTAAACTCTATCTACGCGACCAAGAACTCTTCTTTTGCTACGATGTAAATGGCTCTTAGAGCTCATGACTGTCGCTTCTGGTCGGCTATTCTTACCGAAGCAGAGGCCCATCTGGCGGATATCGTGAGACATGAGTCACAGACTGTGTGCGAGACCGATGGTCGCGAGTCTCAAATTGTTTCACCTCTGAACGCGTTGCGGGATCGGGACGATTTTCGCGTTGCGTCAATGGGCTTCGCGCCGATCGGGAATAAAGATGGTCGTCGAGCGATGTGACGATCTCGGCGAATTGCTCGCGAACCTCCGGCTGCACTTCATCTAACCGATTGGCTAGAGCGGCCACAGCTCGCGGATTTCGCTTTGCCGTCAGGGAAAGGCGCTCGATAAACTCCGCCGTCTCCCAGAAGTTCACATCAACGGATTTTCCAAATAGCGGGTGAAACGTCTTGGCGAGAAAATCCAGGGCGGCACCTTCCAAACGCAAGAAAACATCCATTTGATTAGTGGCCAGCGGGCTTCCATCGGGAGCCCGAGAAAACCGACATTTTAATACTACCACGCACTCTCCGTGGATCGGACTCGGTGACAACGATCCCTCGTAGACTCCTTTGGCATAGTAGAGATGCAGGTCTGGCCTGCTGTAAACGAGGTCCATATGACAGTTCGTTCCCATCCCGTCACTCGTATCAAAATTAAATTTTCCGGTCCGAACCATGTCCAGTCGCGTTATGCCCATTAACTTCCAAATGTCAATCACGACATTCGGATTTCTCAGCAGGAATACTTCGAAGCTAGGATCACATTTGATTGTGGAGGCTGGAACACGTCGGTAAACGCTCGCGTTGGCAACGACACGACGAATTTTCCTCTGAGCCGGAGGAGTCAACTGGTCCATGGGCAGACTGTTGACGGCCTGGGCTCGGACAATTCGGTTGGAAGTCCCCGCAGGCAGTTTGGGACGACGGCCTCCGGTTTCCTTCGCCATGGCCCCACTGGCCAACATCGACACAACTGCCAATGCCGCAAGAAACAGATCGAAACAGATTCTTCCAATCCGAAAACGTCGACGCGCCAACTGGTCCGAAATTCGGCAACGCCAGCGCCCTCGCGGCATTCGAGTGCCAAGCATTATTCCCCCTTGAACGCCTACAAAGAGTCGTCTTCCGTAGGCTAACTGTCTACACGCAGCGACGACAGGATTTTACAATCCTACGGATTATTCGGACGTGAAGAGGACCAGCCGACAGTTTATTTCCACGTTTAGTGGCCACTTCCGGAGGTTCTGAAGAAGTTTCCCAGAAGGCAGACGAAGTAGGCGGTCGTGATATGAACACGCGGGACGGACCAGCTGAGACCTGCTACCAAGCTAGCTATACCAATTCGTCTGCAGTCACGGGTCTACCGATAGGTAAAGACAACTCCCAACCGCAGTTGAACCCGTGGCGTTACTTTAGCGAGTAACTTTGTCCAAACTCACGATCCGTTGTGCAACGAGATGGGGACGATCGAATTCTGGAATGAATCCGCGAACGCCAAAGATTCCAACTCGCTTCCTTTCATATCTTCCGAGGTCGAGACCGGTTTGAGGCGATATGAACTGAATGATGTTTCCGGTCCGATCCGTTAGAGCGTACTCCGGAACTCCTCGTCGATTCGAGACAACTCGGCGCAACCAACCTTCTCCGTCGTATTTAGACAGATTGCCGATCGCTCCCTGTTTTACGTCGGCAAGCAATTCTCCCAGCTCGGTTTCTTCCGCGTCCAAGGACGAACTAAGAGAGGCCCGTTTTCCAACATCGCTCATAGTTTCTAGCTTAAGTTGGCCAGAGCGTCGTTTGATATCCGCAAATTGGGTGATCTTGGCCAGCAACCGTTGTGCATCTTCACGCACGGACTGAACCTCACCTGTATCGATCACGGCCTGACTTCGAAGCTGTAGCGAGCCCAAATTCCACCGGTCAGGATCGTCGATGATCGTCTCCGATAATTTCAGCTCGATATTGGCCAATTCTGAAATGAGAATATGATCGGCCGGCTCAACGTGATCAGACGGGAGGCGGTCTGTTGAATCATCTTCGTTCAAGCCAGTCGTTAGCACAGACGGAGGCGGCAAATCCGATCCCCCGTCGGACTGGGAATTGTTGTCGGGCAACTCGATGGCTTCCACATCGGCGTATTCACCATCCACCTCTTTGATCGAAGTCCATCGGGCAATTTTCGTCTCAGGTGGTGCGATGAGTGAAGGCGGAGCACCATCCTTGTCATCTGCCGTCACCGGCACATCAAACGCCAAAGGCATTTCGGACTCAACGTCACGCTCCGCAGAGTCATCTTCGGAGTCCTTTGGCGGGGGCTGTACGGGAATAAGTTCGTCCAGTGAGATCCAGCGAAATTCGCCAGCTGGGGGCATGATTCGATAGAATTCTTCCAAGCTTGTTCCGGAAATCGTTTTGAGCTTTCTTCGTTCGAGAATTTCGACCAGTTCCCCTTCGTCTAGCTTGATGTAGGCCGCACGATGGTCGTCACCGAATACCGTACCAATGCGTGTCTGCGCACCATCACGCGTCACGCGGCCCACGGACGGCTGCTCGGTCTTCTGAACAGATTCGGCAGATATCCAGCTAGAGCTGCCTTGCGGTGGCCGTATCGCCGCCCAATCACGCTTGTCGTGGCGAAACACCTCCACCTCGGTCCCGGTAGACAATCGATCCGTTACGTAAAAATCCTCGCTCGGACCGCTTCGCACGATCGCTTCTTTACCAGCAACCCTGGCAAAATACGGTAATCCGTCCTCAGCGCGCGCGCTACCGGGACATGCGATGAATACACTCCAAACTACCGAAATCCCGCAGATCAGCGAGCGCATTGAACCCCAGGCTCCGCTTCGTTCACTCGCAAAGAATAACGAGCGCCGTTCGGACCAGAACTGTCATTTCCAGAGCAACTTCTAGAAAAATCACCGCGCGGCTTCAAGTCCAATTGGGGTGGAGAGGTAGATAATTGAAATGGCAGAAATAGCAGTGCGATTTGAAGATGGCAGTGCTGTCACAGTCCGAACCTTCCAGCAACCTATTGGCGTTCGGCGACACGATTTGTGACATTCGACGAGGACAACACTTACCGCATCGCAGCAGATCGTTTGTGAGCCATGCCAGCTTAGAAATTGTGGCCCTTCTGTGGACCATGTTCCGTCAGCGTAAGAATTTCTGGGCCTTCTTCGGTCATTAGTATGGTGTGTTCAAACTGGGCACTGGGCCGGCCATCCTTGGTCCTGACGGTCCATCCGTCTTTCTTGTCCAGAACGGTATCACGGCTTCCACCATTGATCATCGGCTCAATAGTAAAACACATCCCGGGCAACAGTCGTTCCGTGTACGATTGGCGAGTGGGACAATGGGGAATCGAAGGTTCCTGGTGAAATCGTCGTCCAATGCCGTGACCAACATACTCGCGAACCACGCCGTAGCCTCGACTGTCAGCCTCTTTTGTAATGGCTTTGCCGATTTCCGCAATACGACAACTTGGTGTGATGGCGTCAATTGCAAGATAGAGGCAATCAATTGCGGATTGGACAACACCGAGAGTCTCCTCGTCGACCTCGCCAATCAAAAATGTTTCCGATTGATCACCTAACCATCCTCGAACGATTGTCGTCAGATCTATGTTCACGATTTCGCCCGGACGGAGCTGGTAATCACCTGGTATGCCGTGGCAGATCACATCGTTAATGCTAGTGCAACAACTCTTGGGAAATCCCTGATAGCCCAAGCATGCCGGAGTATGATTGTGGTCCAACGTATATTCATGCAAGAGACGATCCAGTTCACCCGTCGTGACACCGGCCTTCACATGGGGTCGAATGAAATCCATCAGCTGGGCATTGAATCGCCCGGCGCGACGCATCGACTCTCGTTCGTATTCGACCAATATGAGGTCTTGCTTACCACGTAACATTCCTACTTCCCACGCAGCCGCATCTAAAAATGCTCTACTATGGCCTTTCTCGGTATCGACAGTGGCGAATTGCATTTCCCATCGGTGACTATTGGCGGCATCGAGACATTGAAAATAAACCGGCGACAGCTAGGGGGGAGGCTGGGGATGACGCAACCAAGGGTGGCTGGGGGGTGAACAATGACACTACAGTCTACTTGCTGATGGGTTCGATGGATACGCGGCCCTAACGGCAGGTATGAATTGGTTAGCCCTGGCAAAGTACACGTGGGCGTTCTCTTTACTGATGACTAGTGGTCGTATTAGAATCCCTGGCTTCTTCATAACTCATAAATCCTATCCTTGTAAACACTTACTCCGAATCAAGGTGGCTTTCCCGATGCCTCGCTATAATCCAGCTGAGCTTGAACCCAAATGGCAGACCTATTGGGAGGACAATAGTACTTTCGCCACCCCACGTCTGCCACGAACGGACAAGCTGTACGCTCTCGACATGTTTCCCTATCCCAGCGGAGATGGCTTGCACGTCGGACACCCGGAGGGCTATACGGCAACCGACATCGTTTGTCGATACGCCCGGATGCGGGGACGTAGCGTGATGCATCCGATGGGTTTTGACGCCTTTGGCTTGCCGGCTGAAGAACATGCAGTCCAAACGGGAACCCATCCCCGTATCCAGACAGAAAAGAATATCACCACTTTTCGCCGACAACTGAAGATGCTGGGATTCAGCTATGACTGGAACCGCGAATTGGCCACGACAGACACAGAATATTTTCGCTGGACCCAATGGATTTTCACGCTAATGTTCGATACGTGGTTTGATGTGGATCAACAAAGAGGCCGCCCCATTTCTGATTTGCCAATTCCAGATCATGTGCAACAACAGGGGGCACGAGCGATACACGATTATCAGGCACGACATCGATTGGCTTATCAATCCGAAGCGCCGGTTAATTGGTGCCCAGCCCTGGGAACGGTACTGGCCAACGAAGAGGTCATCGACGGCAAAAGCGAACGCGGTGGACATTCGGTCGAACGCCGACCGCTGCAACAGTGGATGCTAAGAATCACCGCCTATGCGGACCGATTGGAAAGGGATCTTGACGCGTTGGATTGGCCCGACGGCGTCAAGGCTTTACAGCGAAATTGGATCGGGCGAAGCACCGGCACGGAAGTGGACTTCTTTATCGGTAGTCCAGACCAATTCGATCGTTGGAAGTCTTCCCGCCAAGATGACGGTTTTCCCGAATCGCCCGGCGACGAAGTCCTGCGAGTTTACACAACTCGACCGGACACGCTTTTTGGCGCTACCTACATGGTGATGGCGCCTGAACACCCCTTTCGCGAAAAACTGACGTCCGACGTCAACCAGTCATCCGTTGAGGCATATTGCCAAAAGGCCGCCGCAAAGAGCGACCTGGAACGCACAGAGTTGTCAAAGGTGAAGACCGGTGTGTTTTCCGGCAATTTTGCCGTCAACCCAGTCAACGGCAACGCGGTTCCAATCTGGATCGCCGATTATGTGTTAGTAAGCTATGGCACCGGCGCGATTATGGCCGTCCCAGCGCATGACCGGCGCGATTTTGAATTTGCGACCGAGTTTTCGCTTCCGATCACGGCCGTGGTTGATCCAAAAGATAGCACCGATGTCGATCGCGATGCCGTTTTGGCGGGCCAGGCATGTTCCGTCGCAGAAGGTATTGCCATCAACTCAGGTATCTATAATGACATGTCGACGGCTCAATTTAAGGAAAGAATCAACAGCGATCTATCCGCTGCCGGTCTGGGCTCCGCTGCAGTTAATTATAAGCTACGCGATTGGTTGTTCAGCCGACAACGCTTTTGGGGCGAACCGATTCCGATATTGCACGAGCTGGATGACAATGGCCAGCCAACCGGCATCCTCAAGTCCGTTGACCTTGCTGATTTGCCCATCGACCTTCCTGATTTAGAGGACTTCCGTCCGCATGGCCGGCCTGATCCGTTGTTGGACAAGGCACCCGATGACTGGCTTTATCCCCTTATCGAGGGAAAACGTTACAAGCGAGAGACCAACACCATGCCTCAATGGGCGGGATCTTGCTGGTATTACCTCAGATTTCTCGATCCACACAATACTTCCGGGGCGATTGATCCCGAAATTGAGAAACACTGGATGCCAGTTGATCTTTACGTCGGAGGCGCCGAGCACGCAGTTCTGCATTTGTTATACGCCCGGTTTTGGCACAAAGTCCTCTATGACCACAGCGTGGTAAGTACCACGGAGCCTTTCCACAAATTAGTGAACCAAGGCATGATCCTGGGTGAGGTTGAGATAACGGGTTACCACGATAAAGATGGCGCATGGGTTTCGGCAGCAAATGTCAAAATGGACGCTGGCAAGAATCCTATCAACAAGGCAACTGGAGAACCGGTTAACACGACCAAAGTACCGCGCGTTGACGCTGAAAAATCCGGCGATGCGTTTGTCTTAAAATCGCATCCGGAAATCCAGCTGGACAGTCGCGCCTTCAAAATGTCAAAGAGCCGAGGAAATGTGGTGAATCCGGACTTTGTGGTCGACGAGTATGGCGCGGATTCGCTGAGGCTCTATGAAATGTTTATGGGACCGCTGCCGGCCACCAAGCCCTGGAGCATGGATGGGGTAAGTGGTGTACATGGCTTCTTGAATCGGGTCTGGCGGCTCATCGCCGACGAACCAGCTGAGAGCTTGGTATTAAACGCCGCCGTTCAGGATGTCCAGCCGAACGCGGACCAACAACGCGTGATTCACAAGACCATCAAAGCCGTTACGGATGACTTGGACTCAATGGATTTTAACACAGCCATCGCGCGCATGATGGAATTCGTCAACTTCTTCACTAAGCAATCGGTGCGACCCAAATCGACTATGAAAGTCTTTGTATTGTTGCTATCCCCATTTGCTCCTCACGTTTGCGAGGAACTCTGGCAATTGTTGGGCCACAGTACCACCTTGGCCTACGAACCGTGGCCCGCACACGACGAGAAATGGCTGAAGCAGGACACCATCGAATATCCGGTCCAGATCAATGGCAAAGTCAGATCGAAAATAACGGTTCCAACGGATGCGGATAAGCAAGCGATGGTCGACGCCGCCATGGCTGACCCGAAAATATCTAAATTGCTCGATGGAAAAACCGTGGTCAAAACAATCGCCATCCAAGGGCGAATGGTGAACTTCGTAGTCTGCTAGCCAAGCTGTCGGTCAAGCCACCGTCGACTCCAAACCGGTTGCCGTGATAGTGGATGAATCCTGATAGCTCTCGTAGTCGGTATTGATCGAACAGAGGTCGTTGCTGCGTCGTTCTAGAATATTCTCCGCAGCAAGAATCCCCATCAGGATGCTGTGGTCCTGATTGTTGCATTTGAACGCTCCATACCGGCCAATGGGAGTTATTCCAGTGAAAGACCCGATGTAATCAGTCGCGACGGACAGGTGTTTCTTGTAATTGCAAGCATAGACGGGATACGAACGGCGCAAACGTACGACGTGACCGTTTAGAATTTCCGCATCGCCAATCAGACCGGTTGAGCGCATTTCGCTCGACGCACGTTCGATCAATTGCGCATCCGCGTTCTGCCAGACTTCGTCCTGGTCATAGCACCAATATTCCAACGAAAGAATTGACGATTCGGACTCCCCGTACAGTTCGGGAATCCAGTTGCGGAACTTCGTCACTCGCCCCGTCTGGAGATCCGCCGAATGCACGTATATCCATTGATCGGGAAACAAATCCATAGCATTAACGTTGACGTACACCAGGATCGTATTACGAAATGTTAGCGAGTCTACCGCCTCGTGAACGTTGTCGGGAGTGCCGTCGAGCCCTTTGACCATCAAAGTCAATGGCATTGTCGATACCACGCGATCGTAATCCAGCTCTCTACCGGACATCAGTTCGATTCCTCGGACCTGTCTGTCGCGGTGAAGAAGGCGACGAACGGGAGTCTCCAGTTGAACGCTGCCTACGACTCGAGTGAGATCAGCCATGCGGTC